>Ga0126305_10001036_pt1 | contig 12227 bp, 11 predicted proteins | sample Plot26_FD_92536 | JGI IMG/M metagenome (GOLD analysis project Ga0126305, IMG submission 92536) | Serpentine soil microbial communities from UC McLaughlin Reserve, CA, USA - Plot26 | ecosystem: Environmental > Terrestrial > Soil > Grasslands | place: USA: UC McLaughlin Reserve, Lake County... | reverse complement strand
TGGTTGCCGGTCGGCGGCTCCATGCCGACGATCCCCAGCACCTGCAGGGCGTGGTTCTGGATCACGTCGCGCATCGCCCCGACCGCGTCGTAGAAGCGTCCCCGGTCCTCGACCCCGAAGTCCTCGGAGATCGTCATCTGCACGTGGGAGACGTGCTCGCGGTTCCAGACCGGCTCCAGGATCGCGTTGGCGAAGCGCAGGTAGGTGATGTCCAGCACCGGCTCCTTGCCGAGGTAGTGGTCGATGCGGAGGATCTGCTCCTCGCGCAGGACCGAACAAAGTTCGGAGTTGAGCTTGCGGGCGGACTCGAGGTCGTGCCCGAACGGCTTCTCGATGACGACGTGGGCGTTCTCGGTCAGGCCCGCCTTGCCGAGCCCCTGGACGACCGTCGCGAACAGCGCCGGCGGGATCTCGAGATAGAAGACGGGCTGCTTCGCGTCGCCGATCGCCTCGCCGACCCGCTCGAACGTCTTCGGGTCTTCGTAGTCCCCCTGGACGTAGGTGAGGCGCTGCGCGAGGCGGGCGAAGACGTCCTCGTCGGGGTCGCCGACCGTGTCGCCGATCGCGTCGCGCGCGTGCCGGCGCAGCTGCTCGTCGTCCCACTCGTCGATCGCGACGCCGACGATCGGGCAGTCGAGCTTGCCGCGCGCCTCCAGCCGGTACAGCGCCCGGAAGGTCATTTTCTTCGCCAGGTCGCCGCTGATCCCGAAGATCGCCAGGACGTCGGCCGCATCGCTCATCGGCCGCAGGCTATCCCCTCCCGACGCCGAGTCCGCGAGAACCATCCTCCAGGAATGTTTCTCGCGGACTCGCTGAAAGTACGATGCGGTCGCAGCGTCGCCCACCCCTTACCTGCGGAGGACTGATGGAACTCGGAATCGTCGGCCTAGGCCGAATGGGAGCGAACATGGCCCGGCGCCTGATGCGCGAGGGCCACCAGATCGTCGCCTACGACGTCAACCCCGACGCGGTCACCCAGCTGGAGGGCGAGGGCGCGCAGGGGGCTTCGTCGCTGGAGGACCTGGCGGCAAAGCTGAGCGCGCCGCGCTCGGTCTGGATCATGGTCCCGGCGGGCGAGATCACCGAGAAGACGGTCGAGGATGTCGCCGCCGTGCTGGAGCGGGGCGACGCGATCATCGACGGCGGCAACTCCTACTACCGCGACGACATCCGCCGCGCCGCCAAGGTGGGCGAGCAGGGGATCGACTACGTCGACTGTGGGACCAGCGGCGGCGTCTTCGGGCTCGAGCGCGGCTACTGCCTGATGATCGGCGGCCCTGACGAGGCGGTGCAGCGGCTCGACCCCATCTTCGCCGGCCTGGCGCCGGGGGTCGAGGCGGCCGAGCGGACGCCCGGGCGCGAGGGCGATGTCGCGCCATCGGAGCAGGGCTACCTGCACTGCGGCCCGAACGGTGCCGGCCACTTCGTGAAGATGGTCCACAACGGGATCGAGTACGGGGTGATGGCCGCCTACGCCGAGGGGCTGAACATCCTCAAGAACGCCAATGCCGGCAAGGTCACGCGCGAGGCCGACGCCGAGACGGCGCCGCTCGACCACCCCGAGTACTACCAGTACGACCTCGACCTGCCGGAGGTGGCCGAGGTCTGGCGCCGCGGCAGCGTGATCGGCTCCTGGCTGCTCGACCTGACCGCGGCGGCGCTGCAGGAATCGGGCGACCTCGAGGAGTTCAGCGGCCGCGTCTCCGACTCCGGGGAGGGGCGCTGGACGGCGATCGCGGCGATCGACGAGGGGGTGCCGACGCCGGTCCTCACCACCGCCCTGCACGAGCGGTTCTACTCGCGCGGGCTCGGCGACTTCGGCGACAAAGTCCTCTCGGCGATGCGCAAGCAGTTCGGCGGCCACGACGAGAAGGCGAGCTGAGCCGGTGGCGATCGAGCTCGAGGTCGCCGGCGACGAAAAGGCGGCCTCGCGCCGCGCCGCCGAGCTGATCGCCGCCGCCGGGGGAGAGGCGGAGCAGGAGCGCAACCACTTCACGGTGGCGATGAGCGGCGGCCGCTCGCCCTGGGCGATGCTGGCGATCCTCGGCGAACTCGAAGAGATGCCCTGGGCCAAGACCGAGCTCTTCCAGGTCGACGAGCGCGTCGCCTCGCCCGGCAGCCCCGACCGCAACCTCACCCACATGGTCCTCGGCCTCTCGATGGACCACCAGGCGGCGCTGCGGCCGATGCCGGTCACCCAGCGCGACCTCGAGGCAGCGGCGCGCGAATACGAATCCTTCCTGCCCGAGCGCTTCGACCTCGTCCACCTCGGCCTCGGCCCCGACGGCCACACCGCCTCCCTCGTCCCCGGCGACCCGGTCCTCGAAGTCAGCGATCGCCGCGTCGCCCTCGCCGGCGATTACCAGGGCCACCCCCGGATGACCCTCACCTATCCGGCCCTCAGCGAAGCCCGCCGCATCATCTGGCTCGTCACCGGCCCCGACAAGGTCGATCCCCTCCAGAAGCTCCTGGCAGGCGACGAGTCGATCCCGGCAGGCCGCGTCCGCAACGAGAACATGATCGTCGTCGCCGACGAGGCGGCTGCAGCTGGTGAAAGAAACGGATCGTAAGCGAATTCGGTAACGCGGCGTAATCGATTTCGCTAACATTTCGGTATGTCATCTGCAGCGCTGGTTGCGGAGATCTTGCAGAAGAGCGGTCTCACTCAGGCTGAGCTCGCGCGCCGCGCGGGCCTGCCGCGCTCAGTTCTCAATGCCTACCTGCGCGGCCACCGCGAGCCTGGGGCCGATGCGGTGTTGCGGATAGCAGGCGCCGCCGGGGTGAAGCTGGAGATCGAGGAGCGCAGACCGCCGGTCGATCCGCAGCGCGCCGGCTTCATCCTCAACCAGGTGCTGGGTCTGGCCGAGGCGCTTCCCTACCGTCCCCGGGCGGAAATGGCATACCCGCCACTGAAGGCCCGGCTTGGTAAGCCTGCGTCAGCATGAATGCCGAGCTCGTCGAAAAGCTTCTGGCGATCCATCGGGCGCTGAAGGCGCGTTCGCTCCCGCACGCCTTCGGCGGCGCCATCGCCCTGGCCTACTGCGTGGAGGAACCGCGCGGGACCCGCGACCTCGACATCAATGTCTTCGTCGACGCCGAGCGGGCCGCCGAGGTACTCGCCGCGTTGCCAAAGGGGGTCCGGGTGGAGGATGCCGACGTTGAGCAGGCGAAGCGAGATGGGCAGACGCGAATCTTCTGGGATGGGGTGCCGGTCGACATCTTCCTCAACAACCTGCCGCTGCACGAGGAGGTGGCCAACGGTGTGACCTGGGTAGATCTGCAGGGAAAGCAGATCCCCGTCCTCGACTGCGCCTCTCTCGTCGTCTTCAAGAGCTTCTTCGCACGGGGCAGAGACTGGGGCGACATCGAAGAGGTTGCGGCATCGACCCCGCAGGACGTCGAATCCGCGCTTCGGACGCTCACCGCGCTCGTCGGGGAGGACGACCCCTCCCGCCAGAAGCTAACTGATATCGCGGCCGGCCGGACTACCTAGGCAGCCGAATCATCCAGGTCTCCTTTGGGGTCAGCTGAAACTGGTGCGGTCCACGACGTCTCCCCTTGCCACGAAAACCGCGCTCACCATATCCGGGGGGAAGAGCCCGTGGGCGGCCACGCCTGGGTCCGCCTCTAGCCGCGCCGCCAGCGCCGCCGGATCGTCGAGCCCGGGGCCGCGGTAGTCGGCGATGACGCCACCGTCGGGGCTGGGCGGCGCGTCCCTCAGCTCCACCTCGGAGCCGAGCCGCTCGAGGGTCGAGGCGGCCCCGAACCCGAACAGCTCCAGCGGCACCGGCCAGCTCAACGCCTCGACCGGCTTGCTGGAGTCGCAGACGACGATGAACCGCTCGGCGGCCGCGGCGACGATCTTCTCCCGCAGGTGGGCGCCACCGCCGCCCTTGATCAGCCAACCATCCGGCGTCACCTCGTCGGTGCCGTCGATCGCGATGTCGAGCCGGGTCAGGCTGTCGAAGTCCTCGACCGGGATTCCCAGCTCCCGGGCCTGTTCCTCGGTTGCCACCGAGGTCGCGACGCAGCGGATCCCCTCGAGCCCGCGGCGGGCGATCGCCGGCAGCAGGTGGGCGACCGTCGAACCGGTCCCTAAACCCACAGTCATCCCGCTCTCGACCAGCTCCGCGGCGGCCTCCGCCGCCAGCCGCTTCTCCTCGTCCGCCGTACTCACGACCGGCACGCTACCTTTCTCCAATGACTTCCAGCAGCGCAACCGCAACCGATACCCAGGACCACAAGGTCGCCGATATCGGCCTCGCCGACTTCGGCCGCAAGGAGATCTCCCTCGCCGAGGTCGAGATGCCCGGCCTGATGCAGACCCGCGAGGAGTACGGCGCCGCCCAGCCGCTGAAAGGCGCGCGGATCACCGGCTCCCTCCACATGACGATCCAGACCGCGGTCCTGATCGAGACTCTGGTCGCCCTCGGGGCCGAGGTGCGCTGGGCGAGCTGCAACATCTTCAGCACCCAGGACCACGCCGCCGCCGCGATCGCCGCGGCCGGCATCCCCGTCTACGCCTGGAAAGGCGAGACGCTGGAGGAGTACTGGTGGTGCACCGAGCAGGCGCTGAACTGGCCCGACGGCGAGGGCCCGAACATGATCCTCGACGACGGCGGCGACGCCACCCTGCTCGTCCACAAGGGTGTCGAGTTCGAGAAGGCCGGCGCCGTGCCCGACCCCGCCTCGGCGGAGTCGGAGGAGTTCAGGATCGTCCTCGAGACCCTGCAGCGCTCCCTCGCCGAGGACCCGCAGCGCTGGACCAGGATCGCGGCCGACATCAAGGGCGTCACCGAGGAGACGACGACCGGCGTCCACCGGCTCTACCAGCTGGCCGAGACCGGCGACCTGCTCTTCCCGGCGATCAACGTCAACGACTCCGTCACCAAGTCCAAGTTCGACAACCTCTACGGCTGCCGCCATTCGCTGGTCGACGGGATCAACCGCGGCACCGACGTGATGATCGGCGGCAAGGTCGCGGTCATCTGCGGCTATGGCGACGTCGGCAAGGGCTGCGCCTCCAGCCTCCGCGGCCAGGGCGCCCGGGTCATCGTCACCGAGATCGACCCGATCTGCGCCCTGCAGGCGGCGATGGAGGGCTACGAGGTGCGCAAGCTCGAGGACGTCGTCGAGCGCGCCGACATCTTCGTCACCGCCACCGGCAACAAAGACATCATCACCCTCGACCACATGCGGCGGATGAAGCACAACGCGATCGTCGGCAACATCGGCCACTTCGACAACGAGATCGAGATGGCCTCGCTGGAAGAGTCCGAGGCTGAGCGGATCGAGATCAAGCCGCAGGTCGACGAGTGGAAATTCCCCGACGGCCACGCGATCATCGTCCTCTCCGAAGGCCGCCTGCTGAACCTCGGCAACGCCACCGGCCACCCGAGCTTCGTGATGTCGAACTCGTTCACCAACCAGGTGATAGCCCAGATCGACCTCTTCGGCCACCGCGACGACAAATACGGGGGCGAGTCGGCGGTCTACGTGCTGCCCAAGCACCTCGACGAGAAGGTCGCCCGCCTGCACCTGGCCGCGCTCGGCGTCGACCTCACGGAGCTGACGCCGGAGCAGTCGGCCTACCTCGGCATTCCGGTCGAGGGCCCCTTCAAGTCAGACCACTACCGCTACTAATCCACCCGCGCCGGGATTTAACCTCGGCACGATGGATCCCCGGATCTGGATCTCCTCCAGCGGTGAGGCGCCGCACTCCGTTGCCCTGACGGCGGAGCGGACCGTGGTCGGGCGCTCGCCCGAGGCTGACGTCGTCCTCGAGGACGAGGCGGTCTCCTGGAACCACCTCGAAGTCGAGCGCCGCGGCGACGTCCTGATGGCGACCGACCTCGACAGCCGCAACGGCACCGCGCTGAACGGCGAGCCGCTGGACCGGCCGCGGCGCCTGCGCGACGGCGACACCCTGATCGTCGGCGGCTACCGGCTGGAAGTGAAGACGGGATCGGTGACCCCGGTCGGCGCGACGGTAGCCGCCAGCGAGCCCGCGGTGGCGCTGAACGAGGAGGAGCGGGCGACCGCCGCCGCCCTCGTCGCCCCGTACCGCAGCGAGGGCGCCTTCGCCGGCCGCCCCGCCACCCGCGCCGAGATCGCCGCCGATCTCCACGTCTCCGAGCGCACCGCCCAGCGCCGCCTCGACGCCCTCGCCGTCAAACTCGACGTCCCCGGCGAAGCCGGCCGCGACCGCCCAAGGCAGATCGCGGCGCGCGTGATCGAACTGGGCCTCGACCGGCCTCGCTGAAAGACGTTCGAAAGGTCATTCGGTAGGGAGGGAGGGGTGTCCCCTGACCTCCCCTGGGTTCCTCGCCGGACGCGCACCATCTCTCATGACTGGATAGGGCGAGGAACATGACGCCGGTCGGCCAGGGGACACCCCTCCCTCCTTGCGACAGTCCCTGAAGATTCGCTTTTCATCGAGTCCGCGAGAACACATCTTGAGGGTGCTTTCTCGCGGACTCGCGGTAGGGCCGAAGCAGGGCCGCTGTCGCGGAGGGTGTCGGTGGGAGTCCCTGGGTACTTGGCATGGAGCCGAGCCAATGCGGTTAGAGGCGCCAGCCAACAGCAGGCAATTCACTCGGCGGAGGTGCTCCCAGGGACCCCCACCGACACCCTCCCCACCTGACCCGCACCGAGCCACTACCGGCCCGGTCGGTGCAGCAGCTGTCGTTGGCCGGCACGGCTCCGGAACCGAGCATGGGTGCATCGACTCACTCACTTGCTCGGAAAGGAGCACCTGATGTTCAAGAAGACCCTGATCGCACTATCCGCGCTGCTCGCCCTCGTTCTGCCTGCAGCGGCCTCGGCGGCGTCCAACACGGGCGCGGTCGTCTTCTCGAAATCCTCGAAAGTCGGGGACGAGCTCAAAGGCGGGCTCTTCGCCGTCAAAGAGGGCCGGCTGAACCAGCTGACTGAAGATCCGACCGACACCGAACCGAACTTCTCGCCGGACGGGCGGACGATCGCCTTCGCCCGCGGCGGCGACATCTACTCGGTGCGGCCCGACGGCTCCGGCCAACGGCAGCTGACCAGCGGCCCCGAGGTTGACTCGCTGCCGAAGATCAGCCCCAACGGCAAGTACGTCGTCTTCGAGCGACGCGGCGCCTTGGGCGGGGCCTCGAGCCTCTACACCGTCGGCGCCACCGGCGGCGGGCTGAGAGCCCTGACCAGCGGCGGCGACGATCGCGAAGCGGCCTTTGCCCCCGACGGCAAAGCGATCGTCTTCGTCCGCGCCACCGCGCTGAAAGGCGATGCCAACGACGACGTCTACTCGATCCGCCCGACCGGCTCCGGCCTCACCCGGCTGACCAAAACCGGGACGGTTGACGAGTTCGCGCCGCGCTTCTTCGCCGCCGGCGTCATCTACAGCCGCGGCGAGAGCAGCCCGGGCCCGGCCGCCTACGCCGACATCTACACGATGCGCCTCAACGGCACCCAAGTCAAAGAGCAGGTCCGCGGCGTCGGCTCCGCCTACGTCGAAGACGTCTCGCCGAACGGCAAGATCCTGATCTTCCGCCGCGCTCAGGGCCTCTGGGTGAAGAAGATCGGCCCGACCAAAGCGCGCAAGCTGAGCGAGTTGCCCGACCAGTCGGATACGACCTCGGTCTTCTCGTCCGATGGCAAACGCGTCGCCGCATTCGTCACGGTCGAAGAGCAGCAGCAGCTCGTTTCGATCAACGTCGAAACCCGGCGCCAGACCCAGCTCGCCTCCGGGCACAACTTCGACGAAGGCGAAGGCACCGTCCTCGGCCCGGTGATCGACTGGCAGCCGGTGCCGCAGCGCCGCTAAGCCGTTCACCTGTTCCTTTTCCGTGTCAGACAACGAAAAGGAACAGGTCGGGGTGCTATCCGTCCCCCATCCGGCTATATAAGTGCCGGGTGGGGGATTTTTCTCTTGGCTCAGAGGTGGCCGGCTACCGGATTGAAGAGCAGATCGCGCGCGGCGGCATGGGCGTCGTCTACCGCGCCACCCACCTCGGCCTCGAGCGGCCGGTGGCGCTGAAGGTGATTGCCCGCGAGCTCGTCGACCGGCCCGGTTTCCGAGAACGCTTTCTCCGTGAGAGCCGGCTGGCGGCGCGGCTCGAGCACCCGGCAGTAGTGCCGGTCTACGACTCGCGCGAGGTCGAGGGCGAGCTGATCGTCGCGATGCGCCTTGTCAAAGGCGGCGACCTGCGGCGGCTGATCGACCGCGACGGCCCGCTGCCGCCGCAGCGGGCGATCAACCTCCTCGCCCAGGTCGCCGACGCCCTCGACGCCGCCCACACGGCGGGGATCGTCCACCGCGACGTCAAGCCGCACAACATCCTCATCGAAGGCGACCGCGCCTACCTCTCGGACTTCGGCCTCGCCAAAGCCGTCGACGAGAGCGGCGCCGCCTCGGGCGCCTCGGTCGTCGGCACCGCCCAGTACATGTCGCCGGAGCAGTGGCGCGGCGACTCGATCGGCCCCGCCGCCGACGTCTACTCGCTCGGCTGCGTCCTCTACGAGGCGCTGACCGGGATCGCTCCCTTCGGGCGGGCTGAAGCCGAATCCGATCCGCAGATGCCGCACGAGGTGGAGACGGTAATCCGCCGCGCCGTTGCCAAAGAGCCGGAGGAGCGCTACGCCACCGCCACCGCCCTGATCGCCGCCGCCCGCGCCGCCGAGGGCTCGGAGGTCCGTCCGACCGCCGTCCTCTCCCACGACCACAGCGAGCGAACCACCGTCCCCAACCGCTCGCAGAGCTTCTTCAGGCGCCTGGGAGGGAGGGCGACCACCTGGCTCGTCGGCGGGGTGTTGATCGTCGTCGCGGCGATGGTCGCCGCCGTCCTCTTCCTGCTGCTGGGCAGCGACGGCCCGGAGGTCTCCGACCCGGTCAAGGTCGGGACGCCGCCGCTGCGGATCGCCGCCGGGGCGAAGACGGTCTGGGTGACGAGCGAAAAGGACGGGACGCTGACCAAGCTCGACCCGGAGACTGGCGACATCCTCGGCAAGCCGCACAGGCTCGGCGCCGGCATCTCCGGCGTGGCGATCGGCAGCAACTGGACCTGGGCGACGAACTCTCAGACGGGGAAGCTGCTCCGGCTCGACCCCAAGAGCGGCCGCGTCCTCAAGGCGATCGACCTGCCAGGCGAACCCGGCCCACTCGCTCTCGGCGGCGGCCGCGTCTGGGTAGCCGACGAGGGCGGCAAGGGGATCACCGCGGTCAACGCCGAAGCCGGCGAGGTCTACAAGCAGGGCCTACCGCCGCAGGCGCAGAAGCTGCGCCTCGCCTGGGGGGCACAAGGCCTCTGGGTGACGGTCGCCGAAGCGAACGCGCTCCGCCGCGTCGACCCTCGAACCCTCCTCGCCGAAGATCCGATCCGGGTCGGCCCCGGCCCCGCCGGGGTCACCATTGCCGGCGGCTTCGTCTGGGTTGCCGCCAGCCGGCAGGGCGCCGTGACCAAAGCCGACCCCTCGCTGCGCGTGGTTGTCGACTCGATCGACGTCGAGGGCCATCCCGGCGGGATCGATGGCGGCACCAGCGCCGTCTGGGTCGCCGACCGCGAAGCCGACGCGGTGCGGAAGATCGACCTCGAGAGCGGCGAGGTCGAGGGCGCCCCGATCGAGGTCGGTCCCGAACCAGGCGCCGTCGCCGTCGGCGGCGACGCAGTCTGGGTCGCAAATAACGGAGACGGCACCGTCACCCGGATCGAGCCTTAGTTCCGGCGCTGGTAACCCTCCAGCGCGTACGGGTTGAGAAACTGACGACCCCAGAAGCTAGCTCGCTCGACCTCGGTTAGGCCGGCAAGGTCACAGACCTCGTCCCAGTGCCCTTCGATCGTTTCGAGCTGGTTTTCGACGATTTCCTGTGCCTCCGCTTCGGACAGCAAGTAAGGGGAGGCACGCTCAACGCAACCGGCGACCTGGCTCATGCGCCACCCGTCCCGGCCGATGGCCATTAGCTGCGCCGTCTCGCCGCCGCTGCGTAACTGCGGGCAGATGTCGTAGGCGGGCGTGAGAATGAGGGCTTCCCCGTCCCAGAAGGCAGCATGGTTGCGGGCATGGTCGTCATTGTTGCTGCAGAGGATGTTGAAGACGATTCTCGAGAAGAGCTCCCGAAGGGTCTTGGTCGATTCGGTGAAGCGAGCCCGCACCAGGTCGGCGAAGTCGGCATAGCTCGCATAGCGAGCGCCCGCCTCGTCCAGCTCGAGCAACGTTAGTGCCGATATCAGGGCGCGGCGCCGGCCTTCCCCTGGGCGGTCGAAGCGCGTGACCAGGAGGGCGTCACGGCCATGGGCCTTCGTCAGTTGCACCGATGCGGCGTCGATTCCGGCCCGCCGCGCCAGCTCCATTGCCACGAACTCCCCCTTGACGACCGGGAAGGTGTCGGTGGTGGAACTGAACTTGGCAATCAGCTTTCTTCCGCCGTCGTCAATCAAGGCCTTGGGTCGGGCACCTCCCACCGAGCTGCCGTGCAGCAGCGCCTGGTCGAGTTCGGGCGACACGGGAAGGCCCTGCTCGACACGTTCGGCTGATTCCGCCAACTCGTCGAGGTCGGCGTGATCCATTCCGCGAGGGAGGTACTCGTCGGGGGACGCCTGGAAGTCGAGGGCACCGATGCGGTCGGATCCGGACCGAAGCAGATAGGTGAGCGGGCCGAACTCGGTGGTTTCGGCATCCGGCCGACCGGTCAGGCCGTAGAGGATGACCCGCTGACCCCAGGCATCCGGCGCCGCATCGGCGATGCAGCCGGGGATCTCCCCCACGAGTGCGGAGATCGGGCCGCGTTTGAGCGGCAGCTCCGGCAGGTAGAGAGGAATCGCGTCTTCACGCTCGAGATAGCTCTGGCCGTAGGTGAAGGTGACGGCGGGGCCGACCGGATCGAGCCGTCCCGCAATCACCGGCTCGACGGCGCCGGGCAGCCAGACCCAGACAAAGGCCACCTTCGGCTCAGAAGTCATCGTCGATCTCGCGTGGCTTGCGGGCTCGGCTCGGCAGAACCGCGAGCCTGTCCGCCGCCCGTCCCAGCTCAGTCGTGAGGCGCGAGCGCTCCTCGTAGAAGAGGGGCACGCCGGTCAGCGTCGCAGCCTCGAAGCTGACGCCAAGGCCGACGCTCAGATCGCCACGCTCGATCTTGCGCAGGGTGACGACACTGACCCCGACCCGTTCGGCCAGCTCCTGAATAGTCCAGCGGCGTTCGAGACGCCCGATCCGGATCTGGGTGCCAAGGAGCTCCGCCGCCTCGACGGTGCGTGGGGAGTAGTTGGCGGCATTCTTCATCAATTCGAAAGAATAGTATCAGTTAAATACCGATACAGAAAGAATAGTTTCGCCGAGTCTAGCCCCTAGCGTTCTTGGCGAGGCCCCCTTCGCGGTCTATAGCTGACGGGTGCGGATTTGACGGTGCGTTGCGGCTAGGATCGACCACCTATGACCCAGGACATCGATCAGCTCGCAATCAACACGATCCGCACCCTCTCGATGGACGCCGTCCAGAAGGCGAACTCCGGGCACCCGGGGACGCCGATGTCGCTGGCGCCCGTCGCCTACGAGCTCTGGCAGAACCACCTGCGCTACGACCCGGCCAACCCGGTCTGGCCGAACCGCGACCGCTTCGTGCTCTCCGCGGGCCACGCCTCGATGCTCCTCTACTCGATGCTCTTCCTCGCCGGCGTCCGCAAGGTCGACGAGGACTACAACGTCACCGACGAGCCGGCCTGCGGCCTCGACGAGATCGAAAACTTCCGCCAGCTTCACTCGCGCACGCCTGGCCACCCCGAGTACCGCTGGACGACCGGCGTCGAGACCACGACCGGCCCGCTCGGCCAGGGCGTCGGCACCTCGGTCGGGATGGCGATGGCTTCGAAATGGCTGGGCGCGACCTACGGCGCCGACCTCTTCGACTTCGACACCTACGCGGTCGCCGGCGATGGATGCCTGCAGGAGGGGATCTCCCACGAAGCCGCCTCCCTCGCCGGCCACCTGAAGCTGGACAACCTCTGCTGGATCTTCGACAACAACCACATCTCGATCGACGGCGATACCGCGCTGGCTTTCAGCGACGACGTGCTCAGCCGCTTCGAGGGCTACGGCTGGAACGTGATCCGGGTCGGCGACGCCAATGACACCGGCTTGCTGGGCAAAGCCTTCAACGAGTTCAAGGCCGAGACCGGCCGCCCGACCCTGATCGTCGTCGACAGCCACATCGGCTGGGGCTCGCCGAACAAGCAGGACACCGAGTCCGCCCA
>Ga0126305_10001035_pt1 | contig 12230 bp, 14 predicted proteins | sample Plot26_FD_92536 | JGI IMG/M metagenome (GOLD analysis project Ga0126305, IMG submission 92536) | Serpentine soil microbial communities from UC McLaughlin Reserve, CA, USA - Plot26 | ecosystem: Environmental > Terrestrial > Soil > Grasslands | place: USA: UC McLaughlin Reserve, Lake County... | reverse complement strand
TCCAGGATCGAGACGGCGTACAAGAAAGCCAGGTACCCGAGGCACACGCCGAGCGCGATCGATACCGTCCGGATCAGTACTCCAAGGACTTTTGTGGTCATGCTCGGTACCCCTGCTCGACCCGCTATAGGAGATCTGAAGGCTCTGCCGCATCATATGGGCTGCGGCGTCTTCGCCGCGGCAAATTAGCGACATTCCCGAGTACGTCAGAGGCCGCTTATTGCGTGATCGCGGCAACGACCGGCCCTCACTCGAGGCCGCCAGCACCTCGATCCAGCGATCACCTATCTGAGTCTCTCAGCCCAGCTGCACCCATTCCGCTCCAGCAACTGGGTCACCGAGCTATTACGTCGGTTTGGGCACCTCGAGGTCGCTATGGGCGATCTCTTCGATCGAGACATCGCGGAAGGTCAGGACCTTGGCGCTCTTCACGAAACGAGCGGGGCGGTACATGTCCCAGACCCAGGCATCGCCCATGGAGACCTCGTAGTAGACGTCACCGCCCTCGGTGCGCACCTTCAGGTCGACGGCATTGCAGAGGTAAAACCGCCGCTCAGTCTCCACCGCGTAGGTGAAGATGCCGACGACGTCCTTGTATTCACGGTAGAGCTGGAGCTCCAGCTCACTCTCGTATTGTTCGAGGTCTTCAGCACTCATCGACATCGCTCGCGGCTAAGGCCGGAAGGTGCTCCGCTGCTGTGTCCCATGGCGCATCGACTCTAGTCGTTCGGGAGACGTTCACGAAGCGCATCCGATGGGTCGCAGAGGGACCGTACGCATCCAGCTTCTCCTGGTGCAGTGGCGTGCAGTAGCCCTTGTGCTCCTTGAACTCGTATTCGGGATAGAGCCGGTGCAATTCGCACATGATCCGGTCTCGAGTGACTTTGGCAATGATCGATGCGGCCGCAACGCACGCCACCACCTGATCGCCCTTCCAGACGGCAAGTCCTGGAGTGCCGAGGCCATCAACGCTGAACCCGTCGGTCAGCACGTACATCGGCGGCACGTCGAGTCGCAACAAGGCCATGCGCAGGGCCATCACGTTGGCGACGTGCATGCCGAGCGCGTCACACTCCGCGGGCTCGATACATGCCACCGCCCAGGCCACCGCCTTCTCGGTGATCTCGCGATACAACCGCTCACGCTGCAATGCCGTAAGCAGCTTGGAGTCTTTCAGACCGGCGATCTGCCGGGACTTGGCATCGCTGAGGATCACCGCGCCTGCCACGAGCGGGCCCGCGCAGGCTCCGCGGCCAGCCTCATCGGCGCCTGCCACCGGATGAAGACCCATCCGCTGCAGCGCCCGTTCATAGCCGTAGATGCCGCTATTGCGCTTGACGAGGACCGGCGCGGCCGACTTGGCGGTGGGCATCAGCAGTTCACCCCCGCGGGCTTGATCACCGCTCTTTCGGGTGGCGGCTTCTTTGCGGCTGGTACCGCGGCAAAAGTCTCGGGCCGGTGCAGGCGTTCCGCGCGGTCGAATGGCGCCGCGATCGCAAAGGCTGGCCCGACGACAAGCGAGGTGGGAACGAAGGCGACCTGGCCTTTGGCCTGACTCGTCGACAAGTCGGAGAGATGGCAGCGCGAGTCGGCGCTGAGATCGCGGTGATCACCCATGACGAAGATCTTGTCTTTGGGAACAACTACTTCGAACTTGACTTCAGACGGCTTGACCTGGACTTCATCAGGGTCGGTGTAGAGGTAGCTCCGCTCGTCAAGGGGATAGCCGTTGACAGTGATGCGGCCCTTAGCGGTGCAACAAACGACTCTGTCTCCGGGCATCCCGATGACCCGCTTGATCAGATGACCAGGAGTGCTCTGGGTCGGCAGGCCGATGAACTCCAACACTTTGTCCCACGGCGGAGGATCAACGACTGGTTCCTCCTCCAGCCAGCCGCCTGGATCGGAGAACACGACCACATCGCCACGCTGAAAGTCGGTGATCTTCTGTACCACCACACGATCACCAACCAAGAGCGTGCTCTCCATCGACTGTGAAGGGATGATGAACATCTGCCCGACGAACGCGCGAAGCAGGGACGACACCACCACTGCGCCAACCACCACGATAAGCAGTTCCCGAATGAATGCCCAGGCACGTTGACCGAGCGTCCTGGGCGGCAAGGCATGGTTATGGCTGGCTTCGTGAAGCGCCTCGCTTGGAGGCGCAGGAGGATCCTTATGAGTGGTCAACAGCTGGCCTCAGGTCCGGCGGTGATCTTTGTTATGTCTGGCGCCGGTTGGATGCCGGGCGGGACGGTGTCAAAGGTATCCGGACTTGGCAAGCGGTGCCGGCGGTCGAACGGCCAAACGACGACAATTGCACGGCCAACGACCGAATCCTGGGACACCAATGCATTCTGACCCTTCGCCAGGCCGCCTTGCACGTCATTGAGGTGGCACCGCGAGTCGCGGCTGTGATCACGGTTGTCCCCCATCACAAACAGATGGTCTTTCGGGACGACTACATCGAACTCGATGGCCAATGGCTGGGTGGATGCGCCGTCCGGTCCGATGACCAAGTAGGAGGTCTCATCGAGCGGCTGGCCGTTGACCGCCACACGACCGGCATCATCGCAGCACGTCACACGATCCCCCGGCAGACCGATCACCCGCTTGATCAGATGCTCAGTGCCGGTGTTGGGCAGCACACCGACAAACTCCAGGGCTCTTCCGATCGGACCACGCTCAGGCACGGCTGGGCCGGTGAACCAGCCCCCAGGATCTGTGAAGACGATGATCTGGCCCCGTTTGACCGAGCTGAGCTTCTCTACGACGACCCGGTCGTTGACCTGAAGCGTGTTCTCCATCGAGACGGATGGAATGAGGAACATCTGACCCACAAACCCACGCAACAGCGAGGCCACAACGAGCGCGCCGACGACGACAACAGTCAATTCCTTGAAGAAAGCCAGCACATGCTGGCCAAACGTCAGGTGTTCTGGTTCGGAATCTTCTGATTCGGCCTGATCCGGCTCGGGCTGGCTTCCCGGCTGCACTGCGCGCCGCGGCGTCGCCTTCCCCCACCGGTACGCCATCTCGGACTACCAGTGATCAGCTGGCGTCGCGCTTTTCCTTGATCTTGGCCGCCTTGCCGCGCAGCCCCCGCAGGTAGTAGAGCTTTGCCCGGCGTACGTCGCCGCGGCGTTCCACCTCGATCTTGTCGATGATCGGGCTGTGCAGCGGAAACGTACGCTCCACGCCGACCCCGAAACTCACCTTGCGGACGGTGAATGCTTCCCGGATGCCGTCACCTGCCCGAGAGATCACTACACCGGTGAAGACCTGGATTCTGGAACGCGTGCCCTCAACGACCTTGACGTGCACCTTGACGGTATCGCCTGGGCGGAAGGCGGGAATATCACTGCGCAGTGATGCTTGATCGAGCTCGTGAATGAGCTTGCTCATGAGACGTTCCTCGCCAGTGCCACAGGTCACTACGCTCGTACATCCAGTTGAAACCTCCCGCCGCGAACTTCCCCCTGTGGCAGGTGTCGGATAGCAGGACGGCAGCCGTCAAGTCTGCCACATCCGAGGAGGCAGGACGAAATCGCCACCGGCCACGGGCTGGTCGAGGCCGCTGCCAAAAGTTATCTGGATAACAGAAATCGGGCAGCACCGTGGAAGACTCCTCTCCCGCTGCCTAATCTGTTCCGGGTATAGAGTTCCACGACGGCGACGTACATCAGAAGGTCAGAATGCATGCCGCGGAGGACGCTCGTGGACGAGGAGCTTGGTGGTGAGTGAAGGCGTGGCTGCGGCCCACGACGTACTGCTCGTGGGCGGCGGGGCCGCCGGGCTGCGGGCAGCGATCGCCATCGCGGAGAGCAATCCCAGCCTCAGCGTGGCCGTGGTCTCGAAGGTCTATCCGATGCGCAGCCACACGGTCTCCGCCGAGGGCGGTGCGGCCGGCGCCTTTGCCGAGGACGACACTCTTGATGAGCACGCCTACGACACCGTCTCAGGCAGCGATTGGCTTTGTGACCAAGACGCGGTGGAGGCGTTCGTGCAAGAGGCTCCTCGCGAGTTGCTCCAGCTCGAGCATTGGGGCTGTCCATGGAGCCGCCAACCGGACGGGCACATCGCGGTACGCGCCTTCGGCGGAATGAAGAACATGCGCACCTGGTTCGCGGCGGACAAGACCGGCTTCCACATGCTGCACACGCTCTTCCAGACGTCACTGAAATATGCAGACCTCAATCGATACGACGAATGGTTCGTTTCCCGGCTCCTCGTCGACGACGGCCGGGTACATGGGGTCGTGGCGATCGAACTCAGAACCGGCCGGATCGAGGCCATCACCGCAAAGTCGGTCGTGCTGTGCAATGGCGGTTCCGGCAAGGTCTTCCCCTACACCACCAACGCTGCCATCTGCACCGGCGACGGCATGGCGCTGGCCTACCGGGCAGGTGCGCCGCTCAAGGACATGGAGTTCGTCCAATACCATCCCACCGGGCTCCCGTTCACGGGCATCCTCATTACCGAGGCGGCGCGCGCCGAAGGTGGCTGGCTGCTCAACAAGGACGGCTACCGCTACCTACAGGACTACGACCTGGGCACGCCTGAGCCCACGCCAGTGCTTCGCAGCATGGAGCTCGGACCGCGGGACCGGCTGTCGCAAGCCTTCGTGCAGGAAGTCGAGAAGGGTCGGACCATCGAGTCACCCTACGGGCCGATCGTTCATCTCGACCTGCGCCATCTAGGAGCCAAGCTGATCGACACCAAGCTTCCCATGGTGCGTGAGCTGTGTCTGAAATACGAGCGCATCGACCCCGTCAAGGACCTGATCCCCGTTCGTCCGGTGGTGCACTACATGATGGGCGGCGTACACACCGACATCAATGGCGCGACGCCCATCGAGGGGCTCTTCGCGGCAGGCGAAACCGCCTGCGTGACCATCAATGGCGCGAACCGGCTTGGGTCCAACTCGCTGCCGGAGTGTCTGGTCTTTGGTGCCCGGGCCGGCAAAGCTGCAGCGGAGTACGCGTCGAGTGCTCAGCAGCCACCTCCCGTGGTGATGCAACAGGTCGAAGACGAAATACGGCGGATCGATCAGATGCGGAGGCCTGATCGTGGTTCTGAGCGGATCGCCGACATCCGGGAGGAGATGCAGTCGACCATGGAGGACAGTGCAGGGATCTTCCGCTCCGGCGAATCGCTGAGCAAGGGCTCCGATCGGCTGACCGAGTTGCAACAGCGAATCGAGCGCGTCCAACTCCATGACGAAACCCAGGTGTTCAACACCGAGTTGGTCACTGCGCTCGAGCTGGCCAACATGCTCGATATCGCCGAAACGATCTTGCAGTCCGCACTGCAACGCGAGGAGTCGCGGGGCGCCCACCAGCGCACCGACTTCACTGCACGCGACGACACCCGCTTCCTCGACCACGCGCTGGCCTACCGGGACGCGGATGGTGCAGTCAGGATTGAGCGGTCGCCGGTGACGATCACACGATGGCCACCCGGCGAGCGGGTGTACGGGAGGTAGCTCAGGAGATGGCCGACAGTATTCAGATGAACGTGACCCGGTACGACCCGGATCAGGATTCCGCGCCGACCGTAGCCAGATACGAGGTGCCGCTGAGGAAGGACTGGGCGATCCTCGACGGGCTGAACTACATCAAGGACCACGTCGACGGGAGCCTGTCGTATCGCTGGTCGTGCCGGATGGGCATCTGTGGCAGCTGCGGGATGAACATCGACGGAGAGCCGAAACTGACCTGTGCCGCATTCCTCACCGACTATGCACCTGGGCCGATTCGGGTCGAGCCGCTGAGCAACTTCCCGGTCGCCCGTGATCTTGTCGTCGACATCGGCGACTTCATGGAGAAGCTGCCACGGGTCAAGCCGTGGATCGTCCGGGACGACGTCACGGTGATCGACGGCGAATACCTCCAGACCCCGGAGGAGCTGGAGGAGTACAAGCAGTTCAGCAACTGCATCAACTGCATGCTCTGCTACGCCGCCTGCCCGATCTACGGCCTGGAACCAGACTTCATCGGCCCAGCCGCCATCGCCCTCGCCGAGCGGTACGACCTTGACTCTCGTGATCGGGGACAGCGCGAACGCCTTGACATCCTCATCGAGAAGGAGGGCGTGTGGGGGTGCACCTTTGTCGGCGAGTGCACGAAGGTATGCCCCAAACATGTCGACCCGGCAGGTGCCATCCAGCGATACAAGCTCAAGGCCGCGCAGGAGAACGTGATGGCGTTCCTGCTCCCGCGAGGTGCGCGATGAGTGCACCGACGACCTACCGTCAGCCGGTGTCCAGGTTGTGGTGGCTCAAGAAGCGGACGTATTTCCTGTTTGTCATGCGGGAGCTCAGTAGCGTCTTCGTGGCGTGGTTCGCGGTATTCCTGATGATCATGGTCGTTGCCATCGGACGTGGCGAAGCGTCCTACCAGAGCTTCCTGAGCTGGGCCGCCTCACCAATCGTGGTAGTGGTGAACATTGTGGCCCTGGCCTTCCTGGTGTTGCACACGGTGACGTGGTTCGCACTCACCCCGCAGGCGATGGTGGTTCGAGGGCCCGGGGGGCGATGGGTGCCGCGCATCAAGGAGGTGAGCGTCGCTGGCCGTCGCGTGCCGGCGGCGACCGTGGTGCGGGTCGGCGGCCGGGTACCGGCGGGTATGGTGATCGCCTCGCAGTACGCGGGACTGATCGTGGTTTCCGCATTCGTCGTCTGGTTGGTGCTCAGGTGACCAAGCGGCACCTCGAGCCGCTGCTGTGGCTGTTGTTCAGCGGGGGCGGCGTGATGGCGGCAGTGTTCCTGCCCATCCTGGTCGTGCTGTTCGGGCTCGCTATCCCCCTAGGGTGGGTGCAGCCCGACTACAACCACCTGCACGCCGTTGTCAGCCACTGGCTCACCCGGCTGGTCCTGCTAGGTCTGTTCGTCGTCATGCTGTTCCATGCGGCGCACCGGTTCAGGTTCACTCTCTACGACGGACTCCAGCTCAGGGGATTCGCGACGCCGATTGCCGTATTGTGCTACGGCGCCGCGCTTGTCGGCTCTCTCGCCGCCCTGGTAATCGTCTTGACTGTCTGACCGCCACCGGCCAGGCAGCGCCAGGTGTTGCTGGCATGTCAGAAGCCGATGATGTCGTCTTCTTCTTCTTCCAGCTCGTCTCTTCTGGGAGCCGCCTTGGGCCAGTGGGAGCCTCCATGGGTCAGGGCGCTGATCAGGTCCCGGTTGAGCCGAGAGATCGTCTCGAAAGGAATTTCCTTAGGACAGACGGCAGTGCACTCACCGATGTTGGTGCAGCCACCGAACCCTTCCGCATCGTGCTGGGCGACCATGCCGACCACCCGGGAGTAGCGTTCCGGCTGGCCTTGCGGCAGCAGGCCAAGATGGGTGATCTTGGCGGCAGTGAACAGCATCGCCGAGCCGTTGGGGCATGCGGCGACGCAGGCGCCGCAGCTGATGCAGGTTGCGGCGTCGAAGGCACGGTCGGCGTCCCGTTTGGGCACCGGCGTGGCGTGGGCATCGGGAGCGGTGCCGGTGGGAGCGGAGATGTAGCCGCCGGCCTGGATGATCCGATCGAAGGCGCTGCGATCTACGACCAGGTCCTTGATCACCGGGAACGGATCGGCCCGCCACGGTTCGACATCGATTACATCGCCGTCGGAGAACGAGCGCATGTGTAGCTGGCAGGTCGTCGTTTGCTGCGGGCCGTGCGCGACGCCATTGATCACCACACCGCACATGCCGCAGATGCCTTCACGACAGTCGCTGTCGAAGGCAATGGGATCCTCGCCCTGGAGAGTCAGTCGCTCGTTCAACACGTCCAGCACCTCGAGGAAGGACATGTGTTCGGAGATGTCGTTGACCTTGTACACGGCCATCTTGCCCTTAGCGCGCGAGTTCGCCTGGCGCCAGACCCGCAGAGTAATGTCCACGACGAACTCCTACTTGTAGCTTCGCTGCTTCATCTCGACGTACTCATAAACCAGTGGCTCTTTGTGCAGGACCGGCCGCCTGTCGTCGCCGCCGAATTCCCATGCCGACACGTAGGCAAATTCGTCGTCATCACGCAACGCCTCACCGTCGGGGGTTTGACTCTCCACGCGAAAGTGGCCGCCGCACGACTCTCGTCTGACCAGCGCGTCGATGCACATCAGCTCGCCGAGCTCGAAGAAGTCCGCCACTCGCCCGGCCCGCTCCAACGCTTGGTTGAGCTCCTCGTTGGTGCCCAGCACCCTGACATCGGACCAGAACTCCTTCTTCAGCTCTCGGATCCGGTTCAGTGCCTTGCGCAGGCCCTCTTCGCTCCGCTCCATCCCGCAGTAGTCCCACATCACGCGCCCGAGCTCCTTGTGGAAGGAATCCACGGTCCGGCTACCGTTCACCGACAGCAGCTTGTCGATCCTGGCACGGACCGCCTGAACTGCCTCGACCGCGGCGGGATGAGATTCGGCGACCTTGGGAAACGGCCCATCCGCGAGGTAGTCGTTGATCGTGTTCGGTAGCACGAAGTAACCGTCGGCCAGGCCTTGCATCAAGGCGCTGGCGCCCAGCCGGTTCGCGCCGTGGTCGGAGAAGTTGGCTTCGCCGGTGACATAAAGCCCGGGAATGCTGGCTTGCAGGTCGTAGTCGACCCACAGCCCGCCCATGGTGTAGTGCACGGCCGGGTAGATCCGCATAGGTGTCTGGTACGGGTTTTCGCCGGTGATCTGGGCGTACATGCTGAACAGGTTGCCGTACTTGCCTTCCACAGCCGGCCGACCGAGGCGCGCTATCGCGTCAGCGAAGTCCAGGTAAACGCCTAGCCCACCAGGTCCGACACCGCGCCCTTCGTCGCAGACGTTCTTTGCAGCTCGGGAGGCGATATCACGCGGCACCAGATTGCCAAAGGAGGGATAGATCCGCTCCAGGTAATAGTCGCGATCTTGCTCAGGAATCTTCCGGGGGTCGCGCTTGTCCTCCCCCCTCTTGGGCACCCAGATCCTGCCGTCGTTGCGCAGGGACTCGCTCATCAGGGTCAACTTGGACTGGTGTTCACCGCTCACCGGGATGCAGGTCGGGTGGATCTGGGTGAAGCAAGGGTTCGCGAAGTACGCGCCCTTGCGATGCGCTCGCCAGGTGGCTGTCACGTTGCAGCCCACGGCGTTGGTGGACAGGTAGAAGACATTTCCGTAGCCACCGGTGGCCAGCACGACCGCATCGGCGAAGTGAGTCTCGATTCCCCCGGTCACCATGTCGCGGATGACGACGCCGCGGGCTCTGCCGTCGACCACGATCAGCTCGAGCATTTCGTGCCGGGTGTGCATCGCGACCGTTTCTGCAGCGATCTGGCGTTCCAGTGCCTGGTATGCCCCGATCAGCAGCTGCTGTCCGGTTTGGCCGCGTGCGTAGAAGGTGCGCGAGACCTGCACGCCGCCGAAAGACCGGTTATCCAGCAGACCGCCGTATTCGCGTGCGAACGGCACCCCTTGGGCGACGCACTGATCGATGATCTCAACGCTCACCTCCGCCAGCCGGTAGACATTGGACTCCCGGGCCCGGAAGTCTCCGCCCTTGACGGTGTCGTAGAACAGCCGGTAGACCGAGTCCCCGTCGTTGCGGTAGTTCTTGGCGGCGTTGATGCCGCCTTGGGCGGCAATCGAGTGGGCGCGCCGCGGTGAGTCCTGGTAGCAGAAGCAGGCGACGTTGTAGCCCGCCTCGCCAAGGGTCGCTGCCGCGGAAGCTCCAGCCAGTCCGGACCCTACGATGATGACACTCAGCTTGCGACGGTTTGCTGGATTAACCAGCCTGGCACCGAAGCGGCGCTCCTCCCACCGCCTCTCAATGGGCACCTGAGGCGCCTTGGCATCAGCGATATCAGGGCCCTCGATGTAAAACGAGTTGGCATCGAGCGAGTCGGGCATCGAGTTGGTCACCGGCACCTCCTCAGGCTCGGCATGCAATCGCCATTAGTCCACGAATCCGAACAGAATGGCGAAGGGCGGAAGTAGGAAGCCAACCGTGAGCACCCCTGCCACCGCGTACGCTCCGACGTTCAGGCGTTGTCGCGCAAGTGTCGAGGTGTTGGCTCCAAGTGTTGTCAGGGCGCTCCACACGCCGTGCCGGACATGGAAGCCGACCGCGATCACCGCGATCGTGTACGCCAGGACCACCGACCAGATCTGGAAACCGTTCACCACCCGCTCGTAAGGTTCGGCGGCCGCGCCGCCTGGGTGGATGATGTTCCAGGTCAGGTGCAGGAGGTGGTAGATCACGAAGAGCAGGATGACGAGCCCGCCCCAACGCAAGGTGTATGAGGCGTAGGTCCGTTGCACCCCGGTCCAGGTCTTGTTGCTGTAGTACCGCCTTGTCCCACCGCGCGCGTTGTGGGCCCGCGACCACAGGTTGAATGCTGCGTACATGTGGGCCAGAACGCTGACGATCAGAACGGCTCGGAGGATCCAGAGCGCACCCGTGCGCGGAAGAAGCGGCTCACCGAGGACTCGCAGGTGGTGGGCGTAGGCGTTGAAGGCCTCCGACCCGGCGAAAATCTTCAGGTTGCCGTACATGTGGGCCAGTAGGTAGCCGATCAAGATGAGACCAGTGACGGCCATCAGTGCCTTGAGCGCAACGGTTGACCTGGTCGCCTGCTGGGCGGGCGTCAACGAAGTTGTTGCCACACAGCCACATTAGAACTCCGGCCGCCCTGACTGCGACTTGAGGCCACCGTGCTCACTGGTGTTTTTCACCACGTTTTTGTTTGGGCTTGCTGCTCACGCTCTGTCCGATTGCTCGTTCCGCTCGCGGCGATGTTTCGCTCCGGCGCCGTCAGTCGCACCCTAGAGCAGCGCATCCAGTGATCGCGCTGTCCAGGTCAGATTGGTCCCAATCTCAGCCCGGTCCTTCCTTCAGCTCAGATTTGGGCAGGAGGTCGGGTCTTCGCAGTCTCGTCCTTGCTCGTGCCTGGTCGCGGCGCCATGCCGCGACCTTCTCGTGGTGGCCGCTCAGCAGAACTTCGGGGACAGCCAGACCGCGCCAGCTGGGCGGCTTGGTATAGACCGGCCCCTCCAGCAAGCCTTCGTTCTGGGCGCCATGCGACTCTTCGATCAGTGACTCCGGATTGCCGAGCACTCCGGGCAATAGCCGCACCACCGCCTCGATCACCACCATGGCCGCTATCTCTCCGCCACTCAGCACATAGTCACCAATGCTCAGCTCGTCGACTCTCATCCGCCGCGCCGCATCCTCGACGACGCGGGCGTCGATGCCCTCATAGCGGCCGCAGGCGAAGATCAGGTGCCGCTCCCCCGCAAGCTCGTGCGCGAGGGGCTGGGTGAAAGTCTGGCCGGATGGTGAAAGGAGGAGCAATCGCGAGTCAGCTCTCCCAGCCGTTAGGGCATCCAGAGCCAGTCCCCAAGGTTCCGGGCGCATCACCATGCCTGCGCCGCCACCGTAGGGTGTGTCGTCGACGGTCCGGTGCCGATCGCTGGTCCAGTCGCGAAGATCATGAACCTCAAGGTCCACAAGGCCCTTCTCGATTGCCTTGCCGACCAGCGAAAGGCGCAGTGGCTGAAAGTAGTCGACGAAGATGGAAACAACATCAATTCTCATCGACGTCGTCTCGATCTTCATTAGCGTCGCCTCTATCGTCGAGCAGGCCGGGGACATCGACGACGGTGAGGCGGCCAGCCTCAAGATCGACATCGGGCACCAGTGCGACCACGAACGGCACCAGCCGAGGGCCGGCGGCCGTCTGGATCTCCAGAACGTCTTGCGCAGGCAAGTGCAGCACGGAACGTACGCTGCCGACCTCAGCGCCGTCGAGTGTGGTGGCCCGCAGTCCGATCAGCTGTCGGTCGTAGTACGTTTCCGGTTCCGCCGGCCGCTCGTCGGCCTCCACTTCGGCCGTCAGAAGCGTGCCGCGTACGGCCTCGACTTCAGTCCGGTCGATCAACTCGGCAAACCTGACCAACAGCCGGCCAGAGTGATCACGGACCGAGCGCACCGTGAAGTGCCGCGTACCGCCTTCCTCCCCAAGTACCTGACCAGGGGCGAAGCGCCGCTCCGGCTCATCGGTGCAGAGCTCTACCGCAACCTCACCCTGTACACCGTGAGGCCGTCCGATGACACCCACGATGGCGTCGGTGTTCAACTGCTCGCTCCACTCCCGACTCAACGCCTGCTCCGGCTACCTTGATCGGTTTGGCGGTTGCTTAGCGGCGCCGGTTACCCGGCCCGCGCCGCGCCAGCCGATCAACATCAACGAAGTCGACACGGACGTCCTGGTCGC
>Ga0126305_10001032_pt1 | contig 12252 bp, 10 predicted proteins | sample Plot26_FD_92536 | JGI IMG/M metagenome (GOLD analysis project Ga0126305, IMG submission 92536) | Serpentine soil microbial communities from UC McLaughlin Reserve, CA, USA - Plot26 | ecosystem: Environmental > Terrestrial > Soil > Grasslands | place: USA: UC McLaughlin Reserve, Lake County... | reverse complement strand
TCCGACGGCGGCACGCCGATCCTCGTAGCCGGCGAGGAAGCCGGGGCCGAGCTTCCCTTCGGCTGCCGGATGGGGATCTGCCACACCTGCATCGGCAGGCTCTGCAAGGGGGAAGTCAGGGACCTGCGGACCGGCGAGGTCCACGGGCAAGAGGGAGAGATGGTTCGAACTTGTGTCAACGCGCCAGAAGGCGACGTTGCGATCGCTTTATAAGTAGGAGGAATAGAAATGACCACCGCCACGCCAACCACCGCCCCAATCGACACCCACAGCGAGAGCCCGCTCGCGCACCTCTCCGAGGAGCAGCTGGAGGAGCTGGGCCGTGAGTTCGACGCGATCCGGGACCGCGTCATGGCGGAGCTCGGCGAGCGCGACCGTCGCTACATCGAGAGCATGATCGAGATGCAGCGCCGCCTCGCAGTGGCGGGCCGGGCGCTGCTCCTCGGTTCCCGCAACCGGGTCGCCTGGGTGGCCGGAACCGCGGCGCTGTCGGCGGCGAAGATCCTCGAGAACATGGAGATCGGCCACAACGTCATGCACGGCCAGTGGGACTGGATGAACGACCCCCGGATCCACTCCTCGACCTGGGACTGGGACACCGCCTCCACCGCCGAGGCCTGGAAGCACTCCCACAACTTCGTCCACCACACCTACACCAACATCCGAGGCAAAGACAAGGACCTCGGCTACGAGATCATGCGGATCGACCCCGAGCAACGCTGGCACCCGGTCTACCTCGCGCAGCCCTTCTACAACCTGATCCTGGCGGGCCTGTTCGAGTGGGGCGTGGCCCTGCACGACCTCGACTTCGAGGCGATCCGCAAGGGCCACAAGCCGATGCACCAGGTGAAGCGGGAGATGAAGGGGATCGCCGGCAAGGCGAAAAGCCAGATCGTCAAGGACTACATCGCCTGGCCGCTGGTCAGCGCCCTCGGGGCGACGGCCGTCGACGTCGTGGTGGAGACCCGCCGGGAGCGGAGTCGCAAGCAGCCCCGCGGCATCCTCGGCCGGGTCAAGCGCAAGCGGCAGAGTCGCCTGGCGCCGGTGGTGGAAGCGGTGCTCGACAGCGGCGGCAAGACCTTCCGGGCGACCGCCAAGGCCGACTTCACGGCGAACATCGCCCGCAACCTCTGGTCCTACGCGATCATCTTCTGCGGCCACTTCCCGGACCAGACCTACACCTTCTCCCAGAAGGAGGTCGAGAACGAGAACCGCGGCGGCTGGTACGTGCGCCAGCTCACCGGCTCGGCCAACATCGACGGCAGCCCGCTCTTCCACGTGGCCAGCGGCAACCTCAGCTACCAGGTCGAGCACCACCTCTTTCCCGACATGCCCTCGACCCGCTACGCCGAGATTGCGCCCCAGGTCAAGGACGTCTGCGCCCGCTACGGCCTCCCCTACAACAGCGGCCCGTTCTTCCAGCAGCTGGGGATGGTCCAGCGGACGATCCTGCGCCTCGCCCTCCCCGGCGGCAAGCCCCGGCCGAAGCCGGGGCCCTACCGGGGCGAGAGCAACGGAAACGGCGCGGGGCACTAGGCCCCGCGGTACCCCGCCCTGCAGCTAACCCCCGGCCGTCGGCGCGATCGGGGTGCAGAAGAACCCCCGCGGGTGCGCGGGGTCGAGCGCGGTGAGCACGTCGGCACCGACGATGTGGTCGTAGGGCATCGAGAGGTGGTCACCGAGGTCGAGGATGCACTGGTTCTGCAGCAGGATGTTTCTCACGTTCGACCCGGAGAGGAAGGCCGAGGTGTAGGGGGTGACGACCTGGTCGTAGCGGGTCTGGATCACCGTGTATTCGACCCCGGGGACGGTGTCGCCGCCGCTGTTGAGTTCGGCGAGAAAGGCCGAGCCGACGATCTGCTCCTCGCAGGCCGGGCAGAGGGCGCCGGTGAACTGTTCGCCGCCGGGGAAGAAGCGGGCGAGGAGGCCGATCCCGTCGACGGTGGTGCCGTGGTTGGACGGCGAGAGGCCGACGAGGGCGCGGACCTCAGAGACGCCGCCCAGATACTTGAGGTAGTAACGCGGCATCATTCCGCCCTGCGAGTGGCCGACGATGTCGACCTCCTGAGCGCCGGTCGCGGCGCGGACTTCGTCGACGAACGCGTCGAGTTCGGCCGCCGAGTTGCGGATCTCTCCGGTGCCGTATACGCCGATCGCGCCGCTGCCGGCATAGGAGCCGTAGTTGAGGGCGAAGACGCAGTAGCCGTTGTTCTTCAGCAGCGGCGAGATCGCCTGCCAGCTGTTCGACATGTCGGCGAAGGTGCCGTGGACGAGGACGACGGGGTGCGGGTGGGCGGCGCTGGGTTTGCAGGTCCAGTCGTTGGCTCCGGGCGGGCTCGCGGTGGGGCTGGTGTGGGCGTAGCCGTAGACGCCGTTCCAGATCACCGGCAGGTCTGCGCGGGCGGGCGCGGCAAAGGCCGCCGTCAGCAGTAGGGCTAGAAGCAGGACGGGAAGGGTGCGACGCATCGATCTCCTCCGATCGGTCTAGAGACTGGTTACTACCCGGAAGCGAGCAGCAGCTTGCGGATCGCTTAACCGCAAACTATTCCGAGCATACCCAGGGATCGGCGGGGCAAACGAAGGCTCGCGCTGGTCAGAGCTCGCGCTCATAGAAGAGCATCGAGGGGCCTTCCGGCCCGCCTTCGCGGTTGGTGAAGCCCATGCCCGCGTAGAGGGCGCGCGCGGCGATGTCGGTCTCGCCGGTGTTGAGATCGATACCGACGGCGCCCCGCTCGCGGGCAAGGTCGAGGACGCTTTCCAGCAGGGTCCGGCCAATGCCGCGGCCGCGCAGATCCGGGATCACGTAGAGCTCCTGCAAATACGCTTCCAGGCCGCCGCTCCACAGCGCCGGGCGGAAGCGCAAAAGGGCAAACCCGTCGGGACCGTCGCCGCTGAGCAGGACGGTGATCTCGCCGGCTGCGAGCAGGCGTCGCGCCTGCTCTGCGAGGAACTCGATCCCAGGGCTCGGTTCGGAGAACTCGAGGTTGAACTGGTCGAGAAGACGCGCGATCGCGCCCGCGTCCTGCGCCCCCGCCAGTCGAACCTGTATCTCTCGCTGGGCCATGTCTTCAGTCTCGCTGCCTGACGAAGTTCGTGCGGCCTGCGCCCGGGTCGTCCGACCGCGGCCTCGCTCGCCGCAACACCGCCTACTAGCGGCCTAAAACGGCTGCGGCGTCCAGAGGACTTCGTAGAGGCTCGCGAGGCAGTCGGCGACCAGCTTCTCGTCCTCGCCGACGAGAACGCGCTGAACATCGCCGTCGAGCATTACCGGGATCCAGGCGGAGACCTTGCCGCGGCCCCACCCACTCGGGCTGGCGGGTGGATCGGCACAGCTGTGGACGGATCCGTCTCCCGTGACCTCCACCCAGATCTCCTCGCCTTCACCACCGGCGTCTTCCTCCTCGGTGCGGATACTCAGGCGCAGGCTCTTCCCTTTGTGCTTGGGGAGTTTCGCGAGCGGAAGAGCGACGCGGAGGACCGTTGCCATCTCGGCCGCGGTCAAGCCTTCTTCGTCCTCGGCGACAACGTGATGGTGGCGCCAGCGGGCGATGCCGGCGATCAGCCCCATCTTGCGGCGGGTCTTCTCGGTCAGCCCGTAGAGGCGGCGCCTGCCGACGCCCTCGAACTCGCAGACCAGGCCACTGGTCTTGAACAACCCGGCGCGACGATTGACCTGGTGGTAGCTGAGCCCGTGCGAGCCGCGCGCCAAGTCCGTCGGAGATTGAGGTTCGCAGCTGAGGTCATGGACCATCCCCGCCTCCCAGAGGTCGGCGAGCAGCCCCAGCGAGGCCCAGGCGTGGGCGTCGATGCGACCGTCTGGCAGCCGCGTCAGCGAAGCGTCGGCGAACCGGTTGACCAGGGTGTAGAGCTCGGTCCCGCAAGGGTCGGACAAGGCGTGCACCACCTTTGACGGCACTCCCGGTTCCTCTTCTCGATCGACGACTTCGAGTTCGGCCAGCTTGCCCGCGTAGCGGTAGATCGTCCGCGGCGCGTACCCCGGGACCCGCTCGGTCAGGTTCTTGGTGCGCAGGGGGCCTTCTCCCAAGGCCATCAGGATCGCTCCGGTGGCCCCGGCGCTGAGCAGCCGCAACACGTCGGCCGTGCCGGCCCCGGCGACGCACGCGTCCTCGCGCTGCGAGGGCTTGGCGTCGATGCCTTCCAGGCCAGTCGTCATCTTCTCGACCTCCAGCGACATCTCGTCGCTCTGCTCGGAGTTGTGCAGCTGGCTGCTGCTCTACATAAATGACTGGTTTCCTATGGGTACCCGGTGGGTTTGACTTCAATCCCGACACCAAAAAGTGTCGGGAAGCTCCTAGAACTCGTAGGAGCGGGCCTGCCGGTGCCGCTCGACCGCCAGCTGGACGAGGCGGTCGCAGAGCTCGGGATACCGGATCCCGGTTGCCTCGAAGAGCTTCGCGTAGACGCTGGTGTCGGTGAAGCCCGGCATCGTGTTGATCTCGTTGACGAGGACGGCGCCGTCCGGCTCGACGAAGAAGTCGCAGCGGGCGAGGCCCGTGCAGCCGGCGAGCTCGAAGACGGCGACGGCGAGCTCGCGGACGCGGGCGACCGTCGCCTCGCCGATCGGAGCCGGGACCCGCAGCTCCATCCCCCCCTCGGTGTACTTGGCCTCGAAGTCGTACCAGCTGGCGTTGGCGACGATCTCCCCCGGCAGCGACGCCTCCGGCTCGGCATTCCCCAGCACCGAGCACTCGACCTCACGCCCCGCGGCCGATGCCTCGACGATCACCCGCGGATCGTGGCGCAGCGCCAGCTCGACCGCGGCGTCGAGCTCGTCGAGCTTCTCGACCCTGGTGATTCCGACGCTCGATCCCATCCGCGAAGGCTTCGCCCAGAGGGGCAGACCCATCTCCTCGCACCTGCCCCACCACTCGCTGCCCTCGACCGCGGTGAACTCGACCTGGGGCACCCCGCGAGCGGCGAAGAGCCGCTTCAGCGTCAGCTTGTCCATGCAGACCGCGGAGGCGAGGACGTCGGAGCCGACATAGGGGATGTCGAGCTGCTCGAGCAGTCCCTGGATCGAGCCGTCCTCGCCGAAGGCCCCGTGCAGGGCCGGGAAGGCGGCGTCGGCGTCGAGCAGGCCGGCACCCGGAGTCAGGTCGACCGAGCCACCGGGGGCGCTCCAGCGCCCGTCGCGGCCGATCGTCACCTCGAGGGGCTCGTGCCCCGCCTCGCGCAGGCCCCGCGCCACCGCGGCGCCGGAGCGGAGCGAGACCTCGTGCTCGGAGGAGCGGCCACCCGAGAGCACCGCAACCCTCACGGTTCTTCTTCCCCTTCTGCTTCCAATTCGGGCTCGACCGCCGCGGGGGCGCCGACGGTGATCGTCACGGTTTCCCCGGGTTCGACTTCGCTGCCGGGCGGCGGGAACTGGTCGGTGACGCGGCCGACTTTGCCCTGCACGGAGGTTTCCTCTTCTTCGACCGCAGGCACCAGGCCGGCGGCGCGGATCGCTTCCACCGCCGTCGCCCGTTCCTTGCCGATCACGTTCGGGACCTTGGCCTGTTCTTCTTCCTCTTCGCCGCTGGAGACGACGATGTTTACGGCCGAACCGGCTTCCACCTCGGCGCCCGCATCCGGCGCCTGCCGGATCACCTGCCCCTGGGGCGAGGAGCCTTCTTCTTCGGAGATGCTGGCTTCGAGGCCGCGCGCCCGCAACCGCTGCACTGCCACTTCCCGCTGCGCGCCGACCAGCACCGGCACCTTCGTCAGCTTCGGCCCGCGCGAGACGAAAAGGACGACGGTGGAGCCGTTGGTCGCGGTGCTGCCGCCGCCCGGCTCGGAGTGGATGACGATGCCGGGCTCCACCGACTCCGAGTTGATCCGCTCGACGGTGACTGCGAAGCCGGCCGCTTCGAGGCGCCGGGTCGCCTGCTCCTGCGACTGGCCCGCCGTCGAGGGCACTTCGGCGCTGCCCGGCCCGGAGCTGACCGTCAGCGTCACCTCCGGCTTCGAGCAGAAGAAGGTGATGAAGGCGCAATCGAGCGAGGCCTGCGGCGGCGAGGCTGAGGGGTCCTGCTCGAGCACTTCGTTGGCGGGGGCGTCGCGCTCGACCCGGACCACATCGCCGACGGTGAAGCCGTCCTGCTCGAGCAGGGTGATCGCGACGCCGAGCTGGTTGCCGGTCACGTTCGGGACCTTGGTGTCGGTATCGCGGGTGAGCGCCAGCCCGACGAGGATGCCGATCAGAATCGCGGCGACGAGGAGCGCCCAGAGCCACCAGTTGCGCCTGGGGTCCTCGAGCGGTCCCGTCTCCTCCGGCACGCCGACGATCGGCGGCGCCGCGGCGAAGGCGGCAGTGCCCTGGGCGACCCCGGGGTCTTTGAGCGCCGCGTCGAGGGCGGCGATGAAGGCGTCGGCACTCTGGAACCGCTGGCCGGGCTCCTTCTCCAGCGCCCGCATCACCACCGCGTCGAGCGCGGGCGAGACCTGGGGGTTGATCGAGCTCGGGCGCTGGGGGACCTGCGAGACCTGTTTCATCGCCACCGCCACCGCGCTCTCGCCCTCGAAAGGGACGTGCCGGGTGAGCGCCTCGTAGAGGATCACCCCGATCGAGTAGAGGTCGGAGACGGGCGTCACTTCGAAACCCTGCGCCTGCTCGGGCGAGAGGTAGTGCGGGGTTCCCATCACCGATCCGGTCTGGGTGATCTCCGAGACACCGGCGCGGGCGATTCCGAAGTCGGTGACGATCGCCTTGCCCTCGCCGTCGACGATCACGTTCTGCGGCTTGAGGTCGCGGTGGACGATCCCGTTGCGGTGGGCGAACCGCGCCCCCTCGAGCACCTGCCGCACCAGCGCCACCGCCTGGTCGGGCGTGAGGCCGCGGTCGATCAGCTCCTTCAGCGTCGGCCCCTGCACGAACTGCATCGCGATGTAGTTGACGTCACCGTCGGAGCCGCGATCGAAGACCGAGACGATGTTCGGGTGCTGCAGGCCAGCGGCCGACTCGGCCTCGCGCTGGAAGCGGGCGACGAACTCGCGGTCCTGGAGGTAGCGGCGATGGAGGACCTTCAGCGCCACCTGCCGCTGCAGGTGCGCATCCTCGGCCAGCCAGACATCGGCCATGCCGCCGCTGCCGAGCCGGCGCAGCACCCGGTAGCGGTTGTCGACGACGCTGCCCTCGCTTAGTTCAGCCAATTTCCCCTCATTCCCCGTTCAGAATCGATTCCGCGACGGCGCGGAAGATCGGCGCGGCGACGTCGCCGCCGAATTGTTCGGTGCACTCGACCGAGGCGGCGATCGCGATCTGGGGATCGTCCGCCGGGGCGAAGCCGATGAACCAGGCCTGGTTCTCCTCGATGCCGCCGCCGCAGGCTTTGTTGCCGGGCGTTTCCGCGGTTCCGGTCTTCCCAGCCACGGTGATGCCGGAGATCGCCGCGTTGGTTCCGGTCCCTTCCCTGACCACGCCTTCCATCGCCGTCGTCAGCTCTTCGGCGGTCTGCTCGCTGATCGGCTCGCTGTAGGTGGAGGGGTCCATCTCCTCGACCACACGCCCCTCGGGGTCGATCACCTTCTTCCAGATCTGCGGCTTCATCAGCTTGCCGCCGTTGGCGACCGCCGCCGCTACCTCCGTCATCTGCAGCGGGGTCGCCAGCAGCCGCTCCTGGCCGATCGCGAGGCGGGCCAGGTCGACGGGGTCGCTGGCGCGCAGCAGGTCGCCGTCTTCCCCGTAGACGCCGCTGTTGTAGACCTCGTCGTCAGGCAGGTCGATCGCCGGCGTCGCGTTGAAGCCGAACCGTTCCATGTATTCGAAGAGGGTGTCATTGCCGAGCTGCTGACCGAGCTGACCGAACCAGGTGTTGACCGAGTTGGTGAGCGCAGTGTCGAGGGTCGCCCCGAAGAAGTCCTGCCCGAAGTCGTTTTCCAGCGGGGTGCCTTCGACGACCAGGCTGCCGGGGGCGTCGATCGGAGTGTCAGGGGTGATCAAACCCGAGTCGAGCCCGGCGGCGGCGGTCACGACCTTGAAGGTCGAGCCCGGCGGATAGAGCCCTTGCGTGGCCCGGTTCAGCAGCGGCGTTTCGATTGCGTTGCGGTTCATCTGGGTCAGGTCGTAGGGGACTCGGTTCGGGTCGAAAGGGGCGTTGGAGACCATCGCCTTGACCGCGCCGGTGTCGGGCTCGATCGCGACCACCGCGCCGAACCCGGCTTCCTGCAGCGCCGCCAGCGCCGTCCGCTGAGCGTCAGCGTCGATATTGGTGACGATGTCGTTGCCTTCCTGCTGGTGACCGAGCAGCTCGTCGGCGATCGAGACGAATTCGCCCTCTTCACCGACGAGTTCTTCATTGTGGAACTGCTCGAACTCGGAGTCGCCCTCGCGCACGAAGCTGTAGCCGATCGGGTGGCCGAAGAGCGCGCCCTGCGGGTAACGCCGCACGTAGCGTTTCGAGTTCCCTTTTCCCTTCGGCACCGACTTCGCGATCAGCTCGCCGTCGGCGGTGAAGATGCGGCCGCGCGGGATCTGCTGCGCCTCGAGCAGAGGGCGCTTGTTCGCGTCTTTTTCTTTCAGCGCCTCGGCGTCGAATACCGACCAGTAGGACGTGAAGCCGACCAGGACCCCGAAGAGGACGACGATGAAGGCGAACAATTTGACGATCTGCCGGTTCATGCCGGCGACCCCATCGCCGCAACCCGCCCGGCCGGTTCAGCGGCCTCGCGTCGCGCCCGGTCGGAGACCAGCAGCAAGAGCGCCAGCAGCACGAAGTTGGCGAGGATCGAGCTGCCGCCGTAGCTGACGAAGGGAAGGGTGACGCCGGTGAGTGGGATCACCCGGGTGACGCCGCCGATGATCACGAAGGCCTGGATTGCGAAGACCGCGGTCAGCCCGGTCGCCAGCAGCTTCGAGAACCCGTCGCCGGCGAGCAGGGCGACCTTGAAGCCGCGGGCCGCGATCAGCAGGTAGACGAGGATCACCCCGCAGGCGCCGAAGAGCCCGACCTCGTTGACGATCAGCGAGTAGATCGTGTCGGTGTGGGCGGCCGGCAGCAGGGCGGTCCCGCCGCTTCCCGGCACCGTGATCAGCGCCTGGCCGAAGCCGGCGCCGAAGAGGCCGCCGTCGGCCTGGGCAAAGAGCGATTGCAAGATCTGGTACCCGGTTTCCTGCGGGTCGTTGTAGGGGTGGAGCCAGATTTCGACCCGGTCGTGAACGTGGGGAACGGTGCTGGCGAAGAACCAGGCGCCGACGAGAAACATCGCCATCCCGATCACGACGAAGGAGAAGCGACCCGTCGCCACATAGAGCAGGGCGAGGAAGGCGGCGAAGAACATCAGCGAGCTGCCGAGGTCGCGGATGAAGACGAGCATGAACATTGAGGCTCCCCAGACCACGAGCATCGGCCCGAAGTGCTTCAGCGGCGGCAGGGTCACCCCGAGGATGCGGCGGGCGCCGACGATCAGCACCTCGCGGTGCTCGCGCAGGTAGCTAGCGAGGAAGACGACGATCGCGAGCTTGGTGAACTCGGCCGGCTGGAAGGCGATCGGCCCGACCTTCACGCCCAGGTAGGCACCGTTGACCTGCTGGCCGATCCCCGGCACCCGCGGCGCCAGCAGCAGCAGCAGGCCGGCGATCGCGATCGTGTAGCGGTAGCGCTCGAGCACCTCGTAGTCGCGCAGGAAGTGGATCGTCAGCGCGAACAGGACCAGCCCGAGGACGAACCAGTTCGCCTGGTCGCGGGCCAGGGTCTCGTCGATCCGGTAGATCATCACCAGCCCGAAGGCGGTCAGGGTGGCGACGAGCGGGAACAGGTAGGGGTCGGCGTTGGGAAGGCGGATCCGCAGGTAGACGTGGGTGACGAGGCAGAGCGCCAGGAAGTAGCCCCCGTAGATGAGGCTGAGGTCGCCGAGCTGTTCGTTCTCCTGCGAGAAGACCCCGGCGAAGCCAGCCGTGAGCAGGATCGCGACGGGAACCAGGGCCAGCAGCTCCCGGTTCCTAGCGGACGTCAACGAAGGCCCTCGGTCTTTTCGATGTCTTCGATCAGGGAGACGGCGTCGTTGCGGGAACGCAGCTCGTGGCCGGTGACGGCACCTTGGCGGCGGGGCGGCAACGACTCGGTCTGGATCGGGCTGGAGTAGCGCTCCTCGTAGAGCTCGATCCCGAACGGCAGCTCGTAGGGAGCGCCGCGGTAAAGGGCGACGCGGCCGGCGTCGTCGCTGCCGAGGAACCAGATCTGACGGTTGCCGTACCAGGCGCCGAAAGCGACCGCGGCGATCAGGAGCAGGGCGACGAGCAGCTTCAGCGCCGTGCGCAGCGGCCGGCGCCGGGGTTGCGTCGCGACCTCCTCGCGGCGCTTGCGGGCAGCCTCGGCGGCGGCGCGGCGGCGGACCTCGGTTCCGGTCAGGCCCGCCTGCTCGGCCTCTGAGCCGACCAGCGTTGCCCCTTCGTCGGCGCCCGTGCCCGGGTTGCCGGCGGCTGGAGCCGCGCTGTCCTCGATCCGGAAGGTGACGACGCTGATGTTGTCGCGACCCCCGGCCCGGTTCGCTTCGTCGACCAACGCCTTGACCGCCGCCTCGAGCGAGGTGGCCCGGGTGAGGACGCGGGCGATGGTCTCGTCGTCGAGCATCGTCGTCAGGCCGTCGGAGCAGATCAGGAAGACGTCGCCGCCCTGGACGGGAACCGTCTGCAGGTCGACCTGAACCTCCGGTTCGGGCCCGAGGGCGCGGGTGATGATCGAGCGCTGCGGGTGGTCCTCGGCCTGCTCGTCGGTGAGCTGGCCTTTGCGGCGCATCTCCTCGACCAGGGAGTGGTCCCGGGTCAGTTGCTCGAACCTGCCGCCGCGCAGCCGATAGGCGCGGCTGTCGCCGACGTGGCCGATCGCCACCGCCTCGGCATCGAGGTCGACGATCGCGGCGGTGATCGTCGTCCCCATCCCGGCCAGGCCGGGATCTTTGCGGGCCAGCTCGTGGATCGTCCGGTTGGCATCCTCGATCGTCTCCTCGAGGACGCGCTCCGGCGGCGCCGAGGGCAGCTCCTGCGCGAAGGACTCAACCGCCGCCTTGGAGGCGACCTCGCCGGCCTGCGCCCCACCCATCCCGTCGGCAACCACGAACAGCGGTGCGCGGGTGAGGAGCGAATCCTCGTTGGCGTTGCGCTGGCGCCCGGTATCGGTACGAACGGCCTCCTCCGCGATCCGCAGCGCCATCAGCCCACCTCGAACCTGAAGCTCGTGTCGCCGATCTGGATCGTGTCGCGATCGACCAGCTCCGCCTCTCCCTGCAGCGTCGCGCCGTTCAGCAAGGTGCCGTTGGTGGAATTCATGTCCTCGACATAGAACCGGCCTTCGCGCGAGAAGACGCGGGCGTGCAGGCTGGAGGCATAGCGATCGTCGATCCGCACGTCGGCCTCCTTCGAGCGGCCGATCGAGAGCCCCCCGATCAGGTCGAACCGCTGGTCCCTCTCCAGGCCGCCGCCGCGCTCGACGATCAGCCAGGAGTCAGGGCCTCGCGGCGCCTCGGCGAAGGCCGGGGCGGCGTGGAAGCCGGTCCCGTCGGGGGCGGGCGCCACGGTCCGGCGCAGGTCCTTGAAGGCGCTCCGCGCGATCACGAGCACGAACAGGTAGAGGACGGCCAGGAAGCCGAACTTGAGGGCTACGGATATGGGGTCATAGTCCACGCCTTGGGCACCTTAATGAGGGCGGCAGCCGCCGCTATTGCTCGACGTCGAAGGTGAAAGTGGTCGTGCCGACGGTGACCTGGTCACCGGGGCTGAGTCGGGTCGAGGGGACGCGGCGGCCGTTGACCTTGATCCCGTTGGTGGAACCGAGGTCGGCGATCTGCCAGTCCCCGTTCTCCGCGCGCTTCAACTCCGCATGGCGGCGGGAGACGTTGGGGTCGGAGAGCACGCACTCGACCGACTTCGAACGGCCGATCGTCGCCCGCGGCCCGTCGAGTACGTAGCGCCGGTCGCCGAGGGAGACGACGGCCCGGGTCGAGACCAGCGCCCCAACCGCCTGCTCCGGGCGCTTCGGCCGGTTGCGGTCCCGCTCACGGACCGCGGAGTAGACCATCGTGTGGCCCTCTTCGCCCTGTTCGGGCGCCTGCCCCTCGTGGGCGGGCGGCTTCACCAGCCGCGCCTGGATCCCGAACTCCCCCAGGCGCAGGCGCTCGTCGGTCTCGAAGTCGACTTGGGGCCGGGTGAGGAGGTCGTAGCTGCGGCGACGCGCGTGCTCCAGCAGGTAACCGGAGAGCTCCTGCTCGAGCGAGCGCTCGTAGCCCTCGAGCCGCTTGCGGTCCTCGGCCGAGAGC
>Ga0126305_10001030_pt1 | contig 12259 bp, 12 predicted proteins | sample Plot26_FD_92536 | JGI IMG/M metagenome (GOLD analysis project Ga0126305, IMG submission 92536) | Serpentine soil microbial communities from UC McLaughlin Reserve, CA, USA - Plot26 | ecosystem: Environmental > Terrestrial > Soil > Grasslands | place: USA: UC McLaughlin Reserve, Lake County... | reverse complement strand
GCAATGGCCATGCGCGTCTTCCTGACGCGCAGATCTACGAAAGGGAGCAATAAGCATGACTCGCAAGATCAAGGCGCTGGGGCTTGCCCTCGTCGCCTCCCTCGCAATGAGCGCGCTGGTGGCGTCCGCTGCTCAGGCGGAATTCCACTCGACCACCGCTCATACGATTCTTATCGGAAACCAGACGACCACGCATAAATTCACCGTCGGCTCGGGCTTCGGTGCGATCACCTGCAAAAAAGCAGAATTCACAGGCACAAGCACCGTGACCACAGAAACCAGTCAGGTCATCACCCCGCACTACAAAGAATGCACCGACAGCTTCGGGCGCACGGCGCACGTGACAGTGTCAGCTGGAACCGTATTCCGCTTCACAACACCTGTAAAAACTACAGAAGCGGCTGAAGTGCACTTTGAAGGGACAATTACAATCGAGGTCACAAATGGCAGTGGCGTTGTGATCTGTGATGTGCACATTACAAGCCAGACAAACAACAACATCATCTACCACAACGTTGCTAGTGGTGTTGAAGTAACAACGAATACCACCAATGTGGCCACCACCACCTCCGGCGGGTCGCTCAACTGCGGCGTCTCCGACGGCGCGCACACGGGCGGTAGCTACACCGGTAACACCCTGACGAAAGGCACCGACACAGAAGGCAAAGCGGTAACGATTACCGTCACCCCGTAAAGGGATCGGGCATACATCTGCAGAGGGGCCGGGCAACCGGCCCCTCTGCATCCGTCTCGGCGCGGCGCCATCTATCGCTTGCGCGTGATCAGCGACCTCGGCGAACTGTCGCAAGCGATTTGCACCAGATTCCTCCGCCCGTGCAGCTGCCCCTCAAGTTTTGCCTTAGATACGATTCTCACTGGGAGCCCAGACGACCACCCACCAAAATCATGGCGGCCTCTGGCCTTCCTACAGGCGGCGCCCTCACCGGTACGACACTGATGAAAGGCACCGACACAGAAGGCACTTCGTAAACGATCACCGTCACTCCGTATTAGGTCAGGAAGTGGCCACGGGGAGGAGCGGGCGACTCGGCCCCGCCGCGATGTGCACCGCACTGATCCGCGCGCGCGCTTGGACGTCGTTGGCGCTTTGCAGGGAAAGTCAGTTTCTAACGAGCGACCGATGTCGCAAACTCTCAATCGAGTCGCCCTGAGCAATTGCAGCAGATATGAATGATCCAGCCCTGCCAACTCGCGCGGGCGGAAACAGCCAGTTGAACCAGTTAGGGGAGTGAGATGATGCAGCTGAAGCGATTCGGCAAGCTTGCCGGCATCGTAGCCGCCATGTGCGCGGTGTTTGCGATGTCAGCGGGCTTTGCCCAGGGGGCTACTCCGGCACCCGGCTATGAAGCGTTCCTCGGATGCCAGACGGCGGCCGAAAACCCGAAATCGGAATTTTGCATTCGGTCGGTGATCAAGAGCGGGTACTTCGAAATGGGCACCAAGAAAGTGCCGATCGAAAATCCGATTCCGATGACGGGCAATGTGGACTCCGAAATCCAAAACTTCGGAGCGACTTCGCAGGGTGGCCTGAAGCCCGTCAAACAGAAAGTCCCCGGTGGAGTTGTCGGCTTGACCGGCCTCACCTGGCTGCTCGAAATCCTCGGCAGCGAAGCGTTGACGCTCTACGCGGTGACCGAAGCGGTCGGGCCTCCTAGCCTGGCCCTTACCAGCATCGCGTTGCCGATCAGGGTGCATCTGATCAACTCGACGCTCGGCAACAACTGCTACGTCGGGTCGGTGTCGAACCCGATCAAACTCAACATGATTACCGGCACCACCAGCCCGCCGCCGCCGAACACGCCGATCACTGGCAAAGAACCCGAACTCGGGTTTGAACCCGCCAGGGAAATCATCCAGGCGAAAAATGGCACGTTCGTCGACAACTCGTTCAGCACCCCGGGTGCTAGCGGTTGCGTGCTGACCCTGTTCGGGTTCATCCCGATCAGCATCAACGGCCTCGTCAACACTCAGTCCGGTCTTCCGGCTCCCGCCGGGACCAACGAGACCGTCCAAAACATCGACACCGAATTTGCGCCGACCGCGTTGGTCTTCCCGTAATTCGTTGTCCTGAAGTACTGCGCGCGGCTCGTCGGGGTCGCGCGCTTTTTCGTTCTTGTGACACCTCGGGTCGGCTGCGAAATATGATCGAAGGGTGAGTAGCCCGCGACCTTCCGGTGCCGCCGCAGCTGGGGCCCTGGCCTCGATCGCAGTGGTTCTCGCCTTGATTGGGGGCGGTGACCCCGAGCAGCGCGAAGCCAGCGAGCGGTTGCGCATCGTAACTTCGGATCGGCTCGAGAAGCTCGAAGCTTCTCTCGGCCACCCGGTGTACTGGGCGGGAAGGCGCCCGTCGTTCCGGCTTGAGCTTTCCGAAGAAGCAGATGGAAGCGTCTACCTCCGCTACTTGCCGGCAGAAGCTGCTGTCGGATCGCGGCCGGGGTACTACCTGACCGTCGGGACGTACCCGATGCCGAACCCTCGCGCTGCGATCCGCAGTGCCGCCGAAGCCGCCGGCGAGCGGCCGGGGAGGCTGCCCGGGGGGGCGAGTTTCTTCGCCGATGGAAAGGGGAGCGTCTTCCTGGCGCCTCCCGGCGCAAAGGTTCAGGTGGAGGTCTACGACCCCGACCCTCGGCGCGCGAGCGCGGTCGTCGAAAGCGGCGAGGTTCGGCCGGTGAGCAGCTGACGATGTTCGTCTCCTGGGTGCTGTTCCCACTGCTCCTGGCCGCGATCTTCCTCGGTTGCGGCTTCCTCACCGAGGCCTGCGCCGGGCGGCGCCTCCCCGGCACCCTGATCGCGCCACTGGGCTTTGCGGTCGTTGTCGTCGCTGTCGGCATCGTCACGGCAGGTGATGACATAGCGGCTCTCGCGACTCCGGCGGTAGTCGTCTTGGCCCTTGCCGGCTTGGTCCTCGGTCTGCGGAGGAGTGGCCGGCGTCCCGACGGCTGGGCCCTTGCCGCCGCCGCTGGAGCCTTCGCCGTCTATGCGGCGCCGGTCGTGCTCTCGGGGGAGCCGACCTTCAGCGGCTACATCAAGCTCGACGACACCGCTACCTGGATGGCGTTCGTCGACCGGGTGATGGACCACGGGCGGGACCTCTCGGGGCTGGAGCCCTCGACCTACCAGGTGACGCTGTTGGCCAACCTCCCGAGCGGCTATCCGATTGGGGCGTTCCTACCGCTGGGCGTCGGCGCGAAGCTGACCGGCACCGACGTCGCTTGGCTGGTCCAGCCCTACATGGCGACGCTGGCGGCGTTGCTGGCGCTCTGCCTGTACCGGATCGCAGGTTCCCTGCTCGAACCCCGCCCCCTGCGGGCGGCGGTGGCCTTTGGCGCCGCCCAACCCGCGCTCCTCTTCGGCTACAGCCTCTGGGGCGGGATCAAGGAGGTGGTGGTGGCGCTGCTGCTCGCGCTACTCGCGGCGGCGGCCCCGGCGCTCGCCAAGGAAACCGGCGGCTGGCGCGGCGGCCTGCCACCCGTGCTCGCGACCGTGGCCCTGCTGACCGCGGTCGGCTCCGGGGCCCTGGTCTGGATCGCCCCGCTCCTGGGGCTGGTGGCGGTTGCGTTATGGCGGCAGCGGGGCCCACGCGCCCTGCTCTCGCGTGCAGCGCCGCTGCTGGTCCTCGTCCTCCTCCTCAGCATCCCGGCGCTGTTCGCCGCGGGGGTCTTCTCGCCGACCCAGGGCGGCCTCACCGACGACGCCGAGCTCGGAAATCTGCTCGGCCCCCTCAGCGTCTTCCAGTACGCCGGCATCTGGCCGAACGGAGATTTCCGCCTCGACCCGTCGAACTCGGCCCTGACCGCCTTCCTGATCGGCTTGGCGCTCCTCTCCGCCATCTTCGGTGCCGCCGCCTGCTGGCGCCGAAGAGCATGGGAGCCGCTCGTCTACCTGCTCGGCGTCGGCGTCGGGAGCCTCGCCGTCTTCCTCTATTCCTCTCCGTGGGTAGGAGCGAAGGCGCTCGCCTCTGGGAGCCCGTCCCTCCTCTTGCTGGCCCTTGCCGGCGCGGCGGTCGCCCTCGTGCGGGTCGAATGGGTCCTGGGGGGAACCGTGCTCGGGCTGATTGCGGCCGGCGTCCTCTGGTCGAACTGGCTCGGGTACCACGACGCCAGCCTGGCCCCGTACGGACAGCTGCGGGAGCTGGAGAAGATCGGCCACGAGTTCGCCGGCGAGGGGCCGACCCTGATGACCGAATACCAGCCCTACGGCGTCAGGCATTTCCTCCGGGAGGCCGACGCCGAGGGTGCCTCGGAGCTCCGCTACAGGCAGGTCCCCCTCCGCGGGGGTGGGGAACTCGAGAAGGGCGAATGGGCTGACACCGACCGGATCGACCCGACCGCCCTCCTCGGCTATCGGACCCTGGTCCTGCGCCGGAGCCCAGCTCAGAGCCGCCCCCCCTCGCCCTACTCCCTCGTTCGCTCCGGGAGGTACTACGACGTCTGGCAGCGAACGCGGGATGACGGTCTGATCGGGCATCTGCCGTTCGGTTCCTTCACGGAACCTGCCGCCGTCCCACCATGTCGCAAGTTGCTCGGCCTCGCCCGGCTGACGCCCCCCGGGGGGAAGCTGGCGGCGGCGCGACGGGAGCCGACGCTGGGAATCCCGCTGACCGCCGCGGCGTACCCGCCCTCCTGGACTCCCACCGAGCCGGGAAGCCCAGACCTGATTCCGCACGGCGCCGGGGGGATTCGCCTCGAAGGAATTGTTCCCCGAACCGGACGCTACGACTTCTACCTCCAGGGCAGCGTGCGCAACCGCCTGACCCTGCTGGTCGACGGGAGTCTGGTGGGCGGAGCCGAGATGCAGCTGAATGCCTCGCAGCAGTTCCTCTACCTAGGCAGCCGCAGGCTCGCGGCCGGCGAGCACGGATTCGTCCTCACCTACAACGGCCAGAGCCTCTCCCCCGGCAGCGGCGGGCCGCCGGAGCCGATCGGCCCGCTGGTGGTCAGCGCGGCCGAGAACGTGGACCCGCCGGTGAGGATGATCCCGCCGTCGCAGGTGCACACCCTCTGCGACGAGAAGCTCGACTGGGTCGACGTCTTGGCACCCTGACAGTGCCCTCAGCGGAGGCGCCGCAGTGACTCTCCGAAGCTGCCGCTCTGCGATTCGATCAGCCGGGCGGCGATCTCAACTTCCCAGAACTTCGTACCGGCGATCCAGGCCTGACCCAGGTAGTCCCAGGCGGCCAGCGTGGTGCCGACGGTCGTGTTGAGATCCTCGGCCAGGCGTTCCATCAGGTCCTGGAACTCGTCCTGCATGCTGTGGAGGACCGGGGTGGCATCTGCCTGGCCCATCCTCGTCTCGAGCATCACGGCATGACCGGTGCGGATGCCGAAGAACCAAGCGTCCTGCAGGTACTGCTCCATCTCCGCCAGCTGCTGCTCGTCGAGTTCGAGCGTCTCTGCGCTCTCCTCCGCAAGAGGCTTCAGGTCCTGCTCTTTCGCGCTCTGGACCGCCGCCGAGAGACTGTTGCTGCCAGGGGACATGGACGCCAATCTAGACAACTAGCGTTAATCGAGTATGCCCATTTGTACTACTGGCCTTCTCAGGGTGCAAGGCCGGAGCCGGTGCCTCTGACGGCAAAAGAAAGGGCGGCCCGGAGGCCGCCCTTTCGAATCCTGCGCCGGCTTAGGCCGGCGGAGAGATGTTCCTCAGGTACCGGTGCAGGGCCGGATGATGGTGGCCGGTCCGGCCTGGGTGCCGTCCGCGAACTTGGCGGTGGCTTTCGCCTGGAGCTTGCCGTCGGCGCATTTCGCCGTCAGCACGCCCTTTTTGTTGATCTTCAGGTTGAAGGACTTCACGGAGCCGCTGCCGCCGGCGATTTTCGGGATCGTGGCGACGGTTTTCAGGCCGTAGCGACCGTTGTGGACCTTCTTGATTTTCAGGGTGGTCACGATCGCCCCCGTCACCGGCGCCGAGAAGTAGGCGTGGATGTAGAGGGTCGTGGTGCCGCCGCTGAAGCCGCCGCTGAAGACGACCAATTTACTGTTGACGTCGATCGGTTTCTGTTCCGGGAACTGGACCTCGACGGTGGTCTGGCCGGAGCCGATGATCGACTTGCTGCAGGCTTTTTCAGCCGCTTTGGTGTCGCGCGACTGCAGGGCCCCGGACTTGCAGACCTTGATGCCCTTGACGTTGATCGCGCCGTTCTTGTCGGTTTCGACGATCGTTTCTTTCAGGGCCGGGGGATGGGTCCCGTCCTTGGTTGAGATCTTGCCTTCCGCCGTAAGCGTGATCGGGGCAAGCGTCTTCTTGGGCAGCTTGCTCGGGCTGAACCCGCCGTTGAAGGTGAACACGAGGTTTCCGGCTTCGACCGTCACCGGTTTGTTGGCACCGGTGGCGATGCCCGCCACGCTGACGGCAATCAGCGCCGCGATGGCCATCGTCAACATCAGGTACTTGCGCATATCCCTATATCTCTCCTTTGCGGCCTGCCCGTCCCGGGTCCGATGCCGTCAGAACTTGTCTAAAAGTCTCTCAGCGGGTCAACCTACCACCCCCGCCCTTCTCGTAAACCCGCCTATTCCCGAAAGGAGCGGATCGCCCAGGGCTAGGAGCGAAGCTTCGCGAGCCGCACGCGCTCGCGCTCCGCGGTGGCCCCCTCGGCGCCAAGGAAGGGCAGCGTCACCCAGAACATCAAGTCCGGCAGCCGGCTCGGCAGCCGGGTGACGGCACCGTGCAGGATCTCGCTGTAGAGGAGCTCGTTGACGCCGCCGGCGATCGCGACCGAGGTGATGCCGGGCAGTTCAACCGAAGTCTCCGAGCGGCCGGACTCGAGGAAGCCGGTGAACTGCCGCAGGGCGGCATCGCGCCGGGCTAGCGCCTTCGGCCCCGCCGCCAGCACCTCGACGATCGCGAAGCGGGCCTCGCCCGGATGCCGAGACAGGTGCCCAAGCAGCATTTCCAAGGCGGCGCAGACGCGCTCTGCCCAGGACGCCCCCGGCACCGACTCGAAGGCGTTCGTCGCTTCTGCGAGGAGGTTCTCCAGGAGGACGTCGTAGGCGGCGAGGAAGCAGTCCTCCTTGCTGTCGAAGAGCTCGTAGAACGTCTTGCGGGAGACCCCGGCGACGCCGATCACGTCGACCACGCGGGTTTCCGGGTAGCCGCGCTCGGAGACGACCTCGATCATCGCCTGGTGGATGCGGTTGCGCTGGGACTCGGTTACCGCCTCCCTCGGCAAACCGTGCCTTCCCCGTGGCAGCCGCTCGCTCAATTTGGCGGAGCGTCTAATGGAGGCCACCCGACAGACTGTAGAGCAGTCGGGAAACCGGTGGGGGATCTTTATCTAAACGTCCGACTGCCTTGCTCAGGAGTCGAGCCAGATCACTTGCTCGCGGTCGGGGCCGACGCCGACGAGGCGAACCGGGACGCCGACGAACTCGGCGATGAAGTCGAGGTAATCGCGGGCCTCCTGGGGCAGATCCGAGGCCTGGCGGCAGGAGGTGAGGTCGAGATCGAAGCCCGGCACCTCCTCGTACTCGGGAGTGGCCGAGTGCAGGATCGACTGGTGGTAGGGGAAGGTGTCGAGGACCGCACCCTCCTTGGAGCGGTAGCGAACCGCCAGGCGCAGCGGCCCGATGCCGCTGAGGACGTCGAGCTTGGTGATCGCGAGGGCGTCCATGCGGTTGATCCGCACCGCGTAGCGGAGCGCCACCAGGTCCATCCAGCCGCAGCGACGTCGCCTTCCGGTGGTGGTCCCGAACTCGTGGCCCCGTTGCAGCATCTGCTCCCCGACGTCGTCGAAGAGCTCGGTCGGGAAAGGGCCGGCGCCGACGCGGGTCGCGTAGGCCTTGGCGATCCCCCAGACCTCGTCGATGTCCTTGGGCCCGACGCCCGCGCCGACGCAGGCCGCCCCGGCGACGGGGTTGGACGAGGTGACGAACGGATAGGTGCCGTGGTCGAGATCGAGCAGGGTCGCCTGGGCGCCCTCGAAGATCACCGTCTCGTCGTCGTCGAGCGCCTCCCAGCAGAGCCGGGCGGTGTCGGCGATGTGGGGCTCGAGCCGGTGGCCGAAGTTGATGTGTTCCTCGACCATCGTGTGCAGGTCGAGGCGGGGGTCGAGGACGCCGGCGGTGCCCTCGCTCGCCTTCGCGTCCTCGCCGGCCTCCTTCAGCTGCTTGCGCCGCTGCACCGAGAGCTCCCGCAGCGCCTGCTGCTTGGGCTCGAGCGCGGCGCGGATCTTCGTCCGCAGGATCTTCTCGTCGAGCAGGTCCTGGACCCGGATCCCCAACCGCAGCGCCTTGTCGGCGTAGCAGGGGCCGATGCCGCGGCGGGTGGTGCCGATCGAGAGCTTCCCCAGCTTCGTCTCGCCCGCGGTGTCGAGCAGCACGTGGTAGGGCATGATCAGGTGCGCGTTGGCGGAGATGCGAAGGTTGGCGATGCCGATACCGGCCCGTTTCAGCCCGTCGATCTCGCTCAGCAGGACTCGCGGGTCGACGACGACGCCGTTGCCGATCACGCACGTCTTGTCTTCGTGCAGGATCCCGGAGGGGATGAGGTGGAACTTGAACTCCTCGCCGCCGCGGACGATCGTGTGGCCGGCGTTGTTGCCGCCCTGGAAGCGGACGATCGTGGTAGCCCGCTCGGCGAGCAGGTCGACGACCTTCCCCTTGCCCTCGTCGCCCCACTGGGCGCCGACTATCACCACTCCTGGCATGCCGCGGGGGATTGTGACGGTCTCGCCCGGCGGAGGTGTTGCGCCCGGCCCTAGTGGTAGCGGTGGTCGGCGCCGAAGAGCGGCAGCGGCGTTTCGCAGATCTCGATCAGGCGCGAGACGGTGCGCCGGCCGATCTGGTCCTCGAGCTGCTGTTGGCCCTTGTCGACGTCGCCTTCGGCGTTGCTGGTGACCAGCATCGGCCGCTGGTTCTCGTAGCGCTCGTTGATCACCGCGTAGAGCTGCTCGACGACCCAGTCGGTGTGGCGCTCGGAGCCGAGGTCGTCGATGTAGAGGAGGTCGACCGAGGTGACGCGCTGGAAGAACTGCCCGTAGGCATCCTTGTTCTCGGCTTCCTGGTAGGTCTGCCGGATCCGGGTCAGCAGCTTCGGCGTGAAGTAGATGCCGACCGTCTTGCCCTGTTTCAGCGCTTCGCTTGCGATCAGCATCCCCAGCGTCGTCTTGCCGGTACCGGTGCCGCCCATGAACCAGAGGCCGCGGCCCGCCGCCAGGTTCGCGTCGAGGTTTTCGACGTAGTCGCGGGAGGCCTGGACAACATGGCGGGTCGTCATGTCCCGGGCCATGTCGGAGACCGGAGGGCGGTCGAAGGAGACGCCGCGGTAGCGGGCGGGAATCGCCGAGGCAACCCCGCGACTACGTCCCTTGTTCAGGCGCTCGCTGCGGCACTCACATGCCCGTGCCACGTCTTCTGGGCCGAGGATCCAGCCGGAGCCGTCGCAGACGCCTAGGGGACAGGCGGCTTCGCGGAAGGGCTCGGAGCGGGCGATCGCCGGCATCAGAAGTCAGGGCCGGCGGCAGCCGCGTCCTCGAACGGCGGCGCTTCGCCGGCCGGCTGCTCGATCGGTGGCTCGGCGTGGGCGTGGTCGGCAAATTTGGGATAGCGGTCGAGGAAGACCAGCTTCCTGGTCCCGATCGGGCCGTTCCTATGCTTGGCGATGATCAGGTCGGCGAGCCCGTCGGGCTCCTCCTCGGGGTCGCGGTAGTAGTCCTCGCGGTAGAGGAAGGCGACGACGTCGGCGTCCTGCTCGATCTGGCCCGACTCGCGCAGGTCGGAGAGCTGCGGCTTCGGCGGCGTCCGCTGCTCGGGCGCGCGCGAGAGCTGCGAGATCGCCACCACCGGCACCTCGAGCTCGCGGGCGAGGATCTTCAGCCCACGGCTGATCTGGCCCACCTGCTCGACCCGGTTGGCGCGGTGGTCGTCGGAGCGCATCAGCTGGATGTAGTCGAGGATGATCAGCCCGAGGCCGCCCCGCTCCTGTTCCTGGGCGTGCAGCCGCCGCGCCTTCGCCCGCAGGTCGAGGATCCCCAGGTCGGAGGAGTCGTCGAACCAGAGCGGCGCCTCTTCGAGCTCGTTGCAGGCCCGCAGCACCTTCGGCCAGTCGCGTTTGTTGACCTGACCCTTGCGCAGTTTGTCGCCGGAGATCCGCGCCCGGCAGGCGATGAACCTCTGCGCCAACTCGACCTCGGACATCTCGAGCGAGAAGAAGGCGACCGCGCGGCCGCGCTTGACGGCGACGTTTTCGGCAATGTTGGCGACGAGCGCGCTCTTGCCCATCGCCGGCCGGGCGGCGACGATGATCAGGTTGCCGGGCTGGAAGCCGCCGGTGACCGCGTCGACGTCGCGGAAGCCGGAGGGGGTGCCGGTCATCTCGGTCTCGCCGGTGGAGAGCTTCTCCAGCCGGTCGACCTCGTCGTGGAGGATGTCGCCGAGGAGTTTGAAGTCGCTTGCCTGCTCCTTGTGGGCAACCTCGAAGAGCAATTTCTCGGCCCGCTCGGAGAGCTCCTTCGGTTCGCCGTCGCGCTCGTTGACCCAGCCCTGGATCTCTTGCCCGGCGGTAAGAAGTCGCCGCAGCAGCGAGTTCTGCTGGACGATCTCGGCGTAGTGCTTGGCGTTGGCGGCGGCCGGGACCTTCGCCGTCAGCTCGGAGATGTAGTGCCTACCGCCGGCCGCATCGCTCCGGTTGCGTTGCGTCAGCGCCTCACTGACGCTGAGCTCGTCGACCGGTTGCGAGGCCGCGTAGAGATCATGGACGGCGTCGAAGATCTCCTTGTGCCGGTCGAGGTAGAAGTCCTCGCGGTGCAGCTTCACCTCGTCGATCACCCGCGTCAGGGTCGACTCGGAGACCAGCATCGCTCCCAGCACCGATTCCTCGGCCTCGATGTTCTGGGGCGGGACGTGGGTGGCGGGAGGCTGCGGCATCGGCTTTCAGTAAAGGCTCCCGGGCGGCGGAACGGAGGGAGCGGCAGGGGGCTCTGCAAGCAAACCAGAGGCGGGCACGGGGCACGATGCACTTCCGTGCAAAGGCCGTCAAAAAGAATTCACACTTCGGCGAGCTTTATGCGGCAGTTCCGAAGGAGAGTTGATGGTGATGCGCCCGCGGGATCAGGCCCTCCTGCTCCTGGCGGGCCTCGCCGCGGCGCAGCATGCGCAGGGTGAGGATGGCGATGCTGAGGATTGCGGTAGCGCCGAGGCTGAGCTGGACGCTGAGCAGGCCTTCCCGGCTCCAGTAGACGTCGCGCAGGTCGAGCAGGAGCGCCGCCTCGTCGAAGGTGAGGCCGAAGCCGACGCCCATCGGGATCGCCAGCTTCTGCTCGAGCTTGTCGTTGTCGGTGAGGAGGGCGGCGGTTCCCGAGCCGAAGCCGAGGACGATTCCGGGAACGAAGTGGTGGATGTGGCGGCCGCCGATGCTGACGTTGCGGAAGGGGCCGCGGCCGTCGCGTATCGCCCAAGTCGAGAGCCGCACCGTTGCAAAGGAGCCGAGGAAGCCCGCAAGCAGGTTGAAGAGGACGGTTTCGTAGCGCGGCGCCTCTTCGTAGCCGCGGACGGCGACGCCGACCGTGTCGGCGGCGGCGGCGGGAGCGGATTCCAGTAGCGCTTCGGGGTCGTGGGCCGCGCTCGCGCGGCGGGCGAGCATGCGGCTGAACTGGCCGACCACGACCGTGCCGGCGGCGGCGAGAGCAACTCCGGCAAGACCGACCGTCGCCCGCTCGGAGCGAACCCAGCTGGCCCTGCGACGGCGAGGAAGGACTACTTCTCCTCGCTGATGATCGTCTTGACGGCTGCGGTGGTGCCGTCTCTGAGCTGGATCTCGACCATGAAGGTGCCGAGTTCGCGCAGCGGCTGCTCGAGCTGAATCTGTTTTTTGTCGACCCGCAGGTCGCGCGCCTCGCGCAGGGCGTCGGCGATCTCTTTCGGCCCGACCGAGCCGAACAGCTTGCCATCCTCGCCGGCGCGCTGATGGATCGTCAGCACGGTCTTCGAGAGCAGGCCGGCGGCTTGCGTTTCCCGCTCGAGCCTGGCGGCCTCAGCCTTCTCAGCCGCCTCCATCCGCCGCTTTGCTTCCTCGAGTGCCCCGGCGGTCGCCGGCTGGGCGAGCTTGCGCGGGATCAGGAAGTTGCGTAGGTAGCCGGGGGCGACGTCGACGACATGACCGCGCTCGCCGAGCGAGTCGACGTCCTGCAGCAGGATCGCCTGTGCCATCAGCGCTCTCCGACGTAGGGAAGCAGGGCGATCTCGCGCGCCCGCTTCACCGCCACCGAGAGCTGACGCTGGTGGCGGCGGGAAAGTCCGGT
>Ga0126305_10001029_pt1 | contig 12263 bp, 8 predicted proteins | sample Plot26_FD_92536 | JGI IMG/M metagenome (GOLD analysis project Ga0126305, IMG submission 92536) | Serpentine soil microbial communities from UC McLaughlin Reserve, CA, USA - Plot26 | ecosystem: Environmental > Terrestrial > Soil > Grasslands | place: USA: UC McLaughlin Reserve, Lake County... | reverse complement strand
TCGCCTTCACCGGCTTCGCCTGGACGCAGAGCGGAGCCGGCGAAGCCCACCTCTGAGGGCTGCTCGGGCCGCGCTCGCCCCCGGGCGGGTGCCGGGGGATGCCCTACCCTTAGTCACCCGTGCGCATCGGTCTCGTGACGCCATATTCCTGGTCCTACCAGGGGGGCGTGAACCGGCACGTCGAGGCTCTTGCCGAGGAGTTCCTGAGGCGCGGCCACGACGTCCGCGTCCTCGCACCCGTCGACCCGCCGGGGAGGGTCAGCCGCACCCTCCACCGGGCGCCGGCCGAACGACGGGAGATGCCCGAGTACCTGACCCCCCTTGGCCGCACGATGGGCTTCGGCGCCAACGGCTCGGTCTCCAATCTGGCGCCGTTCCCTGCCGGCGGCGTGGTGGCGCCGCGACGGCTCGTCCGCTCTGGCCAGTTCGACGTGATCCACGTCCATGAGCCCCTGGTGCCGCTGGTGGGCTGGAACGCGACGCTCGGCGCCCGCGACCCGATCGTCGGCACCTTCCATGCCTATTCGACCAGGCCGCTGCCGAACCTCATCGCCAACGCGGTCGGCGCCCGTCGGGTGTTCAACCGCCTCTCGGCTCGAATCGCCGTCTCCGAGGCGGCCGCCTGGACCGGGCGCCGCTGGTACGGCGGCGAGTACACGATCATTCCCAACGGCGTCGACGTCGAGGCGGCTCCGAGCGGGCCGAAGCCCGCTGACGCTCGCCTCGGGGTCCTCTTCGTCGGCCGGCCCGAGGAGCGCAAGGGACTGCCGATCCTGCTCGCCGCCTTCAGCGCGCTGGTCGAGCACGTGCCCTGCCGGTTGACGGTGATCGGCGCCGAGCGCGAGGACGTGCTGCGCTACATCGCCGATCCGGACCTGCTGCGGTCGATCGACATCCGCGGTCGCGTCTCGGGCGAGAGCCTTTGGGAGGAGCTGCGCAAGGCGGACCTCCTCTGCGCTCCCTCGCTTTCCGGCGAGAGCTTCGGGATGGTCCTGACCGAGGCCTTCGCGGCCGGCACCCCCGTGATCGCCTCCGCGATCGCCGGCTACAGCGACGTCGTCAGCGACGGGGTCGACGGGCTCCTCGTGCCGCCTGGGGACCCACAGCGCCTGGCCGAGGAGCTGCAGCGGATCCACTACGAGCCGGAGCGCCTCCGCGAGATGGGGGAGGCGGCTCGCCGCAGCGCCCAGCGGTACGCCTGGCCGCGGGTGGCCGACCAGGTCACCGCCGTCTACGAGCGCGCGATCGAGGTGCCGCGTCCGGTCACCGCGGGAGAGAAGGCCGCGCACTGGACCGGGCTGCGCCCGGCTGACGGGGGGCCGCGCCGGCCCGCCAAGCGGCTGCCCTCGCTCGATCCACCGCTTGCCCGCGAAGGCACCAAGGGCCGCGCCGTCGCCCGCCGCCTCGGGCTCGCCGCGGCCGGCGTCCTCGGCGTCGGCCTGACCGTGCTCGCGGCCCAGAAGATCGGGGTCGACAACGTGGTCGAGAGCATCGTCCGCTCGAACCTGACCTGGGTCCTGATTGCCTGCGCCCTGATGGGGAGCTCCCTCTTCTTCCGCGCCGCCTCCTGGTATTGGATCGCCCGCGCGGCTCTTCCCAACCGTCCCGTGCGGCGGCGCGACGTCACCTCGGCGACGATGATCGGTGTCCTGATGTCGGCGACGTTGCCGGCCCGCCTCGGTGAGCCGGCGCGAGCGATGACGCTCGCGCGGCGCACTGGCCGCATGCGCGAAACCTTCCCGGTGCTGCTGGGAACGCTCGTCTCGCAGACGATGCTGAACCTGGTCGCGCTGGTGCTGCTCGGCGTGATCATCGTCTCGACGACGCCGCTTTTCCATTCCGGGACGAAGCAGATCTTCGCCTTCAGCCTGGTGCCGCTCCTCGTCCTCCTGGTCGTGCTGGTGGCGCCGCTCTTGATGCGGCGCAACGGCAACGGCCGCCTGGCCCGGGTGGGGGCATCGCTGCGCCGAGCCCTGGTGCAGGTGAGGGCGGGGCTTGCCGTCTTCCGCGACCCGCGGCGCGGGACCGCCGCCTCCGCGGCTCAGCTCGCCGCCTGGGCGATCCAGCTCGCCGCCTGCTGGGCGCTGCTGTACGCGCTGGGCCTCGACGGGCGCGCCGGGATCGGTGCCGCGGCGGCGGTCCTGTTCGCGGTCAACGTCACCGCGGTAGTCCCGGCGACGCCCTCCAACATCGGCGTCTTTCAGCTGGCGGTGATCAGCGTCCTCCACACGGGCTTCGGGATCAGCACCGCCGACGCGCTGGCCTACGGGGTGATCCTGCAGGCGGTTGAGATCGCCACCGCCGTCGCCCTGGGATTGCCGGCGCTGGTCCGCGAGGGTCTCACCTGGAGCGACCTGCGGGTGCAGGCGGTCTCGGCCGCGCCCGTGCGGCTCGATCCTCAGCCCCGCGATCGGCCCGTGCGACGGAAGCGCGAGGGCGCGCTCTAAGCACGTCCGGCTTCCTGGTGCCTCGCCCGTTTTCACTCTTTGTCATAGCCGGATCGACAAGTTTCCTTGACGGGTCCACAGTAAAGTGCATAGAGTCGAGCAATCGGCCAAACACTCACGCGAACTGGGGGGAAAGGGGAGCTGTGAGATACGACTCTGCAGTCTTGGAGAGGGTCGCGCAACGCTTCCGGCGCGACATGTGGGACTCGGTGGTTCCGGAAGCGATCTCCGAATCGGGGGTCGAAGTTGAGAGGTTCGGGCCAGTGCAGGCGACCTCCTTCGGCGACCTGCCCGAGGTCCACCTGCTGCAACAGATACAGGGGGCGGCAGAGCCCGGGGCGGTCGAGGACGGCCACCTGGCCGCGGCGATCGAATGGATGCGGGCTCGCGAAGTCGACTACCGGATCCCGGTGGCGGCGGGCAGGCCCGGAGCGACCGCCGCGGAAAGCTGGCTCGGGGAGCGGGGCTACGAGCGAGGCGGAGGCTGGGCGAAACTCGTCCGCGACGGCTCGCCGCCCGAGTTCCACGTCGATCCCGACATCCTCGTCTACCGATTGGGAGAAGACGAAGCAGAAGGCGAAGGGTTGAGCACGATCGCCGCCGAAGGGCTGGATCTGCCGCTGGTCGCGGGGACGTTGTTCTTCTCGCTGCCGCAGCGAAACGGATGGCATTGCTACACGGCGGCCCTGGGGCAGGACGAAGTGCCCTGCGCCACCGGCTCGATGCTGATCGTCGACGGCGTCGCTCAACTGGGAGCGGGGCAGACGCTCGCCCACGCTCGCGGTCGCGGCTGCAATGCGGCGTTGCTGCACAGGCGCCTCCTCGACGCTCACCGAGCCGGTTGCCACACCGTCTTCGTCGAGGTCGGCGAATGCGACCTCGGATCGTGGTCGGCCGTCGGCCGGAATCTGAAGCGGGCCGGCTTCGACGAGGCCTACGAAGGCCGCAACTGGCAGCGCCCGGCGTTGCATCCGGCCCAGATGCCGGGCCGGTTCAGCGGCTGAGCTCGGGCGCGGGGGCCGGCTCGGCCCCCTCGTCCTCGTCGCCGGAGTCGGGATCGGACTCCGGCGGCAGCTCGCCGCCGCGGGCGGTGCCGGCGATCAGCTCGTCCGGCGTCTTGTCCTCCGGCAGGAAGCCGGACTTCATCCCGAAGTAGACGGCCTGCGGATGGTGGGCGACGATCGCCACCGTCGACTGCTCGGGCATCACCGCATAGCCGCCGGAGAGGGTCATCCCGATCTGTTCGAGGTCGAGCAGCCGCCAGACCTTCTCGTGCTCGGACTGGTCGGGGCAGGCGGGGTAGCCCCAGGAGTAGCGGCGGCCCTGGTCGAGGTCGATCCCGAGCTGGCGGCGGGCCTCGGAGTGCGACCACTCCGCCAGCCCCTCGGCGGCCTGGACCCCCAGGCCGTGCACGTAGAGCTGCTCGGCGAACTCGCCCTCGCTCTCCAGGCGTTCGATCAGCTCGGTCACCTCCGGCCCCACGGTCACGCCCTGCAGGACGACGACGTCGCGTTCGCCGGAGTCGAGCGGCCGGTAGAAGTCGGCGAGGCAGATTCGATCGTGCCGCGGCTGGCGGGGGAAGACGAGTCGCTCGAGCTCGCGCTCGGGGTCCTCCGGGTCGAAGACGATCAGCTCGTTGCCGGCGGAGTTGCAGGGGAAGTAGCCGACTCGCGCCCGCGGGTGGAGGTAGTCCTGTTCGCGCCACATCCGCTCCAGGCGAGGCGCGAAGCCCTCCTCCTCGTCGGTCCCCTCGACCAGCTCTCGCCAGGCCTCGCCCTTGACCCCACGGCCACCCCAGTGCAGCTTGAAGAGGACGTGGCGGTCGAGGTAGGGGAAGACGTCTTCGAGGTCGATCGCCGCCTCCCGCACGCCCCAGAACGGCGGCTCGGGAATCGCCACGTCGGTGCGGGCCGCGGAGCGGGCGCTGCTGTCGGAGGTGGACGGCCCGTCGTCGATCACGACCGGCTTTTCCCGCAGCTGCTTCGCCTCGGCCTTGATCCGCTCCACCAGCGCCGCTCGCGCGTCCTGGTCGACGATCGCGTCCATCGTGTCGAGGCCCTGGAAGGCGTCCTTGCAGTAGAAGACGCCAGGGTCATAGACCTCGTCGGATTCTTTGCCCTTCGGGTACAGGACGCGGCGGCCGAAGTCGCGGTTGATCGCGGCGCCGCCGATCAGAACCGGGAAGTCGAGGTTGCGCTGGTGCAGCTCGGCGATGCAGGTCGGCATCTGCTTCGAGGTGGAGACGAGCAGGGCTGAGAGCCCGATCGCATCGGCGTCGTTCTCCACCGCGGCCTCGATGATCGTGTCGACCGGGACCTGCTTGCCGAGGTCGATCACGGTGTAGCCGTTGTTGGTGAGGATCGTGTTGACGAGGGACTTGCCGATGTCGTGGACGTCGCCGAAGACGGTCGCGATCACGACCTTGCCCTTGGTGTGCCCGTCGATCCGGTCGAGGTGGTTCTCGAGCTGGGCCACCGCGCGCTTCATCACTTCGGCCGATTGCAGGACGAAGGGGAGGATCAGTTCGCCGGCGCCAAATTTGTCGCCGACCTCCTTCATCGCCGGCAGCAGCACCTCGTTGAGGGTGGGGACGGCGCCGATCTTCTCGACCGAGCGCTCGATCTGATCCTCGACCCCGTCCTTCTTGCGGCGCAGGATGTGCCAGTGCAGGGCCTCCTCGGGCTCCCTCCCGGCGGTCGGGTCGGCGACCTCGGCCTCGGCCTCCTCGCCCTTCGACTCGAAGTGGGAGATGAAGCGCTCGAGCGCATCCTCGCGCCGGTTGAAGACGAGGTCGTCGGTCAGCTCGCGCTCCTCGTCGGAGATCTCGCCATAGGGGGTTATGTGGTTCGGGTTGACCATCGCCAGGTCGAGCCCGGCCTCGACGCAGTGGTGGAGGAAGACCGAGTTGAGGACAGCGCGCGGCCGCGGCGAGACGCCGAAGCTGACGTTGGAGACGCCGAGCGAGGTCTTGACACCGGGGAGCTCCGCCTTGATCCGGCGGATGCCCTCGATCGTCTCCACCGCCGAGGGCTTCCACTCCTCGTCGCCGGTGGTCAGGGTGAAGGTGAGGGCGTCGAAGATCAACGCCTCGGGGTCGAGGCCATGCTCGTCGCAGGCGATGTCGCGGATCCGTTCGGCGATCTCGACCTTGCGCTCGGCCGTCTTCGCCATCCCGACCTCGTCGATCGTCAATGCGATCAGCGCCGCCCCGTGCGCCTTTGCCAGCGGGATCACCTTGTCGGCCTTGTCGCGGCCGGCCTCGAGGTTGATCGAGTTGACGATCGCCCGGCCGGGGATCGTCTCCAGGGCGGCTTTCAGCACCTCGGGCTCGGTCGAGTCCACCTGGATCGGCGCCGGCTGGGTGAGGGAGATCCGCTTGACGACAGCGCTCATCTGCTCGTCCTCGTCCTGGCGCTCGGTCAGGGCGACGCAGGTGTCGAGCACGTGGGCGCCGCCTTCGACCTGGTCTTCGGCGACCTGGACGAGGCCGTCGTAATCGTCGGCGAGCAGCAGTTCCTTCGCCTTTTTCGAGCCCTGGGAGTTGACGCGCTCGCCGACCAGGGTCGGCCTCGGCTCCTGCACCAGCGGCGTCGAGGTCATCATCGAGGAGACCTCGATCGGGCCGGGGGCGGGGCGCTCGTCTGGCGTCTGGCCGTCGAGGCGCGCGCGGATCGCGGCGATGTGCTCGGGCGTCGTCCCGCAGCAGCCGCCGACGATGCCGACGCCGTAGCGCTCGACGAACTCGCCGAGCGTCGCCGCCAGCGGCTCGGGCTTTTCGGGGAAGATCGTCTCGCCGTCCGGGCCCTGCAGCGGCAGCCCGGCGTTGGGGATGCAGTGAACCGGCAGCGGGCAGTTCTCGCCGAGGAAGCGGATCGCGTCGCGCATGTCCTCGGGCCCGGTCGAGCAGTTGAGGCCGATCACGTCGACTTCAAGCGCGGTCAGCGTCGTCAGCACCGAGCGGATGTCGGTGCCGAGCAGCATCTTGCCGCCGTTGGGCAGCAGCGAGACGCTGCACTGGATCGGCACGGTGCGGCCGGTCTTCGTGAATGCTTCGCGGGCGCCGAAGATCGAGGCCTTCACCTCGAGGATGTCCTGCGCCGTCTCGATCATGATCAGGTCGGCGCCGCCCGCGACCAAGCCCTCGGCCTGTTCGGCGAAGACCTCGACCAGGCGGCCGAAGGAGATGTCCCCAAGGGTCGGGTCGGTAGAGGCCGGGAGGAAACCCGTCGGCCCGATCGAGCCGGCGACGAAGCGATCCTCGCCGGCGGCGCGCCGGGCGATTTCCGCGGCCTTCGTGTTGATCTCGAGCGTGTGCTCGCCCAGGCCCCACTCTTCGAGCTTCAGCCGCGAACCCTGGAAGCTGTCGGTCTCGACGACTTCGGCACCCGCTTCGAGCATCGAGGTGTGGACGCCCTCGATCACATCGGGCCGGTTCAGCACCAGCGCCTCATGGCACTTCCCCGCCAGGCCGCCGTAGTCCGCCTGGCTCAGCTCGAACTGCTCCAGAGTAGCGCCCATGCCGCCGTCGAAGACCACCACGCGCTCTCTCGTCGCAGCTATGTAGTCACGCTCAGCCATGAGCCTAAAGAGGCTACCGAGCGTCGACCGGCACCCCCTTACTGCCGGTTCCGCCTACCGCCGCAGCCCAATTTTCCGGCGCCAGTCGCGCGCGTTGAAGAAGCGGGACAGCGGCCCGAGCAGGAAGCGGCGGCTCTTCGTGTAGGGGTACCAGGTCGGTTCCCGCTTGCCGCCGAAGCGGGTGATCACCAGCGACTCACTGCGGCAGTACTTCTTGATCCCGCCTTCTCCGTGGCGGGTGCCGATTCCGGACTGCTTCCAGCCGCCCATCGGCACGTCCATGGCGAAGTAGTTGATGAGGACGTCGTTGACGTTGACGGCGCCGCACTCGACCCGCCTCGCCACCTGCTCGGCCCGCTCGCGCTCGCCGAAGACGGAGCCGCCGAGCCCGTAGCGACTGTCGTTGGCCATCTGCAGCGCCTCCTCCGCGTCGCCCACCTTCATCACCCCGACCACGGGGCCGAAGGTCTCGTCCCGCATCACCTTCATCGAGTGATCGACGTCGACCAGAACCGTCGGCTCGAAGTAGTCGCCAAGTCCCTCGACTCGCTTGCCGCCGGTCAGCGCCCGGGCGCCGGCGGCCAGGGCCTCGGAGACGTGGTCCTCGACGATCGCGGTCTGGTTCGGAGAGGTCATCGCCCCCACGTCCTTCGGGTCTGCGGCGTCGTCGACGCCCTGCCGGAGGCGGCCAACCTCTGCCGTCAGCTTGTCGACGAACTCGTCGTAGGCCGGCTCCTCGACGTAGATCCGCTCGACCGAGAGACAGATCTGACCTGAATTCATCATCCCGCCCCAGGCCGCGGCGTTGGCGGCGCGGTCGAGGTCGGCGTCGGAGAGCACGATCATCGCGTCCTTGCCGCCGAGCTCGAGGCTGACGGGGGTGAGGGTCTCGGCGGCGCGCGCCATCACTTTCCGGCCCGTGCGATCGGACCCCGTGAACTGGATGAAGTCGACCTCGTCGACCAGGGCGCCGCCGGTCTCACCGGTGCCGTGGACGCAGTCGAAGACGTCGGGCCCGCCGATCTCCTGCTTCCAGGCCGCGATCACCTCGGCCAGGCCGAGCGGGGTGAACTCGGAGGGCTTCACCACCACCGCGCAGCCCGCCTGCAGGGCCGGGATCGCGTCGCCGAGCGAGAGGATCAGGGGGAAGTTCCAGGGACTGATGATGCCAACCACCGGATGGGGCCGGTACTGGATGCGCAGCTTCTTGGAGGCGAGCAAGGGGCTGTGGGGGCGGACGCTCTCCTCGCCGATGAAGTTGGCTGCCTTGCTGCCGTAAAAATTGATCAGGTCGGCCAGGTAGCCGGGCTCGTTCTTCGCGTCGGCCCGCACCTTCCCCGTCTCCGCCTGCATCGTGTCGAGCACCCGCTCTTCGTTGTCGAGCAGCCAGTCACGCAGCTTGCCGAGCCAGTGGTAGCGGCCCTCGATCCCGATCGCCTCCCACTCGGGCTGAGCGGCGCGCACGCGCTGGACCTTGGCGGCCACCTCGGCGGGGGAGTCGACGGGGAGGGTGGCGATCAGCGCCCCCGTTGCGGGGTTGTGGACCTCGATCGAATCCGTCCGAACCGCCGTCGCGCTCTCCACCCGCTGCTCCCTTCGTCGCCAGTTTGGCTGCTCAGCCAACTGTAGCGCCGTAGTCAGAGCTGGGTGCCGATGAGCCCGATCAGGCCAACCAGAACTGCGCCGATCAGGGTGAACCCGATCTGCATCATGCGTTCCATCGCGTCGAATCTCGCGTCCATATGCGCCTGTTGGGCGGCAAATCTCGCATCCACGTCCTTTTGCCGAGCCATGGCATCCACGTCCTTTTGCCGGGCCAAGAGGCCCATCTCTTTCCGCTGCAGGCGCAACTCCGCACGGACCTCGGCGAAGTTCTCGTCCATGTGCCTCGTCAGGTCGTCGAGGCGCTCGTCGGTCCAGGCTTCTCTCATCATCACGTGCATGAAAGCAACTGTAGACAAAAAGATGCAACGAGATGCGCACGGAAATGCAAAATCTTTGAGGCTTAGCGCGGGACGAGCCGGAAGACCGGCCCTTCCAGGGAAACCACATAGAGCCGCCCGCGCTGGTCTTCTCCGAAGGAGCTGGGGCTTTCGATTCGGAGCCCCAACCGCCGGTCGCCGCTCGCCCGTTTCAGGTGGGGGACCAGCGAGCGCAGCTGTCCCTCGCAGAGGTCGGCGTAGACGTAGCGACCGCGCAGACCCGGCAGTCGCCGGTCGCGGACGACGTAGCCGCCGATGATCGTGCAGCTGCTGCCGCCGCGGCTGCGCCCGTAGGCGAAGATCGGCTTCACGGTGCCGCCGGGGTCCGGCGTGTCGCCGCTGTCTTCGTCGTACTTCGAGAACCCCTCGAAGGCATCCCAGCCGAAGTTGGCGCCGTTGGCCCTCCCGACCGTCAGGTAGTCGAGCTCCTCGAATTGGTTCTGCCCGACGTCGCCGATCGCGATCCGGGGCGGCTTGCGCGTCTGGTCGAAGGCAAAGCGGAAGGGGTTGCGGAGCCCGTAGCTGTAGATCTCGTCGCGGCCCGGCCTTCCCACGAAGGGGTTGCTGGCCGGGACGGTGTACGGCTTCCCCCTCGAGGGGCGGGGGTCGATCCGCAGCAGCTTCCCCAGCAGCACGTCCTTGTTCTGAGCATTGTTGGGCGGGTCACCGCCGGCGCCGCCGTCGCCGGTCGCGAAGTAGAGAAGGTCGCCGAAGAACTGCAGCTGCCCGCCGTTGTGGTTGGAGTTGACGGGGTGCGGGATCCGGATCACGGGGCGACGGGAGCCGATGGCGGCCCGGGTCGCGGTCCTGCGGTGGAACTCGTCGACTCGAATCGCCCCGGCGGAGTCCGTGTAGTAGACGTAGAAGCGCTTGCTGCGGGCGTAGTCGGGCGGGAACGCGATCGAGAGCAACCCTCGCTCGCCCCCGTAGTTGACCAGCCCGCGGAGGTCGAGAAAGGTCCGTTGCTTGCCTCCGTCGAGGACCAGGACGCGTCCCGGCTGCTCGACGACGAAGAGGAGATCGGGAGCCCCGGGGGCGCCGGTGACGTAGACCGGGTTGTCGAACGAGCCGATCTGCTTCAGGGCGACGCCACCTTGGGCGCTGGCCGCAGCCTCGCCCCTCACCGTCGGTTCCCCGTCGTTTGCTGCGCCGCAGGCGGGTAGCGCCAGCGTCAGCAGGACCGCGATTCCAGCCCCAAGCCTGGAAGCCCTATTTGCCCTTCTCGACCTCAACGATTTCACCGCTGTCGTTGACTTCGGTTTCCGGCAGCCGTGCGGTGATCTCGGTCGAGAACGATCCGCCTGGGGCGACGCCGCCTTCGGTCTTCGCCTTCGCCGCCCCGCGCAGGCCGGCGTCGATCCGGTAGAGCAAGGCGAACTTGCCGGGCCGGACCGCGCTCAGCTTCCAAACTGCTTTCGTCGTCTCGCCCGGCTCCAGCGGGCCGAAGGAGAAGGTCTTGCGGCCCGCGGTGGAGGCGCCGCCGGGAGAGGAGGAGCCATGCAGGCGCGGGTAGCCGCTGGAGAGGACCCAGACCGGGCGGTCCGGCTGGGCGAGTTCGGGCTGGGGGTCGTTCACCCCGAACGGCAGACCGGACGCTTCGCCCCGCTTGCCGCCGACGGTGAAGCTGACCAGCAGCCCCGGCACGGTGCGCTTGCCGGTATTGCGGATTCCCAGCTTCAGCAGCGAGGTTTGACCCAAGCGTTGAAGAGAGGGGAACTCGGCTTCGGTGACCTTGACCTTGAAGGTGCCCGTGGGTTCGTCAGCCTGGGCGGACGAGTCGCCGCCGCCGCAGGCGCCGAGCAGCGCCGCCACCGCCAGCGCCGCTAACCCGATCGCGATGGCTTGGAGGCGGGTGTGCCGGGAATGTCTTCCGGTCCCCCGCAAAGCGGCCCGAACATAGCACGGGGTTTGGCCGCCTTCGCAGGCATTTCAGGTGGCGGCGGCCGGTTAGCCGGATCTCAACACGCGGCTAACGGTTGGGGCATTCCCATCCCCTAGACTTGCGCCCACCGGGTGGGGCGCCGCACGCGCGCGGCGCAGCCCGGATGGAGGAGCAGATGGTCGGATCCGCGGTCAACAGGGCATTCTTGCCCGCCAAGTCGCTGTTCGAAGTGGTGGGAGAGATGATGCTCCTCACCGCGCGCACGATCGTTTCTGCGATCAAGCCTCCTTACCCTTACGGTGAGGAGTTCATCGGCCAGTTCCTCTTCGCCCTGCAGCTCTGCTGGTTCCCGCTCCTGGTCTCGACGGTGGCCTTCGGCTTCGGCGCCCCCGGCCTGCAGGCGGCCAACTTCCTCTCGCTGTTCGGCGCCCTCGACCGGCTAGGTGGCTTCTTCGTCCTCGCCTCGATCCGCGAGTTCGCCCCGTTCGTGACCGCGGTTGTGGTGGCCGGTGTGGCCGGCACGGCGATCACCGCCGACCTCGGCGCCCGCAAGATCCGCGAGGAGCTCGACGCCCTGCAGGTCCTCGGCGTCGACCCGATCAAGAACCTGGTCGTGCCGCGCTTCCTCTCCCTGATGTTGATCACCGGGCTGCTCGACATCTACGCCCTGGTCTTCGGGATCAGCGGCGGCATCCTCACCGAGGCTTTGTACAACCAGCCGCTCGGCGGCTTCTTCGCGACCCTCTTCTCCAACGCCTCGATCACCGATCTCTGGGGCTCCGTGCTCAAGTGCACCCTCTTCGGTGCCCTGATCGCGATCGTCTGCTGTTACAAAGGGATGACCGCCTCCGGTGGGGCCGCCGGCGTCGGCCGCGCCGTGAACGAGGCGGTCGTCATCTCCTTCATGGGCGTCTTCGCCTTCAACTACGTCTTCACCCAGACCCTGCTGGCGACCAACCCGGAGCTGCAGACGATCCGATGAACGCCTGGCTCGAGGTTCCGCGCAACTGGCTCGATTCGGCGGGGGAGATCGCCCGCTTCGGCGGTCGCGTCGCCGGCCTCGTCTACAGCGGCCGGGTCCTGCGCTTCTTCGGCGAGAGCCTGCGCCAGGCGGGCATCCTCATCCTCGGCTCGGCGCTGATCATCTGGGGCCTGGTCTTCACCCTCGGCCTGCAGTGCGGGATCGAGGGGGCGTACCTGCTGCGTGCCCAGGGAGCTCCGGCCTACGCAGGCGTCTTCTCGGCCTGGTGCGACCTGCGCGAGATCATGCCCTACGCCTTCGGCTACATGCTGGCGGCCAAGGTCGGGACCGGGATCGTCGCCGAGCTCGGGGCGATGCGGATCTCCGACGAGATCGACGCGCTCGAGGTGATG
>Ga0126305_10001028_pt1 | contig 12263 bp, 10 predicted proteins | sample Plot26_FD_92536 | JGI IMG/M metagenome (GOLD analysis project Ga0126305, IMG submission 92536) | Serpentine soil microbial communities from UC McLaughlin Reserve, CA, USA - Plot26 | ecosystem: Environmental > Terrestrial > Soil > Grasslands | place: USA: UC McLaughlin Reserve, Lake County... | reverse complement strand
TGGCGGGCGGGATCTGGCTCCTGATCAGGCGTAGGAGGTCGAGTAGACTGGCTCGCCGTGCCGCAGACCCCGCTGGTTGACGTGCGGGCGCAGTATGCGCCCCTGCTCGAAGAGATGAAGAGCCGGATCGCCGAGGTTCTCGATTCGGGCGTCTTCATCCTCGGCCCGAACGTGCGCGCCTTCGAGGAGGAGGCGGCCGCGTACCTCGGGGTCCCGGCGACGATCGGCGTCGCAAACGGGACGGATGCGCTGGTGCTCGCGCTCGACGCGATGGAGATCGGCCCCGGCGACGAGGTGATCTGCCCGGCGTTCACGTTCTACGCCACGGCGGAGGCCATCGCGCGCCGCGGCGCGACGCCGGTGTTCGCGGACATCGACCCGGCCACGCTCAACGTCGACCCCGAGGACGTCGCGGCTCGGATCACGGCGCGGACGAAGGCGCTGATGCCGGTCCACCTGTTCGGTCGCCCGGCGGCGCTCGCCGAGCTGGCCGAGCTCGGCCTGCCGATCGTCGAGGACGCCGCGCAGGCGTTCGGGGCGGCGGGCGTCGCGAAGACCGGCACCGCGTCCACGTTCAGCTTCTTCCCCACCAAGAACCTCTTCGGCCTGGGCGACGGGGGGCTGATCGCCGTCCGCGATGCTGAGCTCGGCGAGCGGATCCGGATGCTTCGCTTCCACGGCTCGAAGGCGAAGAAGGATTTCCACTACGTGGGCTACAACTCACGCCTCGACGAGATTCAGGCCGCCGTGCTCAGAATCTTCCTCGGTCGCCTGAACGCGTGGAACGAGGCGCGCCGCGACGCGGCGGCCCGCTATGCCGACCTCGGTCTCGGGGACGTGTGCGAGCTCCCGGCCGACGAACCCGCGCACGTCTACCACATGTTCGTCGTGCGCTCGTCCGAGCGTGATCGGATCGCGGAGGCGCTGAACGCGGCCGAAATCGCGTCCGCCTCGTACTACGTGACGCCTCTCCATCTGCAGCCCGCGCTGCGGTTCCTCGGCTATCGCGAGGGCGACCTCCCCGCGACCGAGCACGCCGCCCGCGAAAATCTCGCGCTGCCGCTGTGGGCGGGGATCGGTGCCGACGTGCAGGAGCGTGTCGTCACCACGGTGCGCGAAGCTGTGGGCGTCGGCGTCTCATGAGTCGCTCGTGACCTTCCCGATCAACCGGCACCGGCTCTGGCAGGTGGCCGCCGACGCGGCGCTGGTCGCCGCGGCCTGGTGGCTCGCCTTCCAGCTCCGTTTCGACAACGGGCTCCCGCCGTACTACGACGTGCTGCTGGAGCGCGCGATCCTGCTCGTCGTCGGGATCAAGATCGGCGTCTTCATCGTCCTCGGCTTCTACAACCGCTGGTGGCGGTACGTCTCGACCCGAGACATGTGGCGAGTCGTCCTCGGCGCGGCGCTCGCTTCCGTGATCGCAGGGCTGACTCTCTATTTCGCCTCGCCTGTGCAGGGGATCCGGCTGCCGCGCTCCGTCTTCGTACTCGATTTCCTGCTCACGCTGGCGCTCGTCGGCGGGGCGCGGCTCGCGGCGCGGACGATTTTCGAGCGGCCGTCGGTCGGCGCTCTCGTGGCGCGGGGCAAGGAGGTCGTCATAGTCGGCGCGGGCGACGCCGGGCAGCTCGTGATCCGCGAGCTGCAGCGGAACCGAGCGCTCGGGTATACGCCGATCGGGATCGTCGACGACGACACCCGCAAGCGGAATCTCCGCGTACACGGCGTGCGCGTCCTCGGGACGACGGCCGAGCTCACCCACGTGCTCCGCGACAACCGCCCCGACGAGCTCCTGATCGCGATCCCGTCCGCGGACGGCGAGGTGCGGCGCCGCGTCGTCGAGATCGCGCGCGACGAGCGCATTCCCGTCAAGACGCTTCCAGGCCTGTACGAGCTGATCTCGGGCGACTCGAACCTCGCCGCGCAGATCAGGCCCGTCCAGGTCGAGGACGTCCTCGGGCGGGCGCAGGTCGAGGTCGACCTCGAGGAGGTCGCTGCCTATCTCGGCGCGCAGACGGTGCTCGTCACCGGCGCGGGCGGGTCGATCGGCTCCGAGCTCTGCCGCCAGATCGCGCGTGCCCGTCCTGCGCGGCTCGTACTGGTGGAGAACGGCGAGACGGCGCTCTTCGAGATCGAGCGCGAGCTCCTCGACGAGCGCGGCTTCTCGGCAGCGATCCCCGTCCTCGCCGATGTCTGCAACCGCTCCAAGATGCGCCAGGTCTTCGAGCGCTACCAGCCGACGGTCGTCTTCCACGCCGCGGCGTACAAGCACGTGCCGCTGATGGAGGCCAATCCGCTCGAGTCGGTGCGGAACAACGCGCTGGCGACGAAGGCGATCGCAGACGTGGCCGTCGAGTTCCGCGCCGACCGCTTCGTCCTCGTCTCGACCGACAAGGCCGTGAACCCGAAGACCGTGATGGGCCAGTCGAAGGCGCTGTGCGAGTGGATCGTCGAGGCCTACGGCACGCGGCCTGACGTCTCGACGCGGTTCGTCGCCGTGCGGTTCGGCAACGTGCTCGGCTCATCGGGCTCGGTGATTCCGATCTTCCGGCGCCAGATCGCGAAAGGCGGGCCCGTCACGGTGACCCATCCCGACATGACGCGCTACTTCATGACGATCCCCGAGGCGGCCTCGCTCGTCGTCCAGGCGGGAGCGATCGGCGGCGAAGGCGAGATCTTCGTGCTCGACATGGGCGAGCCGGTCCGCATCGTCGACCTCGCGCGCAACATGATCCGGCTCTCCGGCAAGGAGCCCGACCGTGACGTGCCGATCGACTTCGTCGGCGCGCGGCCCGGCGAGAAGCTGCACGAGGAGCTGTGGGGCGCCGATGAGGAGGTGCGGGCTACGTCGCACCCCAAGATCCAGCGGGTTACGCGGGCCGGTGCAGATGCCGCCCTGCTCGAGCGCGCGCTCGAGAGTCTCGAGGCCCTCGTGGAGGACGGCGAGACGCTGGAGGTGGTCTCGCGACTGCGCTCGCTCGTTTTGCGTGGCTCGGTCGAGGCGAAGTCGCCTTCCGCGGTCGCGGAATAACAGATCTGACGCACTTCCGCGCGCAGCTTGTGCGTGGTTTCGAGGTGCGCCGTCTCGCCCGCTTACTAGGGTGGGCCGCATGGACAGTGACGCGATTTTCGACCGCCTGAACCCCGAGCAGCGGCGCGCCGTGGAGGCCGTGCACGGGCCCGTCGTCATCCTCGCCGGAGCCGGGTCCGGGAAGACGACGACCATCACGCGACGGATCGCGTGGCAGGTCGCGAGCGGCGCGTTCGCGGCAGGCGAGATCCTCGCCGTGACGTTCACCGACAAGGCGGCGGGCGAGATGCGGGGCCGGCTGGCCGCGCTCGGAGTGGACGGCGTACGGGCGCGCACGTTCCACGCGAGCGCTCTCCAGCAGCTCCACTATTTCGGGCACGGGCCCGGCGGCGTGCTGCCGTCGAAGGCGCTGATGCTGCGGCACATCGCGAACACACTCCCGCGTCCGTATCGGTTCCGGCCGGCTGCCGACATCGCGACCGAGATCGAGTGGGCGAAGAACCGGAGGATTCCGGCCGACCGCTACGAGGAGCTCGTCGACGACCGCGGAGCGGCGCTGCCTTCCGACTTGATGGGCCGCGTCTACCGGGAGTACGAGCGGCGGAAGTCGGGGCGCGGTGTCGTCGACTTCGAAGACCTGCTCGAGCTCTGCATCCGCATGTACGACGAGGATCCGAACGCCCTCGCTGAGTTCCGCTCGCGTTGCCGGGCAGTCACGGTCGACGAGTTTCAGGACGTCAATCTCCTCCAGCACGAGTTGCTCGAGCGCTGGCTCGGCCCACGTGAGGAGCTGTGCGTCGTCGGCGACGACTACCAGGCGATCTACGGGTTCACGGGCGCCTCGCCGCGGTACCTGCTCGCCCTCCGAGAGCGCTTCTCCGAGGCGACCGTCGTCACGCTGGAGGCGAACTACCGCTCCTCGCCGCAGGTGCTCGAGCTCGCGAACCGGCTCACGCCGCGGCTCGGCGCGGCACCCAAGACGCTGCGCGCCGTCCGCTCCGGCGGGCCCGAGCCGTCGGTCCGTCCATTCGCCTCGCGTGACGAGGAGAGCGCGTCCGTCGTGACGCAGATCCGCGAGCTCGCCGGCGAGGGCGTTCCGTACGACGAGGTCGCGATCCTGTTCCGGCTCAACGCGCGCTCCGAGCCGTGGGAGGAGGCGCTCGCCGAGGCGGAGATCCCGTACCAGGTTCGTGGTGGACCGTTCCTGGCACGTCCCGCCGCGCGCCGGCTCCGGCAGGTGCTCGGCGGCTCGCAGTCCACGGCGCTCGCCGACGACGTCCGCCGCGCGGCGATCGACGAGGGTTGGGCACAGGGCGAGGAGCTCGAACGGGTTGGCGAGTACGAGGCCACGCGCCAGCACGACCTCGGGCGGCTGGTCACGCTCGCCCGTCAGCTCGACGACGAGGCGCTGACCCTCGCGGGCTTCTTCGCCGAGCTCGACGCCCGCTTCGGCGACGGCTCGGACAGCCAAGGCGTCCACCTGCTCACCTATCATCGCGCGAAGGGCCTCGAGTTCGACGCCGTCTTCCTCCCAGGCCTGGAGGAGCGTGAGCTACCCGTGCGGCAGGCGAAGACGGAGGACGCCGTCGCCGAGGAGCGGAGGCTGCTCTACGTCGGGATCACGCGCGCGAAGCGGCACCTTGCCGTGAGCTGGAGCGCCGACGCGAAGCCAAGCCGCTTCCTCGCCGAGCTCGGCATCGAGGTCGCGCAGCCCGCGCGCGAGCGCAAGCGGGTGGACACCGAGAGCTTGCCGCCGTCGTTCGCTGCGCTCCGCGAATGGCGCCTCAAACGCGCGAAGGAGGACGGCGTTCCGGCCTACGTCGTCTTCCACGACACCACGCTGGCCGAGATTGCAGAACGTGCGCCGACGACCCGCGGCGAGCTCGCAACGGTGTCCGGCGTCGGGCCGGCCAAGCTCGACCGGTACGCCGAGGACGTGCTCGCCGCCCTCGCGGCCGCCCCGTAGAACGAGGAGGGCCGCCTTGCGGCGGCCCTCCACGCGATCGTCCATTCCGAGGGGCTAGTGCTTGCCTCGCTTGTCCTTGTGGTCGTCACCCTTCTTGCCACTCCCGCCGTGATCACGGCGGTGGTCGCGATCGCCGTCGTGACCGGATGTCTCGATTCGGAGCGCGAGCACCTGCCCGCCCTCCCGGACGAACGTCAGCGGCCCGCGCACTTCCTCCTGCACCGCGAGCGTGTGCGCCTGGACGTCGAGCAGGAACGTTCCCTTGCCCAGATACTTGGAGGCGTCGACGATGCCGCTCGACTCCCAGGCCCCTGCCGCGCCCTTGACGGTCGAGGCGTCCTTGTCCGTCGGTCCCTCGTCGGCGGACTGGTCGACCCTCGCCACGACGAACGGAGCCCCGCCCGCCTTTAGGTCGTAGCCCCAAACGCGTGCGGTCGTCCCCGTCCCGAGCGGGTACTGGTTGTGGCTACCCGGGTCCTCCTGGAAGAGCAGGAGATCCTTGCTCGTCTCGACGTTGTCGGGCTGGTGGATCAGATCGACCGCGCCCGAGCCGGCGGCGCCGCGAGCGTCACCGTCGATGAGGATCGACAGGCTGTCGACCTTCGTCGGGTCGTGGCGGTCGAAGACCATCTTGAAGATGCGGCCGTTCGGCCACGGGCCGATCGTCCCGGCCGGTCCGCGCCTGAGCCGACCCGTCGCTGGGTCGGGCAGAGCCCGGGGCTCGCCGGTGTCGGCGAAGTAGACGACGTTGGCGTGTTTGCGGTCGTACTGGAGGTCCTCCACGCGGATGAACTGGAAGACGTTGTTGATGTTGCTCCAGTGCTCCAGGACCCACTGGGGGCCGTCCGGCAGGCCCGCGCTCGCAGGCGGCGTCGGGAACCCGACGTCCGCCGACTTGATGTCGGAGCCGTCAGGCTTCTTGCCCCTGGCGATCATCTTCGGGACCTGGATGAAGTGGCCGGAGACCGACAGCGTCCCGGAGAGGTCGCCGTAGTCGTTGATCGCCGGGTTGTCGGAGACGAACGCCCACAACTGGCCCTTGTCCTTCCAGACAGCCCTCGCGCTCCTAGCCGTGTACATGTAGAGCTGCGACGCGGGCGCGGTGAACGTGTCGTCGCCCGAGAGCACGACCGGGTGGCCGTAGCCGGGAACGCCGACGCTGTTCTCGTGGTTATGGCGGCCCATGCCGTAGATCGACCGGAATTGACCGCTCCTCACGTCGAGCGCGACGACAACGCCCGCCTGCTCGGGGTTGGAGCCGGCGGGCCACGCGGTGCCCGTCCGGTTCACGAGGTCGGTCGCCTCCTCGTTCGTGAACAGGAGCGGACGCTCGAAGCCCTCACGATGTCCGACGATCGTGTTCGAGCAGAAGCGCTGGTAGTTCGCCTCGCTCGGGATCGCGAGCTCGCCGTTCAGGACGCCGCCCGACTTCCGGCTGAGCGTCAGCCTGCTCACCATCGCGTTCGTGAAGTTCGTGACGCCGACGCCCGTCGCGGCGTTGAACGGGAACGGCACTGCGGACGTCTCGTGATTCAGGTACACGTCGACCTTGCCGTGATGGCGCTTCTGCAGCGCGATTCCGTCCGGAAGCGTGTCGAGCATGAAGCTGCTGCCGGGGAGCGTCTCCCCCACCGTCATGAGCGGCTCGATGGTGACGCCGGGCGCAACCGGCGTCAGCATGGCGGCCTGGGTCGTCTTGAACCCGCTGCTCTTCGGCTTGTCGTGCGCGGCAGCCGCTCCCACCAACATCGCGGTGACTCCCGCGACGACGGCGAGGGTGGCCGCGAAGGATGCGCGTCTCCTCATCCTTTCCCCCTTCTCGTCTCGAAGTTCGGTCGAGTCTCCAATACCTCATCCGACCGTGTCGCAGTCATAATGGTTTCTTATGGACACGCGCCAGCTGGCCTCGTTCTGCACCGTGGTCGAGCAACAGAGCTTCTCCCTGGCGGCCGAGCAGCTCGGAGTGACGCAACCGGCAGTCAGCCTGCAGATCCGCTCGCTGGAAAAACGGCTCGGGCGACAGCTGCTTGACCGCTCGGGGCGGCGCGTCGAGCCGACGGAGGCCGGACTGCGCCTGTACCGCAGCGCGCAGCGGATGCTCGCGCTCGAAGAGCAGCTGCTGGAAGAGATCGCCGACGCGGGCGAGGGCGAGCTCGCGGGGACGCTCGAGATCGGCGCCTCGACCGGGCCGGGCGGCTCGGTCGTCCCGCTCCTGCTGTGCGAGTTCCAGCGCGCGAACCCGAGCCTGCGGATCTCGCTCACGGTGTCCGACACCCAGACGATCGTCGACCAGGTGGCTGCGCGCGAGCTCGCGCTCGGGATCGTCGGCGCCGCGCGGCGGCATCGCGGTATCACGTTCGAGCCGTTCCTCCGCGACGAGGTCGTGCTGGCGTGTCCGCCCGACCATCGGTTCGCGGGCCGGACGATCTCGCTCGACGAGCTCCGCACCGAGCCGCAGATCGTCATGCAGGAGGGAGCCGGCGTCCGTCAGGTGATCGAGGACGCGCTCCGCTCCGACGGTCTGCGCCTGCGCGACCTCGAGGTGAACCTCGAGCTCGGCCTCCAGGAGTCGGTGAAGAGCGCCGTCGCCGCCGGGTACGGGATCACCTTCATCTCGCGCTCCGCGATCGAGGCCGAGCTCTCGACGGGAGCGATCGCGACCGCGCGGGTCGAGGGCCTCGAGCCGGCGCGGGAGATCTCGCTGGCGACGGCGACCGGCCGAACGATGCCGCGGACGGCGACCGCGTTTCTCGAGTTCGCCCGCGAGCGCCTACCGTGATCGTCCGCTGCGGGCTCGGGCAGCTCGCCTCGCTCCTGCACGAGCTCGCGATCGAGCGGCCGTTGCTCGTCGCGAGCCCCAGGTGGGACGAGCTGAAGCTGCCGGCTGCAGCGAGGTGGACGGAGATCCCCTCCGACCGGATCACCGTGCCCGACGGGATCGACGGCATCCTCGCCGTCGGAGGCGGCAGCGCGATCGACACCGCCAAGGCCGCATCCGCCGCGAGCGGTCTGCCGCTTGTCTCCGTGCCGACGACCTACTCCGGCTCCGAGTGGGCGGCGTCGTTCGGGGTGCGCAAGCCGGACCGCCGCGCGGTCCGCGGCGGGAGCGGCGCGAACCTCGCCGGGATCGTCTACGACCCGGCGCTCACGTTGAGCCTTCCGCGGGAAGTCACCGTCGGCACGGCCATGAACGCCCTCGCGCACGCGGCCGAGGCCATGTACGTCAAGGGCCATAACGCACAGGCCGACCGCGACGCGCGCGAGGCCGCGACGCGGATCGCGGCCTCACTGCCCGCGGTCGTGGAGGACGAGCAGGCGGTCGGCCCGCGGAAGACCTTGCTCGCCGGAGCGTCGCACGCCGGCGCGGCGCTCGCGTCGGCAGGCCTCGGCCTCGGTCATGCCATGGCCCAGGCGCTGGGCGGGCGCTACGGGCTTCCCCACGGCACGATGAACGCGATCACGCTTCCGCTCGCGCTCCGCTTCAACACATCCGTTGCCGCGAAGGAGATCGAGAGCTTCGGCGACGCGATGGGGACAGACGATGCGATCGGCAAGGTCGATTCGCTGGCCCGCCTCGGCGGCTTCAAGCGCCTTCGCGACTACGGCGTTCCCGAGGATGAGCTCGACGACATCGCCAAGGTGGTCGTCGAGCGCCCCGGCGCGAAGGCCAACCCGCGGCCGGCGACGCCGGGCGACGTGGAAAAGCTGCTCCGCTCGGCCTGGTAGGGGACGGAATAACATCTACTAATCCGTCGCATTAGGCTCGCCGCCGACACTGGTACTATCGCCGCACATGGCGACCCCCATGCAGTTTGACGTACTCGTGATCGGAAGCGGGGCCTCGGGCCTCGCCGCGGCCGTCTCCGCGGAGCGTACCGGCGCCTCCGTTGCGGTCGCGACCAAGGGTGCGCTGCAGTCGTGCAACTCGGCGAAGGCGCAGGGCGGGATCCAGGCCGCCTTTGGCGACGACGACTCGCCCGAGATCCACGCCGCGGACGTCTGGAAGAGCTCGCACGAGACCGCCGACCGTCAGCTCGTCGACGTGCTCACGAGCGAGGCCCCGAACGCCATCCACTGGCTGGAGGAGCTCGGCGTCGAGTTCACACGCGAGAACGGCGGCTATCGGCTCGCGAGGTGTGGCGGCGCGAGCCGCAAGCGCCTGCTCCAGGTCGGCGACCGTACGGGGCACGCGATCACGAAGATGCTTCGGGCCGCGTTCGAAGCGGGCGGCGGCACGGCGCTCCCCAAAGCGCCGCTCTCCGAGCTCGAGCGCATTGAGAGCGGCTGGCGCGCGCGCTGCGGCGAGCACGTCGTCGAGGCCGGTACCGTCGTCCTCGCTGCGGGCGGCCGCTGCTTCAGGGTGGCCGAGGAGCGGGGCGAGCTCTCGACCAACCATCCCGGGGCGACCGGCGAGGTGACCCGGATCGCCACCGAGCTCGGCGCTGAGGTGCGGGACCTCGATGCGCTGCAGTACCACCCGAACGGCGGCGCGTGGCCCGAGACGATGCAGGGCTACTCGATTCCCGAGACGACGCGCGCCTACGGAGCCGTGTTGCTCAACGCCGACGGCGAGGAGTTCACGGACTCGCTCGGCCCGCGCGACGAGGTCAGCCAGGCGATCTTCGAGGAGGTCGAGAAGGGCAAGGGCGTCGAGACCCCTGACGGCCGCCCCGCGGTGTACCTCGACACGACCCGCATCGCCGAGGCCGACGCTCAGGTTTCGCTCCCCTACATGCTTCGCCGCTACCGCGGCGGAGGGATCGATCCGCTCGGCGAGCCGATCCTGACCTACCCGGTCCTCCACTACCAGAACGGCGGCCTCGTGATCGACGCGAACGGCGAGACCACCGTCGAGGGCATCTACGCTTGCGGCGAGATCGCGGGCGGTACCCACGGCCGCAACCGAATGATGGGGAACTCGCTCCTGGAGTGCACCGTGTTCGGACGACGAGCCGGCCGCGCGGCGGCCGAGAAGGCGAGGTCATGAGCACGATCACGACCACGGATGTCCACCATGCGGTCGAGGACGCGGCGGCGCACCTCTACGTGTGGGCGCTGAAGGACATCCCGCAGGACCTGAGGGATGCGCTCGCAGACGCGGCGGAGACGGAGACCTCGGTCACCGGGCAGCGCGTCCTCCAGACGATCCTCAAGAACGTCCAGGTGGCGGACACGGAGAAGAACCTCGTCTGCCAGGACACCGGCATCGCCGTCTACACCTGCAAGGTGGGCGAGCACTTCCCGCTCCACCCGGTGCGGATCTACGAAGCGCTGCGTGACGGGACCGCGCGCGCCACGCTCGAGCATCCGCTGCGCTCGAACGCCGTCCACACGATCACGCGCGAGAACACGGGCCCGAACATCGGCCACCGCCTGCCGATCGTGCACTGGGAGTTCGTGCCCGACTGGGACGGCCTCGACGTCAAGTGCGTGCCCAAGGGCTCCGGCTCGGAGAATATGAGCTTCCTGAAGATGTGCGTCCCCGCCGACGGCGTGAAGGGGATCAAGCAGTTCGTGCTCGAGTCGATCGTCGGCGCCGGCGGGAAGCCCTGTCCACCGGGGATCGTCGGGGTCGGGATCGGAGGGTCCGCGGACTACGCGATGTACCTCGCCAAGGAGGCGATCGCGCGGCCGGTCGGGACGCGCAACCCCGACCCGGAGGTCGCGAAGCTCGAGGAGGAGCTGTTCGAGCTGCTGAACGAGACCGGGATCGGCCCGATGGGCCTCGGCGGCGACGTCACCGTCCTGCAGTGCCACGTCGAGCACGCGGACACCCATATGACCCTGAACCCGGTCGCGGTCAACTACCAATGCTGGGCGGCGCGCCGCGCGACGGCCCATCTGGATGCGGCCGGGAACGTCGACTTCGATCGCGAGGCCTGAGCATGGCCGTCCACGAAGTCACCTTCCCGATCACCGACGAGGCGGAGGTTCTCAAGCTCCGCGCGGGCGACGAGGTGATCGTCCAGGGCCACATCATCGGCATCCGCGACCGCACGCAGATCCGGATCTTCGACCAGGGCATGGAGCCGCCGATGGACCTCACCGGCGCGTTCCTGCTCCACACGGCGCCGAACGTCCGCAAAGTCGGCGACGGGAAATACGAGAAGCTCTGCATCGGCACTACGACGAGCGCGCGGATGGTGCGGTTCACGGAGCCGCTCGGCGAGCGGTACGGCATCCGCGCGATCTGCGGCAAGGGCGGCTTCCCGGACGAGGCGATCGACCCCATGCACAAGTACGGGATGGTCTACGTCGCGATCGTCGGCGGGGCGGCCGCGCTGGAGACGACCCAGATCGAGGAGATCGAGGAGGTCGCCTGGGAGGAGCTGATGCCCGAGTGTCTCTGGAAGTTCCGCGTCAAGGACTTCGGACCGCTCACGGTCGGCATCGACGCGCACGGCAACTCGCTCTACCACGACGTCCAGGCGGCGGCCCAGGAGCGATTGAAGGAGATCTTTGCTCGACTTTGAGCCACGCGACGGCGGCTTGACTCACGTGATCGACAAGGGCCTCGGCCCGCGCGCGTGGGAAGACGTGCTCGAGACGAGCGGTGAGTACATCGACATCGTCAAGCTCGGCTGGGGAACCGCGCACGTCACGCCGAACCTCCGTCGCAAGCTCGACATCCTTCGCGACAAGCCCGTCGTCATCGGGGGGACGTTCTTCGAGGCCGTCTACGCAACGGACCAGCTCGACCGTTACAAGGCGTGGTTGGCGGAGCTCGGGCTCACCCACGTCGAGCTCTCGGACGGGGCGGTCGAGATCCCGCGTGAGCGAAAGCTCGAGCTGATCGCCGATTTCGCCCGCGATTTCACGGTGCTCTCCGAGGTGGGGTCGAAGGACGCCGAGGTCAACTTCGCGCCGTACCTGTGGGTGGAGTGGATCAAGGAGGAGCGCGCGGCGGGCGCCTGGAAGGTGATCACGGAGGGACGTGAGGGCGGCACCGCCGGAATCTTTCGCCCGACCGGCGAGATGCGTACCGGCCTCGTGGACGAGATCGCGCACGAGGTCGACGTGGCCGACCTGATCTTCGAAGCGCCGACGAAGGCGGCGCAGGCGTGGTTCGTCAAGCAGTTCGGCCCCGCGGTCAACCTGGGGAACATCCCGCCGGAAGAGGTCATCCCGCTCGAGACTCTTCGGCTCGGCCTGCGAGCCGACACGCTGAAGGAGGTGCTGCTTGGCGACCGCCAGCCTGCTTCCTCCTGACCTTGAGTCGATGCCGGCGGAGGACGTGCTCGTGTGGGCGTACGAGCGCTTCGGTGACCG
>Ga0126305_10001027_pt1 | contig 12267 bp, 2 predicted proteins | sample Plot26_FD_92536 | JGI IMG/M metagenome (GOLD analysis project Ga0126305, IMG submission 92536) | Serpentine soil microbial communities from UC McLaughlin Reserve, CA, USA - Plot26 | ecosystem: Environmental > Terrestrial > Soil > Grasslands | place: USA: UC McLaughlin Reserve, Lake County... | reverse complement strand
AGCTCGTCGCCAGTAGCGGCAGCTCGTCGCTAGTAGCGGCAGCTCGTCGCTAGTAGCGGCAGCCCGTCGCTAGTAGCGGCAGCCCGTCGCTAGTAGCGGCAGCCCGTCGCTAGTAGCGGCAGCCCGTCGCCAGTAGCGGCAGCCCGTCGCCAGCAGCGGCAGCTCGTCACTATCGAAGACCACTAGAAGGGCCGCCCCTACAGGGTCTCGGCCGCCGCGGCGTTCATCTGCCTCACCTTCCAGCGGGCGCCGAGGCCGAGGAAGGGCTGGGGCGGCAGGCGGTCCGGCTCGGGCAGGGAGAGCATGGCTTCGAGCAGCTCGGAGCCCTCTCCCGCCGCCAAGTCGGCGAGCAGCATGCCGGCCGTGGTGCCCATGGCGATGCCGGCGCCGGTGTAGCCGGCGGCGGCGAAGAGCCCCTCCTCGATCTCGCCGAAGCTGTGCCCGCGGTTTGGCGAGGCGCCCATGATGCCTCCCCAGGTGTGGGCGAGCTCGACGTGGCGCAACTGGGGGAAGCGGGCCAGGAAGGCCACCCGGTGGAGGTGGCGCATGTCGAGGCGCAGGGTATCGTCCACCGCCAGGCGGGTCGTGTAGTGGGCGGTGTTGCGGATGAGGATGCGCTGGTCGCGCGTCCGGCGCACGGTGGAGCCCATGGCGTCCTCGGCCAGCAGGCCCCACTCCCGTTCGCCGCCGAGCGCGTCCTGCTCGGCGGCGGTGAGCGGGCGGGTCAGGCTGCCGAAGGTGAAGAGGGGGAACACCCGCCGGCGCAGGAAGCCGAGCGCCGGGGTGGCGCCGTTGGCCGCCAGGAACAGCCGGTCGGCCTCGACGGTGCCGCCGCCGGCCTCGAGCCGGAAGCGGCTGCCGCGGTCGATGGCGGTGACCGGCGACTCCTCGAAGAGGTCGACGCCGGGCGGCAGGGACGCGGCGAGGCCCCGCGTCAGGGCGGCGGGCTGCACCAGGACGCTGCCGGGGAGCCGGATGCCGGCCCGGTAGTGGGCCGTGCCGGTGATGCGGGCGAGGCCGTCGCCGTCCAGCCATTCGAAGGGCTCGCCCAGGCTCTCGAGCCAGGCGCCCAGGTTGGGCAGGGCGGCGGCGCCCTCCGCGCCGGCGGCGGCGTGGAGCCAGCCGGACTCGTCCCAGTCGCACTCGATGCCGTGCCGCCGGACGGCGCCGCGCAGGCTCTCGATGCCGAAGCGGCAGAGCCGCAGATAGCGGCGGCTGGTCTCGGCCTCGAGGCGGGCGATGAAGTGGGCGCGGTCGACCACGAAGCCCGAGCTGCGGCCGGAGGCGCCGGCGCCGGCCCGCTGGGCTTCGAGCACGACGACCCGCCAGCCGGGCCGGATCTCGGCCAGCCGGCGGGCTATGGCGAGGCCGGTGAAGCCGGCGCCGATGACGGCGCAGTCGGCCCGCTCGGCGGCGGCCAGGCGGCGGGGGGGCGGCGGCGGCGGCAGGATCTCGAGCCAGCCGCAGTCGTGGTCGCCGGACGGCAGGTTGCGGACCCGGCGGTGGCGGGCGCGCAGGGGCAGCTCGTAGCGGTATCTCTGACGGTGGGGGATTGGCTGCATCGGCATGGGCTCGGAAAGCGTGAGAGTATAGCGCCCTCCCTGGCCTGGTCCTCTCCCGCCCTGTAGTGGGAGGCTTGTCCCGCTTTGGCGGAGCACGCGCACTATTCATGCCGAGCGTCACTGTGATCCTCGGGTGCCAGAGCGCCAGGACTCCAGGGGTCGAGAAACGTTTGCGTCAGCGACAAAACATTGGTTCGGTAAGGAGATCTTCATGAGACAGAGTAGGAATTCGTGTCTGCGCACGCGAGTGCAGGCGGCTGGCGCCGCCCTGCTGCTCGGCTGTACCGGAGCAGTCTGGGCGGACGGCGGGGTGACTTTCGAGAACGTTTCCGCCGCCGCCGGCGTCACTTACGAGCGGGCACCCACGCCGTCACGCCTCGCGGTCCTGCAGGCCAGCATCGCGACCTCGCCGTTCCCCAACTCCGAGCAGCCCAACCGCCAGGCTAACAGCCCGCAGAAGCAGCACGGCGCTCCGGGTGTCGCGCTGTTCGATTACGACAACGACGGCGACCTGGACATCTACGTGCCCAACGGTCCGGGCGCCAACAACGCCCTGCTCCAGAACCAGCTCGCGCAGAGCGGCCACATGACGTTCGTCGACGTCGGCGCGGCTGCCGGCGTGAGCGCGAAGAACCAGGACAGCAACGGCGTCTGCGTCGGCGACACCGACAACGACGGCGACCAGGACCTCTACGTGGTGGCCGCCGGCTTCCGGAACCTGTTCTTCCGCAACAACGGCAACGGCACCTTCTCCAACGTCACCCAGTCCGCGAAGCTCGAGGGCTACGGCCGCAACGCCTCGGGCTGCGCCATGGGCGACGTCAACGGCGACGGCCTGCTCGACATCGTCGTCGGCAACACCTATGACGACTGGACCCAGCGCAAGGAGGTCTTCTTCGGCTTCGGCTACACCTCCCTCCAGCCGAACGAGCTCTACCTGAACAAGGGCGGCAACGTCTTCCAGGACGTCAGCGCCACCTCCGGCATCCTCAACATCATCGCCGGCCCGCCGTCCATCTACTTCGGCGGCTCCTACACCTGGGCCATCTCCATGGTCGACTACGACCAGGACGGCGACACGGACATCGTCTGGGCTGACACCCAGGGTGCGCCGCCGGCCGACGTTTCCCAGGAGCGCAGCGCCATCCGGCTGTTCGAGAACGACGGCACGGGCTTCTTCACGGACGTCACCCACGCCGCCGGCCTGGCCATCTGGGGCTCCTGGATGGGCCTCTCGTTCGGCGACTTCAACTGCGACAACTCGATGGACTTCTTCGGCACCAACTTCGGCCGCTACGTCGGCGGCGTGGTGCAGAACTCCCGCTGGCTGCTCGGCAGCCCCAACGGCACCTTCACGGATCCCCAGGTGGGCGACCTCCAGGGCACGCCGTTCGGCTGGGGCACCACGGTGCTCGACTACGACAACGACGGCGATCATGACATCGCCTTCTTCGGCGACGACGACGCCTTCTTCTTCTCGATCGCCGACAACCCGGGCACCATCCTGCAGAATCAGGGCTGCTCGGCCAACTTCACCTGGGACAAGACCGCGATGAAGACCGACCACCGGCTCCGCCAGGTGCAGGGCGCGGTGTCGGGCGACCTGAACAACGACGGCTTCGAGGATCTCGTCACCGTCGCCACCTACCGTTTCACGCCCGACGAGAACTTCCGCCCCCTGACCCAGATCTCGGGTCCGACCGGCTCGCCGTTCGACGAGGTGGCTCGTTTCCAGAACCAGTTCACCGGTCGCATCACGCCGGGCTTCACCACCTACCTGAACCCGCAGATCTTCAACGGCGATCTCGCGATCGACCTGAACAGCGGCGGCAACGGCAACAAGTCGGTGAACTTCGAGCTGGTCGGCTCGCGCGGCCTGATCGCCTCCAAGAACGCGGTCGGCAAGTCCAACCGTGACGGCATCGGCGCCGTCGTCTCCTTCACCCCGGCCGGCGGCAAGAAGGTGCTGCAGCCGATCACGGCGGGCTCCAGCTACAACTCCGTGGACAGCATGATCGCCCACTTCGGCATCGGCACCACGGCCACGGGCGTCGCCGAGGTCCTCTGGCAGGGTGGCAACCGCACCCGGCTGTACGACGTCAAGGCCGGCGAGAAGCTGGCCCTGCCCGAGATCCCGTGCAACTTCGCGGGCAACTCGAGCCGGAACGCCTACCGCAAGTGCGTGAAGGACTCGACGGGCCAACTGGTGAAGAAGGGCATCGTCACCCAGAGCCACGCCAATCGCCTCGAGGCGAGCGCGCTCCGGGCTTTCGACGAAGCTCATTGAGTAGCGAGTAGATTCCGCGTTGGTTCGACTCGCGCCCGCTCGGCCTCCAGGCCGGGCGGGCCGGGCTCATCGTAAAAGCTCCGTCTTGCCGCCGTAGTGCCCCAGCGTCCATCGATGACCACGCATGAGAAACCGAAGCAGGGGAGAGGCACGTACCGTGAAGGTGATGTTTTCCAGTCTCGTGGAGCTTCTGAGAGTCCGGGCCGTCGAGCGGCCCGAGACGCGCGCCTATACGTTCCTCGCCGACGGTGAGGACGAGGCGGAACGCCTCACCTACGCCGAGCTGGACGCTCGCGCCAGGGCCCTGGGCGCCTGGCTGCAGCGCCAGGGCGCGGCGGGCGAGCGGGCCCTGCTGCTCTTCCCTCCGGGCCTTGAATTCGTCACCGCCTTCTTCGGCTGCCTCTACGGCGGCACCGTGGCGGTGCCCGCCTATCCTCCCCGCTCGCCCCGCATGCTGCCGCGCCTGCGCGCCATGGCGGGCGACGCCCGGCCGAAGGTGGTGCTCACCACCCGCGCCCTGCTGGCCAACGCCGAGGCGATGGCGGGCCGGCTGCCCGAGCTCGCGGGCGCCCGCTGGCTGGCCACGGACGACCTGGAAGCCGGCCTCGCCGAGGACTGGCGCGATCCCGGGGCCGCGGGCGGCACCCTGGCCTTCCTGCAGTACACCTCGGGCTCGACCTCGCTGCCCAAGGGGGTGATGGTCAGCCACGGCAACCTCCTGCACAACGAGGAGATGATCCGGCAGGCCTTCGGCCAGTCGGAGCGCTCGGTCTGCGCGGGGTGGCTGCCGCTCTACCACGACATGGGGCTGATCGGGAACGTCCTGCAGCCGCTCTACGCGGGCGCGCCGTGCGTGATGATGTCGCCGATGGCTTTCCTGCAGCGGCCCATGCGCTGGCTGCAGATGATCTCGCGCTACCGGGCGACCACCAGCGGCGGCCCCAACTTCGCCTACGACCTGTGCGCCCGCAAGGCCGGCCCGGCCGAGCTCGAGGCGCTCGACCTCTCCTCCTGGGAGCTGGCCTTCAACGGCGCCGAGCCGGTGCGGGCCGAGACCCTGGACCGTTTCGCCGAGGTCTTCGCGCCCTGCGGCTTCCGGCGCGAGGCCTTCTATCCCTGCTACGGCCTGGCCGAGGCCACCCTGTTCGTGGCCGGCGGCACGCCGGGCCGGGCGCCGGCCGTGGACACCTTCGAGGACGGCCGCCGTCTGGTGGGCTGCGGCACGGCCTGGATGGAGCAGGAGATCGCCATCGTCGATCCCGAGACCCTGCGGCGGTGCCCGCCGGGAGCGACCGGCGAGATCTGGGTCTCCGGCCCCAGCGTCGCCGGCGGCTACTGGCAGCGCCCGGAGGCGACGGCGCGCGACTTCGGCGCCCGCCTGGAAGGCGAGGAGGCCTCGTTCCTGCGGACGGGCGACCTCGGTTTCGTCTCCGCGGGGGCGCTGTTCGTCAACGGCCGCCTCAAGGACCTCATCATCCTGCGCGGCCGCAACCACTATCCCCAGGACATCGAGGTCACGGCGGAGGAGAGCCATCCGGCCCTCCGGCCCGGCTGCGGCGCGGCTTTCGCCGTCGACATCGAAGGGGAAGAGCGGCTGATCGTGATCCAGGAGGTGGACCGCCGCCGCGAGGCCGAGGCGGAGGCCGCCGCCGAGGCGATCCGCCGGGCCGTGGCCGAGCAGCACGAGGTGCAGGTGCACGAGGTGGTGATCGTGCGCGCCGGCACCATCCCCAAGACCTCGAGCGGCAAGATCCAGCGCCACGCCGCCCGCGCCGCCTGGCTGGGTGAGGACGAGATGACGGTGGTGGCGCGCAGCGCCATGGCTTCTGCCCAGGAAGGGCCGGCAACCAGCGCCGAGGCGGCGGAGACCGGGCTCGACCGGGAATCCCTGCGGGGCCTGCCGGAGGACGAGCGCGCCGCCGCGCTGCTCGGCTGGCTGCGCTCCGAGTCGGCGCGGGCGCTGGGCGTCTCGCCGGCGCAGGTCGAGCCGGACCGGGCGCTGACGGCCCTGGGGCTCGATTCGCTGGCCGCCGTGGAGCTCAAGGCGCGGGTGGAGGAGACGCTGGCGGTGCCCGTCTCGCTGGCCGCCCTGCTGGAAGGCGCCAGCCTGGCCGGCGTCTCGGCGGACATCCTGGCCGGTCTGGAGGGCGGCGCGGGAGAGCTGCCGGTCGCCTCCGGGCCCGAGACGGGCGACTTCCCCCTCTCGGCGGGCCAGAAGGCCCTCTGGTTCCTCGACCGCCTGGCGCCCGGAAACCAGGCCTACGTGCTGGCCGCCGCGGCGCGGGTGCGCAGCGGGCTCGACCGCGCGGCGCTCGTGCGCGCCGTCGAGGCTCTGGCGGCGCGGCACCCGGCTTTGCGGAGCACCTTCGGCGAGGGGCCGGAAGGGCCGTACCAGCGGGTGCACGAGTGGCTGGCTCCAGAGGTCGTGCTCGAAGGTACCGGCGTGGACGCTCTGGCCTGGCGGCCCTTCGACCTGGAGCGGGGACCGCTGTTCCGGGTGGGGCTGACGGGAGGCGAGATCCTGGTTTTCGCCGTGCACCACATCGTCTGCGACTTCTGGTCGGCCGAGGTGATGGCGCGCGACCTGGGCGCCCTGCTCTCCCGCGACGGCGAGACGCTCCCGCCGCTGGCGCTGCGCTACACCGACTGCGCGCGCTGGCAGGAGGAGCGGCTCGAGGGCCCCGAAGGCGATCGGCTGTGGAGCTACTGGAGCCAGCGGCTGGGGGGCGAGCTGCCGCGCCTCGAGCTGGCCACCGACCGGCCGCGGCCGCTCGTCCGCACCTGGGCCGGCGGCGCGCGCAACGCCCGCGTCGGCGCGGAGACCCTGGAGCGGCTGCGGGCCATCGCCCGCGAGCGCGGGGCGACCCTCTACGTGGTCCTCACGGCCGCCCTGCAGACGCTGCTCGGCCGCTACACCCGCCAGGAGGATCTGCTGATCGGCTCGCCGACGGCGGGCCGGAGCGCCGAGGCCATGGCCGGCCTGGTCGGCTACTTCGTCAACCCGGTGGTGCTGCGCGCCGACCTCGCGGGCGATCCGGCGTTCGGCGAGCTGGTGGAGCGTACGCGGGGCGCCGTGCTCGGCGCCCTCGAGCACCAGGGCTTCCCCTTCCCCCGGCTCGCGGAGCGCCTGGTGCCCGAGCGCGATCCCAGCCGGTCGCCCCTGTTCGACGTCCTGTTCGCGTTCGAGAAGGAGCGCTCGGCCGGCTCCTCGGGCCTCGCCGGCTTCGCCCTCGGGGAGGGCGGAGCGGCGCTGTCGCTCGGCGGGCTGGAGCTCGAGTCGCTCGCCCTGGAGCCGCCGGCGACCGACTTCGACCTGTCGCTGATGGCGGCCGAGCTCGACGGCAGCCTGGCCCTGTCCCTGCGCTACAGCGCCGAGCTCTTCGACGCCGCCACGGCCGCGCGGCTGCTGGATCATTTCCGACGGCTGCTGGACGGGATCGCGGCCGGGCCGGAGCGGCGCCTGTCGGAGCTGCCGCTGCTCGGCGAGGCGGAGCGCGAGCAGCTCCTGGCGGCGTTCAACCGGACGGACCGGCAGCGCTCGCGCGAGCCGCTGCTGCACGAGCTCTTCCTGGCCCAGGCGGCCCGGACCCCCGAGGCGGTGGCGATCGTGCACGGCGCCAGCCGCTGGAGCTACCGCGAGCTGGCGGCGCGGGCGGCCGGGCTGGCGGCGCGGCTGCGCGCCGCGGGCGTGGTTGCGGAGATGCCCGTGGGCATCTGCCTGGAGCGCACTCCCACCCTGGTGGCGGCTCTGCTGGGGACGCTGCAGGCGGGCGGCGTCTACGCGCCGCTCGACCCGGCCTATCCCCGGGATCGCCTGGCGGGCATCCTGGAGGATTCGGGCGCGCCGGTGGTGGTGACCGAGGAGAGCTGCCTGGGAGCACTGCCGGATTCGGGCGCCCGCATCGTGCAGGTGGACAAGGACGATGAAAGCGGCGGATCCGGCGCGGAAGGGGGTGGGGAGGCGGGGTCTTCGCGCCTGGCCTACCTGATCTACACCTCGGGCTCGACGGGCCGTCCCAAGGGAGTGGCGATCACCCACCGCAGCGCCGTCGAGATGGTGTGCTGGGCGGGCGAGGTCTTCCCGGCGGAAGACCTGGCGGGCGTTCTGGCCTCGACCTCGATCTGCTTCGACCTCTCGGTGTTCGAGCTGTTCGTGCCGCTGTCATGGGGCGGCGCGGTGATCCTGGCGGTCAACGCCCTGGAGCTGCCGGAGCTGCCCGCGAAGGACGAGGTGACGCTGATCAACACGGTGCCTTCCGCCATGGCGGAGCTGGTGCGCCTGAAGGCCGTCCCCGCCGCCGTGCGGACGGTCAACCTGGCGGGCGAGCCGCTGCGGGGCGCCCTGGCGCGCCGCGTCCTCGAGCTGCCGGGGGTGCGGCTGCTCAACCTCTACGGCCCCTCGGAGGACACGACCTACTCCACCTGGACGGCGGTGGGAACCGAGGGCGAGCCGACGATCGGCGGTCCGCTCAGCAACACGCGGGTCTACCTGCTGGACCGCCATCTCCACCTCGCGCCGCTGGGCGTGCCGGGCGAGCTGTGCCTCGCCGGGGAAGGGCTCGCGCGGGGGTACCTGGGCCGGCCGGAGCTGACGGCGGAGCGGTTCCTGCCCGATCCCTTCGGGGATCCGGGAGCGCGCATGTACTGCACGGGGGACCTGGCGCGGTGGCGGGCGGACGGGCAGCTCGAGTTCCTCGGCCGTATCGACCACCAGGTGAAGGTGCGCGGGTTCCGCGTCGAGCCCGGCGAGATCGAAGCCCTGCTGCTCACCCATCCGGAGGTGAGCGAGGCGGTGGTGGTGGCGCGCGAGCAGGCGCCGGGAGACCTGCGGCTGGCGGCGTTCGTGGTCGCCAAGCCGGGAGACGAAGCGCCGGCGCTGCGGCCGTTCCTGCGCGAGCGCCTGCCGGAGCACATGGTGCCCTGGGTCATCGTGCCGCTGGCGGCCCTGCCGCTGACGCCCAACGGCAAGGTGGACCGCCGGGCGCTGGCGCGCATGGACCTGGCGGCGGAGCTGGCGGCGGCGGGCGATGCCTCGGCCGCGCCGGGCACGCCGGCCGAGGAGCTGCTGGCCGGAATGTGGTGCGAGGTGCTCGGGCTGCCGCGCGTCGGCGTGCACGACAACTTCTTCTCCCTCGGCGGCCACTCGCTGCTCGCCACCCAGCTCGTCTCGCGGCTGCGCGAGGCGCTGGGCGTGGAGCTGCCGCTGCGCCAGATCTTCGAGACGCCCACCGTGGCCGGCCTCGCCCGCCTTCTGCCCGGCCTCGGCGGCGCCGAGGCGCCGGCCGCCCACCGGCCGCTCGAGCCCGGGGGGGACACGCCGCTCTCCTTCGCCCAGGAGCGGCTGTGGTTCCTCGACCGCTTCGAGCCCGAGAGCGCGGCCTACAACATGCCGGCCGCCATGCGGATCACGGGCAAGCTGGACGCCGAGGCCCTCGCCGCCGCGCTGGGCGAGGTCGTGCGCCGCCACGACGTGCTGCGCACCGGGTTCCAGGAGTCTGGCGGCAAGCCCGTCCAGAAGGTCCTGCCCTGGCAGCCCTGGAAGCTGCCGGTGGTGGACTTCACCAGCCTGCCGGCGGCGGAGCGCCAGCCCGCCGCGTCGCGCTGGATCCGCGGCGAAGCGGTCCGCCGGTTCGACCTGACCCGCCCGCCTCTCCTGCGCACCGCGCTGCTCCGGCTCGCCCCGCGGGAGCACGTGCTGGTGGTGGTCCTGCACCACATCGTGGCGGACGGCTGGTCGATCGGCGTCCTGCTGCGCGAGCTGACGGCGCTCTACACCGCCTTTCTCGAAGGCCGGCCGTCGCCGCTCCCGGAGCTGCCCCTCCAGTACTCCGGCTTCGCCGTCCGGCAGCGGGACTGGCTGCGCGGCGAGGTGCTGGATAGTCAGCTCGCCTACTGGCGCCAGGCGCTGGCCGGCGCGCCCGAGACCCTCGACCTGCCGTCCGACCGCCACCGTCCCCACGAGCAGAGCTACCTGGGCGCCCATCTCGGCGTGACGCTGCCCGCCGGCCTGGCGGCGGACCTCGCGGATCTCGCGCGCAGCTTGGGGGCGACGCCCTTCATGGTGCTGATGGCCGGTTTCCAGGTCCTGCTCTCACGGCTCTCCGGCCAGCGCGACCTGGTCGTCGGCTCGCCCATCGCCAACCGCACCCGGCTGGAGATCGAGCCGCTGATCGGCTGCTTCGTCAACACGCTGGCCCTGCGGCTCGACCTCTCCGCGGACCCTTCCTTCGGCGAGCTGGCCGGCCAGGCGCGCGAGGTCACCCTGGGCGCCTACGCCCACCAGGACCTGCCGTTCGAGCGGCTGGTCGAAGAGCTGGTGCCCACCCGGGATGCCAGCCGGACACCCATCTTCCAGGTGCTGTTCGCCCTGCAGAACGCCCCGGCGGGAGCGCTGGAGCTGCCCGGAGTGGCCCTCGAGCTGCTGCCGGTGGAGACGGGCATTGCCAAGTTCGACCTCTCCCTGCTGATCGACGAGACGGCCAGCGGCGCGCTCGCGGGAACCCTGGAGTACAGCGCCGACCTGTTCGAGGCGGCGACGGTGGAGCGCTGGGCCGGGCACCTGACGACCCTGCTCCGCGCCGCCGTGCTCGGTCCGCGCATACGGATCTCGGAGCTGCCGCTGCTCGACGCCGCCGAGCGCGAGCAGCTCGTGCGGGAGTGGAACCGGTACGACGCCGGCTTCCCGGAGCCGGCGCGGCTGCACCGCCGGTTCGAGGCGATGGCGGCGCGCTCGCCCGAGGCGCCGGCCGTCCGCTGCGAGGGCGAGACCGTCTCCTACGGCGAGCTCGAGGCGCGGGCCAACCAGGTCGCGCACCGCCTCCGCCGGCTGGGCGTGGGGCCGGAGAGCCGGGTGGGGCTGTTCGTGCAGCGCTCGGCGGCCATGATGACCGGCCTGCTGGGTATCCTCAAGGCGGGCGGCGCCTACGTCCCGATCGATCCGGACGCCCCGGCCGAGCGGGCCGCCTACGTGCTCGCCGATTCCCAGGCGCGGGTCCTGGTCACCGAGGCCGCACTCGCCGACCGTCTCGGCGGCTTGGCGGACCTCTCGATCCTCCTGCTGGAAGAGGTCATGGACGAGGCCTCCGGCCCCCTCGGCCTGGAGATTCCGGAGGAGTCGGCGGCCTACGTCATCTACACCTCGGGCTCCACCGGCCGTCCCAAGGGGGTGGTGATCGGCCATGCCCAGGCGGCGCGGCTGTTCGACGCCACGCGCCACTGGTTTGGCTTCGATGCCAACGACGTCTGGACGCTGTTCCACTCGGTGGCCTTCGATTTCTCGGTGTGGGAGATCTGGGGCGCGCTGGCCCACGGCGGCTGCCTGGTGGTGGTGCCCTACTGGGTCAGCCGCTCGCCGGAGGCGTTCCTGGACCTGCTGGCGCAAGAGCGGGTGACGGTGCTCAGCCAGACCCCCTCGGCCTTCCGCCAGCTCGTGCAGGCGGATGCGGCGGCCGCGGCCCGGGGGCGCTCCTCCGAGCTGCCGCTGCGGCAGGTGATCTTCGGCGGCGAGGCGCTGGAGCTGGCGAGCCTGGCGCCGTGGATCGCGCGCCGTGGGGACGAGCGGCCGCGGCTGATCAACATGTACGGCATCACCGAGACGACGGTGCACGTCACCTGCCGGCCGATCACGCGGGCGGACGTCGAGGCCGGGCGGGGGAGCGTCATCGGCGAGCCGATCCCGGACCTGCAGGTCTACGTGCTCGACGGCCACCTGGAGCCGGCGCCGCTGCTGGCGGCCGGCGAGATCCACGTCGGCGGCGCGGGCCTGGCGCGGGGCTATCTGGACCGGCCGGAGCTGACGGCCGTCCGCTTCGTGCCCGATCCGTTCGGCCCGCCGGGCGCCCGGCTGTACCGCTCGGGGGACATTGCGCGGCGCCTGCCGGGAGGCGACCTGGAGTACCTGGGCCGCATCGACCAGCAGGTGAAGATCCGCGGCTTCCGCATCGAGCTGGGGGAGATCGAGGCGGCGCTGGCCGCCCACCCGGAGGTCGGCGAGGCGGTGGTGCTGGCCCGTGCCTTCGGCCCGTCCGCCGACACGCGTCTGGTGGCCTACGTGGTGGCGGGAGAAGGGGCCACGGCCCTCGCCCTGCACCAGTTCCTGGCCGCCAAGCTGCCCGCCTACATGGTGCCGGCGGCGTTCGTGCGCCTGGAGCGGTTCCCGCTGACCGTCAACGGCAAGCTCGACCGGCCGGCCCTGCCGGAGCCCGACGAGGCGCGCCTCGATCTCGCCGGCGACTTCGTGGCCCCGCGCACTGCCGCCGAGGCGGCGCTGGCCGGCATCTGGGCCGGCCTGCTGGGCCTCGAGCGCGTGGGCATCCACGACAACTTCTTCACCCTCGGCGGGCATTCGCTGCTCGCCACCCAGCTCGTGTCGCGGGTCCGGGAAACCCTGGGGGTGGAGCTCCCCCTGCGGCGCTTCTT
>Ga0126305_10001021_pt1 | contig 12322 bp, 15 predicted proteins | sample Plot26_FD_92536 | JGI IMG/M metagenome (GOLD analysis project Ga0126305, IMG submission 92536) | Serpentine soil microbial communities from UC McLaughlin Reserve, CA, USA - Plot26 | ecosystem: Environmental > Terrestrial > Soil > Grasslands | place: USA: UC McLaughlin Reserve, Lake County... | reverse complement strand
TTCCGACCGCCCAGTCGATGGTGAACCGGTCGTTCTGCGCGAACGGCATGTCGTGCATGTCGAGCACATCCGAGACGTACTCCCGCAGCGCTGCCTGGGACGCCTCGACGGTGCGCTGGATCTCCTGGAGCACCTCGTTGCGCGTCTCGGCGCGGCTGTACAGGGTGCGGAGGCGAGCCAGGATAGACGCTGAGAGCATGATGCTGCGCTCGGGCGGCGGGTAGCTCGTGATGTGGTTGACGCTGGCCTGTTGTTCGATCATGGATTCTCCTTAGCCGGGGTAGGTGAGGGTCGGAACGAACCAGACATAGACCGAGCCCGTGCCGCTGACATTGATCGCGGCATCCGCGCAATGCTGAAGAACGTAGTCGGTGGGGCCGGTCAGGCTGACCACGTCGGCTACGTCAGTCGGACCAGGGACGGCAGCGTGTGACTGGCGGATCTGCGCCCCGCTCTGGAGGATCCTCAGGACCGCCTTACCGCTGCTGCCAGCAACACCGCCGGACATGTATCGGATGGCCCACACGCCAGCACCGAGCCGTAGCGTGTTGTTGCCGACCCACACAGCCGCGCCGTCGCTGACCGGCGACAGGGACGCAGTCAGCCACACAGGGATGCCTGCACCATTCCATGCCGCTACGCTGAAGACGCTAGCCCGGAGCGGCGGAGGGCCGACAGCGGAAGCCGGCCACCAGTGCATGAGTCCGTCACCGCTCTGGCCCAGGACATGAGTCGGCTTGCCGCCCACCGCGCCGGAGGGGTACGAGATGTTCGCGCCGCCCGCGAACAGGAACGTCCCGGTGGCGGAGGCCGGCGCATTGAAGATCGCATTGGCGAACCCACCACCGTTGAACTGACCGGCCGTCGCCGTACCGGTGACGCCCAGGTTGCGCCCCACGGTCAGGTCGAAATCGACCGAGGCGTGGCTCGCGAGCCGCACGGTGTCGGGCGCAACCCGAACCACAGACGCGCCGCCCTCAAACGTCAGTTGGCCGCCGTGCAGGTAGCCGCCACCGGACAGGTTGACCTGGCCCGAGATGTTGGCATCGGTGGCTGCCAGGGTGGTCACGGTGAACGTCCCGCCGGCGTTGATCGCCCCGTCGATAGTCACCGCTCCGCGCAGCCGAGTCGTGAACGTCACGTCCAGACTGCTGAGCGTGGCCAGTCCGCCGACGTTCAGCGCGCTGCTGACGGAGGCCGAGCCATTGACAGTCAGCGGCCCATTGACGGTGATGCTGTCCACCACCAGGTTGTCGAGGTCGAGCGCGCCGCCCTGGTGCGAGCCGTTGTGGCGATGCCCAGTCGCACTGCTGAACAGGCCGTCCAGGATCTGGAGACTGTCGCGCAACGAGAGCGTCAGGTAGTCGGCAGTGTCATCGTCGTCCACCGCAGTGAACAGGCTCAGTTCTGGCGTTAGATCGCTCACAGCACCCTCAAGCTCGCAATGGAGTAGCCCCGCAGATCTCCGATTCTCGAACCGCGCAGCCTCCTGATAATCCCGTAGACGGTGAGAATTCTGAACTGCGTCGCCTGGAAGTCAATCGCCCAGGTGTGCCCGCCCCCGCTCGCCGCCGGCAGCATGCGCTCGGTGTAGCCGAAGAAGGCGACCTCGTTGATCGTTTCGTCGGGAAGCTCGATAGCCATCGAGCCCGGCGAGGCAGCCGCATCCATCATCGCCTTGTGCACGCGGTCCGAGTCCAGACGCATCACCGCACCGTCGAGACGGCTGGCGAACGTGGCGGCGTTGACCGTGCCGCTCAGATCGCGCTTGAAGGCTGGCACCACTCGCTCATGGATTGCCACGGTCTCGATGACGGGGGTGCTGTCCGTGTTGATGTTGAACAACTGGGCGCGCAGTTGGAGCGCGTTGCCGGCCATATTCGGCGGCGCGTCGATGCGCTGCCCGTTGTGGATGAACTCCCCGAGCGGCAGCCAGTCCCCGAGCGGATCGGACGGCACCGCGCCCGCTGAGGCTTGCAAGCGGTAGCTCAGATACACCTCGTCACCAGGGCGCAAGACCGGTCCGAAGACGGAGAACCCTAGCCAGTGTTTTATGTCCGCCTGAAACATCGCATGGTGGAGCGGGAACACGATGAAGCTTTCGCCGACCGTGAACTCCGCGCCCGAGTTCATCGCCAGCGGAGACTGCACGAGCTTGATCCAGCACCACAGGCCTGTTTCGAACCCGATGTACAGGCGGTCGCCGCCCGAGGCCCCCGAGACGTACATGGTGCTGACCTTGCCGTGAGTGACGAAGGACCACTCTGCAAGCGCACCGTCGTACTGGTCGTCAAAGACGTAGGTCACACCCGTCTGGGTCGGCTGTGCCTCCCACGTCCCATAGCTCAGCAGGTAGCTCGTCTGGGTCAGCGGATTCCATATGGCCAGGAATGCCTGGTAGCCACCCCATCCGCACCAGGCGCGCGACTCACCCCGAACAGGTGACCCGTTGTCCACGAACTTGCCCGGCCCGACTGCCGTCAGATCCGCACCTGGCATCTCCAGGCGATAGAAGCTCGGGCCGGCGCGGAACCACAGCGCGCCCATCCACGGCTCCGCCCGCCGCCCGTTGGATGCGTCGGTTGGCACGCGCACGCCAGGGAACAGGTCGTTGGTAGTGCCGTCCGAGTTGAGAGTGTGCAGGCTGCCATCCTCCTTGAAGATGACCAGGCTATTGGCGGTCTGACGGATTGCGGTGATCTTGATCGAGGGCGTGCCGACGAAGATCGGCCCCGACCAGGAGCCGGCCACCTTCGGGTCCGAGGTGCACTTGCGGACCACGCAGCGCACAGTGTCCGCCGCCCACAACTCCTCGCCCACCACCTCCAGCCTGGTCGGCTGAAAGTCGGCAGGCAGGGCGCACATCGCCCACGTCTCCGCCAGGTTCTTCTCCCAGATCGTCCCGTCGTTCCAGGCCACGTACAGGCTGTCCGTCGCGCCCGCGAAGCCACCCTTGAAGCGGACGCCGTCCTCGGTACGGAAGCCCAGCCGGTAGTGACTGGTGGGCTGCCCGCCGTTCGAGTCATCGAGCCGCTTGTGGACGCCCTGGCCAGACAGGATCCACAACGTCATCACGCCGGCAGAGTTGGGCGCGTCGATGAACTTCTGGACCGTGCCGCTGGTCGCAGCCGACGTCGGCGCGACCTCGTGGACGAGCGGCCCCTGGCCGACCATGCCGCCCTGGACCTGGATGTTCTTGCCCCAGTAGTAGCGCCGATCCCCGAAGCTCGACTGGACACGCTCGCCGTAGCCCGCCGTGGGTTTGAGCGCCAGCGTCCGCTCGCGGTACACCGGAGCCGAGGCGTACTCCTGAGCGCTGGGCACCACGCCGTCCAGCATCTGCTGCTTCCGCCCGACGAGCAGTCCCGTCTCGCTCGGGAGCAGCATGAGGCCCACCCGGTCACGCGGGTCACCCTGAATCGAACCGATGCGGAGGTGGAAGGGGTAGGGTCGCCTGCGGCTACTCAGGCTGCCCATCTAGTACAGCCCGGTGAGCCTGTTGATGAACGTCATGTCGATGGCGTCGAGCGCCGTATCCAGGTCGGCTATCGCAGACTTGATGAGCGTCTCCTGCTCCTCGGCGAAGTAGTACGGCGCGGCCTTGAGGTCAGCGGTCCCCAGCCACTCCCGGTCCTGGTTGACTGTGCCCTTGATGTTGGTGAACGTTCTCAGGTGGTTGCCGATCAGGGCGTTCACCTCGGCTGCGTTGTTCGGCGCCAGGCCGACGACGCTGGGTGCCGTGGGTTCGATTGGAATCGTCATCGGCTCTCCATCAAGCAGGCGGACCACTCACGATGAGACCGTCTTCGGTGATGTAGGACGGATCGGTACGCAGCAACTTTTCGTACTCCTCCTGGGCGATCACCTCGATGCGGTGCTCGTTCCCGACACCGCCTCGGGGGTGCTCGCCGACCACCAGTCGGTCACTCAAGCGGTAGACAATGGGTCGGCGTTGCGCTTCAGCCATAGCTATGTCACCTCCACCCAGCGGTCTGGGCCGTCCATGCGGCTGCAATTCAGGCGCACATGTGACTCGGGGATGGCGTTCGTCGCGGGCTCGACGTTGCCACACGCGCAGCCCTCCCGCTCGGTCTTATTGACGAACATCTGCTGTACGTCGGCGGGTGCCGCGCCGCCTCCGACCGGGTGCGTCGAGGTGGCCCCACAGCCATCGGGACAGACAAGCACGATGAGGTTGTGGTTGTGACTGCCGTCAATGTTGGTGGCCCACATGACCTCGGCGGCGGGGATGGTGCCGCTGTGGCCGGCCTCGTCGTAGACCACGTCGATGCTGCCGTCGGCGTTGAAAGCGACTGGTCGTACGCTCATGGATTCGCTTCGACGATGATGGTGCCGCCGCCGTTGTTGTACAAAGCCACGGCATTCCCCGCGACAAGTCCCGTTGCCGCGCCAGCATTGATTACGCAACCGTCAACGGTAATACCCGCACTTGTAAATGTGCCGCCCGCGTTACCACCCACCGCCTGTAGCGCAATCAGACCGTTCAGCGTAATGGTTGGGCTAACTGCCTTAGTGACTCGGAACCGAAACGGCCCAGCCGCAGCCGCTGTACCGGTCGCTTGCGCCATAACCAGGTGCTGGCCGCTAGCCGAATAGTTAGTCTCGTAGTACCGCTGGCAGCGCGCCAGGTCGTCGGCCGGGTACAGCGGCGCGTAGTCCGCCGCCTGCGAGCCGACCACCAGCATGGCGTTGTCGATGTATGCGGTGCACGACGCCGCGAAAAGCACGCCAATATTGAGATACGTCGCGTTAGCAGAAATGGCGACAGTGAGTGTCAGCGTCGCGTAGACACTCCCGCCAGGATGGAACGCGCTGCTCTGCAAGGCACCACCACTGCCGTCGGGCTGCGTGAACGCTCGGACGGCGTTGGCCGTCGCGGTCTTCACGCGGATGGATAGCGTCACCGTGCGTCCTGCCAACGTGCCGAAGTCATTGAGCCGGAGCGGCTGATACAGACCGGTCAGTCCCGCACCCGAACCCAATGTAAATGTGCATGCGGCGCATGCCCCACCGCCATCGGTATTCGCGGCATCACGTGACACACTCAGCGTGTCGGTGCCCTGCGGGCTGAGCCACCAGCGATCACTGCCAAATGGGTTAGCGATCGTAAACGGCCCATTACCCCGCTGCCAGACCTCAAAACCGCCATTAGTCAGCAGGTTGGCCCGCGCGGTATCGGCCCCGAGCTTGGCGTTGGTGACCGCAGCGTTTGCGATGTCCACCGTGGCAATCGTGCCATCGGCAATCTGCGTTGTCGTCACGCCACCGGTGGCAATCTTGGCTGAGGTGATGCCGCCATCGGCAATCGCCGCACCGGCAATCGCATTGTTCGGCACGGTGACCGTGCCCCCGACTGCCAGATTGCGACCCAGGAATAGATCTCGCGGGCGGAACGTAGAAGCGCTCACCCCGATGTCGTACGTGTTGTCGGTGGCGAAGCGCATGGTCCCTGCGGTGATGAGGGTGGCAATGGTCGCGTTGCCCGTTAACTGGAGACCCGCTGCCTGGATCTGACCGCCCAGGTACAAGTCGCGTGGCCTGCTCGCTCCGGACGCCCCGATGTCGCGGGTATTGTCTGTGCTGAACAGCAGGTTGCCCGTGAGCGTGCCGCCTGCCAACGGCAGATAGAGCGCCGTCGCCTGGGCGGGCGTCTGATAGCGCGCATCGCCTTCGGTCTGCGTCAGATAGGACGGATATGGATCGAGGTCAGTCTTCAGCGGATAGCGAGCGTCGCCCTGAGCCTGCGTGATCTTCGTGTCGGCGTACTGTTTGGTCGCGGCTTGCAGTGCCAGCGACGGGTCAGCACTCAGCGTCAGCGTCCCGCCGACGACGGCATTGCGACCCAGGAACAGGTCACGCGGACGTGTCGCTCCGGACGCTCCGATGTCGTAGGTGTTGTCTGTACCGGCCAGGAGGTGACCCGTAGTCGGGACCTTCCACTTCTCCCCACCGGACCAGATCGACAAGCCCTTCGGGTTGCCAGCACCACTCGCCCCGGAGCCAATGTTTACCTGGGTGCCGTCATTCCAGATAATCCCGTAGGGGCTATTGGCCGTGTCGTCGATTTCGTAGACGATGAGCGCCCCGCCCGTTCCGGTGCCACTTGGCTTGATGCCCAGGAACGAGCCACTATTAGCGGCACTGGCCTGGAACATCAGACGATTCGAGTTCGGCGCGGACGACATGTCCGCCAGGATGCGCGGACTGGTTCCAATGAACGTCAGGTTCTGCGGCACCGTCCCGTCAAAGGCTGACCCGCCACCACTGACGGTCTGCCAGGACGTGGCGTAATCAGCATTGCTGGTCTTGCCCAGCACCTGGCTCGTGGTGCCGCCTGGGGGCACACCCACACCTGCTGGTCCCTGCGGGCCAGGGTTCCCCTGCGCGCCTTGTGAGCCGGTCGCGCCAGTATCACCCTTCGGCCCCTCAGGGCCGGGCACCGTGCTGTCGGCCCCTGGTGCCCCCTGGGGACCGGTAGCGCCGGTCTGGCCAGGCACCCCAGGGATGCCCTGGATGCCCTGCGGCCCAGCGGGACCCATGTCACCGGGGATGCCTTCCTGGCCGTCCTCACCTGGTGGTCCAGGCGGTCCGATAGGTCCATGTGGTCCTGCCGGACCCGGTGGCCCCTGCGACCACGAGGGTGGCTGAATCTCGCCGGGGACCGGGTTGTAGTTGACGCGCGGGTTGTCGATCACGCGACGGTCGGCAATCCGAAGGCGGAGGTAAAGCCCACACTCCGGTCGTCAGGCGGACCCCAGATCAGAGCCTGGCGCGTGAACTCGCGCGCGGCCATCTCCTGGTTCGCCTGGAGGTTGCCTGCCGCCGCCGCGTACATCCGGCTCGGGAACATGTGCCACGCCTCGATGTGACCGGCAGAGGCCGCGTAGTCGAGGTCAACGTCGAGCACGTCCGTGGGCTCGGTCGGACCGGTCGCGGAGTACGCCCCGTTGACCAGCGTCCAGGCCGGACGGAGCGCGGTCACCCACGAGCTTGCTGGCGTATAGCCAGCCCACGCGCCGCCGAGCATGACGTGGCCAGCCGACAGGTACGTGTTGAACGGAGCGGTGGCTCCTGGTCGCATCCAGCCGTAGCGGAGCCCCACGACCTGATCGGTGCCCGTGATCCACGGATGCTGGACTGTCAGGTCCACGTCGCCGTACGCGCTGGTAGGCTGGGCCCAGGTGGTGTCGGACAAAAAACACCGCCTGAGCCCAGCCATCACTGAGGGATAGAGTTCCTGCGCCGGGTTCAGGTGCACGAACTCCGCAAGCTCGTCTGGAAACATCGGGATCTGCCAGTTGCGGTCCACGATGACGCGACCCGCTCCGGAGTCGTACGCCTGGACCAGCCGCTGACGGTCACGCTGGGCCACCGGCGAAGGGGTCGGCGCACCGGTTTGCAACACCCCGCGCCGCAAGATCCACAGGTTCTCGGGCCCGCCGACAAGCGCTGTGGTTTGCAGCATCGGCATGATGGCCGACGACGGTGTAGACGACGTCGGCTCCCCCGATGCCTGCGCGGCAGTGATGTATGGACCGGTACGCCGGGCGACCTCCCGCTCCAGTTGCGCCAGCGTGATGCTCACTTCTTCTTCGGATCCTCGCGTGGCGTGGGCGACGGCGGGGGCGGCAAGTCCTGGTCCGCGCGCGGCTTGTCCTGACCTGGAGGGCCACCCCGAGGATGGTCGCCGGTCTGGCCTGGAGGCCCACCGCGCGGATGCTCGGGCTGCTGCCTCTGCTCCGCCTGAGCGGTGCCCGCGTCGGAGCGGCTGGTGCGCGCCCCGTAGTTGCCAGGCTCCCTGGGCGGCTCGTACGGTGGCCCACCCTTGCCATCCGCGCGGAGGGCGGTCGCCTCCTCCTCGCTCACGTCCACCTCGCTACCGGCAGCGTGCGTCTCGCCCTGGCTGTCGGTCCACGGCACATTCAGTACGACTTTGGTCATGATGCGGGAGTCTCCGGGACCAGTGAGATCTTGCCGTCCATATAGCAGCCGACGATGAACTCCTTGTCCGTGGCGTCGTAGGTCGTGATGTGCCCCGCGCCGTACACGGTGCCAACCTTGCCCTCGCGGAGGTCGGCCACCGGAGCCAGGAACTGAACCGTGCCCGTGTCAGGCAGTACCTGCAACGGTGCTGGCTCGACGGACTGCTCAGGCTGCTGAACAGGTGCTTCAGACATTGATGCCTACTTCTTCTTCGACTTGCCAGCCGAGCGGAACGCGGCAGCCACTGCCTGCTTCTGTGGCTTGCCGCTCTTGACCATCTCCTCAATGTTCTTGGAGATAGTCCCCTTGCTGGAACCCTTCTTCAGAGGCACGAGTCACTCCTCCCCATCGTCGTCCTCATTGTCCTCGACCTTGCCCTCATCCGCCTCATCGGGCGCGTCCTCCGGATCCGCGACGGGATCCGGAGCAGCGGGTGTGGTCATCAGCCTTCGCCGCCCGTGGTCGCCTTCTGCTGGAGCGCGAAGAACGGATAGCGGCTGGCCTTGACAGACTGCTGGCGATTGATCGGATTCGGGATGGCCCAGGCGAACCTGGCCGTCACGCGCATCGCCACCATGTCCTGCTGGAGCAGGTTGTAGATGATCGCGTTGGTCGCGTCGGTGATGACACCCGTGTCGAACATCTCCATATCGATGTCCTCGCGGATGGCCAGCATCGACTCCTGCCAGTCGCCGCCGATCATGGAGTAGCCGGTGGCACCGGTAGCGAAGCCGCTGAGGCCGGCGTTGCTGAACACGATGGGCTCGCCGTACAGCGTGCCCACGTTGGCTGCCGCGTTGGGTGCGGTGTCCGGGTAGTACAGCAACCCCTTGGTGGTGTCGCGCAGACCACGGAGCTTCGCCTTGACCTGGCGACGCGCCCAGAACCCGGAAACCTCGTAGCCATCCGCTTCGACGGTGGCCATTGCGTTGTTCACGTCATCCAGGTAGTCCACCGTGGATGCGCCCGCGAGCACGATATTGCCCGCCGCTGCGGCCCCCGTGACGATCGACGGTGGGAAGGTTGTCGGGGCGTTGACGCCGAAGAAGATCGCCTCGTCCAGTGCGACGCCGAACGCCTCGGTCACCTTCGGTTTGACCTGACTCCAGAAGTCATAGTCCAGATCCGAGAGCAGGTTCTTGGAGATCGGCACGATTACCGCGATCTCCTCCGCGTTCAGATAGACGTTGTCCCACTGGAGTGAGGTGGTCTGCTTGATGCCGATGTCGCGGGCGTCGAGGCTGGCACCGGTGATCCAGTATGCGAGCGGCAACTGGCTCATGACCGGGATGCGCTGCTGAGCCCGCTTCATCCGCACGTGCGGCATGAGCTTGAGCGCGGCGGACTTCTCCTCGACGCTCTGGACGATCTCGCGCTGGACTTCCTCGGGAATGAGAGGCCCGCCGCCAGGAGTGGCGCGGGTGGCGATTGAGTTGTACGGGATGGCTTTACCCTGCCTTCGCGTGCGTCAGTCGAGAAAAGAGGCCCGAAGCCCAAGCGTGCTTCAGGTTCTGGCTATGGGTAAGCCACTCCAGATTCGAGACGCGGTTGTTTGTCTTGTTGCCGTCGCGATGATTCGGCTCGTGGCCCTCGGGTCGCTCACCCAGGAAGGCTTCTGCGACAAGCTCGTGGACATAAGGCCGCAGACGACGCGGTCCATCACATAGCCGAACCGACAGGTAGCCAGCGCCCGCCAGGCTCGGATGCATCGAACGCTTCTGCCAGTGGCTGTACACCCGCCCCTGGCACGAAACCTCGTACTGCTCCCACCCGGCGACTGGCCGCCAGCATTCTTCGTTGTGATTCTCGTACGGCACGTGTGCTCTCCGGAGGCTGGCCCCCGGAGAGACCTAGCCCATCTGGTAGTGCTTTCTCAGCAGTGCTGAGACTGTCGAATCTGATTCAGAGCTACTGGCTGATGGCAGAAGCTCCGGCTCGACGGTGTCCCCTCTGATCTCCGCCAGCACCTGCTTGCGGAACGAGGAGTTGCGTCGCAGCCGGCCCTCGGCATCCTTAGCCCCCTCAGCCTTCCACTGCTTTTCGAGGGCTTTCATCGCTTCAGTGACAACCATCTTGCGACCTTCCAGTCCGTGACCCGCGCCCTGCATCTTCAGGATCCGCTCGCGCTCCGCTGCTGACAGCCGGTTGACGATGGGATCGATGGACGCTCGGTCGTGTTCGACGCCAATGCTGGTGACGAACTGCTCCAGGTTCTGGGTACCGACTGCGACTTCCTCGGCCTTGCGCTCCTGCGCGGCGTACTCCCACGGATCCTCGTCACGCAATCTGCGACGGGCTTCCGCTTCCGCGCGCCGTGCCCGAGCGGCCTCACGCCGGTCGGTCTCTGCCTGGATACGGCGGTCTAGCTCCTCCGGAGTGAGACTCAGTTTTTCCGACGCTGTCTGTTCGGGAGTCTTCTCCGCCTCGGGCTCCTCCAGATCCACGCTCCCTGCCGGGCGTCGCTGGAACATCCGCGACCACCACGAAGGGGCTTTGTCTGAATCTGGTTTGGCCTCCGTCGAAGATGGCTCCGACGCGGGCGCATCGGTAACCGGAGCTTGCTCGGAAGGGATCGGTTGTTCGTCGGCCATGCTACGAGCCTCCTCTTAGACGTTCAAGCCGGCGTGTACTGTGACTGTTCCGCAACCATGCGCCTGATCCGCTCCATCCACGAGTTCGGTCCCATCGCGTGCTCCGGACCTGGCACGCCGATAGTCTCGGAGTAGCCCATCAGCGGCTGCCCCGGAATGAGCGCGCCAGGCGGCGGGGCCGTCAGCGGTGGGGGTGGCGGGGGTGGTGGCACGACTGCCGGCGGAGTCACCACTCCCCCTGGTGGCGCTGGTGGCGGTGGTGGTGGGCCTCCGTACTGCGAGCGGTTGAGCGTGTCCCCGATGTTGATTGACTGGTAGTTGGGCATCGGCCCGCCGGTCGCTGCGGCGGCAGTCGGAGAGATCTGGGCGAGCGCCTTGGCCACGGCGTCGTCGTAGAGCTTCTGTGGATCCTGGGCTGGGGTGAACGCGCCGCTCAGGTCCGCACCCTTCATCGTCCCCCGCGAGATCGCGTCCTGCTGGGCCTGCTGAGCACCCTCACCGACGAAGCGCCCCTTGGTCGCCTCGAATGCCCTGAGCGCCGCCTCTCCCCCTGCCTGGGCGCGCAGGAGGTTGGAGGAGCGCATGTCCTCCTCGGCCTTCTTGCGAGCCAGCGCAGCCTCGTCCTGAGCGGCCAGGAGCGACGCCTTCTGCGGCTCAACGTTGCCCGCCCACCACTCATCAAAGTCCTTGCGGGCCTGGTCGTTGGTGTACGAGCCATCGACCCTGGCGCTCAGTTGATCCCACTTGGCCGACGCCTCGGCCTGCATGCGCGCGGTCTGGGCGGCGATCTCGGCCTGGGTGACCGGCTGATAGTTCTGATTGCGGGTCTGCTGGACGCCCTCGTTGTTGACGCTGGTGATGAACGCGCCCTCGGTGGACGAGACGTCCGCGCGCTTCTGGCGCTGCGCCTGGGCTTTGGCCAGATCCTCTGACGCCTGGCGCTCGGAGATAATCCCCGGCAGTTCGTCCCTGCGCTGCTCGACGGTCTGCCTGGTGAGGTCGGTCTCCGCTCCGATGCGTCCCGTCTCCGCGCCGGTCCTGGCGATGTCCGCCCCGGACTTGCGCTCGTCACGCTCATCCTGCAAGTCCTTGCGCGCCTGCTCGCGGTCGGAGACCTCCTTCTCCTTCTCCCACTTCGCGTCAGCGAGCTTGGACTCGCGCTCGTTCAGACCGAGCCGCTGGTTGGCTGCCGTGCGCTCCAGAAGCTCGTTGTCAGTGGCGTAGCCCTTGCCCGCCTGCTGATTCGCCAGCCGCTCGTCGCGCTCAGCCTCGCGCTGCTGACGGCTGAGCGCCTTGGTGATCTCGTCGTCGGCGTTGGCCCGAGTGCCTGGCACCCGCTCCACCCACACGCCGTTCTCGTCCGGCTCCCAGATGCTGCCTTGCGGTCCGGACTGAGTGCGGTCGGCGGCGGCCCTGGCGTCCTTGGGCTTCAGGGTCTCGATGTTCTTGTAGACCTCAACGAGCGTCTCGGTCGCCTTCTCGATTGCCTTCTCCAGGTCGTAGGCGTCGTTGCTATCCCCTTTGCCCGCATCCTCCAGAGCTTGCAGTCGCTCCCGCAACTGCTGACGCCGAGCTTCGATGTTCTGGGCTTCTTTTTCGAGAGGTGTCGGCTCAGCCATGAGGTCTCCTTATCTCCGCAACGACTCGCGCGCCATGTCGCGCACCTTAGCCTGCTCCCTGTCCTCGCGCTCCATCGCTCGGGTCCAGGACGGACGGATCTCGCCTTT
>Ga0126305_10001020_pt1 | contig 12324 bp, 16 predicted proteins | sample Plot26_FD_92536 | JGI IMG/M metagenome (GOLD analysis project Ga0126305, IMG submission 92536) | Serpentine soil microbial communities from UC McLaughlin Reserve, CA, USA - Plot26 | ecosystem: Environmental > Terrestrial > Soil > Grasslands | place: USA: UC McLaughlin Reserve, Lake County... | reverse complement strand
GTTCGCCTGGGTCACGCGCGGGAGCTCGAAGGAGAACGCCGTCGTCGCCAGGGTGATCGACGGCGACACGATCGAGCTCGTCGGCGGCCAGCGGGTTCGCCTCGTCCAGATCGACACGCCCGAGAAGCGGGTCGAATGTTACGGCGATCAGGCCAGCGCCCTCACGCGGCGGCTGATCCCGGCCGGCACGCACGTCCGGATCGAACAGGACCCGAAGCTCGACCAGGTCGATCGCTTCCAACGCAAGCTCGCCTACGTCTGGAAGGGCGATCAGGACGTGAACGTGACGCTCGTCGAGGACGGCGCCGCAGGCGTCTGGTTCTTCGGCGGCCGCCGCGGCCGCTACGCCTCGGAGTTCCTGAAGGCGGCGGAGGAGGCCCGCGCCGACCGCGAGGGCCTCTGGAGTGCGTGCCCGCTCGCGCGCTTCGACCCAAACGCGTCGATGGCGAGCGGCCCGGCTAGCTGACGGAAGGGCGCCGCCAGAGGAGCACGCTGACCACGATCAGCCACAGCGGGAACGCGTAGACCAGCGCGATCCAGGCGATCGGCACGATCAGGAGCCAGACCGCGAGCCCGATGCTCGCCCATGCGAGCCAGCTCGGGAACGCGCCGGTCGAGAGCGAGGTCAGCCCGGTGGCCAGCAGGAACACCGCGCCCGAGAGCCCGGCCGCCCAGTAGAAGCCCGAGTTAAGCCCGAGGTAGACCTGCGCCGCGTCGGGCGACAGGCCCACGTTGTTGATCGCCCCCGCCGCGTGCGTCGCCGGCGTCAGGAGCAGGCAGATCGCCATCGCGATTCCCGCCGCGTACGCGATCGAGCTCACGCGCCGTGTCCCTCCCTCGGCCGGCCCGAGCTGCGTGCGGATGAGCCCGAGGAACCAGAGGAAGAAGAGCGTCCCGAGCCCGAAGAGGAGCGTGCCCAGGAGGACCGTGCCGGTGTGAACCTGGAAGAACGCGAGGGCCCGGGCGGGGGAGGCGTCCGAGGGCGGCTGGTGCGCCTTGCCCTGCAGGACGGCGACACCGGCCACCCAGAGCATCACGGCGGCGATGCCGTCGAAGGGCGCGAGGCGTTCTTCGAGGCGGCTCATGATGCGATTCTCCTACTCCGGAGCATGCGGCTCGCAACCAATGCCGCCGCGAAGCCGCATCCGCCCGCAGTCACGACGGCCGTGCGCGCGCCGAAACCGGCGACGAGCAGGCCGCCGGCGAGCATCGCGGCGCTGTACGCGGCGTGCGCCGCGCCGTCCTGGGCGGCGAAGACGCGGCTGCGACGCGCGTCGTCGGTCCGCGCCTGGACGAGGGTCGTGTCGGCCACGTCCCCGAGCCCGCGGCCGGCCCCGGCGACCGCCATGCCGGCGAGCGCCACGGCGAGCACCGGCGCCAGTCCGGCGAGCAGCAGCCCGGCGCCCGAGACCGCGAACGTCACCGTGACGATCAGCGGCGCACGGCTCGCATTGAGCATCCGCGCCGCGATCGCCGCTCCGAGGAGCCCGCCGCCGCCGAGCAGCGCCTCGAGCGCTCCGTAGCCTTCGGTGCCGCCGCCCAGGTGGATCGAGAGCGGGTAATTCGCCACGTTGACCATCCCCATTCCGAGCAGCGAGACGATCGACGCCGCGATCAACACGCGCAGGACGGGCTCCTCGACGATCAGGCGCACGCCGGCCCATACGCCCGGCTCCGACTCGGTCCCGCCGCCCAGCCCGAACGGCCGCCGAATCGAGACGACAAGGGAGGCAGAAACGAGGAAGATCACCGCGTCGACCGCCAGCAGTTGCGGCGCCGACGCACCGGCACCGAGCAGCAGCCCGCCGAGGAGCGGGCCGAGCAGGTACGAGGCCGAGCTCGTCCCGGCGACGAGGGCGTTCGCGCGCGGCAGCGACTCCGGCGGTACGAGGTTCGGCATGGCCGCGGCCGACGAGGGCTCGAACGGGCTCTGCACGACCGCGAGCAGCCCGAAGAGCAGCGCGAGCGCGAGCGCCGAGTCGATCGTCAGCGCCATCGCCGCGGCGACCACGGCGGCGGCGAGATCCGAGCCGACCATCACGCGCCGCCGCTCGAACCGATCTCCGATCCAGCCCGCAGCGGGTGCGCCGACGACCGAGCCGACAACGCCCGCGAAGAGCGCCGCCGAGACCCAGAGCGCCGACCCGGTCTCGGTGTAGATCGCCGAGATCAGCGCGATTTAGGCCGCCGAGCCCGCGGTGAGCGAAGCCAACCTGCTGAGCGCGAGTAGGCGCGCAGAGCTCATCGAGGTCGCACGTACCGGCGGAGCGCGAGCACGAGCGGCACGCCGACGAGCACCGTCGCCGCGTACTTGACGACGATCTGCCCCTTGATGAAGTCGAGCGAGCCGAAGGCGACGAGCAGGAAGATGACGGAGTCGAGCGGCACGCTGATCGCGTTCGTCGCGACGACGCGCCAGGCGTCGTGGATGCGGTCGCGCAGGTAGGCGCCGAACGAGTTGTCGACGGTCTCCGAGACCGCGAAGGCGAGCAGGGAGGCGGCGACGATCCGCCAGGTGCCGGCGAGGCGGTCGAACAGCGGGTCCTCGGGCGACATGACGTTGAGGATCGCGAGGTAGGCGGCGAGGATGGCCGAGGCGACCCAGCCGCAGGCGACCATCATCTGTGCGTTCAGGAAGCCGTCGCGGCGGCTCTCGGCCGTGCGGTGCGCGATCTCGATCATCGAGAGCGCGATCCCGATCAGGAACGTCCCGCCGGGCGCTTGGAGGCCCGTGAGCGGGACGTCGACGATCTTGTTCGTCCCGACCTGCGCGGAGACAACGACCGCGACGTACAGGCCCGTCAGGACGGCCAGGCGCACCGGCGGCTAAGAGGTGGCGGTGATCGTGATCCCGCCGCGCGACTTCTGGCGGAGAGTCACCCGGACCTTGTCCGCGGGCAGCTGGAGCGCCGCGGCCGCGTCGTCGCGGATCTTGACCGCGAGCGCCTCCGCGAAGTGCCCCTCGTCGCGGAAGGAGTTGAGGTAGAGCTTGAGCGACTTCGACTCGATGCAGAGCTCGCCGGGCCAGTACTCGAGGGCCGCGACGTACATGTCGGGCTGGCCAGTGACCGGGCAGATGGCGATCAGCTCGTCCGAGGTCATGTCGACGTGCGCCACGCCCGGGTTGGGAAAGGTCTCGATCCCGGCGAAAGCCTCGTTACCGGGTTGGCCGAGCGCGACGAGATCCGTTTCGCGAGCCGAGCCTTCCATGGCGTAACTGTACGGCCTAGCCCGAATGGGCATTGCGCCGTCCGTCTGACGTGTCTTAGATGGACACGACCCCATGCGCCGCTATCTCGCAATCCTCTTCCTCGGCCTGGCCGTGGTCCCGTTCGCCTGGACAGGGCTCGCGCCGGCCAAGTCGACGGCACCGCAGTCGCGGCAGGTCGGTTGCGGGATCGAGCGCTGGTCCGTGAAGACACTCGCCGATCCCATGGGGCACGGGCTCAGCCTTCAGCCGAGGCTGGCGACGGTTCGCGCGCTGCGTCGCAAACAAGCACCGGCGTATCTGAGCCTGAGGCGGATCCACGGCATCGAACAGACAACGTATCGCGCGCAGGTCTCACTCGTCGAGATGAAGCTCGAGGACGACAGCGACATCCACCTCGTGATTGCCGATCCTCGCAACAGTGGCCAGACGATGATCGCCGAGTTCCCTGCCGCGACCTGCACCGCCCGCTACGCCGAAGGCGAAGAGGAAGATGCGGCAAGCCCGAAGCGCCTTGGTCGCCGCGTGCGGGACGCCGTCGGGCTCGTTCAAGAGCCTCAGCGGCACGGCAACGATTACAGCGGTTGCCTTCTTCGACCCGATCCATAGGCAGACCGGAGTCGCGCCGAACGGCATCGAGCTGCATCCGGTTGTCGGCTTCAGCGCGGCGACGTGCCACGCGCCGCCCGCTCCGCCACCGCCGCCGCCCGCAGGCCCTCCGCCGCCGAGCGGCAGCTGCGCGGCGTCATATCCGGACTTCTGCATCGCGCCTCCGCCGCCCGACCTGGACTGCGCGGAGATCCCGGGCACCAACTTCCGCGTGCGCTGGGACGTCCCGGATCCCGATCCACACCACGTCGACGGTGACCGCGACGGCGTCGGCTGCGAGAGCTGACCGCTAGGCGATCGCGCGCGCGATCCGCTCGAGCCCGGTCTCGAGCACCTCGTCCGTGACCGCGAGCGAGAGCCGAGCCCAGCCCGCGCCGCGCGGCCCGAAGCCCTCACCGGGGGCAACAGCGACGCGGTGTTCGAGCAGCCGCTCCGGCGTGAGCCCGTCGGGCAGCTCCCACCAGAGGTAGAACGAGCCCTCGGCGGTGACCTGGGGGAGAACCTCGCGCACGCGGTCGCGCCGGCGCTGGTAGGTCGCGACGCGCTCGGCGACCGAGTCCTGCGGCCCGGTCAGCGCCGCGATCCCGGCGTGCTGCACGGGCGTGAAGATCCCGACGCGCACGTGGTCGGCGAGCAGGTCGAGCCGGGCGACGATCTCCGCGTTGCCGACGACGAACCCGAGCCGCCAGCCGGCCATCCCGTAGGTCTTCGACATCGAGAACATCTCGACGCCGACCTCCTTCGCACCCGGCTCGGCGAGGAAGCTCTGTGGCCGGCGCGCGTCGAAGACGATGTCGCCGTAGGCGAAGTCGTGGACGATCGCGGCGCCCGTCTCCTGCGCGTAAGCGACTGCGCCTGCGAACGTGCCCTCGGGCACGCAGACGGCGCAGGGGTTGGAGGGGTAGTTGAGGAAGGCGGCCGCGACATCGTCCCGCGGCGCGGCGTAGAAGTCGGGCGCCCAGCCGGCCTCCCGGTCGAGCGGCACGTAACCGGTGCGAGCCGCCGCGAGCGCAGGCCCGGACGGGTAATCCGGGTAGTACGGATCGGGGAGGACGATCGTCGACCGGCGCTCAGCGAGTACGAGCGCGAGCTCGCAGATCGCCGTCTTCGTCCCCGGCATGATCGTGACCTCGGTGTCCGGATCGAGCTCGACGCTGTAAAGCTCGGCGTACCGAGCCGTAATTGCCTCGCGCAGCGCGGGTAGTCCGCGAAACGGCGGGTACCCGTGTGCCGCCTGCTGGTCCGCAGCCTCCGAGAGCGCCTCCATCACGTGCTGCGGTGGCCCGACCTCGGGATTCCCGCGCCCGAGGTCGACGAGTGGCTCCCCTTCGAGCGCGGGGTGTCGCGAGACCTCGGCAAGCAGGGCTGTGAAGTACTGCTGGGGGAGCCGTTCGACTCTGGCGGGCGCTGGCCGCACTGGGCGATCGTAGTTCGGAGTTGCGTCAGGGAGGAAGGGATGGCATAACACTGCTGCCCCTGCGGCTCGAGAGAGGGAGGATCCGATGCACGATCACCCACAGGGAGAGACCGGGGCAATGACCGAGCAGCCGCGTGACTCGGTGAGCCAGGCAGACGTCGGCGGCAAGGTGAGCGCGATCATCGAAGCGGCGGAGGTGGCCGCGGACGAGATCATGCGTACCGCCGAGAAGGACGCCGCCGCGCGGATCAAGGAGCTCACACGCGAGGCCGCCGAGGTGCGCGTGGACGCGGACGCCTACGCGCGCGACATCACGGACGCAGCCGACTCGTACGGCACGCAGCATCGCCGTACGGTGGAGGAAGAGGCCCGTGTGCTCCTCGCCGAGGCGGAGGAGCGAGCGAAAACGCTTGTCGAGGAGGCACAGGCGAACGCCGCCAAGCTTGAGCGCGAGGTCGTCCAACGCCACGAGAAGCTCCAGCGGGAGACAAAGATGCTCGAGGAGCGGAAGGAGAGTTTGCTGGAAAGCCTCCGCGAGCTGGCAGTGCAAATCCAAGATGCCCTAGTCCCGGCGGAGAAGGCGCCCGAGACACAGGACCTTGCCGACGCTCTCAACGTCGAGCGCCGCCGCTAGCGCGTTTAGTCGCCAACTGGTTTAGGGCCGCTGGGCTTAAAAGCACGTCGGCTGGTCAGCGGCACCGGCTAATGCGCAACGTCGGTGCGGGTTGGAAGCATCATTTCGATGACGCCGGCTCGAACACCGTCGCAGCGCTCGCATTGGTTCGAAAACCGCTGCGCACGATTACGAGAAGTACCTGCTCAAGTTGAGAATCGCGCTTGGCACTGATGCGCGGTTGTGTCAAACGGACGCTGGCTGATACGGCTGTCCGACAAGGGCAACTCAAGGACAACCCAACTCGCGCCCTCCGAGTGGGACCACTAGAACCAGTCGATTAGCAGGAAGTTCGAGAGTGCCCCCGGCAAGAATCGAACTTGCGCACGCGGTTTAGGAAACCGTTGCCACGCGCTGGCGCCAGTGGCCGACATTTGTCCAGGGGAAGGGCTAGATTTTCAGAGTGATCGTCTCCAAGCCCCGACTCCGGGGCCTCTCCCACGCCGGGGCCTTCGTGCTGGCCCTGCCGCTCGGGCTCGCTCTTGTCCTCGAGGCGGAGACCGCGCGGGGACGGCTCTCGGCGATCGTTTTCGCGGCCACGGTTGTCGCGATGTTCGGGGCCAGCGCGCTCTACCACTCTCCGAACTGGTCCGACACACCCAAGCGCTGGCTTCGCCGCCTCGACCACGCCGGGATTTACGGCTTGATCGCCGGCACCTACACCGCCTTTGGCCTGCTCGCCCTCAGCGGCTCCTGGCGCTGGGTCGTCTTGAGCATCGTCTGGGCTGGTGCGCTCGCGGCGATCGTTTTCAAGTTCGCCTGGCTCGACGCTCCCATGTGGATCTCCGCCGTGATTGGGGTCGCGCTCGGATGGGTCGGCGTCGTCGTCGCCCCGCAGCTTCTCGGCGAGATCGGCGTCACCGCATCGCTGCTCGTGCTCGCCGGCGGGCTCCTGTACACGGCCGGCGCGCTCGTCTACGCGCTTCGCCGGCCCGATCCGCGCCCCGCGGTCTTCGGGTTCCACGAGGTCTTCCACGTGCTCGTGATCGCGGCCGTCGCCTGCCAGTACGCGGCCGTCGCCTTCTTCCTGCTTCCCGAGCACTAGCGGACGCGCATGAACTCGGCGGCGACGAGCGCGCCGGCGATTCACGCAACCCGCCGGCGCTGCCGATGGACAGGGGATGCTCCAGGAAACCTCCCGGCAGCCGGGGCAGTGGGTTCGCGCTCAGGCTCGCGTGCACGAGCGGCGCGTCTGGATGCTGCTCGCGCTCGTTTTCGCGTTCGGCGCCCTCGTCGTCAGGGTCTACGCCGACGAGCGGCGCACCTGGCTCGCCTTCATCGGCGTCGCCTTCTTCTGCTTCCTCCGGCACATCACGCGCGGGTTGATCGATGTCGCCAAGCACTGGGATCGCGGGGCCTCGTCCGAGGAGGCGGTCGGCGTCGCGCTCGACGCGCTCCTGGCCGAGGGGTTCACGGTCAACCACGACCTCCGGCAGGAATTCGAGGGCAACGTCGACCACCTCGTGACCGGCCGCACCGGGGTCTTCATGGTCGAGACGAAGCACCGCGGCTACAAGCCGGCCGACCTGTCGAAGGCGAAGCGCCAGGCGAAGAAGCTCAACGACGAGCTCGGCGAGTGGGTCACGCCCGTGATCTGCCTCGACCGCCGCCGCGCGCGCGACCCCTACCGTGACCACGGGGTCTGGATCGTCAGCCGCGAGCGGCTCGCCGGCTGGATCCGCGAGCAGCCCTAGCGACCTCCCTATGATCGCCCGCATGGGCGAGCAACCGACCGGCTGGCGGATCGTCGTCATCGCGGTCGTCCTGCCGATCGCCGAGCCGGTGATCGCCGCCCTCCGGGAGATGGGGCACGACGTCGTCGCCTGGGTGCTCCCCCGGCGCCCGCAACTTAGGGACCGGCCGACGCCGCCCTGGGGCGAGACCACCGACAAGACGGCGCCACAGGGCGTCAACGTCATCCTCGCGCGCGACAAGGCCGACCTGGCGCCGCTCCTGCGCGGCCTCGAGCCCGACGTCGTAATCACGTGGGGCTTCCCCTGGAAGCTCCCGCCGGACGCGCTCGACGTCCCCCGCTACGGCTCGGTCAACCTGCACCCCGCGCCGCTCCCGCGCCACCGCGGCCCGATCCCGATGTCCTGGGCGCTCCGCGAGGGCGACACCGAGTTCTTCGTCACCTGGCACCGCATGGACGCGGATCTCGACACCGGGCCGATCCTCGCCCAGACGAGCGTGCCGATCCTCGACGAGGAGACGACGATCTTCGAGATGGGGCCGCGAGTGCTCCAGGCGTCGATCGAGCTGCTCCCGCGCGTCCTAGAGCGGCTCGCGGCCGGCGATCCCGGTGATCCCCAGCCGACCGAGGGCGCGTCCTGGGCGGGATTCTTCGAGGAGGACTACGCGACGATCGACTGGTCGCGGACGGCACGTGAGATCCACAACCAGGTTCGCGCGTGGGCCATCGCCTTCCAGACCGAGCCGGTCGACGGGCCGTTCGCCGAGCTCGACGGCCAGCGCGTGAAGGTCACGCGCACGTCTCTCACCGACCCGGGCGACGGCTCGCCCGCGCACGAGACCGGCGACGGGCAGATCTGGATCGTCGAGACCGAGGAGCCGGCGAGCTAGGAGCGGTGGCCGGGCGTCTTGGGGCGCGCGTGAGCTGGCGGAGGTCAGTGCCCGGCGGCCGCCGCGAACGCTCTCCGCGAGTCGATCTGAGCCGACAAACAAGAGAGGGCCCGCAAGCGGGCCCTCTCGTTCGTGCACGTCTTCGCTGTTTAGACGGAGACGAGCTCCTTCTCGACCGCCTTCTCGACGATCACCTCGCCGCCGGTGACCTTCGGCGGGTTCGGGAGGACCGTGTCGAGCTTCTCCTCGCGCACCCAGTTGGCTGCGATACGGGTCGACTCTTCGGCCTGGGTCATCGTGTCGAAGAACCCGATCCAATTCATCGCGCCGTCCTTGGTCTCCATGAGGTAGAAGCCACGAAAACCGTCTGTCTTACTCAGGCGGGGAAGGAGGCTCTCGCCGACCTTCGTCGTCAGCTCGTCGGTCCGAGCCTGATCGACGCCCTCGTACTTGCGAATCGTTACATGCATATGTGTTGCTCCTAACGTCTTTCCTACAGTGCGGAGAGCCCGGTGGAGCCCTCCTGCACATCGAACCCTAACACACTTCTTGACAACGTGTAGTGACGTGTCTACGTTTTTATACGTTGTCTCCGTTTTCAGTCACGTTAGAACATGTTCCTGACCGCGAGCTCGGGCCGCTTCTCACCCATCTGGCGGAAGCGGGCTTCGAGAATCCGCTCATTAAGCCCGCTCGCACGCGTGCCGGCACGCGCAAGGCGGCCCGCGGCCGAACGGCCGATCTCCCGGAGGACTGGGCCGTCGTCCGCGAGAGAACGGGGGAGTCGTACCAGTGGCCCGAGGGGCGTGATCGCTACTCGCCCTATCGCGTCTTCATGGGCACGACGCGCTCGGAGGGTGTCGTGCACATCGGGCTCGGCGAGACCGTTCGCAAGAAGAAGTGGGGGCGCGACCGGAAATACGTCGTTGCCTTCCTCAGCAGTGGCGGGCCGCAGAAGCCGCTGGCCGAGTTCCTCGCCGCGGATGACTACGCGAAGTCGCGCGAGCTCGTCGCGGTCATTCGCGGCAGCGACGGCGGACGGCGCATGTACGGCCCAGGGGACGTCCTTCCGGAGATCTACTCCGAGCACTTCCGGACGGAGATGTACGACGACCGGGTCGATTACGCGGGCGTCTGGAAGAGGGTCGTCGCGGTCGCTCGCGAGGACGACCACGCGACGATGCTCAACCACGCCCTGATCCAGGGGCGGCGACGCGGCTCGGTGTAGAGCGGGCGAATCCCGGCTACACTTGGTCGGCGTTCGACCTAGCTCGGAAGCCGCCGAGGCTCTACCGCACTTCCTCTTCGACTCCCAAAACCGGGCCTGAGTGCACGGTGGGAGAGCAACCTCGCTCTCCAGGTGATTCACGAGAGAAGGCGGTATCGAGATGACGAGTTTCCTCCAGTGGCGGAAGATGACGTGGGCGATCCTGCTCGCGGTCGTGTTGGGCACGGTGTTGGTGATCGGCAGTGGGTTCTCGCTGTTCATCCTCGGCGTGTCGCTAGGCGCCCTCGGCCTGCTCTGGCTGCTCCGGTATCTCACGGAGCCGCTCTGGCGTCAGGGTCGGGGATTGGGAATGCGGGGGCGACGCCAGCAACCGCCCGTGGCTACGTTCAAGCCCGTGAAGAGCCTCGTCGAGGCGCGGCCCGGCCGAGACTAGGGGCTAGGGAAAGCCCGGTTCCGTCGGACGCAGGTCGGAGGAGGCGCCGTCGCGGCAGCTACTCGGCACGCGATACGCGACCTTCGTCCCCGAATCGGACGCATTCGTCGCCAGCTGCTCGCGCATCAGCTCCCGCGCGCGGCTGCGCGGGAGGCCGAGGTTCTGGCCGATCTGCACGCCGCTCTGGAAGCCGTAGCAGTTCGCCAGGCCCTCGTTCACCTCTCCACGCAGGTGCCACGCCTCGTGGGCGAGGACCGCGATCGCACGGGCAGTGCGCGGGGCCGACTGCACCCGGTGCTTGATCGCGAGCTGGTAGAGCGTGTCGCAGATCTCGGGCGTCAGGAACGCCTGGTCGCCGCCGACCTCGGCCAGCCCGTCCGCGTCCTGGACGAAGCCGACGAACTCGCCCTCGTCGTCGCACGTGACCGTTGCGGGATGGCGCGCGATCTTGCTCGCCTCGTTCGACAGAATCGTCTCGGTCTGCACCTGGCGCTTCGCCGAGACCGCGTCCCAGCCGCGCGGGCGTGACGCCGCGTAGAGGAGCACCGCGATCACCGCGAGCACGCCGACCGCCTCGACGACGTGGATCCAGCGGAAGCCTGGATCGACGACGACGGGAGGCGTGGGCTCACTCGGATCCCAGTAGTCCCAGCTCCCGAGATCGGACAGATCCCGCTGCTGCGGTCCCCGGTCCGGCGCCTCCGCGACCGGCGTCTCGCGCCGCGCCTGCAGCCAGCCGCCGACGAAGAAGTCCACCTCGAGCGCGAGCGCGGCCAGGAACAACAGCCAGACCGGGAACCACGAGCGGACGTCGTACGGCAGGAGGAAGAACGCGACCACGAGCACGAGCACCGCAATCCGCGCGGCCCGGAAGTACCGCGCTCGCTTCACGTTCATCTGCCGACGCTAGCCGTTCGAGACCGTGCGGCGCCGTCGGGCGGGAGGCTTATGATTACAACCATGACGAAGGGCCAAGACAAGCCAAAGAAGCTGGGGAAGACGCCCGCGCAGAAGTCGCTCAAGGAGAAGCGCAAGGAGAAGAAGGCCAAAAAGGCCTCCGGCTCGAGCAGCTTCTAGATAGCGCCCCGAGCCTGGCCGGAAAGCTTCTCGTTCCTCCTGATCCGCCGCTCACGGACGGGGAGATCGTGCTTCGCCTGCGCCGTCCCGAGGACGTGCCCGCGATCGCGGCCGCTTCGCACGATCCCGACACGCAGCGCTGGCTCGAGGACGAGCCGATGACTCCCGAGAAGGAAGCCGGCAGCCTCGCGCGGGCAGAGGAGCAGTGGCGCTCCCGCACCGGGGCGCCCTTCGTGATCGCGGATGCGGGCGAGGACCGTCCGCTTGGGCTCCTGAACCTCCAGCTCGGGGACCGTGCGACGCTCGCGGTCTCCGTGTTCCCGGAGGCGCGGGGGCGCGGACTTGCGTCGAGGGCGCTGCGGCTCGGCGCGACCTGGGGGCTACGTGACCTCGGCCTGGAGTGCGTCGTCGCGGAAGCCGACCCCGGAAACACAGCGTCGATCCGCGCGATCGAGAAAGCCGGTTTCCGGCGCGAGGGCATCCGCGACGGCAAGGAGACGTTCGTCGTGCTGCTGCAGGACCTCGACTAGCGCGCGCCGGCTACCACTTGGAGCGGCGGCCCCTGCGGCTCGTGTAGACGAGCTTCGAGCGCGACGACTCGAGCCCGCTCTTCTCGTACTGCTCGCCGTGGCCGTTCCGCCGCGCCGCGCGGCTCGTGTCGGCCTGCTGTTCCGGGAGCACGAGCGTGATCGCCGTGCCGCTTCGGCCCGCGCGGCCCGTGCGGCCGGTCCGGTGCACGTACCCCTTGTGATCTTCCGGCGGGTCGAAGTTGATCACGTGCGTGATGTCGTCGAGGTCGAGCCCGCGGGCCGCGACGTCGGTTGCGACGAGCACCGCCGTCTTGCCGGCCTCGAACTGCCGAAGCGCCCGCTGCCGTGCGTTCTGGGACATGTCCCCGTGCATCGCGGCCGCCTTGACCCCGTGGCGGGCGAGCTTCGTGACGAGCCGCTCGGCGCCGCGCTTCGTGCGGACGAAGACGAGGGTCGAGTACGACCCGCGCAGGTGCTCGACGAGCGTCTCGACCTTCGTGTCGGTCGTGACCGGGACGAAGTGGTGTTCGATCTCGCCGGGGTTTTCTGGCAGGGCGTCCCCTTCG
>Ga0126305_10001019_pt1 | contig 12329 bp, 12 predicted proteins | sample Plot26_FD_92536 | JGI IMG/M metagenome (GOLD analysis project Ga0126305, IMG submission 92536) | Serpentine soil microbial communities from UC McLaughlin Reserve, CA, USA - Plot26 | ecosystem: Environmental > Terrestrial > Soil > Grasslands | place: USA: UC McLaughlin Reserve, Lake County... | reverse complement strand
GCGCCGAGCAACGATCGCTCGCTGGCGATCGTCAGGAAGCTCGGCTTCGTCCAGACCGGCGAGCAGTGGGACGAGGAGGATGGGCTCGAGCTTGTGTTCGAGAAGTCAGTCGAGTAGCTCGTACGCGGGCAGGGTCAGGAACTCGACGAAGCGTTCCTCCAGCGCCAGTCGCTCGAACAGCTCCGCGGCCGGCTCCATGCCCTCGCGGACCGCGTCGATCTCCTCGCGCACGCGCTCTCGGCTGAAGCGGGCTTGGCGAATCCACTGCCAGACCTGCGAGCGGGAGATCTCGGCGGTCGCCGCGTCCTCCATCAGGTTGTCGATCGCGGCCGCACCCACGCCGTTCAGCCAGGAGTGCAGGTAGCGGACGCCGACGGAGACGTTCGTCCTTAGCCCCTCGTCGGTCACCTCCCCGCCGGGGATCTCGAAGTCCAGGAGCTCGTCCGTGCCAACTGAGACGTCGTCGCGCTGGCGCTCGACCTGGTTCGGCCGCTCGCCGAGGACGCCGTCGAAAATCTCGCGCGCCACCGGGACGAGGTCCGGGTGCGCCACCCACGTGCCGTCGAAGCCGTTCCCCGACTCGCGCTCCTTGTCCTCGCGGACCTTGGCGAGCGCCACCGCGTTCACCTCCGGGTCCTTCCGTGAAGGGATGAACGCCGCCATCCCGCCGATCGCGTGCGCTCCACGCCGGTGCGTCGTCTGCACCAGCAGGTCGGTGTACGCGCGCATGAACGGGACGGCCATCGTCACCTGCGCGCGGTCGGGGAGCACGAAATCGCTCTCCCGGAACTTCTTGATCACGCTGAAGATGTAGTCCCAGCGGCCCGCGTTGAGCCCGGCCGAGTGCTCGCGAAGCTCGTAGAGGATCTCGTCCATCTCGAACGCGGCGAGGATCGTCTCGATCAGAACGGTGGCCTTGATCGAGCCGCGCGGAATCCTGAGCTCGTCCTGCGCGAGGAGGAACGCGTCGTTCCAGAGCCGCGCCTCGAGGTGGCTCTCGAGCTTCGGGAGGTAGAAGTACGGCCCCGTGCCGCGCTCGAGCTGCTCGCGCGCGTTGTGGAAGAACGCCAGCCCGAAGTCGAAGAGCGACGCGGACACGGGCTCGCCGTCCACGAGAACGTGGCGCTCCGGCAGGTGCCAGCCCCGCGGCCGCACCACGAGCGTGCCGAGGTCCTCGTTCAGGCGGTAGCTCTTCTCGCCCTGGTCGAGCGAGATCGTCCGCCGGACCGCGTCGCGGAGGTTCCGCTGGCCGTCGACGACGTTCTCCCACGACGGCGAAGTCGCGTCCTCGAAGTCGGCCATGAAGACGCTCGCGCCCGAGTTGAGCGCGTTGATGATCATCTTGCGGTCGACAGGACCGGTGATCTCCACGCGGCGGTCCTGGAGGTCTGCGGGTGGCGGGGCGACCCGCCAGTCGCCCTCGCGCACGTCTCGCGTCTCGGTCAGGAAGTCCGGCTTCGTGCCCGCGTCCAGCTCGCGCTGGCGCTCGGCCCGGCGCTCGAGCAGTTCCCGACGCCGCGGCCCGAGCTCGCGCTGGAGCAGCTCGACCAATGCGAGCGCGTCGCGGCTGACGATCTCGGCGTCGGCTCGGGCGACGACCTCCGGAGCGGTGGTCACCCCTGCGTAGCGGCCTCGAACTGCGCCTCTTCGGTGGAGCCCTTGAGCGCGAGCGTCGAGCTCTGTCCGCCTGAGACCGCTTCCATCACCGCGTCGAAGTATCCCGCGCCGGCCTCGCGCTGGTGGCGCGTGGCGGTGTAGCCGTCTGCCTCGAGCGCGAACTCGCGCTCCTGGAGCTCGACGTACGCCGGCATGCCCTCGGCGGCGTAGCCCTTCGCGAGCTCGAACATCGACTCGTTCAGCGCGTGGAAGCCGGCGAGGGTGATGAACTGGTAGCGGTAGCCGAGGTCGGCGAGCTCGCGCTGGAAGCGCTCGATCTCGGCGTCGCTCAGGTGCGTGCGCCAGTTGAAGCTCGGCGAGCAGTTGTAGGCGAGGTATTTGCCGGGGTACTCGGCGTGGATGGCCTCGGCGAAGCGGCGTGCCTCGTCCATGTCGGGCGTGGCCGTCTCGAACCAGAGCACGTCGGCGTACGGTGCGTACGCCAGCGAGCGGGCGATCGGCGCCTCGAGCCCGGGTCGCACCCGGTAGAAGCCCTCGGGCGTGCGCTCGCCGGTCGTGAACTCGCGGTCGCGGTCGTCGATGTCGCTCGTGAGCAGGCTCGCGCTCAGCGCGTCCGTGCGGGCGACGAGGATCGTCGACACCCCGGAGACGTCCGCGGCGAGCCGAGCAGCCACGAGCGTGCGGATGAACTGGCTCGTCGGGACGAGCACCTTCCCGCCGAGGTGGCCGCACTTCTTCTCGGACGCGAGCTGGTCCTCGAAGTGCACGCCGGCCGCGCCCGCCTCGATGTACGCCTTCATCAGCTCGAACGCGTTGAGGGCGCCGCCGAAGCCGGCCTCGGCGTCGGCGACGATCGGCGCCAGCCAGTAGGTGCCGTTCTTTCCCTCGGCGAAGTCGATCTGGTCGGCGCGCAGGAGCGCGTTGTTGAGCCGCTTGACGAGCGCGGGGCCGCTGTTCGCCGGGTAGAGCGACTGGTCGGGATACGTCTGGCCCGCGACGTTCGCATCGGCCGCGACCTGCCAGCCGGAGAGGTAGATCGCCTTGAGCCCGGCGCGGACCATCTGCACCGCCTGGCCGCCGGTGAGCGCGCCCAGCGCGCCGACGTAGTCCTCCTCGACCAGAAGCTTCCAGAGCCGCTCGGCGCCGAGGCGCGCGATCGTGTGCTCGATCGTGAAGCGGCCGCGAAGCCGCTCGACGTCTTCCTCGGAGTAGGGCCGTTCCAAGCCGCGCCAGCGGTCGCCGTTGCCGTTCACGTTGCCTCCCTAGTCGGTGTCGTGGTCGCGCTCGCAGAAGTCCGGGCACATGCACTCGGCGAGCTCGGCCGTGGTCGGGGCCTCGGGCTTCACGTCATACTGTTCGGTTTTCGCGAGCGGCGACGTGCGGTCGAGCACATCGTATACGTCCATACCCATTTTTGGATCCTAGACACGGGCGTCAAACCCGTCAACTGCCCTTACCCGCTCATCTGGGATCCATAATGGCAGCATCTGGATCCGGGACGGCGACCCCGAGCTCGACGAGGCGGCGGATCGCCGGGATCTCGGGCTCACCGCCGAGATCGCGCAGGGCTCGGCCCGGGCCCAGCTTCCCAAGCAGCTCGGCGGCCGCCTCGTCGAGCGGGACGCTCAGCGCGAGCCCGCCGGTGAGTGACGCCTGCGCCGCGACCACCGCACCGGACCGAAGCGCCAGCTCGACTACGTGGTCGTCGGCGGGGCGGAAGCTCGCCTCCAGGAGCGCGTCGTCGTCGTTCGCCCTGAGGTAGTCCTGAGCCGCGAAGAGCCTCTGAAGCTGCGCCGCCGCGCCGTGCTCCGGTTCGGGAGCGGCGAGGGGGAGCAACCAGTTGTCGACTGCCGTCCGGCGCCGCAGGATGACGACGCCGCTCCCGATCCGCTCGATTCCCTCGCGCGCGTAGTGCGCGACCCAGCGCTCGAGCGCCACCCCGTAAGCCCCGGGGTCGAAGCGCAGGCGCGAGTTCCACGAGGTGGCGTACTCGAGCGGTGCGGAGCTCGTCGTGTGCAGCGCGATCGCGTCGCAGCCGGAACCCGCGAACCAGCCGGTCGGCGGTCCGATCACGGGCTCCTCGGTCGCTATGACCCAGCTGACCATGAGCTGGGCGAAGCCGCCCTCGTGCAGGAGGGCCGGCGCCTGCCGCACGACCGCCTCCGAGAACGAGTCGCCGGGCAGGCCCCCGTCCCTGAACAGCACCTCGGTGTCGGGCGACACGACGTAGGGTGGGTTCGAGACCACGAGGTCGAACTGCTCGCCCTCGACCGGCTCGAAGAGACTGCCCTCGCGCACCTCGACGTTCGTGAGCCCGTTGAGCGCCGCGTTGAACGCCGTGAACTCGAGCGCACGCGGGTTGACGTCGGTCGCGACCACCTCGTCCACGTGCTCGGCGAGGAGCAACGCCTGCACCCCGGAGCCCGTGCCCATGTCGAGCGCGCGCCCAACGCGGTCGCGAGGCGTCACCGCGGTGAGCGTCCGCGAGGCCTTGCCCGGTCCAGGGACACGGTCGGCGCGGCGCGTCTCTCGTTCGGGATCCGAGACGACCAGGACGCGGCCCGTCGGGACGACCTCGACTAGGGGCACACCGCCGTCGACGACGCCCATCGCCTCGGCGCGCTCGAGCGTCAGCGGCGCCAGCGCACGCCGGGCGTCGGCCTCGTTCACCCCGGCGCCGAGATAGAGAAGCTCGATCAGCGTCGCGAGCGCGTCGTCGCCCTCACGGGCCTGCTCACGGCGGCCGATCACCCGCAGCAGGCCGCCGGGCGTGAAGTCGGCCCGCGCGAGCGCTTCCCGGAGCAGCCGGATTCCCTCGGTGTCGTCCACCCGCGGCAGAGCGGCGACGATAGCTTCCCTTCGCGGCGGCGGAGTCGTATGCTCCGCACCAAGCCGTGAAGAGTCACGAGCACCGCGAGTGGGAACACAAGGCGTCGGGTCGACGGCCGGAGATCGTCTCCGAGGCGGAGACTGCCCCCGTGGAGCGCCTCGCTGCAAGCATGGGCAACCAGGCGTTCGGCGTCCTCGCTCGCGCCGGCGCCGGGATTCTCCCCGACGGCACGGCGCACCCGGACGTCGCCGCCGCGATCGCCCGGAGGCGCGGCTACGGCGAGGCGATGGACAACGGCCTGCGCGAGGAGCTCTCGGGCAAGCTCGGCGACTCGTTCCACGACGTCCACTTCCACACCGACGCCGAGGCCGGCGAGCTCGCCCGGTCCGTGGACGCCAGCGCCTTCACGATCGGAAACGACGTGTACTTCGCCCCGGGGCAGTTCAAGCCCGACTCCCCCGACGGCAAGGAGCTGATCGCGCACGAGCTCGTGCACGTGCAGCAGCAGCGCGGAGGCCCCACGAGCGGTCCCCTGAGGGTCTCCCAGCCAGGCGAGCCGCCCGAGCGTGAAGCCGAGCGGGCCGCCCGTGGCATCGGCTGAGCCCGTCCAGACGCCGTCCAGGCTCTTCGCGGAGCTGGAAGCCCTCGTTCGTGGCGCCGTCGAAGGCGTCGCCGTCACGGATCCGAGCCCGCTCGACCCGTTTCGAGGCCTCTACGTCTCGGACGAGCAGGCGCTTCGCCTCGCCAGGGAACAGGAGGCGGAGGAGCTGGACGCCCGGCTGGGCGAGGCGGGGGAGCTGCTGGGTCTCGACGACCTCGAGCGCCGCGTCCTAGCCGCCTGCGCCGCCCCCGAGCTGAGCCCGCGCTATGGCCGGCTCTACGCCTACCTGCACGACGACGTGACCCGGAAGCTCACGAGCCCGCGGCTCGTCGCCCGTCTCCTCGGCGGCGACGGCACGACGGAGGCGGCCGTGCTCGCGTGCTTCGCCGGCGACGCGCCCCTGCGCGCGAGCGGCGCCCTCCGCCTCCTCGACGCCGGAGGCCCGATCCCGCTCGCCGAGCGCCAGGTCAAGACGGCCGATCGCCTGGCAGCCTTCCTGCTCGGGCACGCCCTGCACGAGCCGGCGCGTGACGGCCAGCTTCGCCTCCACGACGTGCCGGGCTACGACCCGGGGCGTCCCGAAGCGGTGGCGGAGCTGCGCAGGTTGTTCGCCGTCGACAGCCGCCTGCCCGTGGTCGTGGCTGGGCCCGACGCCGCCGCGCTGCTGTCGGTCGCGCTCCGGGATCCGCTCGTCCTGCTCGACGCGGCGCGCGTCGTCGACCCGGACGCGCTCCTCGACGCCGAGCTGGCAGCCCGGCTCGCCGGCGCCCAGCTCTGCTTCGACGGCCTCGACAAGCTCGACCCGGGTGAGCGGCTCCGCGTCCAGTCGGCGCTCGCCGCCCGACCGACCCGAAACATCGTCTGCGCGGCCGCCCGCGAGACGGCCGTGGCGCTAGGCGACATCACCGCGCTCGTGATCGAAATCCCGATGCCGGCGCTCGCGGAGCGGCGGGAGGTCTGGGCGGCGCTCACCGGCGCCGACGACGTGGGGGAGGTCGCCGCGAAGTTCCGCCTTTCGGTCGGTCAGATCGTCGACGGCGCCGAGGCGGCTCAACTGGGGGCTGCATCTCGGGGCGGCGACACGCCGGGCCGTGCCGACCTCGACCTCGGTGCGCGGCAGGCGTCGAGCACACGCATCGGTGAGCTCGCGACCCGCCTCGAGCCCGCGTTCGGCTGGGACGATCTCGTCCTTCCGGAGCGCCAGCGTGAGGTGCTCACCTCGATCTCGAGCTACCTGCGCCACCGAGACCTCGTTCTCTCGGAGTGGGGCTACGAGCGCGCGGTCGCCCGCGATCAGGGCCTCAAGGTGCTGTTCGCCGGCGAGTCCGGCACGGGAAAGACGATGGCGGGCCAGGTGCTCGCCCGCGACCTCGGGCTGGAGCTCTTCCGGATCGACCTGGCCACGATCGTCTCCAAGTACATCGGGGAGACCGAGAAGAACCTCGACAGGATCTTCGATGCCGCCGACGGCTCCAACGCGATCCTCTTCTTCGACGAGGCGGACGCGCTCTTCGGCAAGCGCTCGGAGGTGCGCGACTCGCACGACCGCTACGCGAACATCGAGGTGGCCTACCTCCTGCAGAAGATGGAGTCGTACGCGGGGGCGGTGATTCTCGCGACCAACTTCCGCCAGAACCTCGACGAGGCATTCCTGCGCCGGCTCGACTTCGTGATCGACTTCCCGTTCCCGGAGTCCGACGACCGCCAGCGGATCTGGCACCTTCTGCTGCCCGACGAGGCGCCGCTCGACGCCGACATCGACGTCGCGTTCCTCGCCGGCCAGTTCAAGCTCTCCGGCGGCAGCATTCGCAACGTCTCGCTCGCGGCGGCCTTCCTGGCGGCCGAGGACGGCGCCTCGATCTCGATGCGCCACCTGATCAAGGGCGTGGCGCTCGAATACGGGAAGCTGGGACGGCTCACCCTCGAGTCGGACTTCGACCGCTTCCACGAGCTGATCCGGCCGCGGAACGGCGATGGCGGCAGCGCTGGAACCCCGTAAGGGCAACCCGCGTTGCCCCTTCGGTTGCCCCGCTGTGCGGCGCGACGGGATCGAGCGTGACATGACGCTCGAGACGTGGTGAGCTAATCCCATGGCCGTCGTCACCAGCGTGCCGCTGAACACGATGCTCGCCGACCTCGACGAGAGCCTGCGGACGCTGCTGAAGCGGGAGCTCGGGCGCCACGGCTTCGACGGCGTCGACATCGTCTTCGACGCCCCGACGAAGGAGTGGGCGGCCGCGCTCTCGTCCCCGACGGTGAACCTCTTCCTCTACGACCTGCGCGAGGCCACCGACCGGCGCGTGCACGAGTGGAAGCCCGAGCGCGGGAACGGCCAGGCGGTCGAGGAGCGCCCTCCCCTCCGTGTCGAGGTCTCGTACGCGGTCACGGCGTGGACGAGGCAGGTCGAGGACGAGCACCGGCTGCTCTCCCAGGTGCTCGCCGTGCTCTACGCGTATCCGGTGCTTACGGGCGACGTCCTCGCCGGCACGCTCGCGAACGGGACCCAGCCGTATCCACTCGACACGAAGACTGCTCAGGGCCGCGCCGAGGACAAGGCCGATTTCTGGACCTCGATCGGAGGCCAGTACAAGGCGTGCGTCGACTACCTGGTCTTCCTCTCCTGCGAGCCGGGAACCCGGTTCGAGCGCGGGCCCGAGGTCCGGACGGCGACGATCCGGCTGCGCGATTCGGCCGGACCGAGGTCGTCCGTCGAGGAGTTCCACCGAGCGGGCGGCGTGGTCACCGACGCCGACGGCGAGCCGGTCGCGAACGCGTGGGTGGCGCTCCCGGACGTAGGCCTGTGGGCCGCGTCCGACACGAATGGGCGCTTCCGCTTCGCGCCGCTCGAGCCGGGCAACTACTCGTGCCTCGCCCGCACGACGGACGGCCGCGAGGCGTCCGGGTTGCTCGATGTCCCGGGCAAGGGCGTCGAGCTGACGCTCGGCGCCGCGAAGGCCAAGGCCACAAAGTCACGCTGAGGCACGTCGGGCAACGCAGGTTGCCCCAATGGTTGCCCTCCCGCTCTCTAGTCCGCAGCACCCGGAAGGCGGAGGGTTGTCCGTGTGTTCGCCCGACGGAGGCCGCCCCGCGTGCTGCTCGGCAACCTGGAGCCGATGACGCGCGTGGGCATGCGGAAGTGGCTGGCCGATGGTGGGATCGACGTCGTGGCCGAGGAGGACGAGCCGGCCGCGATCGTGGCGGAATCGCGCCGACTCGCTCCCGACGCCGTCGTGCTCGCTCTCGACGACGGGGCAGGCCGGATGCTGGGTGAGCAGGTTCGCGCGGCCGCACGCGAGGTGACGGTGATCCTCTGGGCGCGGGACGAGACGGAGATGGAGGTTTTCGAGCCGGGCAGCGTCGCACCGAGGCGGGTCGCCGCATCCGTACCCGACGCCCTCCTGAGCGAGCTCAGCGTGTCAACCACGAGAGAAAGGGTGTGAGATGCCGAACTACCTGACCCCGGGGGTGTACGTCGAGGAGGTCCCGGCGCAGTCGAAGCCGATCGAGGGGGTGGGAACGTCGACTGCGGCCTTCGTCGGTCTTGCACCTGGCGGCCCGGTCAACACGCCGATGCGGATCTCGAACTGGACGCAGTTCGCCAGGATCTACGGCGACCCCGCAAATCCCGACAACGGGCCGTTCATGGAGGGCGCCTACCTCGCACACTGTCTGTACGGCTACTTCGCCAACGGCGGCAGCCTCTGCTGGGTCGTCCGTGTCGGCAAGGAAGACGGTGCGCCGCGTGCGCAGGCGGCTCTGCCGGCCGCGACGGACACGAACGTCGAGGCCTACCGCGCTCTCGCCAAGAGCGCCGACAACGGCGACATCTCTGTCGAGCTGTCCGAGGAGACCAACCCCGGCGAGAAGACGGAAGCGACGTACAAGCTCGTCGTCACGTCGGGCTCGGACAAGGAGGAGTACGAGGGCCTCTCGCTCAAGAAGGGTAAGAACAACATCGCCACGAAGGTCAACGCCGCGTCGAAGCTCGTCAAGATCGAGGAGACGGGCGAGACGCTTCCGGAAGAGCTGCGCGTCCCGGCATCGGGCAAGTACTCGCTCTCGATTCCGAGCATCCCCGCCGGCGAGATCGAGGCGGGGGACTTCGAGGGTGACGTCGCCAGGCGTCGCGGCATGGGCAGCCTCGCTGCCATCGACGAGGTGACGATGGTCGTGATGCCGGACGTGATGACCCTGGCGCAGAACGGCGGCGGCGATGCGGCCGTGCGCGACCTCCAGGGCAAGATGATCGCCCACGCCGAGAGCATGGGCGACCGGATCGCGATTCTCGACGCCCCGCCCAATCTGCTGCCGCAGGAGCTCCTCGAGTGGCGGATGAACACGGCGGGCTACGACTCGAAGTTCGCCACGCTTTACTACCCCTGGGTCGAGGTGATGGATCCGCTCTCGAAGTCGCCGATGCTGATCCCACCCTCGGGGCATGTCGCGGGCATCTGGGCACGGACGGACGCCACGCGCGGCGTGCACAAGGCGCCGGCGAACGAAGTCGTCCTCGGCGCGAACGGTCTGGGCTTTCAGGTCACCGGTCCGGAGCAGGGCGCTATGAACCAGTCCGGCATCAACTGCATCCGCTCCTTCCCGGGCCGCGGGATCCGCGTCTGGGGTGCCCGGACGCTCTCGAGCGATCCGGAATGGCGGTACCTGAACGTGCGCAGGCTCTTCAACTTCGTGTCCGAGTCGATCATGGAAGGGACGCAGTGGGCGGTCTTCGAGCCGAACGACCAGCGGCTCTGGACGCAGCTGCGCATCTCCGCGTCGAACTTCCTGACGCGCGTCTGGCGTGACGGCGCCCTTTTCGGGTCGACGCCCGCCGAGGCGTTCTACGTGAAGTGCGACGCGGAGACGAACCCGCCCGACGTCGTGGAGGCCGGACAGGTCGTCGTCGAGGTCGGGATCGCGCCGGTGAAGCCGGCCGAGTTCGTCATCTTCCGGATCAGCCAGTTCACCGGCGGCGGCGCCGCCGAGACGGCCGAGTAGCCAAACGAGCAAGCGAAAGGAGCGAAATAGATGGCTGATTACGAAAATGCACCCGTCTCGCACTGGCGTGTCGAGGGCATGCCCGCGTTCCTCCAGTCGGTCGCGGGCATCAGCTCGAGCACTCCGGTCGAGGGCACCGCGCACCAGGACGAGCAGGGCAACCCGATCCGGCCGAAGTGGTGGAGCCGTGCGACGAGCTACGGGGACATCACCCTCCAGCGCCTGCTGGATACCGACGGCGCCTGGCGGGAGTGGCGCCAGCAGGTCATCGACGGCGACAAGGCAGCGAAGCGCGACATCACGATCGTCGCGATGAGCGCCGAGGGCGACGACCTCCTGACGATCAACTGCGTCGGCGCGTTTCCCATCAACCACCTCTGGTCCGGAATGGACTCCGGGTCCGATGCGCAGGCGCACGAGGCGATCACGGTCAGCGTCGACAGCCTGACGTTCACGTGATCGGTCGCGCACACGGGGAGCCATGACCGATGCAGACCGAGGTCAGCTTCACGCTGCCGAAGGGCTACGTGGACCAGGCCGGCACCGTCCATCGCGACGGCACGATGCGGCTCGCAACGGCGCGGGACGAGATCGAGCCGCTTCGCGACCCGGAGGTGCGCCAGAACGAGGCGTACCTGACGGTGCTCTTGCTCTCGCGCGTGGTGACGCGCATCGGCGGGGTCGACGGCGTGACGCCGGAGGTCATCGAAGGGCTCTATGCAGTCGACTTCGACCACCTCCAGCGGCTCTACGAGCGGCTGAACACCGACGGCGAGGCGGTCGGGTCGATTACGTGTCCGTCCTGCTCGCACGCGTTCGAGGTCGACTTGAGCGAGATCGAGGACGGGCGCCTGGGGGAATGACGCGGCCGTCTCCGCGTGAGCTACTTGCGGAGACGGCCGAGCTCGCCTACCACTTCCACTGGCCCCTCGACGCGATCCTCGATCTCGAGCATCGCGATCGACGCGTGTTCCTCGACGAGGCCGCCGCGCTCGGCGGCCGGCCCCCGGGGGAGTGACGAAACGACGTGACGGAGCCACCGACCAGCATCCGCCGGATGATCGCCCCGCTCGGCCGCAGGCTGCTCGCCCGCCGGTTGCCGTCGGCCCGCGTGGGCGGGCTCGAGCTCGCGCGCACGGTCACCGCACGGCACGGCCGCCCCACTGCGGTCGACGACGCCACCCGCCTCGCCCGACCGCGGGTCACCGTCGCTCAGGCTCACCCGCCGCTCCGGCAGGCCACGGTCGCTCGCGCCGCAGGGCCGCTACCGGAGGCCGCGCCTACGCCGGCGGCGCAACCCGACGGTGAGCCTCCCCGGATCCCGAGGCTGCCGGGTGTCAGCGAGGAGGCGGCCAAGTGGCTGTTCAACGTCGAGGGCCCGGTCGAGTGGGTCGAGCCGTCTGCAGGGACGGCGGCCGGCAAGCCCGCGCCGGCGCCGGCCAAGACCACGCGGCTGAAGTCGGAGGCGCCGAAGCCGAAGGTCGAGGAGATCTCGCGCCGCAAGGTCTCGCGGTCGCCTGCCGCGCCGGCGGCCGACTCCGTGCGGCCTCCGGCTGGGCCTACGCCTCCGCCGGTGGTTGACGCGCCGCCGTCGGCGGACCCCGAGGACTCGACTCCTCCGCCCCCGCCCGAGGCTGTCCCTCAGCCCACGGCGAAGCCGCCCGAGCCCGCTGCGCGAATCAGCCGTACGCCGAGTACCGGAGCGGCGCAGCCGCCGCGTACAGCGCCGGCCGACGCCGGCCCTGAAGCCGGTGTGACCCGTGAGCCGCCAAAGTCTTCGGGCGCCCGGAAGCTCTCGACGCGTCCACCTACACCGAAGAGCGAGCCGCAGCCGCCGCCGGCTCCCGAGCCCGCGCGGGAGGCGCCGCCTTCGGCGCCGCCGGCGGCGCCAGCGCGCGTGCCGCTCGCTCGGCGCCCGTCGCACGAGAAGGCGCCGCCGCCGACCCGGCCGCGGGTCCAGCGGACGCTCGCCCGTAGCGCGGCCCCGAAGGCGCCATCGCCGAGCCCTACTACGCCGCCCGCGACACCGCCCCAGCGTCGCGGCCTCGTGCAGCGCGTGCTGGACGTGGTCCGGCCACGCCGCCCGGAGACGCCTCCATCCGCGCGTGCAGCGGTTTCGCCCCCGGGGCGCGAGCGGCCCGCCGCGAGCGAGCGCGCGCTCGGGCGCGCCGCCGCTCCGGCGCCGGTCCGGCCTGCCGTAACGCAGACCGAGCCGCCGGCCGCGCCCCCCGTGGCCGCCGCGCCGAGCGCAGCGCCCCTCGAGCAGCCGCCGCAGGCCGACGCCTC
>Ga0126305_10001017_pt1 | contig 12343 bp, 11 predicted proteins | sample Plot26_FD_92536 | JGI IMG/M metagenome (GOLD analysis project Ga0126305, IMG submission 92536) | Serpentine soil microbial communities from UC McLaughlin Reserve, CA, USA - Plot26 | ecosystem: Environmental > Terrestrial > Soil > Grasslands | place: USA: UC McLaughlin Reserve, Lake County... | reverse complement strand
CCTCCTTCTTTAGTTCGGGGTAAAATTAGCTACTTTTGCTGCTTCTTTGGAGTAGTTATTATACAATGAAAAAATATTCACGGATTTTTAAATATCTCGGGCAGTATAAAGGACAAATTCTTCTTTATTTTCTTTTTATCATTCTTTCTGTTGTTTTCTCTATTGTTTCTCTTGGCATGTTAGCCCCTTTCTTTGATCTTATCTTTAAACAAGATAATAGCAACGTGCAAACGCAGGCAGATAATGCCCTTATCCACTCATTGAAAGAATCGATGATACAGTTGCGGGACTCAACAGGAGTTTTCAGCGGTCCTCTTGGGATCCTGGGACTGATATGCATTGTAATTATTGTTTCCATTTTACTAAAAAATCTTTTTCTCTATCTGTCTTATTATATTCTTAACCCTTTAAAAAATAAGGTCGTTAATAGCCTGCGACTCGAACTATATAATAAGATCCTGCATTTACCTATAGGTTATTTTACAGAAAAAAGAAAAGGTGACCTGATCAGCCGCATTACTAACGATGTAAATGAAGTGGAAGGTTCCGTGGTAAGTACCCTGGAAGGCTGGGTAAGAGATCCACTGACGATCATTATAAATTTTGCAGTACTTTTTTATATCAGTCCGCAGCTTACTTTTTTTATTTTACTGTGTATACCGGTCATCGGTCTTGTATTGGGCCGAATTACCCGTTCCCTTAAAAAACAATCCAACGAGGTAGCGGTAAAACACGGCGAATCTGTTTCAGCACTTGATGAAACACTGAGTGGCTTGCGGGTGATCAAAGCATTTAATATTGAGACATTATTGAAGAATCGGTTCTTTTCTGTCAACAGTGAATTACTGAATGCAAAAAATCATATAGGCTACCGGAGAGATCTGGCTTCGCCTTTATCTGAATTCATGGGAGTTGTGATCTTTTGCGGAATTTTATGGTTCGGCGGGCAATTAGTTTTAAAAAAAGAACTATTGGAACCATCGGTTTTCCTCGCGTACCTCGCTTTGTTTTATAATATCATCAATCCCGCCAAAACACTTTCCACTTCTTTCAGCAATATGCAAAAAGGCAGCGCTGCCATTGCAAGGATTGAAGAAGTATTGAGGACCCCTATAACAGTTGATGACAATGTAAATGGCATACAGCTTCAGTCGTTCAATAATAAAATTGAATTCAGAAATGTGCGTTTTGCTTATGACGATGCTGTGATACTTGATAACATCAATCTAACGATAGAAAAAGGAAAAACAATTGCATTGGTTGGTTCATCAGGCGCCGGTAAATCGACATTGGCTGATCTTGTTCCAAGGTTTCATGATGTAACCGGCGGTGAAGTGTTGATCGATGGAGTAAATATCAAAGATTATTCTTTGCGATCTGTAAGAAATTTAATGAGTATTGTAACACAGGAACCGATTCTTTTTAATGATACGATTGCAAATAATATCAGCCTCGGAAAACCTGGTGCAACTGACGATGAGGTGATGCAGGCGGCTAAAATTGCAAATGCTCATAATTTTATTGCCAATAAAGAAATTACTTATGCAACAAACATTGGCGATCGCGGCAGCAAACTGAGTGGTGGTGAAAGACAAAGACTAACAATTGCACGAGCCGTGATTAAAAATCCCCCAATATTGATCCTGGATGAAGCCACCTCTTCTCTCGATACCGAAAGCGAAAGATTAGTGCAGGATGCAATTAATAATATGATGCAGAATCGCACCAGTATTGTTATTGCTCACCGTCTCAGTACGATCCGCCATGCCGATGAGATCGTTGTTCTTCAAAAAGGAAGAATTGTAGAACGTGGTACACATGACCAATTGCTTTCGCAAAATGGCTTTTATAAAAAGTTGGTAGAGATGCAGGAAGTGAGATAGTATTAAAACGGATCCCGCATAATCGGGATTTTACCATTTGATTTCCTTTAACTGTTAGTTAATTTAGATCTCTTTTATAATGGGTCTGATATTTGTGTAATCACGTAAAAAAAAAATAGCCTGCATTACAAGCCTGTCATATTTCTTATTCTGCTATCCGCATTCTCAAACCAAAAATCTCTGGCAGAAATAAATTCGTCTAAAAAAGAAGCGTTAGATTTTCTTGACAAAATAGATCAAACAAAAGAAAACAGCTTGTGGCCGAATGTAAAACCCAGGTTGTTTTATGATAATCTTAAACTGAATTTGGAAGATCCCAAAAGTTTTTATCCTGGCCGTAGTACAAATTTTTGTGCCTATGGAGCTCTCTCGTACTTAGTAATGGAAAGAGATCCATTGGCCTATGTAAAATTCATGAATGAATTATACGATAAAGGTGAAGCAAGTTTTAATAACAAACACTTCAAACCATCAAAAGCTGTAATGGATGCCGCTGGCTCTTTAAAATTCAAAGGAGTGCTTGATATAAGACATGCAGAACAAATGTGGTTTTTGGCATTAGCAGATAAATACAAAGGCTATCTTAATTTTTTTGATAAGAAATTTGATGAGGGCGATGAAAATACTTTTTGGGCAGCTACCAACTTAGCGAAGTTTGATCGCATGGTCAGTAAATTGTGCGGCGTTCATGTAGAGGCGGTTGGCAGCGACCTGATCAAACCCTGGGTGAAAGATACTTATCGTTACCTGTCAAAAAGGATCGATAGCAATATCGTCAGTCTGTATATCAACAATCGCATTATTCATAAAAAGAATCATGATAAAATAAAATTCTCGATACCAACCCATTTTATCATTCTGCGGCAAATAAGAAAAGAAGGCAATATGATCACTCTTCGTTATTGGGACTATGGCGGAGAAACGGAAATGCAGGTCTCCAGTCGCACTCTTAAAAAAATAATATTTGGAATTATAACCATTGATAAATGACCGGCCACCGCTCTCTCATTTTCATTTCTTGTTCATTACTTGCAGCGTCGTGCAGCACTAAGATCATTTCCACTAATATTTACCAGGAGCACAAAGAAGATCTTGACAATATTGAACGGCGTTATGAAAAATTAAACCCGGCAAACCATTTTAGCCTTGCCTTTACCGATGAAAAATTCAACATTGTTTCTGTTGAAATGATCACAGATACCCTGACAAGGATCTATGAGTTTAATGTTAACGAACAACGACTGGCTGATACCCTGCTTACATATAATTATGATACCGCCGGCATTTATTATTTGATAAGAAAAATGCAGCAAACAAAGGTTACCTGGATCAATAGTTTTGATTATTATGTAAATGATCAACCCCAGCAGCTGATCATCCTGAGTATAAAACCTGTAACCGTAAGATATATTTTTTCCCCTCCAAAATACGTTGCATTGGCTTATTTCAGGACGGCTCAATCATTTGATGCAAAAGGAAGATTATTGGATAGCAGGCGTACAAAAGAAGTTCGAAAAATAAAAGGCCAGGTATTTTATAAGATCACCGACAGGATCTGCTATACAATTACTGATAAGTATCGATAGTTTAATCTTTGGGTTGATATTTCTTCTCTTCCTCTATTACAAATATTCTTCGGGAATCTGTTGCAATTGTATTTGAAGATTCCAATTCGCAGGTCTTATTTTAGGATTAGACCAGTTTGCACCGCCATCTATCCATTTTTTTCTATTCCTTCTTATTGCCTCAAGATTACAATCATAATATCCAAATTCAGCTCCGCAACAATCACAAATTTCAAAAGAAGCTAAGGTGCCATCCTCACCCCATGTATAATCCCCATGGTCAAATCCACAAACTCTACACAACTTTAATTTATCCAGTTTATTCATTGCTGTGTCAATTTATGCTTTTGGCATATCAGCATATTAGCTTTTTAACACTTCTCTACTTATAACAATCTTTTGTATCTCGCTCGTTCCTTCACCGATGGTGCAGAGCTTGGAATCACGATAAAATTTTTCTACAGGAAAATCCTTTGTATAGCCATAACCCCCAAAAATCTGTACGGCATCATTTGAGACCTTTACCGCAACTTCACTTGCATAGTATTTTGCCATCGCTGATTCTTTCGTCATCTGTTGATCACGATTCTTCAGATCACAGGCTTGTAATATCAGTAATTCTGCAGCTGCAATTTCCGTTGCCATATCGGCCAGCTTAAAAGATACTCCCTGGAAATTCGATATTGGCTGATCAAACTGGTAACGTTCCTGCGAATATTTTAACGCAGCTTCATACGCACCTTTAGCAATGCCCAATGCCAGCGAAGCAATGGATATCCTGCCACCATCCAATATCTTTAATGATTGTTTGAATCCATCTCCCACTTCACCCAAACGATTCGTATCCGGTATTCTGCAATTATCAAAGATCATCTCGGCTGTTTCACTTGCCCTCATTCCTAATTTATTTTCTTTTTTTCCTCCGCTAAAGCCCGGAGTTCCCTTTTCAACAATGAATGCTGTTGCATTATTTTTCGCTCTTGGCTCACCTGTTCTGCAGATCACAACCGATACATCGCAGCTCTTACCATGAGTGATCCAATTTTTTGTTCCATTGATCACCCAATGGCTTCCATCTTTCACTGCGTTACATTTCATATTGCCCGCATCACTGCCGGTGCCGGGTTCCGTTAAACCCCATGCTCCTATCCATTCGGCTGTTGCAAGAGTTGGCAAATATTTTTTCTTTTGCTCCTCGTTTCCAAAACTTAAAATATGCCCGGTACAAAGTGAATTATGTGCAGCAAGGCTTAAACCAATAGAACCACAAACCTTTGATATTTCCTCAATGATTATTTTATATTCAAAATAACTTAAGCCGGCACCTCCATATTTTTCTGGCACTAATACGCCCATCAATCCCAGCTTACCCATTTCTTTAAAACACTGAACAGGGAATTCCTGGCTCTCATCCCATTCCATTACATGTGGCCTGATGTATTGTTGTGCGAAATCTCTTGCGGTTTGTCCTGCGTGTTGTGTTATTTCACTTGGCTGAAAATCCATATTGCTCCTTTCTTTTCTTTTATAAAGACCCGTTCGAATAAATTGCGCTGCAAGGTAGGGAGAAATTCTGAAGAACTAACATCCGTTAGCTCTAATTTGAAAGTACTTTCCTCTCATGAAAGTTCCAAAACCAGCCCATCATAAGCAAGATGAATGCCGTCCGGCAATTCAGCTTCTATTTCTTGATGCCGGCCGAGCTGATGGGAGATATGAGTGAAATATGCTTTTGGGATTTTCAACTCTTGTACAACATCAATTGCTTCTGCTAAAGTAAAATGAGAAATATGGTGTTGCTTGCGTAAAGCATTTAGAACAAGTATTTCGGTCCCTTTTATCTTTTCTTTTTCGCCTTCTTCAATTCTATTGGCATCTGTAATGTATGTAAACTTTCCAAAACGAAATCCGAACACGGGCATTTTTAAATGCCAAACCATGATCGGCTGAATTGGAATATCACCGATCATAAATGACTCGTTGGTGATCGTATTCAGATTCAGTTCCGGAACACCGGGATATTTCTTATCAGTGAAAGCATAAGGGAATTCTCTTTTGATCGCTTCTTCTGTTAATGAGTTGGAATAAATTTCCATCACCGGTTTATAGAAAAAATTAAAGGCTCTTACATCATCAAGGCCCGCAATATGATCTTTATGCGGATGAGTAAAAACAATGCCATCCAGTTTTTTTACCTTCTCCCGCAACATTTGATAACGGAAATCAGGAGTAGTGTCAACAACAATTGTCGTTGTTGGTGATTGCACCATTATACTCGGCCTGAGCCGTGTATCTTTTTTATCGGTCGACGTACACACCTCGCAGTCACATGCGACCATTGGCACTCCGGCACTGGTACCAGAACCAAGAAAAGTTATTTTAAGAGGAGGACAAGACACGAAGTAAAAATAAGAAATGAGAAACGAAAAATGAGGAATAAGGCAAGGTTGAGGTTAAGATCACTTTTTCATTTCTTATCATATCTCTTACTTCACATTCCCTTCAGCGAGTTTCAGTATTACTTCCTTGTGGAGATTTTTGGATTCTTCAGACAGCAGATCAGTATTTATTTCAAGCTGTGGTATCAGGTCAAGCATTGTATTGATACGGCCTTCGAGTTGAAGAAATTTATTCAGCACTACCACTTTCCTTTCTTCCAGGATGCAGTAACCGCTTTGGAATGTGCCTCTTTCATAGCGCAAAACATAGCCAGCTTCTTCAACGATAGCTTCTAATTTATCAAGAGTGGTTTGTGTGTATTTCATACTCCCGCTCCGCCTAAGGCGGAGACTTATAGTTTAATAATTGAGAATTCTTTACTGATGCGAAACTACGCTATCACCCACTTTCATTTTTAATTATTTTCCACAGTATGGGAATATTTCTACCTAAGTTCTCCCTTTAGGGGGACAGGGGGTTGGTTATTTACTCTGCATCTTTATCACCGGCACGATCATTTCTTCCATACTTACTCCTCCATGCTGAAAAGTATTCCGGTAATAGTTCACGTAGTAATTATAGTTATTTGGATAACATAAGAACCCGTCCTCCTTTGCAAAAATGAAAGATGAGTTTACAGTTGGAACGGGCAGGCCCGCCTCCCTTGGATCCCGAAATGCAAGCACTTCTTTTGGTTCATAATTTAAATTCCGGCCATGTTTATAGCGAAGGTTTGTAGTCGTTTGTTTATCGCCTACTACTTTGTAAGCGGTTTTTACTTTTACACTGCCGTGATCTGTTGCTAAAACAATCTTAATGTTCTTATCAGCGATCTTCTTCAATGCCTGGTGCAGCGGTGAATGCTCAAACCAACTGCGGGTAATGCTGCGATAACTCATTTCATCACTCGCCAGTTCTTTCAGCACTTCCATTTCTGTTCTTGCGTGGCTGAGCATATCGACAAAGTTGTATACGATCACATTCAGATCATTGTTCAGGAGGTTATGAATATTATTTTGGAGATCAAGTCCTGCCTGGTTATTCACCACTTTCGTGTAAGAGACTTTCAAATCACCCTTCCCCAATCGTTTCAGTTGTGCTCTGAAAAATTCTTCTTCATGTAAATTTTTTCCTCCTTGCTCATCATCATTTTTCCATTGCACCTGGAATTGTTTTTCGATATCGACCGGCAGCATACCGGCAAAAATTGCATTGCGACAATACTGGGTAGCCGTTGGAAGAATACTATAAAAACTATCTTCCTCCAAAATGCGAAAGCTTTCAGCAAACATTGGCTGAATCGCTTTCCATTGGTCAAAACGAAGATTATCGACTAAAATAAAAAATAAGGGTGTTCCTTTTTCCAAATGTGGAAGCACTTTAAACTGCATCAGATTATGCGACATCACAGGACCATCACCACTTTTTGGTCTCACCCAGGATGCATAGTGGCGCGAAATGAATTTGAAAAACTCGGTATTCGCTTCACTCTTTTGGCTCTGCAGCACTTCCTGCATTTCAGGGCTATCGCTTTTCTCCATCTCCAATTCCCAATAAACAAGTTTTTTATATATCTCCATCCATTCGTTATAATCAGGGCTGCTGTTCAGCGCCATAAAAAGATTGCGAAATTGTTGCTGGTAAGCAGTCGTCGTTTTTTCAGCCACCAATCGTTTATTATCGAGAATTTTTTTCAAACTTAGCAACACCTGGTTCGGATTCACCGGCTTTATCAAATAATCGCTGATCTGCGAGCCGATCGCATCATTCATCAGGTTCTCTGTTTCATTTTTTGTTATCAGTACGATCGGTATTTGCTGGCTCACCTCTTTGATCTTGGCAAGAGTCTCCAGGCCGGTTATGCCCGGCATCGTTTCATCGATTAATACAACATCTACAGCATTTTCTTTTACATAATCGATCGCATCAAATCCATTTGTCAGCGTCTGTACTTCGTAACCTTTGCTTTCCAAAAAAAGCTTTTGTGATTGCAGGCTTTCAATTTCATCATCTACCCAGAGAATTTTTGCTAATGCCATTCTTGTCAGTTTGTGTTTATGGTCGTGTTGCGAGGCGAAGCCAAAGCAATCTCCTCACTATTTAAAATTAGGTGCCCAACTTCTGTGCTACCATTTGCTTCGTTGCACAGTTTACCCAGAGCGAAGCGAAGGGCACTCTTGTACTTTCTATTCGCTATTCAACACTACTTCACGCAACGAACGCCAGGTCGTTGCGATCGCTGCGTGAAATTCATTCGTCAACAGAGTTTTCAAATTTAGTTTAATAACTTCAGCTATTGTAGTTTTGTTCCATTGCCTTAACAAAAAAGCAACATGTCCGGCACCAGAAAGATAATCAACGATCCAGTGTATGGTTTTATTACTATAGATCATCCCTTAATATTGGATATTATTGCTCATTCGTATTATCAGCGTTTGCGGCGCATCTATCAAATGGCTTTTGCCCATCTGGTTTATCCTGGTGCAGTACATTCAAGATTACATCATTCACTCGGCGCTTATCATCTTATGTGTAATGCGTTGAGTGAATTAAAAAGCAAGGGCGTTGAAATTACGCAGCAGGAAGAATTGGGGGCCAAAGTTGCTATTCTTTTGCATGATATTGGTCATGGCCCCTACTCCCATACTTTAGAAAAAGAATTGATCAGCGATGTGCATCATGAAGCGATCTCACTGCTTATAATGCAAGCGCTGAACAAAGAGTTCAACGGACAGTTGCAAACAGCAATCGATATTTTCACCAATAACTATCCTAAAAAATTTTTATACCAGTTAATAGCGGGCCAGGTGGATGTAGACCGGATGGATTATTTAACCCGCGATAGTTTCTTTACCGGTGTATCAGAAGGAGTGATCGGTTATGACCGGATCATAAAAATGCTTACCGTTCATAATGGCCAGTTAATGGTGGAAGAAAAAGCTATTTATTCGATCGAAAAATTCCTGGTATCACGCAGGCTTATGTACTGGCAGGTGTATTTGCATAAAACTGTGCTGAGCGCTGAAATGATGCTCGTAAAAATTATTCAGCGTGCAAAAGAATTAATTGCTGGCGGAACAAAAACCGAAGCAGCGACATCAGCATTAAATTATTTTTTGCAAAACCCTTCCACAGACCATAAAACACAAGAACATCTCGATACGTTCTGCAGCCTTGATGATTTTGATGTAATGGCTACTGTAAAAAACTGGATCGATCATCCGGATAAGATCCTCTCAACACTTTGCAAGGGATTAGTTGACCGGAAACTTTATAAAGTCAGGTTGCAAGGCAATTCATTTCACAATTCAGTTGTTAACGAAAAGAAAAAAGAGTTGATGCAGCGGTTCGGCATCAACAATGAAGAAGCCGGTTACTTCATTTTTACGGGCGAAGCTATGAACACAACTTATAACCCGGAAGACGAAAGAATCAATATTTTATTCAAAGATGGAAGTGTAAAAGATATTTCGAAAGTTGACAACGCATTGATCCATCAGCATCTGTCGAGCCCGGTTAAAAAACATTACATTTGTTACCTTCGGGTTTGACGTTTGACGTTTGAGGTTCGATGTTAAGAACCACTAAATGACTTCAAACCTCAAACCTCAAACTTCGGACAACATGACTTTTTCAGTATTACAGATCGCCGCACTGATCAATGGCAAAACAGAAGGCAATGCAGATATTTCTGTCAATTCTTTTGGGAAGATCGAGGAGGCAGAAGATGGCCAGCTTGCTTTTTTGGCCAATCCCAAATACGAAGAATATTTATACAGCACCAGGGCATCGGTTATTATTATCAATGAAGCATTAGAACTAAAGCAACCTGTTACTGCAACGCTGATCCGCGTACCAGATGCATATACGGCTTTTGCAAAATTGTTAAGCACTTACCAGCAAATGATGCAACAACAGCTTAATGGGGTGCAACAACCAGTTTATATTTCGGCATCGGCTTCTTACGGCCAAAATGTTTTCATAGGTGCCTTTGCGTATCTCGGGGATCATGTTAAGATTGGCGACAATACAAAAATTTATCCCAATGTTTATCTTGGAAACAATGTAAAGGTTGGAGATAACTCTATCATTCACCCGGGAGTAAAAATTTATTATGATTGTTTGATCGGCAGCAATGTCATCGTTCATGCAGGCACTGTGATCGGCAGCGATGGTTTTGGTTTTGCGCCACAAGCAGATGGCAGTTTTAAAAAAGTACCGCAGATAGGAAATGTAGTTGTTGAAGACAATGTAGAAATAGGCGCAAATGCAACAATTGACAGGGCAACCATCGGTTCTACAATAATCAGATCAGGCGCCAAGCTTGATAACCTTATACAAATTGCACATAATGTAGAAATAGGCAACAGCACAGTTGTTGCAGCACAAAGTGGCATTAGCGGAAGCACAAAAGTGGGCAAAGGTGTAATGATCGGCGGACAAGTTGGAATTGTTGGACACATCAATATTGGTGACGGCGCAAAGATCAATGCACAAAGCGGTGTAAGTAAGTCGGTGGAAGCGGGCAAAGCAGTGACAGGTTCTCCCGCCCATGATTATACTTCTGCATTGCGTAGCCAGGCAATCAGCAGAAAGCTTCCTGAATTGGAAAAAAGGATTAAAGAATTGGAGGCAATAGTAAAACAACTAATAAGTGAAAGAGTATCCTGATTTTCGCTGAATAGAATTACAAACTGTATCCCGATAGCTATGGGAAACACGCAACTGAAGCGAATTCAAAATGCTGGTTACATAAATATCCATTTTCCCTCTCAAACTGTATCTTTGCCCGCATGATTTCATCCACAGAAAATAAGAATTATATTGCTGAGAATATGGCTGTTCAATTCAACCCTGATAAGCAACATACTATAAAATCTGAAGCAAGTATTTCAGGTACTGGTTTGCATACGGGTGTTCTTGTTGATCTGACATTTCGGCCTGCTACGCCTGGTTTTGGCATCCAGTTTCAACGCATCGATCTTTCCGGTAAACCCATCATAAAAGCAGATTGTGATCTTGTAACTGATACCAGCCGCGGAACAACTCTTGAATCTAATGGTGCCAAAGTAATTACAGTTGAACATGTATTGGCTGCATTGGTGGGTATGGGTATCGATAATTGTCTGGTGGAAGTGAACGGACCTGAAATGCCAATAATGGATGGAAGCAGCGAACCTTTTGTTGACCTGATTGAAAAAGCGGGGATAGCTGAGCAAGATGCCGCAAAGACATGGTATTGTATTGATGAAAATATTTACCTGCAGGATGAAAACAAAAGAGTGGATATGGTGGCTATGCCTGCACCTGATTATTCGGTTACCACTTTGATCGATTTCAATTCGCCCGTTTTAGGTACACAGCATGCAGGGCTGAAAAATATGTCAGATTTTAAGACTGAGATCGCGCCTTGCCGCACTTTTTGTTTTTTGCATGAACTGGAAATGTTGATAGACAATAATCTTATCAAAGGCGGTGATGTAAATAACGCAATTGTTGTAGTAGATAAACCGGTAGGCACAATCGAACTGGAGCGATTAAGAAAAGTTTTTAAGAAAGATAAGATAGAGGTAAAAAGCGAGGGCTATCTGAATAATCTTGAGTTACGGTTCCCGAATGAACCGGCGCGTCATAAATTATTGGATGTTGTTGGCGATCTGGCATTGGTTGGTTATCCTATCAAAGCAAAGATCATTGCAAACAGGCCCGGCCATAGCAGCAACGTAGAGTTCGCAAAAAAGATCAAGCAATACATAAAGAAAACAAAACATACGCGTGGCGTGCCGGGATATGATCCAACACGACCCCCGGTTTATGATCTTGCCTACATTGAAAAAAAATTACCACACCGTTATCCATTTTTATTGTTGGACAAGATCATTGAATTAAGCGATACACATATTGTCGGAATAAAAAATGTGACCTTCAACGAATGGTTTTTCCAGGGGCATTTTCCCGGAAATCCTGTTATGCCCGGAGTATTGCAAATAGAAGCATTGGCGCAATGTGGTGGTATTTTAGCGATGAACATGAGCCCGGAAGGCCTGTATGATACTTACTTTCTGAAGATCGATAACTGCAAATTCAAGCAAATGGTAAAACCCGGCGATACGATGCTGTTGAAAATGGAGCTTTCAGGCCCTATCCGTCGTGGCATTTGCGAGATGAAAGGAACCGTATATGTTGGCAACAAAGTTTGCACCGAAGCTGACCTGGTTGCGCAGATTGTAAAACGTAGTTCCTGACAACAAAAAATTGATTTTTATAAGGCTGAAAAAGACGATTTTTCAGCCTTATTTTTTATCCACTCCGGTGCTAAAAAATACTCAAAAATTAGGCTATTAAAACCCCTTTAGAGAGTTGAATTCCGTACATTCGCAAGCATTTCATTTACCTAATTTTTAAGCGAGGATTTATCAATTTATGAGCGAAGAAATCAAAGCAAAAGCTACGCCT
>Ga0126305_10001016_pt1 | contig 12345 bp, 15 predicted proteins | sample Plot26_FD_92536 | JGI IMG/M metagenome (GOLD analysis project Ga0126305, IMG submission 92536) | Serpentine soil microbial communities from UC McLaughlin Reserve, CA, USA - Plot26 | ecosystem: Environmental > Terrestrial > Soil > Grasslands | place: USA: UC McLaughlin Reserve, Lake County... | reverse complement strand
GTAGCCAACGGCGAACGCGCCGGCAGCCGGAAGCGCTACCGTCGTCCAGTCTATTTGGCCGGTGGAGGTGTGCTTTATCCACCCGTATGCCAGTAGTGCCGCGCCGACCTCCATCCCCCACTCCTTGAAGTTGGCGAGGGTCGAGGCGTCGAAGAACACTGACGTGGTTCGAGTAGCCATTATGGGAACAGGTCGATGACGTCTAGCGTGGCGACGAGTACCTGGGATACTCCAGACAGATTCTCGATGCGGTAGTAGACAAGCCCAGACGCATCTCCAGATAGCGTCGGGCTGCGTACTCCGATGAAGGATAGTGCGGAAGCGGAGGTGACCAGCTCGTATAGCAAGCCATGATCGTCGGCGAGCGTCCCTCCAACTGCTCGAGCCACGTCAGCAGTTCGCTTAGCTGCGGTGGCGTAAATACGGAGTCGCGCAGCGACGTTGGTGCTTCCATTGGTTATGTAGAGGAGCTGCCCTGAGCTGGCTGTCCCCTCATCGAATCCTGCAATCGCTACGGCAGCTGGGGTGGTGATAATGAGTTGGGTTTCTGTTGGCGTGAATCCTCCAACTCCCGGAGCACCCGGCGCACCAGGACTTCCGGGCGCTCCCGGAGCCCCTGGCTCACCCGGTTCTCCCGGTTCTCCTGGTTCACCCGGAGTGCCCGGTTCTCCTCCCCCGATGCCTTTCTTGAGGATTTCATTGATCTTGTCCTGTATCTCTCGTAGCGCGGTCTCTTTGTCCCGCTCAGTAGTGGTTGGACCGAGCTGGAGTCTATTGACTGTGGTAGCCATTACTCGATCCTGTCGATCAGCACGACGTCGTGGATGTTCAACAGCTGAAACACAACTGCGAAGTATTCGTTTGGCTCGATAACCAGCTCGACCGTAGGAGCACCAAAGGTGTCCCTCCCTACATTGCGGGGGACACCGAGGCCAACGTCATCCTTATACTCAACCTGGATCGGTACGGGAATAGGCTGCGTTACAACTTCCGCATTTCTATTCTCTGACTTTGGCAGCAAACCCGTACCGTATGTTGGGAGCATTAAGGATACCTCCCCCACGTCCACCTACTGTTCATCGTCAATCGCTGCAAACTAGTCTTGGGAATCACAGGGCTAAAGGCTGTAGCGAACAGATAGCTGTGCCCTCCAGACTTCGCGTAGCTGAAGATCTTTCCGATGCCGAAGTTGGCAACTCCCGGATCCCAGACTGACGTAATATCCCTGTAGAAGGTGCCATCCACATAGGAGCTTGCCGTTGTGCTGGTCGCCGCGGCGCCACTCGTAGTGGGATGCGTGCCTGGGAATGCCACTAGCGTTCCGTTGCTGTCTGCCGAGTCGGCCACAAGCCCCACCGTGCCGAGATAGCCACTAGCTCCCGATCCACCACTCAGCGAGTTGGTGTGCCAGTTGCCTGCTGAGTTGGCGCCGTTGGCCCTCGTGGTATAGTTGTAGACGATGGCATTGAGGGTCACCGTGCCGGTCACATCTACTGACGGCGGGTAGATGCGCCACTCGAAGGTGACACGGAGCTGATCGCTGGCCGTCTTGGTGATCGTCGTCGGGGTCAGCAGCGCATCCCGGAACAGCTGACGATTGATCAGCTTTCGTGGTGGGCTGGTCGATGCCGCCGAGCGCGAGTAGAAGCCAAGCTCCGCCAGGTTACCGTTGGCCTCCGCTTCCAAGAACAGACGGACGCGTCGAGCCCAAGCGAAGTTGCTAACCGCGTCGTAGCCGAGAGTGTCACCAGTCCCCCCGTTGCTGTTCGTCGACCCTACCTCAGCCAGAAGATTCGTGTCCGACACAGCGGGTGGAGTGCTGCCCGTACCCACCGACAGATAGGTGAATCCTGAGGTGAGCGTGCCGAAGTCAAGCAGGGTTGTTACCGTCTGCCCCGACAGGTAGTTGAGACCTAGGTCAGTGATCGTGTTGGGAAACCGCAGCCGCTGCTTGACATCCTGGGTCCGCGCGTCGATCAGCTCAACCTCGAAGATGCCTTCCAACCTGACAACAGGCGATGCCAGCTCGATCTCTCGAGTCGGGCGCGTAATCAGGTGAGGCGCCTCTGGCACCCATATTCTACGCAAAGCTCGCTCCTAGAATGAGGAGGCCTGCCGTACCCGCTTCAGCATCACGAGAATACTCGAACACGACCGTGGGCAGCGCGCCACCAATCAGCTGATGTCCACCCTTGAAGCTCTCCTGCTCCCTCGTATCTCCCGGATACAAGATGACGATTGTGAGCAGAGCGGAGCCAGCTCGAAGCTCCCACGCTGCCTTCACATCTTCATGCTCCCGGAAATACTCGAGCACAACGCTAACGAGAGTACTGGGCAGCGTTATCAAACCAGCCTTGAACGTCTCAGTCTCAGCCGCATACTGAATCTGAACGGTCCTCAGATCGGCACCCTCAAGTAACTGCCAGCCAGCGGTAGCCGAGTCGTAGCCCGCATCATACGGATACAGTAGCGACTCGATGTGATCCAGGATGTAGGTGCCTGCAAGAACGTCGCGGACTGAGCAGAGAACGTGTATCCTGTTGTCTGTGCTGCGGTAAGCATCCTCAACGAAGCTGTTGAGCGCCGGCATTGCCGCCAGCGGATACTCGACCAGATAGCGGTCGCGCTGCTGTCGGTAGCACAGCGAGCCTACCGTATCGCTCATGTAGAATAGCAGCACATCGGACCAGCTGGCATTCACATTGCCTTCGTCCAGCAGCAACCTGGGAGTTCTCCCAGCACCGAAGCTCACAAACTGGAAGGCTCCCACAATCGGATTGAACCAATACAGCCAGATTTGTGGTGCCCCTTCCACACCCGTCGCCCTCTGGCAGACCACTATCACCTGCCCATTCTGGTCGAAGGCCAGATCAATCTCATCGGGGTATGGCTCCCCCATTGAGAATAGCAGGACCTCCGCTCCATAGGTCGTGCTGCTGAATTGTCGATCCAGAAACATGCTGCCAGCTACCGACCGCACCCGCCACACCCTATTGAGCGCTCCCTGCGTGTTGTCACCGAGCTGCACCGGCCCGAAGCTATGCGCTATCAGGTAATCGCTGCTGATGGCGTCCGGCCGCTTAGTGAGGGAGCCTGGCCCAATGATCTGGTGAGGCATCAGACGTCGAAGTCGTCGTAGTACTCACGTGGCTCGAACGGGATCGCCTCCATCCGTGGTCCGCGCAGCGCCGCCCTAAGCTGCACCACGCTGATCTTCGGACTGCCAAGCAGAATCTCCAGCTTGGCCGACACACCCTTCCCGGTCGTCGTGAGAGGGAGCCATGCAGTTCTGAGCCGCGGCGCCACAGCCAGCGTCATGCTCGCTGCCTCGGCATACTCCCCCTCAATATCGGGCAGATGGAACTTCACCCTTCCTGAGCCTACGTAGTCGAATAGGATTGCATGGATTGTGTGCAGCCAGTTGCGCTCTGGCCCTTCCTCGAATGGGAAGCACCAGTAGGGAGTAAGCGGCAGATCCATGTAAGTGGGATGATCCTCAGTCTCCTTAGCTATCGCTGGCGTTCCCGCCTGCACACCAAGGTACATGAGGCTCCCACCATTCTCCTCCAACGGTGCCAGGTCAATCCAGGTAGTGTTACCCTGGCTCTCCCATGTTCCTCCGGTATTCTCCCAAGTAAGTCCTACCACTTGATTCGGGAACAGCACCGCCGATCTGGCGATGATGCTGGAGCGATACCACCGCTGATACTCCATGTCGAGAATGAACGTCTCGGTTGGAGTGAACAGATGGTAGCGTCTGCTGATCGGATTGAAGACCGCCGAATACTCCTCTAGCTTATCCTTGTCGAGCGGCAGCAGTAGGTCGTTGATCGGCTTACTGATCATCGCCACCGAGTTGCCATCGAACAGCTGCACACCCGTATCACTCAGGAACAGCACACCTTCCTTCGTGTTACGAGCGGTCTGATCGTTCACACACCCGACCCCTGCCACTCTTGGCTCGAACGCCGCCGGCCTGGACGGATCACCAGTGAAGCGCCCGATCCATACGCTCTTGCGCAGCAGGATCGCCATGAGATTGAGACCCATAGTCCTGAGCGCCACTATCCGATCGCCGTCAACCACGTTGTCCAGCAGCAACTCGAAGCTGGAATCGTCGGCGGCCCAATCATCCAGATCGCCGGTGGAGCTGCTCCAGCTAATCCCTACCGGCTCGTAGTTACCTTCGACGTAGCTGCCGCCAATGAACAGGCGACCGGCGAAGGTAGCCACTGTACGCCCCTGCGGCGCATTTTCGAGGGCTACCGTCGACGCTGCACCCGGCTCGCGCTTCCGTACAGCCCCTGCACCATTCATGAAGACAAACGTCTCTCCATAGTTGGTCCAGGCAAAGTACCGATCCCCAATCAATCCCTCATCTGTCCAGACAGTCGCGCCGGTTCCCTTAACACCAAGATAGGGAGGATCGAACATCAGCAGCTCGGACGTCAAGCTGAGACTCGGATGCAGCGCCAGCTGGGCTGGATTGTGTCCCGCAAGCACTTCCTGCGTGATCGCTCCAGGCAAGCGAGTCAGCTCGTTGGCCGTCGTCACCTGCATATCCAGCGAGTCGAAGCTGGCATTAGGCTGCGTAACCTCTCGAGCCGCCTGGTAGTTGAAGCCACCGGAGAAGTCACCGTAGATCTTCACTCCATGCTTCGGTACTTGCTGGAGCTGGGCACCCTGGCCCCAATCGCCACGGCCCCGCTGCCGCCCAAACCTATCGCCGTGGGTAGCCATCACTCCTCTTCCTCAGGAATCGGAGGCATGTCGAACGTGACCTCGAGAACGTAGCAGGTAGCCGAACCAAATGGTGGCGTGGGACCTACCGATCCGCCAACATCCAATCCGATGGATACAAAGCCATTCTCAGGCACTTCAATAGCGATCGTGCCAGTAGAAAGCCAGTGCATAGTCAACTCGCTACTGACAACATCCGCTATAGTAATCGCCACACCATCCACTACGGAATAGACCTCTAGTGATATTATCGCATCTGCGGTCTGACGTTCGCACTGCACCCGAACCATCCTGACGATCGAGCCAGGAGGTAGCCCACTATCATAATTCAAAGTGAGCCGTGTATTGTAGTCAACTCTGGCTCTGACCGGGGTGAGGAACCAGCTACCGTGCCGGTCCATGTAGTTGCCGCCTGTCGACGTGAGCCTATCGCTCAAGGCCGACATTGCGCCAGCACCAGCCGGAATGTACTTGATGATCCCGGTCTGCCCACGCTGGTACAGGATGATGTCGCTGAACGATTCGCTGACCGCTCCCTCTTTGAGCACCCAGGGATCAGCCGCTATGTCCTCGACGAGGGTGCTCAAGCGCTCGATGACTGCACGCTTGAACTGTCGGATAGCATTGTCGCCCTGCGAGATTGGGTCGTTATCCCCAGGGGTTGCAATGTCTAGTGGCTCGCTATAGGCCATAGTCGTCGCCTAGCCTCCGTGGGGTAGTGCCGCGCAGAGTCTCGCGATGCCGACCTGGCACACTGCTCATGACGACGCGGCCAGTCTCTTCCTCTGCCTTCTCATCCCGCTTCCGTCGCACGAAAGCCACCAGCTCATTCTGCATCACCATCGCCTTCTCGAACTCCATCAGTCGACGGTAGCCCTTCTCTAGCGCCCCTATGATGATGGCTTCGTGCCACTCGGCAGGGAGGATTGGGCTGTCCGTAAGCTCAACGAGATTGTCGGGTCTGATCTTGAAGTCGACTGCGACTGTCCAGGCAGAACTCGGCGTCGGATAAACCACCAGTACCGACGCGTGCCTGAAGTAACCGCGAGGCTCTTCGCTCGCCTCCTTCGCAACCCGATACTCATTGAGATCCATCTTCTCAAGAGGCCTACCACCATACGCAGAGTAGTTCACAGCATCGGCCACACTCACCGACCTAGTACTCGCGACAGAGCGGGGCAGCGCGTACATCGGCTGTCCAGCTACCGTGGGATAGCTATAACTGCTGTACAGCGTCTCGATGTCGAGGCTTGAGGCTAGATCACGGTAGGACTGATTGATCCAGTTCGTGATCCGCGCAACTGGAATGTCACTGCGCCCACCCAGCGCAGGGATAATCTCCTGCTGCATGGTGTTGAGCGTGTCCCCTTCACTAGTCAGCGGCGCCCCTGCTGTAATCACTGGAGCTGGCGCCGCTGTCGTCGGGTCCAGCGAAATGTATGGCATCCTACCTCTCGATGATAAAGCAGAGAGCCTTCTTAGCGCTTCCTTCCAGCTTCAGTCTGACTGTCAGCTGCCGGGGGAGGGGATGATTCCCATTCTCATATAGCTCGGTGATCGTGCCGTCAGCATGCTGTACCAACAGCTTGTCACCCACTCCCATCCCCACGATCTGGATGATCGGCTCCCTGAAGGATCTGAGAGAGACTTCCGGCCCCTGCCCAGTACCGATCAATCCAATGAGTCTTTGTCCCATCTTATTACTCCGCGTAATTAGGTCAGCACCGGGAGTGGCCTCCACACTCCCGATCGACCTCCGACGCCAGGAAGCTACTTGTGGTAGCGTCCAACCGTCAGATGCCCGGCGAGCCGTAGGTGCCCCTCCAATCGCCGAAGCCAGTGGAGTGGCGCTGGCTGATCTTGTGGATCGTGCCCTCGCTATCCGGGTCATCCCAGGTGCGGGTATCCGGCTTCCGCCTCCAGTAGAACCGAATGTCGTGCTCGTTGGGCGCCGCCAGGATGTACCACGCATCCCGGTCGGTCAGGTAGGGCGAGCTTACGATCCTGAACGCACCCATCAGCGGGTTAATGTCGTTGAAGTTGCCGCCCGGATAGCCGGACGACTCCAGCAGACGACGCGCGAACAGAACCTGGTCGGGGTGGATCAGCAGCACAGCCGGCTGCATCTCGATGAACATGCCCCGATCGTCTACCTGCGACTGGAAGGCGCCCCACGCAGCCTCGAGCGCTGCCTGCGACAGATCGACGTCTGCCGTCGGCCGGTTGCCCACGGTGCCGCCAGTCCCCGCCACGGTGTGCGCGAGGTTGAACAACGACAGCCCGTCACGCCCTACGTACTTCGTGGCAGTGAAGCCGTTGTTAATCACGTCATGGCCGAACAGCTCCGCGGTGAACCTGCTAGACTTGCCCAGGTCTCCCGCCAGCTCGCCCATCAGGCCATACTGATCGTCCTCCCGCATCTCCTCGCTGATCTCGAAGCCGAGGGCATACGTCTTGTGCACGAACCGAGTGCCGCCCAGCTTGATCGGCTCGTCGAGGATCGTGCTCTCCAGCTCACCCTTGGGAGCCAGCGGCCCGAACCCCGAATGAGCGAAATCCTCCTCGTAGGCCCGGTTAGAGTCCTTGACGTTGACGATCATGCGGTAGATCTCCGCCCGCTCACGATAGCGGTTGAAGGTCCGCATGTTCAGCCCTGGCGCCAGGAACTCTGCGTACTGTCCGCGTACGATAGGCATGGTGATGTCTCCTTAGCCGATGGCCTGAACGTTGGCGGCCAGGACTGACACCAGCACGCGGTTGCGGTTGAGGGGGGCAGCCGTCCACTCGAGAGAATCGAGCTTGACTCGGGCGCTGGCTCCCGTCTTAGCGAAGTCTACGCGCCACAGTGCATCGGCTCCCCTGGTGATCCCGTAGTTTGCGCCCGGAGCTGCCGGAAGCGTGCCGACATACTCAGCATGAAACTGCTGACCTTCGGCGACGCTGGCCTGCATGAACCCAGGGGGAAATTCCTTGGTTCCATGCCCGCCATAGCCGAGCGTGTCCGTTCCGCAGTCCGATTCCGCGAATGCGGCGATCGCTGCCGGATCGGCTCCAGCTTCGGCCCAGGCTCCGTTGGCGTCCATGACCAGGGCTGCTCCCCTCTTGAACGACGAGGCGGCAGCCAGCGGCTTCTCACGAATCCTGGGAGTCATGGCTCCGCGGAGTCGCGCTGCGATGAAGCTCATTACTTCATCTCCTTTTCCGTAATCTCGACCCGAGCTTGTTCAGCCCTCTGCCTAAACTGCTGCGCCGGTGCAGCGAGCAGGCCTCGAGTCATGTCAGCGATCTGTTTCCGGCGCTTCTCGTACCGCTCCCTGGGAAACTTCATGAGAACGGTATCCCCATTATAGATACGATCGTCTGCCGATCCGGGCTGCTCGACCACCGGCCGGACCTTATCCTCCTTGGTTACGAAGGTTCCGCCGCGCTGGAACATCCGCGAGAGGCGCTGCGGTCGAGTGTGGACCCACCGATAGTAGAAGGATGGGTCGAGGGTCGCTGGGTCGAGTGTCAGCGACTCCTCCGAATCATTCCGCTCATGTACCTCAGCTGGAATGATGCCTGTAGGACCATTCTGTGGGTTAGCCACGGCGCACCTGCGCTGCCTTCCAGGCCATGAACGTCTGAGGATCCATCCCAAACTTCTGGGCGTAGAAGGCATCCTCCTGGCTGGGCACGCCCGTCTGCCCATTCGGCGCGGGAGGCGTGGGCGACTCTGTGAAGAAGCCATACAGCGGCACCTGCGTCGCCGGCACGGCATACCCTGGCCCACCGTTCGGGCTAGGCGGCTGCCCATACTGCGAAGGCACCGGCCTACCCGGCGTCGGCTGCCCATTCCCGTTGGACTGATACTGCCCAGAGCGAATGAGGCGGCCCCGTGCGAGGTCGATGGCATTCACCCAGGACTGCGGGTTAGCGCGCGTCCCCTCATCGAGGCCTGACATGAGCGACACGACCTCTGCTTCGAGCTGCGGGAAGTCCGGCACCCCAGTCGTGGCGATCTGGCGAGCCTGCGCGATCTGTGCCCCCAGCGCCTGCTGCGTGACCGGAGCGACGGCCTCTGAGACCGCACGCCGCACGAACTGCGCGGGATCGGTCCAGAAGTCCTCGGCCTGATCGGGCTGGGCCTGCTGATGCTGCGCCTGCTGCTGCATGGCAGCCGGAGCGTTGGGCTGCTGCTGCGGATTCCGCTGAATCCAGTCGTTAGCTAGTGCGTTGTAGATCTGCTTCATCTGCCCGAACGTCCGCCCCCTCAGCTCGACCGGCATATCGTCACCGTCGAGAATCGTGGTGTCGCTCAGGACCGTCCGCGCCTGCTGCTGCGGCTGACCGTAGATCGGCTGGCTCTGCGCCGTCTGCCCGATCGGCTGGCCATACTGCGGGTTGCTGGGGTACTGCGGCTGCTGCGGCTGCTGCTGGACTTGCGGCTGCTGCGGGAATGCCGTGCCAGGACCGGAGTACTGCTGGGCATACTGAGGCTGGGCCTGTTGCCCAGGGATGTTCTGGGGGAGGGATGGATTGGGCGCCTGCTGCATCTGAGGCTGCGGCGGCATCCCATAGTTACCCACCGTAGGATGGACGTCGCCTTGCTGCGTTGGTCCCGGAACATTCACGGGCACCTGAGGACCGGTCACGAGCTACCTCCTAGTCAGTATGGGCGAGCTGGTGGAAAAGCTGGGGGAGCGCCAAGACCCATGCCGTTGCTTGGAGCTGTCCCTGCTGCTGGCGGAGTAGGATAGGGTCCCGCTCCGTTAGTAGCCGGAGCACCAATGAGTGCTGGTACTCCAGCAGGGCCGGTAGCATCACCAGGCGGTAGCCCGGAGATACCATTAGGTCCTGCCATGCCTCTCTGAACTCCTGAGGCAAGGGAGAGGAGAGAATTGAGTTGTTGTCCGGCACTTGCGGTAGCGTCCTCCAAAGCGGGGACCAGATTGTCGATGTCTTGTACGCCATAGTTGTCCAGCAGTCGGCGCATCATGACGGTGCCACCCCTCACCATCTGTGCAGCAGCCTGTTGAATGGGCGGCGGAATCTGCGGATTCACCACATAGGAAAGCGCTTGCATGATCTGCTGATAGAACTGCATGAGCATCTGCATTACCAGCGTGTTCGTGCGAACCTCAATCTCCTTGTTCGCCGTAGCACTCGTCGCAGTCAGCTCGATGCTCACGCCATTCCGAATCAGCTCTAGCGGGAACTGGAGAATCTGGTGGACTAGCTCACCATCCTCCGCACCCATCGCCAGATACTCCTTGCCATGCTGATCGAACTGCTGGTACAGCTCAGCAATGCGCGTGCCACTCTCACCCATGCAGATGCGGCACTCACGCAGCACTTGGTCGAACCGTTTGCCAGCTTCTTTATGCTGCATGACGTTGGTGCCAAGCGCGGCATAGCCAACATTCGGCTCATTGTTGCCCATGATGTAGTCATTGACTCCCGTACGCCGACCGGCATAGCTAAGAGTCATGTTCTCGTAGGGCACCGTGCTATCGTACCTCTGCCCCATCACCATAGGCTGAACGTCATCCAGATTGTCCAGCAAGAACCAACGGCCAGGGATCACCGGCTCATTCTGCTTGATGCCGATGTTCTTCCTGGCCTTGAACATACTGCTGTTCGCGAGAGTCGCGTTGTCCAAGCGCTGGTTGTGCATGGCGGAAATCTCCTCCTGAAACTGGAAGAGCATTTCGGCCAGCCCAATACCATAGAAGCGCTTGTTCTGTCTGAGGTAGCGCGCCGTGCTATACGGCTTCTCCTGATTGAAGAACGGGTTATAGTCGACGCGCAACACTGTCATGGTCGGCAGGTGGATAGTGAACACTATCGCGCACGGCTGCCCACCGCCATGAATATCGTAGTCGAGCCAGCACTCCCACACCTCGAACTTATCACCATATGCCGGCTCAAAGCGATCCATCGCCTGCTTGATCTGGTCGAGCTTCGAGCCACGATCACGCGCCCACCAATTAGCGATGTTCTGGCCACCCTGATAGATGCCCGCCCGGATGCGCTCCTGCAGCTGCCCCCAGGTGAGATTCAGCCTCTCAGCGCACCAAGGCGCGTCGGTGATAGTCGTAGCCGTGGCGGGAACGAGAAAATCTACCAGCGCCACATGCTGGAGCACCGGATTATTCTTCGTCATCAGCATGATGTGCTGCTGCGTGATGCCGTAATCCGTCTCGCGCCACTGATAGACCTTGCGGGTTTGCCGCGTGTACCGCTGCTTGAGGATGCCAGTCCCGAGCTTCGTTACCTCCAAGAGCCAATCTGCGACTGCATCGTAGACACCCAGCTCGTTGTTCTGTGCCCACTGCAAGAACTCTTGGAGCCGCGGCGCGAAAGGCACCATCGCTGAATTGAGCGCACGGCAGGTCCAGATGTTCTCTTGGGCGAACAGGGTGCCCATCAGCCGACTGTAGACAGTATCCACGTCGGTTGCGATGACCGGCAGCACCAAGTTAGCGGCTCCCTTGAAGGGGAAGTCCTTGGTCTGCTTCTCCGGCTCCACCTTGTACGCAAGCTCATACTTCGCCCAGACCTCCTCCAGCCGCTGCCGATCATTCAGCGCCTGGGTGATCTCTGTGCGAACGTAGTCGGTTAGCGACTGGAGAATCCGTGGGTCTAGCTGCGATGCAGGAATCACGCGAATGGCTCCGGTCCAAACAGGGACTCGAAAAGGAAGTGCAAGTCCTTCACCCGCACTCTGATAGGCACAATCCTCAGAACCCTAGTGCTGAGAATCACCATGCTGTCATTTCGCTGGAACCACCGCCAAAAGTGGTAGGCGAGCAGTCCTTCGGTGTCCTCGTCTAGTCCGGCTTGTTTGAGGACCGCCATTTCTCCTCCTGTTTCAGCGCCGAATCTTCGATAGCTTCTGCCCTGACTATCCGAGGCGACGCCGCATTTCCAGGATTGATCCGCCTCGTCACAAGGTGCGAGCTGACCACATAGACGAGAAGGATGAGACTCACTTCCTTCGTCAGGTCGATCGTCTCCTGGGAGAACTCGTAGTTGAACAGTTGGCCCAGCCGGGTAATCGCGAAGGGAATGAACACTCCCACGATTCGGCCCAGGATTGGCCGCAAGTTCTCCAGAAGCTCATTCATGACCGCTCCTCATCCTTCAGAAGGCCCATTCGACGCAGCTCTGAGATAGTCTCGAGCCGAACGATGCGCTCGCGCATCCTGGCCTGCTCTCCAGTGACGGCATCCCGAATCTCCGCCACCTTCTGAGCAATGTTGTCCGAGCCTTCTCGCACTATCTTCTCGATACTCCGCTGAGCTTCCTCCACGCCACTAATCCTCCCGGACAGTGCTGCGATGGTGGTACGGCTCTCGTGCGCCGCCGATTCTAGCGCTTGCAGCTTCGTAGCGTGAGCGGTGCGATCCGACTCTAGTGTGGACGCCCTGCCTCCAACACCGTCAATATCCCTGCGAAGGTTAATATCCTGCGCAACTCGCGCTTTCAGCGTCGCCCAGACAGTCGCGGCAATCGCCCCTACGAAGCCCAGCAGCTTCAACCACCCTTCCACGTTGTTCGTGAAGAATGGCTCATTACCCGGTAGCTGAAGCATCATGACTAGTAGCCTGTTCGGGGATTCCG
>Ga0126305_10001015_pt1 | contig 12354 bp, 6 predicted proteins | sample Plot26_FD_92536 | JGI IMG/M metagenome (GOLD analysis project Ga0126305, IMG submission 92536) | Serpentine soil microbial communities from UC McLaughlin Reserve, CA, USA - Plot26 | ecosystem: Environmental > Terrestrial > Soil > Grasslands | place: USA: UC McLaughlin Reserve, Lake County... | reverse complement strand
GCCCGGATGATCGCGGAGCAGCTTCGCAGCCGAGACATCCGAAGCCCGCGTGTCCTCGAGGTGATGGGAAGAGTTCGCCGCCACCTGTTCGTGCCCGTGGACCTGCGCGCTCAGGCCTACTTTGATCACCCGCTGCCGATTGGCTATAACCAGACCATCTCACAGCCCTACATCGTAGCGTTCATGACGCAGGCACTCGATGTGCGCCCCGAGCACAAGGTGCTCGAGATCGGGACTGGCTCGGGATACCAGGCCGCGGTCCTGGGCGAGTTGGCCGCGCAGGTCTACACGATAGAAATCATCGAACCGCTGGCGCAGAGCGCCACACGCACGTTGGCTCAGCTCGAGTACACCAACGTCCACGTGCGCGCCGGCAACGGGTACGCAGGCTGGCCGGAAGAGGCGCCGTTTGACCGGATCATCGTGACGGCAGCCCCGGACGAAGTGCCCCAGGCGCTCGTCGATCAATTGAAACTTGATGGACTGATGGCGATCCCCGTTGGCACCGACGTGCAGGAGCTGCGGATCATGCGGCGCAGTTCCCGCGGGATGCAGACGCTCGAGACACTCCCTGTGCGGTTTGTGCCGATGACGGGGAAGCCGAAGTAAGGACCGCGGCGCGGGTAGCGCAGTATCGTGCAGCTTTTCGCGTCCAGCGAACGCTCCGCGAGAAAGAACACATGCTCATCCGTCTATCACTAAGAGGTTGCCAATGCCGAGCCCGCTCCGCCGCATCACGACCGCGCAGTTCGCACTTCTCGCTCAGCCGGCCCAGCTGGCCAGGAAAATCACGGCGGTCCACGTACATCACACGTGGCGGCCTCGCCGGCAGGACTTCCGTGGTCTCGCCACCATCGAGGCCATGCGCAAATTTCATATGGAGCAGAACGGCTGGAGCGACATTGCGCAGCATCTGACCATCGATCCGCAGGGCGGGCTCTGGACCGGGCGTAACTGGAACGTGGCGCCCGCGAGCGCGTCGGGCCACAACGGCACGGTGGTCGAAGGCCCGTTCATGATCGAGATGGTCGGCGACTTCGACCAGGGCCAGGATCCGTTCGACGGCGAGCAAAGGAAGGCCGCAATCGACACCGTGGCGCATCTCATGCGCGCGTTCGGCCTGCAGGATGCCGCGCTCAAATTTCACAACGAGCTGACCAGACAGAAGTCGTGCCCCGGAACCGGGATCACACGCGCCGACTTTCTCGCCGACGTTCAGAAAGTGCTCGCGAAGCCGCAGCCCAAACCGAAGGCGGGCGGGCCGTTCCGCGTCGAGCACCTGCTTGGCGCCGAGGTGGTGCGATCCGGAGTGGTCGCGGAAGATAGCGCGACGGCCACCGTGCCGGAAAACGAAGCGGCCGGCGCCGCGATTGAAGACGCCTCACGCGAGGAGGTCCGCCGGTCCCAGATCCGTGCGCGTGCCGCAAGTCCTCGCCTGCTCGGCGCGTCGGCTTTTGCCGCCAGCCGCAGCAACTCAGAGTGGGACGTACTCAAGCCGCACGTGATCAACCTCGCGAAGGGCGAGCTCTCGGAGAGTGGCGAGTTCAACACCACTCCGCAAGCGGTCGAAGCGATCGTCGATGCGATTCGCGATTACGCGGCGGGCACCGACAAGCCGCGGCTGATGATCCACGCGCACGGCGGCCTCGTGAAGGAGGCGAGCGCACTGGCGTACGCCAAGAGCATGTACCGGTGGTGGCTGGATCACGGCGTCTATCCCGTGTTCTTCGTATGGGAGACCGACCTTTTGGAGATCATCGGGCAGTTCGTGCTGGGGCGCCGCGACATCTTCGACTTCACCTCGGATCCTGTCATCGAGGGCATCGTCAAGGTGCCGGGCACCGCGGCGTGGTCGGGCATGAAGGAGAGCGCGCTGCTGGCGTCTGCGGTTGATACCGGCGATGGCGTGGTGGGCGGCGCGCGGCTGTTCGCCCGCAAGCTGGCGGCGCAATTGAACACCGCCGGCGCGCCGAAGATCCCGGTGCACACCGTCGGTCACAGCGCGGGCGCCATCTTTCATTCGCACTTCATCCCGGCGCTCCTCGCCGAGGGCGTGAAAGAGGTCGATCACCTCTACCTCCTCGCGCCGGCCGCGCGCACCGAGTTGTTCCGCGATCAGCTGAGAAACCTGGTGGATGCCGGCACGGTGAAGGCCCTGTCGATGTTCACGATGGAGGAAGACGCCGAGGAGCAGGACAACTGTTTCAAGGCGTATCGCAAGTCGCTGCTGTATCTGGTCTCGCATGCCTGCGAAGGCGTGAAGCGGCGTCCTATCCTCGGCCTGCACAAGTCGATCAGGAAAGACGCCGACCTGCGCGCCCTCTTCGGCGTGAGGGAAGACGGCTCGTTGACCGGCGCCGGCGCGGCGAAGCTGCACTTCTCGTTCGCGAAAGGCAAGCCGGAGAATCCGCTGACGCGTTCGCTCGCGCACGGGGGGTTCGACAACGACCCCAAGACGATGTCGGCCGTGTTGCGCCGCATCGTCGGTCTCGATGACACCACCGGCATCGGCGAGGCGGATTTTCCGTTTCCGCCGTTGTCGCGTGCCTTCGAGTTCAGCGTGCCGTCATTCTCCGGCAGCTTCACGCCGCCGGCGCAGGCCTGCATGCCTTCGGCGTTGCCTTCGCCGGCGCCGGGACCGGCCGGACAACGTATCAAGGCGCTGTGCATTGGCATAAACGAGTACCCGGAGCGTCCGCTGGCCGGCTGCGTCAGCGACGCCCGCGCGTGGGGCCGGGCGCTGGGTGAGATCGGCGCCAAGGTCGACTATCTCATCGACGGCGACGCGACCTACGAAGGCATGAAGGCGGCGATTCGTACGCTGGTGTCGAGCGGCAATGCCGGCGACGTGCTCGTGCTCCAGTATTCCGGCCACGGCGGCCAGCTGCCGAATCGTGCCGGTTCGGAAGAGGACGGCTACAACGAAGCGTTGATTCCAATCGACTATGCGTCCGGCTCGCTGCTCGTCGACGACGAGCTCGCGGAGATCCTGGGTCAGCTGCCGGCGGGCGTGACCATGACGTTGTTCATGGACTGTTGCCATTCCGGCACCAACAGCCGGTTCGCGCCGGTGATGCGCGCCCGCGCGGCGGCCGGCGACCGCCCGCGCTTCATGCCGCTCGACGACGACATCGTCCAGGCTTACTTCTCGCGGCGACAGGCGCGCGGACTCAAGCGGGCCGCCGACATGTCGCTGCCCGGCATCGTTCATTTCGCCGCGTGCCAGGATCACGAGTTCGCGTGGGAATCGAACGGGCAGGGGGACTTCACGGCGGTGGCGGTGCCGGCGCTGCAGAACGCAGTCCGTAATCGGACCACCAACGAGACGTTTGCCGCCGACATTGCCACAGCAGTGGCAAAAAAACAGCGGCAGCACTCGCAGCTGATGCAGCCGGACCAGGCGATGCGCAATCGACTGCTGTTGACGAACGGAGTGAGCTAAATGGCCGGTGCGCCAGCCCGGTTTCTGCTGAGCGAGCGCCTGCTGCGGCGCGCGGCGGCCCGACCGTACGACGTCCGCGCAGTGATCCAGGCCGCGGCGGCTCGCGGCGATCGGCTGGCACTGCCGATGCTCCGACGATTGCAGATCTACAGCCGCGATCCGTCATCGCCCCGCATGGACGTCGCTGTGACCGAGGCGATGGTGCCGTACGAGCCGCTCGAGCCCGGCCCGTCCGGCGCTGTGATCCGCGTCCATGATTTCAATTCGACGACGGGAGAAACCTATCGGCCGCTCGATCTCGACGGCAGCGAGGCGCCATTCCAGTTGGGCCTGCAGCCCTCGACCACCGATCCCCGCTTCGCGCAGCAGATGTGCTATGCCCTGACGATGTCGACTTACGAGCAGTTCCGGCAGGCGCTGGGCCGCACGCCGGATTTCTCGTTCGACGCGCACGAGGGGGACGGCGACCAGGTGAAGCTGCACGTGCGGCCGCACGCGCGGAAGGAAGACAATGCGTACTACGATCCGGACGAAGGCGCGCTGCTCTTCGGCTACACCTTTGCCAATCGCAAGACCGCCGGCGCCAACCAGCCCGGTGGCATCGTCTTCACCTCCCTCTCGCACGACGTCATCATTCACGAGATGACGCACGCGCTGCTCGACGGGATGCGATCGCAGTTGATCCTGCCGACCAATCCCGACGTCGACGGCTTTCATGAGGGCTTCGCGGACTTGATTGCGCTGTTCCAGCGCTTCCGCTACCGCCCGCTGGTGCGGCGCGCCATTGAGTCGATGGGCGGCGAGCTGACATCGGCTCTGCTGATCGACATCGCGCGGCAGTGGGGCGAAACCACCGGCGAGGACGAAGACAGGAACCAGAAGCAGTCGCCGCTGCGGCAGGCGTTCAAGTTCAAGGGCGGGCCCGACGAGCCGGTCGACGAGGAAGGCCGCTACCGTCCGAAGCTCGAAGCGCACGACATGGGCACCGTGTTGTTGCGCGCGGTGTTCGACGCGTTCCGCTGGGTTTACGCGAACAAGACTGCGCGGCTCCGCGCGCTGGCGCCGCCGGCCGGCATCCGTATGCCGGCGGAGTTGATCGATCTGCTGGTGATCGAAGCGGAAAAGCTCGCCGGTCAGTTTCTGAATATCCTGATCCGTGCGGTGGACTATTGCCCGCCGGTGGACCTGAAGCTCGGCGAGTACCTGCGTGCGATCGTCACGGCGGATTTCGATCTCGTGCCTGACGATCCCTGGGCGTACCGCGAGGCATTCGTCCGCGCGTTCCGCCGCTACGGCATCACCGTGGACGCTGTCAGCGACCTGAGCGACGATGCGCTGCTGTGGTGTCCGCCCGAGCGGCCGCTGCCACCGGTCCCGCGGTTGCGGCCGGAGACGGTGCCCCTCGACTCGCAGGGTTCCGACCTCGACGATATGGAGGCGGTGGAGTACCGCGCCACGGCGCTTGGCCACTACATCACCGACCAGCAATTTCCCGAGCGGCTCTACTACTTCGGCCTGATTCCGCCGAACGAGGCGAAGGGCATCGAGCGTCCGGTCGTCGAGTCGGTGCGCGTGCTGCGCCGCGTCGGTCCGGACGGCACCGTCAATTTCGATCTCGTCGCCGAGGTCCTGCAGCGCCGCAAGGCCGGCAAGAACCGGTGGATGTACGGCGGCGCCACCGTGATCCTGGACGGCATGGGCTTCATCCGTTACCTGATCGTGAAGAACGTCGCGAGCAAAACGCGGGAGAAGCGTGTCGATGATTACCTGCGCAGCAAGCCTGACTACACGAACCATTTCTCCGGCGCGAACCCAGCCGGCGCATCGCGCTTCAAGCAACTGCACGGGCACCGTCGTCGTCGCCGCCCACGGTCTTCCTAGCGCCGGAGAACGCGACAGCGGAACTATTGTCCCGCGTCCCTCGTCAACAACCAGTCATGAAAACTCTTGCGGCACTCGCCCTTCTCCTGTTTACGATCACACCTGCCTACGCGCAGACGACGAACCTGACCGGCAAATGGACCGGAACGCTCACGCGCACGGCGCCTGACGGTCAGAGTCAGTCGATCGACTTCATGTTCGATCTGACGCAGAAGGGCACCGTGCTGACCGGCACCGCGGGACCTAACGCCGAGCGGCAATGGAAGATCGAGAAGGGCGAGGTCGAGGGCACCACGGTGAAGTTTCAGGTGCAGCAGCCAGACGGTCCGCTGAGAACCTTCACGCTGGCGCTGGTCAAAGATCGCCTGCAGGGGGACATGCTCGCCGAGCGAGATGGCCAGTCATTCACCACGAAAGTCGACCTCGGGCGCGCCAAAGCCAAGTAAGTTGCTCCTCCAGCAACTCCGCTGACGTGTAAGCGCAGGTTTCCGTTTCCAGGATCTTTGCGGATCTGAAGACATAGCTGAAACCGGAACCGGGCATGTACGTACTCCAGCACCGAGTGTAGTATTCCGCTTGTTCGGCGGATCTTCGACACGAGGTGGGATGTGGTCTCGACATTCGCAAGCGCCGCGAAGACGCTCATACACCAGCGATCATTCCTGATCACCGCCAGCGTGACGCTCGCGATCGGCATTGGCGCCGCCACCGCGCTCTTCAGCACGGTTGACGCGGTGGTCCTGAAGCCGCTGCCGTACCCGCGCGCGCAAGACATTTACACCGTGCGCACCTACTATCCCAACGGTCGGTTCACCAGCGGACTGGTAGGCGTCGAGGAACTGGATGGTCTGAAGGCGTACTCCGATGCCGTGATCAGGACGGCGGCGACATTACGTTCGGACGTCGGACTGACTGTCGATGACGTGACGCGGCAGGCGGTAGCCTTCAGTGTGTCAGAGGGGTTCTTCGAGGTCTTCGCGCTTCCCTACTCCATCGGTCAGGGCTTCACCGCCGGCGATCATGTTCTGCTCGCACCCCGCACGGTCGTGATCTCGCACCGGCTCTGGCAGAGCGCGTTTGGCGGCCGTTCCGATGTCGTTGGCCGGACGGTGTCTCTGAGTGGACATCCGGGCAGGGTGGTCGCGGTGGCGGCGCCCGACTTCGACGTGCCGGCCGGCACTGATCTGTGGCTGAACATGCCGCTGCCCCCTTCGGGGGTGGGCCACGTCTACGAAGCATATATTCGCGTCAAGCCGGGAGTGACGGTCGAATCGCTGCGGCCGCGTATGGCCGCCACCATGGAGGCGCTCGGTCGGAAGTATCCGGACCAGGAGAAGGATCGCGCTTACCGGCTGGTGTCTCTCCAGGATGATCTCGTCGGCGATCTCAGGGCAGTGCTCCTGATCGTGTTTGCCGCGACGGGCCTTCTATTGGCGCTCGCGATCGCCAACGTGACCAACCTGACGCTCGCACGCGGCACCGGCCGGACGCGTGAGATCGCGATCCGGGCCGCGCTCGGCGCCAGCCGCCGGCGGCTCGTCACGCTGCTGGTTGCCGAATCAGTGTTGACGGCGATCTGTGGCGGAGTGATGGGCGTGACGGCAGCATTCGTCGGAACGACGCTGCTCCTGCGTGCCGGTGCAGCGCACCTTCCGCGATTGGCGGAGGTCTCGTTTGACCTGCGGGTGCTTGGATTCGCTCTGATTGCAACGACGCTCACTGGTGTTCTGGTCGGAATTGCGCCGGCCGTGCGGATGGCCGACACCGATATCGCAGCGCTGTTGAACGAGAGTGGTCGAAGCGTGCGGGGATCGCGCAAGACACGGCGGCTGCTGGGTGCATTCGTGATCGCCGAGGTCGCAATTGCCGTAGCGCTCGTCGCCGGTGCCGGCCGCCTGATTCGCAGCTTCGACAATCTGCAGCGGACCGACCCGGGGTTCGATCCGCGGGGTGTCCTCGCGATCGATGTGCTCCTGCCTTACAGCTACAACTCGATTCAGCGGGTGGACGGCTGGTGGCGCGAAGTCGAGCGCCAGCTGCGTGCCTCGGGCGCTACTCAGGTGGCGGCAGCGTCTGCACTGCCGCTGCAACATGAATGGGATACGAGCACCTTCGTCGATATCGCCAGTCAGCCCGGGGCGTTACCCGAGAAACGCCCGAATGGGCGGCTGAGGCGAATCACCCCCGGCTTCTTTTCTGCCCTGGGCATCAGGCTCCACGCCGGCCGGGCCTTCTCGGATACTGACAACGCTGCGGCACCCGCTGTCGTTATCGTCAACCAGGCGTTCGTCCGCCGATTCCTCGGCTCGGCCGATCCGCTCGGAGAGCGATTCACCGGGTTCGGCTTCGTAATGATCGACGGCAAGCCGCAGCGGCGCGATGCTGCGGTCGTCGGCGTCGTGAACGATGTTCAGTACGCGGGGCTCGGCCTCGCACCAGAGCCGACCGTCTACGTGCCGATATCGCAGGTTCCGGCCAACCGGCAGACGATCGTGCTGACGACTCCTGACGGCAAGCCGGACCGGTTGATTCCGCAGTTGCGTCGCGCCTTGCGGAACGTCGATCCTGCCGTCCCGGCCGATCTTCATCCGGCCTCAGCGCTCGTATCCGCCGCACTCGAGCGGCAGCGGGTCGGGATGCTGTTGATGACGCTGTTTGGCATCGCCGCCCTCGCGCTTTCGCTGGTCGGTGTATTCGGCGTCATCTCCTATGTTGTCGCGCAACGCGCCGGCGAAATGGCGGTCAGGCAGGCTCTCGGTGCGTCGCGTTCGCATATCTTCTGGCTGATCGGCGGACACGGGGGGCGCCTGGCCCTGTCGGGGGCGGTTATCGGCCTCGCGCTGGCATGGTGGATGGGACGCCTGGTGAGTGCGTATGTTTTTCACGTCAAGCCGGCGGACCCGCTGATCCTCGTGACGAGCGCGGGCCTCGTGAGCGTGGCCGCAGCCTGCGCAACGCTGAGACCTGCGTGGCTGGCGGCCACGCGCGACGCCAGAATGGGCCTTCGAGACAGCTGAGGCCCGATGGTGTTCACAGGCGCTCCGTGATCCGCTGTCGAAGGAAGGAAGCGATGTCGCTGTATCGCGCCTTGCGATCCGGCGGTGCCCCGTCCTCGTAGTACTCCGCCCAACCGAGCGGGGTCGCCTGCCAGGCCGTGTCCTGCGCATGGATATCTGCCCCGGCATTCACCAGCACTTTCACAGCATCGAGCGAACCGGAGCAGACCGCATGGTGAAGTGGTGTGCCGTGCGAATAGAGATCCGCGCTGGGTCGATTGATATCAACGCCGAGGCGCGTCATGTACTCGACACCCTTCGCCTTGCCATTCAACGCCGCGAGCACGAACGCGAACTGTTTGGCCGCATCGTTCGTTTCCGGAGCCAGGCGCGCCACATCGTCCCACCGCTCCAGGCACAGAGCCGCGGCGAGGGTGGGAATTCCGCCCCTTTCCAGCAGCCGCTCCGCAGCGGCCACATGCCCATTCACCAGCGCGTTGTTGGCGTTTCGCGCCGGCGCAGCGCCGGCGTCGACCAGGGCGTCGATCATAGCGAGCTGTACACCGGAGCTGGCCGCCACTCCTGACCACGCGACCAGACCGAGAGTGCGATCGAGCTGCTCCTGCAGCGTCGGCACCTCCTGTTTGCGAGCCACATCGACGATGACCCGAATGATGTCGGTGATCGTCGGCGGCAATCGGCCGTTGCGAACGGGATCTTCGGCTACGAACCAGAGCAGGTACGGTCTGCTGAAGAACCCCTCGAGAGCTTCGCCAACCTTGTCGCGCAGCCAGGCGCCTGGATTGTCGAGGCGCTCGGACACGAGCCGCGGAGAGGCGGCGAGCAACCGCTCGAGCGCCTGCACGTCGCCGGCGTCGATCGCACTGACGGCCTGCTGGAACAAGCCGTCCAGGGAGTTGGGATCAGCGGATGGTTGCGTCGCCATTACTGCAGTTTCGCGTATTCGGCACGCGCTTGTCTGAGCATCGGGATATCCGGGTCGGCGTGCTTCCAGAGAGCGAGGAGGTCCTGGTAGGCCACCTTTGCCGCTGCTCCATCGCCCGCCTGCGCCAGGGCGCGGCCGAGATCGAGCTGCACCCGCGCACCCAACGGATCAGCAAGCAGAAGCCCGCGGCGTTCGAGGATCTTCCGCAGCTCCCGGGACGCGTCTTGCGGGCGGTGCGCGGCCAGATATGCCTGCGCGCGGACGTACGACGGATAGAAGCTTCCAAAATATCCGAAGAAGCTGATCGCCGGATGGGCGAATTCATATGTACCGGCGATCTTCAACTGCTCAATCGCCTGTGACGGCTGCCCGGCGTGCAGCGACTGGAGCGCGCGCAGCGTTGGCAGGTAGCTGAATTGCACAGATGTGTGTTCCGGGTAGCGCCTCGCGAGGTCGGCCGCGAGCGATTGCGCCTGTGGCAGGTCGCCCGCCAACGCGAGCGCCACTGCCACCACGTACTCCGCGTCGCGGCCTCTTGCAAGGCGCAGCGATGCGGCGGCACGCTGCCGGGCGGCCGCGGCGTTGCCGAACAATGCGTTCCACGCTGCGGCCGCGCCTTCATAGATTGCGGCGCTCTCGTGATGTCCGGCCTGCTCGGCCAGGTCGATGGCGTGCCGCGACCTCTGCGCCGCGGCTTGCAGCCCGCCCGCGCGCGCGACGACCAGCGCCTCCATGTGCGACATCAGCTCTTCTCCGCCGGCGCTGCTGCGGCCGGCCACCAGCCGTCGATCCATTTCCGCCCGGTCTCCTCTCAGGAACGCGAGATGATATCCGAGGACCGGCACGTCGCGAATCGGGGAGTTGACCTTGGCGACCTCCTCCAGGGCGCGCTCCGCCTCTCCGACACGCTCGAGGAACAGGTTACAGGTGATGAGAGCGAGGTGCGGAAAGATGATGTCCGGATCGAGCGAGATCGATCTCGCCGCCTGCTCGAGGCACAGCTCGTATTTGCCGGTCCCATGCGTGGCAAACCCTGCCTGCAGTCCAGCCGCGATGGCGTCGCGAGGATACGCTTGCGCCCACAAGGTCAGTGTCTGCAGCTCCCGTTCGAGGTTGCCGGTCACGTCACGGTCGTACATCGTCGAGATGAAGAAGCGTTCGGGATCGCTGGCACGATTGCGCAGCTGATAGCTCTGCGTCGTGCTCTCTGCCGAGAGCGCAGCCTCGCCCAGGGTGCTGTAGGCGAGTCCCATCTGCGCGAATGCCATCGCGAACTGCGGATCGATTTCAGCCGCGCGCTTGAACAGCGGCAATGCCGCCACCGTTCCCTGGGTGACGTTGATCTTCCACGCTGCGCTGTATGCCTCGAATGCCTCGAAGGACGCCGTCGTCGCCTCGGGCAGCGGCGTGGAGTGTTTCTCGATGGTGGCCAGCGACTCACCCAGGCGCGTTCTGAATGTATTCGCGATCCGACTGAGCGCATTCAGCACCTCCTCTTTGCGGGCGGCTTGCACCTGCTCCTCGGCAAGCACGTCTCCCGTACGGCAGTTGCTGGCGCGCAGGGCGAGTACGTAACGCGTACCGAGTGCGGCAATCGAGCCTTCGAGCACGGCAGCGCTTCCAATGCGCTGACAGATCTCGCGTGCAATCCCCGGCGTCAGGCGTGCGGCCGCCGGTTGTCCCATCAAGCCGAGCGTCTTCCGGATGCGCCGGTCGGAGACAAGACTGAGGAACGGCGACTGTTGAAGCTGCACCGACAAACCCTGCCGAAGCGTTTCGTCGAACACGGCGTCACCCGTCGTGTTGGTGAAATCGCCGAGGACGATCGTGTCCGTGTCGGTGAGCGCCGGCGGGGGTCGACGGTACCCGTATTTCGCGCCGACGAGGAGCGTGGTCATCGTAGCGATCACCGCAACGACAATCGGCCACCGGCGCCGTCGGTCCGCCATTGGTCGAGCCACGGCAACCGCGGACGATGTGGCGGAACCGCCATCACGCTTCAACCGTTGCAGATCGGCGCGGAGGTCTGACGCGTGTTGATAGCGAAGCGCCGGATCCTTTTTGATGGCCTTCACAATCACTGATTCGAGCTGTTCAGGCAGCTCCGGACGGATCGCGCGCGGCGCCGGCGGATCCGTGTGCAGGATCCCGGCGGCGATGACCGATGTCGTTGCACCGGTGAACGCGGGCCGGCCTGTAGCCATCTCGTAGAGAACGAGGCCGAACGAAAACAGATCCGATCGTGGATCGACCAGCTCGCCTCGCAGCTGCTCCGGCGACATGTACGCGACCGTGCCGAGTGTTTCGCCCGGCTCCGTCAATGGACCGCGTGCGAGTGTCGTCGCCGCGTCCGAGTGCGCCGCAGCTCCGTGCACGTCCATTTTCGCCAGGCCGAAATCGACGACCTTGGGGCCGTGCACGTCCAGAAAGATGTTCGCCGGCTTGATATCGCGATGCACGACTCCGGCACGGTGCGCGGCGTCGAGTGCGTCCGCCAGCGCGATCCCGATGTCGATGCACGACAGGGCATCGAGCGGGCGGTCACGTCGCTCGCGCAGTGTTTCGCCGTGCAGCAGCTCCATGACGAGGAACGCGTGACCGTCCGGGGTCTCACCGACGTCGTGGACGGTGCAGATATTCGGATGCTGCAGTGCCGCGACCGCCTGCGCTTCGCGCTGAAAGCGTTCCCGCGCCTGCGGTGATTCGACCAGCTCGGCCGTGAGCACCTTGAGCGCAACATCGCGACCGAGCCGCGTGTCTCGGGCACTGTAGACCTCTCCCATGCCGCCGGCACCAATGGCAGTGAGGATCTCGTACGGTCCGAGGCGAGTACCAGCGGACAGGACCATCTGCGGGGGCAGAGATGAACACCTGGATTCTAGTGTTTGACTTGGTTCGCCGCAAAACAGGGAGGTGGGCCCGGCGCGTCCGTCTACCTCTATGGCGTTCGACACGTTGTGCTTCACACCTCATGAACAGGAGGAGCCACATGTTTCCCAAGCGTAGACGTCACCAGCATCACCGGTGCGCGCGTCGTGGGACCTCCCGTCAGCTGGCAGACACGCAACGGTCCGTTCAATGTCGAGCAT
>Ga0126305_10001014_pt1 | contig 12357 bp, 7 predicted proteins | sample Plot26_FD_92536 | JGI IMG/M metagenome (GOLD analysis project Ga0126305, IMG submission 92536) | Serpentine soil microbial communities from UC McLaughlin Reserve, CA, USA - Plot26 | ecosystem: Environmental > Terrestrial > Soil > Grasslands | place: USA: UC McLaughlin Reserve, Lake County... | reverse complement strand
GATCGTTGCCGGGTTGCCGTCGCCCGAGTCGCTGCGGAGATCCTCGACGAGAATCGGCGAGGGCGGGGCCGGCGCGGGCGGCGGGTCGGCGGACGCGGCGCCGGCTCCGCTCGCCGAACAGCACGCGACGGCGAACAGAGTCATCAGGTTCCTATGCAATGTGCACACTCCCCCCGTGGTGAGCTCGTGAGGCGAGTCTCCTCTCCGGTCGCCCGTCAGTCAACGGCCGGCCCCCCAACTGCGACGGCCTTGCGGTCGCGACGCGTTCCGTTTGGGCCGGTCACACCTCGACGTATCGCGCGCCGAGCGTTCTCGCGAGCGTGCGATGGGCAGTCCCGGTTCCGACGAGGAGCGAACGCGCCGGAGCCACCTTGTGCGCTCGTGCAAACGCGAGCGCCAGACCGGGGAGGGGTGGCCGGCACCAGCATTTCGGCGGTCCGCCGCCGTGCGGGCACAGCGCGCTCTCGACCGGGCCCGGCACCTTCGTTTCCAACACCGCAGCCGCGGCCGAGACCGCGTCGCCACTGCCGTCGGCGTTCCAGTCGAAGACCAGGCACGGCGCTTCGGCGTCGACCTGCTCGAGCGCCTCCGCGAACCGCGGCGCCGTAACGGCGGCCGCCGCGACCAAAACGCCGGCTCGTGAGCACTTGGCGGGCTCGCGTGCGAACGACAGCTGCTCGACGGTCGCGAAGCCCTCGTCCACCGCGGGAGGCTCGAGCTCGCGGAGCGCACGCATCTGCGACGTCGGCGCGACGAGACCCTGCTCGTTCTTCGCCAAGGCCCGGAGCTCGTCGGGAGACGGAAGCGAACCGAAGCGATCGAGCAGCCGCTCGACGAGATTAACCTGCGCCTGGGCCAGCGGCGTGTCGAGCCACACGCACCGAGCGGCGACTCCGTGCCGACCCGCGATCTCGACGACGAAGCTCCGCGACGCGCGCGTCAGGTACGTGTTGTCGAGAACGATCGACGATACGTCTGAGGCGAGCTCATCGTCGAGCGCCGCCGCGAGCTCACGCAACGACCCTCCCCGCTCGTCGCGATTGAGCCTGACGTAGCCGCGCCCGACGTACTCCTCCGCGGCGCGGGTCTTTCCCGCTCCCGGGATGCCCATCACGACGACGACCTCTCCGTCGCGCCGCGGCTGTGCCTGGCCGACGCGCGTGCGAGGGATGTCCAACGCGCGGTCGAGCCGCTCTCGTTCCCCGGCCGCAAGCGCGATTGCGGCGGCGCGCGCGGCCGAGCGTGCGGTCTCCGGCCGGCGAGCTCCCGGAATCGCCACGACGTTCGGCGCGAGCGCCAGCAGCCATGCGAGCGCGATTTCTGACGCGGTGGCGCGGTGCGCCTGGGCGACGGCAATCAGCGCTTCGTGACGCGCAAGCCGCGCGGCGCGGGGCGTCCCGCCGAGCGGCGAGTGCGCTACCAGCGCGATCCCTCGTTCGTCGCACCGCTCCAACACGCCTCCCCGGATCCCGGCGACGTCGAACGGGCTCAGCGCGACTTGCACAGCAGCGATCGGCGCGAGCTCGAGCGCCTCGTCGAGCAGTCTGCGGTTGACGTTCGCAACGCCGACCCGGTGGACGAGCCCCTCGTCGACGAGTCGACCCAACGCGCGCACTGTCGTCGGCCACGGTGTACGCGGGTCGGGCGCATGGATCAGATAGACGTCGATCGGCAGGCCGTCGAGCGCGATGAGGCTGGCCTCGCAGTCCGTCCGAATCGTCCTGGCGCGGCCGTCCGGGATCCACGTGCCGGCGTTCCTCGCCATGCCTCCCTTCGTGACGATCCGCGCCGTCTCGGCGGCACCGCAGCGACGAAGCGCACGAGCGAGCAGCCGCTCGTTGTGCCCGAGCTCGTGCTCACCGCGCCCGTACGAGTGCGCCGTGTCGAACACCGTCATCCCGGCCTCGGCGGCGGCCGCGACCGTCTGGAGCGCAAGCTCCTCGTCGCGACTCTCGTCCGTCGACAGCCGCATGCAGCCGAGGCCGATGCGCAGCTCGGAGGCGTCAAGCCAGGAAGTGCTCAGGGCGTGCAGGCTATTCGCCGATGCCGTGGACGCCGCACAAAGGAGCTGGACGCGCTGCTCGCGGAGCTCCCCTCACGCGTCAAGAGGCACCGGGGCGCGCGGCACTGCCCCGTCGTGAGGCCGTCTTTCGGTCGAGGTACTGCAGGAGGTCGTGTGCTGAAAGCTCGATCTCCTTGTGCCGCCACTCCGCGGCACGGTAGTGGCAGGCGATCAGCCCCATCCGGTGCAGACGACGGAGGTCGCCGTAGACAAAGGCATAGCGCGCCTTCGTCTCGTCGGCCGCGCCCTCGGTAAGCCCGAGATGCCAGGCCCCGTACTCCTCCCAGGAGTGCGTCTTCAGGAACGCGTTCTGCTCCCGTGCGCGCGGCTGCACGTTCTGCCAGCGCGAGCGGAGCACGTACTGGCGCGCGTCGATCAGCCGCTTCGCGTGCCTGACCGCGTCCTCGTTCACCGTGTAGGCGGGCACGCGCGCATTCTCGCCGACCCGCGCATCAGGCCTGCTCGGGAACGGCAGCGTGGAGGTGAGGCAGCGAGCGCGGACGGTCTACTTGTACGGCGCCTGAGAGCGGCGTAGAGTTGCAGCCCGGGCGGCGAGAACGCTGCGGCCGCCGACCCTCATAGTCCAGCGACGACAGGGGGTTCAAGCGATGACCGACGACCAGGACATCGAGCGCGGCGCCGGCGAGGGGGAAGGTTCGGAGGCGGAGGGCGTCGAGCGGCTCGAGGCCACAGCCACGCTGCCGCCGGAGCAGGGCCACGAGCTCGACAGGGCGACGCTCGACGAGCTGGACGAAGACCAGCGGGCGGAGCTCGAGGGCGACGCAGCGACGCGCGGCCCCGGCGGGGGCGTAGCGGTCGGGCCGCACTTCCTGCTCCGCGAGTTCCACTGCAAGGACGGGACGCCGGTGCCGGCCGCGGCCGTGCCCGGCGTGAAGCGGCTCGTGGCACAGGTGCTCGAGCCGATGCGGGCGAAGTTCGGCCGCTGCACGGTGGTGTCGGGCTACCGCACCGCGAATCACAACGCCAGCGTCGGCGGCAAGCCGGATTCGCGTCACATGTACCACAACCACCCCGCGGAGCCGGCCGCCGATCTCCAGTTCGCCTCCGGGAACCCCAGCCAGTGGACGGCGGAAGCGGAGCGGCTGATGCCGAACCGCGGCGGGATCGGCACCTACCCGACGTTCACGCACGTCGACATCCGGCCGAACCGGGCGAGGTGGGACCAGAACACCGCCTGACCCAGCTGGACGAGAGCTCAACGGGACCGCTCCGGCGGTCCCGCTTCCACGTCGGGATCAGCCTGCGGCGCGCATCGTCGTCGCGTCGAAGAGCTGGAAGTACGGGTTGCCGTAGTGCTGGTAAGCGCCCCACGTCAGCGCGCCCTCGCCGGTGTCGACGATCGCGTGCCGCGCGCGCGTCATCGCGACGTGCATCGGGGCCGGGAGGTCCGCGTCCTCGTTCCCGAAGGGGACGCCGAGCAGCGACGCGTAGACCGTCGATGCGAACCGCCGTGCTGCGACGTCGTTGACCGGCCACGCGGTGCAGACGAAGTTCGACACGCCCCGACCGAAGAACGCCTCCGCGAAGCTGGGCGCGAGCGCGACGGTCCGCTCCTCGGAGCGGTCCGGCGTGATCCCGGACTCGCAGGCATTCGAGAAGACGAACTTCGGGACGCGATCGATGCGGGTCAGCTCGTTCGCCGTGATCCGCTCGTCGCCCGTGAAGATCCAGCCGGAGTTGACCCCCATCGGCGGCTCGTAGACGCAGTGGCCGGCGTAGTGCAGCACGTCGTACGAGCGCAGCATGAGCTCCCGCAGCACGTTCGTCCGCGTCGCGTCGCGGGGCCCGAGGAGGCGAACGACCTCGACACGGTTCTCGCTCTCCCTGTACCGCGTGTTGAAGCTCTCGAAGATGTCTGCGATCTCCGCGCCCTCCTCCTCCGCGCCCGGCAGGTGCGCGTCCTCCGCCGGGTCGGCGACGACGAGCACGCGCAAGATCCGCCGCGGCGGCGGCGGCGGCTCGGGTGGCGGGGCGAACGTCGTCCGTAGCTGGCGCGTCAGCGCGCGGCTCGTCCCGAGGAAGTACGCCTCGTCGCCCCACTGTTCCTCGGTGTCGCCGGCGGGGCCGCCGCCGGGATCCGGCTGCGCGAGCATCTCCCAGTGGATGCGTGCGGTGGTCGAGTCGAGGAGCACGACGAGGGGCGAGTCGGAGATCAGGTGATCGCGGAAGTCGTCGGGCAGGAGGAGCTGCTCGAGGAACCGGCCGCGTTGTCGCTGGAGATCGCTCTCGCGCTCGGCCGCGAGCTCGTCGTTCGCCTTCATCACGAGCCGCGGGTCGAGCGGGATCTCGCGCTCAGGGATCGACGCGGTGTCGCTGATCGCGCCGAAGCGGTACACGTCGCCGTCGAGCGCGACCGTGATCCGGACGGCCGCGCGCGGTGCGTCGTCGTCCCCTCCCCCGCCCGGCGACTCCCAGAGCCGCTTCCGCTCCTCGATGTCGTGGTCGAGCGCGTGCTGTCGGATCGCGGCGAGCTCGTCGTCGGTCGGTGCCACGTAGTCGATCTGCAGCCGCTCGTCGGTCGCGAGCCGCTTCTTCGCCGCGGCGATCGCCTCGTGGATCGCCGGGAGCCGGCGCGGGTCGCGCTCGACGAACGTCACGCGCGTCAGCGTCCTTCCCTCGTCCTCCGTGGACCCGGTGACAGCATTCTTGATCCCGCGGATCCACGCCTCGACCGCGTCGGCCACGGAGAGGTTCCCGTTGCCCGCGCCGATGAGCACCGTCGCGAGGTGACGCTTCCCCAGCCGTCCGAGCGCCCAGCAGAGCTCGCGCGCGAGCACCTTCAACTCGGGAACGCCGAACCGGCCGGGAACACCCATCCCGGCGACGGCGATCACGCGCCTGGTCTCCGCACCGCGCACGCGCGGGTCGTCGACGAAGAACGGCTCCGCGAGCTCTCCCTGCAGCGTCCCGCGCTCGCTGTACTGCGTGAGCAGGAGGTCGGACTCCGGCGGCGGCACGTCCGAGCTCTCGCTCCCGACGATCGCCGCGGTGAGCGCGCGGTCGAGGGCGAGCTCGGCCGCCTGCGGCTTCACGCCGACGTAGTGGCCGACTGCGATCGCGTCAACAGGCACGTCGCCGATCCCGGCTCCGATCTCCTCGATCCCGCCGGGGACGACGGCGAGAGCGACGGTGGCGACCGGGAACGGTGTGCCGATGTCGGCCTGGCGTCCGTCCTCGCCGCTGCTCAGGAACCCGGAAGTGACCGCGTCCTCGAGTTCGCGCTCGACGGTGCTGACGGTCGCGGTCGCTCCGGGATAGGCGCGACGGCTCTCGACGCGGCGCGTGAGCTTTCTCACCTCTTCTTCCTCGTCGTGCCACTGCTTCTCGAGGTCTTCTGCGACCGGAGGGGCCGGCTGTCCGCGCGTCTTCGTCTTGGGCGGCTCGCGGGCGAGGACGGTCGTCTCGCCGCGCTCGAGCAGGTCGTCGAGCGAGGCGAGGATCGCGCCGTTCGTCGAGAGGTCGCCGTGGACCTCGTCGACGTAGTACATGGGGACCTTCGCCCCGTCGCGCTCCAGGAGCCCGAGTGCATGCGGCACGCGTCCGTCGCCCGCGAGGGTGACCTCGTACGCCGCCGCCGACTGCAGGTTGGCGACGTCGCTTACCCCGCTCGGCGTGCGCCTGTTTGCACCCGCGACGTAGATCATCCGCTCCGCATCGACCACGTCGCTCAGCCACTCGTGGTGCTCCCGCGCGTTGTCGAGATGTGCCTGCGGCACCTCCAGCGGACCGTAGGTCGACGACTCGTACAGCGGCGCCATCGCCGGGAGGGCGACCGGCGACGGGAGCATTTGGTACGTGCCGACGAACGAGTTCAGGATCCGGAGCAACTCCGCGCGGTCGTGGCGGAGGTCGAGCAGCGCGAGCTTCCGGACGAGGCCCTCGAGGCCTGTGATCGCCTGCGGAATCACGAACGACCCGTGGTTTGGCGTGCCCAGCATGATCAGCCGCCCACCGGCGGCCCCGCCGTGTGCGCCGTCCCACATCGATGCCCAGCGCTCGCTCCGGCGCTTCGCGAACGTCCGCGCGACGAGCCCTCCCATCGAGTGCGCGACGATGTGGACCGGCGCGGTGTCGCCGAACCAGCCGGTCATCTGCGCATCGAGCGCGGCGGCGGCATGATTCAGATCCTTGCGCCAGTCGAACCAGAACGCCCGCACGTTCCATCGCTGCGAGAGCGCGAGCAGCAGTTCGCCGTAGTGGCGCTTGAGGATTCCGGTGGCGCGGACGTCGAACGCCCCGTCGGCGTCGGTGCGCCCGTCGCTGCTCAGCCGGAGCCGCTCGAGCGCGCCGTCCATCAGTCGCAACGCGGTCAGCCAGATCCGGACGCTATCGGCCGTCCGGCTGATCGAGCTCAGCTCGGCGCCCATGATCCCGTGGATGACGACGACATTGCCGCGCCGCCTCGCCAGCGCCCGCGTCTTCCGCTTGAGCGCGAGCAGGTGCAGCCGCTGGTAGCGCGCGTCGCCGAGATACGCCCGCAGCGCCTTCTCCTCGTCCCGGCTCGGGCGCTCGAGCAGCTCCGCGAGCTCGTCCGCGTCCGCCGATTCGACCCGCGAGATGAATTCGCGCTCGTCGGCCATTCAAAGGTGGGCGGCGCTCTCGGCTACGCCGGCGAGCATCGCACCACCCGCTGCCAGGTGTCAAGGCACGGCTTGGCAATCAATCGCCGCTCGGAGTAACGTCCCACGAACCGGTCTGCGGCGAAGAGAGAAAGCGGCGATCCTTCTACTTGTGGTCGTCGCCCGGCCGGGCGGAAGCTGCCGGGCCTCGTGCGCAGACGCGAGGCCGAGGGCGCGCTCTTCAGTCACGGCAAGTACCCGTGAGCAGGCGGCGTCGTTTGGGGGACCTACATAGATCGTGAACGGTTGACGCAAGCCTCCGCCCTCCGTCGAGGCTGTTTGTCCTGGCGAAGACCACGGCTCGAGAGGAGGGCCAGATGTTGTCGCACGGTCGCAGATGCTCTGCTCCAGACGGGGCTCTGCCATAACTGGTGCCACCCGGTTGCGATTGCCGACGAGAATGACCACGTGACGAGCCCGGCGAGCGATCGAAACCCGCGGACGTGACCATGGAGGTCGTCGGCCGCGAGGCCGAGCTGTCGTCGTTGGTGGACTTCCTCGCGTCCGAGCGCCGGCCGCGGGCGTTCGTCCTCACCGGGGGGCCCGGGATCGGCAAGACGACGCTCTGGGACGCCGCCCTCGCGCACGCTCGGGAGCGCGGGGTGCGTGTGGTTGCCGCGCGGGGGAGCGGAGCCGATACGCGGCTGTCGTTCGCCGCGCTGATCGACATCCTCGACGGCATCGGGGACGAAGACTTCGCACGGGTGCCACCGCCACAACGCAGCGCGCTCGAGGTCGCGCTTTACCGCACAGAGCCGACCGGCACCCCGCCGCAAGCGCACGCCATCGCGCTCGGTGTACTCAACGTGCTGCGCTCGCTCGCCGCGCGCCGCCCGGTGCTCGTCGCGCTGGACGATGTCCAGTGGCTCGACGGCGCCTCCGACGACGCGCTCGCCTTCGCCGCCCGTCGCCTCGCCGACGAGCCGGTCGCGTTCCTGCTCGCCCGCCGTCCAGGGCCGCCCTCCGACCTCGAGCGCGTGCTCGTCCGCACGGCGCTGGAACGGCTCGACGTGAGACCGCCGAGCCTCGACGCCGTTCGGCGCATCCTGTCTCAGCGGCTCGGTCTGGCCCTGCCGCGCCACGTGCTCCGCCGGCTGTACGAGTCGACGCTCGGCAATCCGCTCTTCGCCCTTGAGCTCGGACGCAAGGTGATGGAGGACGGCCTGCCGGCGACGGGCGATGACCTGCCCGTCCCCGCTGCCGTCGAGGACCTGCTCGGGACACGCGTGGCCAGCCTGTCCGACCCCGTACGCCGCGTGCTGCTCGCGGTCGCGCTCGACCCTGACCTCCACGTGGGGCAGCTCGCCTCGCTCGCCGAGCCGGTCACGGTTGACGCCGCCGTCGAGTCCGGCGTGCTCGCCGTCGACGGTGACCACGCTCGGGCCTCTCACCCGTTGCTGGCAGCCGCCGCAGTTCGGGAGGCGCGCGCGGCGGAGCAGCGCGAGGTCCACCGCCAGCTCGCGGGCGTTGTCGCCCCCGGAGAGATGCGCACGCGGCACCTCGCTCTTGCCGCGGCGCGGCCCGACGGCGAGCTCGCGGCCGCCGTCGCCGCCGCAGCAGCGAGCGCGTCGGCGCGGGGCGCGGCGCGGGCCGCCGTCGAGCTGGCGGAGCACGCCTTGCGCCTGACGCCGCACGACCACGCCGACCGGCACACGCGCGTGCTCGAGCTCGCGGGTTACCTGGTCTTCGCGGGGGAGAAGCGGCGGCTGACCGAGCTGCTGAAGCCCCACCTCGGATCATTTCCGACGGCGGCGATGCGCGCCCACGCGCTCGTCCTCCTCACCAGCGGCGAGGTCCGCGGCAACGACGACATCCAGCGGTACCTCGAACAGGCGCTCGTCGAGAGCGGCGACGACGGCCGGGCGCGTGCGTCGGTGCTCGCCGACATGGCGCAGAACGTCGCAGCCGTCCGCGTCGAGCGCATCGCCGAGGCGGAGGCGTGGGCCCTCGAGGCGCTGCCGGCGACGCCCGGTGCCCAGCCGGAGCTCGAACGACGGGCGTTGTTCGCGCTCGCGTGGACGCGCAGCCTCGGCGGCCGTCCGGTCGACGACGTGTCGGAGCGATTCCGCGCGGCGTTGCCCGGCCCGGGCTACATCGCCCATTCGCCCGAGCGCGTCGCCGGCCAGCGCCTCGTCTGGCGCGGCGAGATCGCCGCCGCTCGCGCCGTCCTGACGAGGCAGCTCGCCGAGGCCGACGAGCGGGGCGAGCCGTCGTCGTACGCCCTCCAGCGGCTGCACCTGTGCGAGCTCGAGCTGCGGGCGGGCGAATGGGATTCGGCCGAGCGTTTGCTCGACGAGTGGGCGGAGAGCGCCGACCGCGAGCTGCTCCACTGGCCGATGTACGAACGGTGTCGCGCGCTCCTCGCAGCCGGACGCGGGTTGCCGGACGAGGCGCGGCGCTGGGGGACGGAGGCCGAGACGCGCGCGAGCGCCACCGGTGTTCGCTGGGATCAGCTTGAGGCGTCGCGCGCATTGGCGACCGCCGAGCTGCTCGTTCACGACGCCGACCGTGCAGCGGAGCGCCTGCACGAGGTATGGGAGCACACCGAGCGGGAAGGCGTTCGCGAGCCCGGGGTGTTCCCGGTCGCTCCCGAGCTGGTCGAGGCCCTCGTCGAGCGCGGCGAGCTGGAGCGAGCCCGCGGCGTGACGGCGCGCCTCGAGGAACTCGCGGAGGAACAGGATCACCCGTGGGGACGCTTGACCGCGCAACGCTGCGCAGCGCACGCGGCCATCGCGCTGGTGTACGACGAATCGGCCGTGACGGCGCTCCAGCACGCCGCCGACGCCTACGCGCGTCTAGGGCTACGGTTCGATGCCGCGCGGTCGCTGCTCATCCTCGGGCGGGAGCAACGCCGCTCCCGGAAGTGGGGCGCCGCCCGCGCGACACTCGAGCGCGCGGCCGCCGAGTTCGACGAGCTCAGGTCGCCGGGGTGGGCCGAACAGGCTCGGTCGGAGCTCGAGCGCGTGGGGGCGCGTCGGCCTTCGCCGGCCGGCAAGCTGACGCCGACGGAACGTCGCGTCGCCGAGCTCGCTGCGCGAGGGCTCGCGAACAAGGAGATTGCACAGGCGCTCGTCGTCAGCGTCAGCACGGTCGAGTTCCACCTCTCGAACACGTACGCGAAGCTGGGAGTCCGCACGCGCACGCAGCTCGCGGCCCGGCTGACGGCGCCCGCCGAGCCTTCCTAAGCGCGGGTACGGCTGCCACGGCACCCGTGGTGTGGGTACCCGCACTGGGGCCGAACGCCTCCAAAGACGCGGGGATTCGGCGGTTTCCGCGCGCGCGACGGCGCCCTACGGTCGAAGCACGTTGACCCGGTTCCCGAAATGGAGGCATCACATGAAGCGACTCATCGTCCCGCAGCGCCTGCTCGCCGCGATGATCCTGGCCGTCGTCGCGATCGCGATTCCCGGCGTCGCGCACGCCGGCCCGGCGGAGATAGCCGTTCCGACTGACGTCGCGGTCGTCGACGGGTACAAGCTGTTTCTCGTCGCGCATGCCGTGGGCGTCCAGATCCACGAGTGCGTCCCGAACGGCAGCGGCTATCGCTGGCGGTTCGTCGGCCCGCGCGCGGATCTGTACGACGACACCGGCAAGCTGGTCGCGACGCACTTCGCCGGGCCCGGCTGGCAGGCCCGCGACGGCAGCAAGGTCACGGCGACGCTCGACGGCAACGGGTCGGTCACGGTCGACCCCACGGCGATCCCGTGGCTGCGGCTGCGGGTCACATCGGCGAGCGCCGGGGCGGACGGCGACCGGCTCGCCGGCACGAAGTACATCCAGCGCCTCGAGACCACCGGCGGGCTGGCGCCGGCCGCGGCGACGTGCAACGCCGAGACCCTCGGCACCTTGGCCGAGGTTCCGTACACGGCCGACTACGCCTTCTGGAAGCCGACCGGCAGCTGACATCGACTGCCCGACGAGATGCGTTCCCTCGACCACTCAGGCTCATCGGCGCGCCTTTGCGGGCGTCGACGTCCGTGAGGGCATCGTCTCGTCTCCGCGGTCGCGGCACGACCGCCGCGGCCGCGCTCGCGGTCGTCGTAGCCGGACGCAGGCGACCGGTGACCGCGTAGCGACGACCAACAGACACGAAAGGAGCACGCAGATGACATCTACCCTCGAACCGACGAAGACCCCCGACCTCGCCGCCGTGAAGCAGCGGCAGCAGCAGGCGTGGGGGAGCGGCGACTACCACGCCGTCGCCGCGAGGATCGCCGTCGTCGCAGACCGGCTCGTCGACGCGGCCGACCTCCACGCCGGCTGGCGCGTCCTCGACGTCGCGACCGGCAGCGGCAACGCCGCGATCGCCGCCGCCCGGCTCGGCTGCACGGCCGTCGGCGTCGATTACGTGCCGTCCCTGCTCGAGCGGGCAGGCACGCGGGCGTCCGCGGAGGGCGTGTCGGTCGAGCTCGTGGAGGGCGACGCCGAGGCGCTCCCGTTCGCCGACGCATCCTTCGATGCGGTCACGTCCGTCTTCGGCTCGATGTTCGCGCCGGACCACGAGCGTGCGGCCGCGGAGCTGCTCCGCGTCACCCGGCCCGGGGGGACGATCGCGCTGGCGAGTTGGACGCCGGACGGGTTCCTCGGGGACTTCTTCCGGACGATGGCGGCGCACGTGCCGCCGCCGGCCGGCGTCCGGTCGCCGATGCTGTGGGGTGCCGAGAGCCACGTGCGCGGCCTCTTCGGCGACGGCATCGCGTCGCTGGAGGCGGTCGAGCGGACGTTCACGTTCCGATTCCGGGCGGCCGACGAGTTCGTCTCGTTCTTCCGCACCTGGTATGGACCGACCCTGAAGGCGTTCGAGTCCCTCGACGCCGGCCCGCGCGAGGCGCTCGAGCGCGACCTCGTAGAGCTGGCGACCCGTCACGACCGACTCCGGGCCGACGCGATCGCGATTCCCGCGACCTACCTGGAGACGGTCGCAACCAGGCGCTGACGGCCGTCGGTCGTCAGAGACCGGGCCGCCGGGAGCGACTCTTCCGGCGGCCCTGCCCTGCGAGCGCCCAGCTCCGCCCGGCGCCTTGGACGCGACGGACTGACCGCCGCAGGGCGCCGAATGTCGTCATCCTGCCCTCGCCGAGTCGACCAGAGAGAGGCGGTACATGCGAGCAGTCGTCCACGATCGATATGGACCTCCGGAGGTGTTGCGCGTGGCGGACGTCGACCGGCCCGTGCCGCAGGACGACGAGGTGCTCGTCGGGGTTCACGCCTCGACGGTCACCCGCGGCGATGCGATGGGCGTGCGCAGCGCCGACTACCGGTTCACTCGCCTGTTCACCGGCATTCGGCGCCCGCGCTCGACGAGCTTCGGGTCGGAGTTCGCGGGCGTCGTCGAGGAGGTCGGGGCGGCCGTGATCGGGTTCACGCCCGGCGACGAGGTTTTCGGCGTCGAGGGCGGCTCGACCGCGGAGTACGTGACGGTTCGCGAAAGCGGCGCGATCGCGCCGAAGCCGACCGGGCTGACGTTCGAGGAGGCTGCGGCCGTGCCCGACGGCTCGCTGCTCGCGCTCAGCTGCCTCCGCCCGGTGGAACCCCTGCGCGGGAAGGGCGTCCTCGTATACGGCGCCGCGGGGTCGATCGGAACCGCCGCCGTTCAGCTGCTCGTGAACCACTTCGAGGCCGACGTCTCGGCGGTGTGCGACACGAAGGATGTCG
>Ga0126305_10001013_pt1 | contig 12359 bp, 11 predicted proteins | sample Plot26_FD_92536 | JGI IMG/M metagenome (GOLD analysis project Ga0126305, IMG submission 92536) | Serpentine soil microbial communities from UC McLaughlin Reserve, CA, USA - Plot26 | ecosystem: Environmental > Terrestrial > Soil > Grasslands | place: USA: UC McLaughlin Reserve, Lake County... | reverse complement strand
GATATAACGACAGTTCGTTTTCACAGGAAGAAGTGACTACATTGATAATTGAACATGCCAGCCGGGGAAAAAAAGTGTTACGGTTAAAAGGCGGAGATGTTGCGTTATTCAGTAATGTACTGGATGAGCTGGAAGCATTAAAAGAAAAAGGCATTCCTTTTGAAATTATTCCCGGCATCACTGCAGCATCTGGTGCTTCTGCTTATGCTGGAATTCCGCTGACTGCAAGAGCACATTCACAAGGTGTGCAGATCCTTACTTATAATCCGAATAGTTATTATAACCCGGACACATGGAAACATCTTGCTAATTCAGCTGATACACTGGTGTTTTATATGGCCGCAAAAAATATTTGTGATCTTGCAGAAATACTTTTGCGGTATTCTAAAAAACCTGCGATGAAGCTTGCTGTCATTGAACAGGCAACTACTATTCATCAGCAGGTTCATACAACCACACTGATCGATTGTGCAAGGGATTTTGCAGGCAAAACATTCAGCTCACCTTCATTAGTTATAATAGGAGATGTGGTAAAGTTACATGAACAATTCAACTGGTTCAACAGCACTGAAGCCGGAACTGTTTTCCACGACCTGGTAAAATGAGATATGTTATAGAGCAGTAATATAACTTTCCAGCCATTTTAAAACTGCCAGCGACAACAACAACCAGAGCAGCCCAATAATGAATCCTGCGGCCACATCGCTTGCATAATGCACACGCAGGTATACGCGGCTAAATCCGATCAATATTATCAGAACAAATACAATAACTATAGCAAGCCATTTGAGCCAGTCAATTGTAATGGTATGTTGTAAAATATAGATCAACAAACCATAAAAGGTGACCGCCATGATCGCATGGCCACTGGGAAAGCTTAACCCTTTTGCCGCTTTTAACAGCGGTGATAAAGGTCGTTTGCGCTGAAATAATTGTTTCAGTAATAGCATCAGGACTAAACTGCTCATTGCAATTGTGATCACCCGGATCGAAAACCAGTTTTGCCTTTTTACCAGCAGAAAATAAAAGATGAGAATAAGATTGGCAGGAATAAGAAACTGGTGTTTCCCTAAAAAAGTAATGAACAACATGATCTTATTGTTGATCGCATTTATGGCCGGCTTGATCTTATCAAAGATCAGCATATCGATAGGTTTGTGTTTTCTGATGCGTTTGCGGGTGGAGAAAACTATCAGGGCAATAATAGCAGAAAAGGTAGCAAGTGTAAGCAACACTTCTCCAATTATTAATGTAGTAATTTCCCAGGCACCCATTAGTCCTGCAAATTGCAAAACTCAATCCAAAGCGAAATCAAATGGCGGTTGCTATTAATGACGCTTGAAATATTGCACTTCCCGCTCATGTTTTTGTGCGGCGGCCAATGAAGAAAAAGTGCCAAGGTTCCTTCGCTTATTTGTTTTTGGGTTTTTCTTTCTTGAGTACAGCCTGTAATCTCCTGATTTTAATTTTCTGATCATAACCTCTTATTTTATAATTCATCAGCGCAAGGGTTATGCCGGTGCATTTAACGGGAATAATTTTTGTACCTGGATCATAAAGATCTTATGAGCGACTATATCCAGCTTGTTGGTTTATCCGGCAGTTTGAGAAAAGGATCGTACAACACCATGCTTTTAAAGGCTGCCCTACAGCTATTGCCAACTGATGTTTCAATGGACATTGTTTCAATAGAAAATATTCCTTTATATAATGCTGATCTGGATCTGCCAGCTGCAAAGCAACGACCCGAGAGAGTAGAACATTTTCGAAAAATGCTAACCGACGCAGATGGAATCCTTATTTCATCGCCGGAATATAATTATTCCGTTCCCGGTGGATTAAAGAACGCAATTGACTGGGCATCCAGGGGAGAAGATTCCCCATTGTTGCGCAAACCTGTAGCCGTGATTGGTGCGACCACGGGGTTATGGGGTACGGCAAGAATGCAATTAGCTTTTCATAACATTTTTCTTTTCCTGGATATGAAACCTGTGTATAAACCAGAAGTATTGGTGGCGCAGGCAGAAAAGAAATTTGATAAGCAGGGAAACCTAATCGATGAAATGGCAAAAAAATTAATAAAGCAAAAACTGGAAGCGCTAAAGGAATTGATCCATTTGCAATCACAGGTGGGAGATGTTCTTGACACAAAGGTCATTTGAGCGTCATCAATGATATCTTCCATACCTTCTTCTATCTTCAAAAAAGAATTGTAAGAAAACCTTTTGTTCCGTAGTTGTTAAGTGTATTTCATTGTCTTTATCGGTAAAACGATTGTCGTAATAAATATGGTGTTCGAAACCGAGGCTTACATTATTAATAAGGCGAAGAGTCATCATTGGTTTTAAAATACCGACCTGGCTTTTTCCATTGGAGCCTTCATAATCATGTATCCAATAATAATAACCATTGAATCCAATGCTCAGCCATTTACCAATATTCAGTCGTTCTTCGATCCTTGCTTCCCAACCGCCGCCAAATGGATAGTCCCTGAATTCAGAAGTATCAACAGCCACCCTTGTTTTGTTGCCAGCAAGGGGCACAACTGCAAAATGCAAACCTGAATATAAATTCGAATGTCGCTTAAATTTTATTTTTGAGATGATCCCTGGTCCAAAACCAAGACTTCCCAATTCAAATACTTTATTGTTCCAATAATCAAAATGTTGAGAGATCCCTACAAGCATCCCGTTATTACCTTTTATGATATTTTTTCCAAATAATAATCCATAACCAAGCACATTGTCAATAATTCTTTTGTCATCACCATATCGACCCTCTAATCTCAGGCGGAAAACATCAAAAGGCTTGCGTCTCCTGATCTCAAATGGATCGCCATAATCCAATTGCAAATTGACAATCGCATTGGTGCTGCCTGTTCCAAATTTATTATTGGCATTCACCCGGTGTGCACCTGGGCTTAATGTAACATTCAGGGGTTCTTGTTGATAAACATCATATGGTGTTACCCTCCACATTTTTCCCTGCGTCAAACGATTCAATGCCCTGGTCGGATTAACAACACCTGCAAAAACTTCACGCCATACTCTATTTCCTCCGCGTTTTCTGTCATCAAGGATATTGGAGCTTATCCGATAAAGCACTTCTCCCAAAAAAGAGCCACTAAACGGTGTATTGAGCAGATCATTCTTTGATGGCCGGGTATTTTCGCCAAACCATTCCCATTGGGCGCTGCCGATAAAAGAAAAAGGATATGAGCCCCAAAAACTATAACCATTACTCCGTGCAACACTAAAATAATCGCTTCCGGCACGGGGATGGACTAAAAAATTCGTTCCAAACCCATCGTTATCCCATTCCCAACCGTATTTGAAATTGTTTTTTATTGTTTTGATACTCACCTCAGCCCATTCTTCTTTCGCAACATAGCGACTATAAGCCCAGCCAAAAACATTCGAGCTTGTCACTCTTGCCAGCACAAGACCAATTGAATACCTGCGATTGTACTTTGGATCATCATTCAAAAGGTCACCATAGATATTGCGGGCTCTTTTATCTGCAGTGTCAGATAATTTTTTTACACTGTCTGGAGACGATCCAATGTCCTTATTGATTTGCAGCGAATCGGGCGATTGCTGGGCAATAGAAATAAGAGAAATACAAATGATACAAAAAACGAAAAGAGTCTTCATAAGCTCATTGTTTGCTTAATGGGGCGGTATAATAGCTATGCAGCAAACGTGCCAGAGCTGCAAGGCATTCAACGAAAAAAGCTGTGATAGCATTTTTACTATCACAGCTATTGACTTATATTGAAAACTTACTTTTACAACTATTTCACTTTTGATCGAACTACAACTCCGTTTAGATCCATCAGCACAACCTGTTTTGTATCACCATCCTTCAAAACGACCTCGTAAGCTATCCTGTCTTTATCAAATTCCTTATTCACTTTGCTAATAGTATAACCAGGATATTTTGCATCGATGCTGCTTCTCACCATATCAGGTAACGTGGTAAAGTCATTCACCACATAAGCTGTACCGATCCATTCACCGTTCGCATCGTACCAGGCATAATACTTTTCGCTATCCATATCAAATTGTACTGCATAATCCTCCGCATCGATCACCGTCCAACCGGCGAGATCCCAGTCATTCAGGATCACCACTTTTGGATCATAACTGTTCCAGACTATATTGGTAGCCGTTGGATATTGCAGGTTAAACGCCCGTGATGCATCTGTTGATATTACAACCCCGGTATCAGTTGCTCTGTAAGTTGAACTACAGGCGGCAAATAATCCTATTACCGCTACTGCCAGAAAAGTTTTCAGTTTCATCGTGTTTAATTTTAAATAGTAAACAAAAAATGGCAGCTATACTGTTTTCGCCACAACCATGCCAACCAGTTTTGTTGCAACATCATCATTCAATTCTATGTGTGAACATTGAACGTTATTTTTTTTCTGATTTTATTAATATGAGTTGATTATATTTGATTTCAACTTCCCAACTTTATATATTCATGAAACAGGCCACGCTCCTTGCAGTGTTTATTGCAATTGCATCTTCTGGTTTTGCTCGAGCTAAAAGTCATAATAATCAAGGTGAAATAACAATTTCATTGGATACGTCAATGATGAAGATTTCGGACGTACGGGAAATGCTGCAGGAAATAATTGAAATAACGGGATTGCAAACTGATTTTGAATTAAAAGAAGCAAATGTTTTGAATATTGAAGCATCAGTTTCGCACAGGAAACGATTTATTTTGTATAACCCAACCTACATTACAACACTAAATAATGTTACAAAAAATAAATGGGCAGTAATGACCTTACTAGCTCATGAAGTAGGGCATCATTTGAATGGTCACACGATGCATAAAGGGGGAAGTACACCGGAACTGGAATTGGAAGCGGATGAATTTGCAGGATTTATTTTATATAAACTTGGCGCCACGCTTAAGCAATCACAAAATGTAATATACTATATAGCAAAAGATAAAGCGTCCCGCACGCATCCATCAAAAAGTTCAAGATTATCAGCTATTGAAAAAGGATGGAACAAAGCATCGGGTTTGCAGGAAATGACCTTCACTGCCAGACAATAATTGTCAAATACTTTCCAGTATGGTGACCAGTGTTTTTTCGATCTGTGTCAAACCATTTTCGCTCTTAACAGTATGATCTTTTTGATTTAACCACTTATCAAGCCCACCCTTTTCGTATAATTCAAGCAGTGACGGATGCACATAATATTTTTTGCATACAGTTCTTGTGTTGCCCAATTGTTCGGACACTTTATCTAACACTGCAATTATTTTTTTCTTTGAATTATTGCCTGGTACGAGATCACTTTCCGTAATTGCGGTTAAAGCTGCTAACGTACCGCACCATGTACGCAGATCTTTTGCGGTAAAATCGTCACCAGCCAGGTTGCGGATATATTCATTTACCATTCCTGAATCAATTGATTGACGATTGCCATCTTCATCTATGTACTGAAACAATTCTTTACCGGGAATATCACGACAGTTTTGAACGATCTTTGCCAGCTTCTTACTTTTTAATGTTACTGTATGCTCCACACCTTTCTTACCACGAAAACAAAACTTCAATAGATTTCCTTTGATTTCCGCATGTTTGTCTTTAAACGTGGTCAGGCCAAAGGAACCGTAAAGTTTTTCATAAAACTCATTGCCGATGCGTATTCCTGTTTTTTCCATGAGGCTTACCACCGCAGCTAATACTTTTTCTTTTGGCAAACCAGGCAATGAAAGGTCAGCATCAAGTTGCTTACGGATTGTTGGCAGCAGTTTTCCCAGTTCAGGCAGGCGATAGAATTTTGTTTTGTTACGCTGCTCATTCCATAATGGATGATAGCGGTATTGTTTCCTGTTCCGCACATCAAGACCAGTTGCCTGCAAATGACCTTCAGCGATGCGACATATCCAAACATTTTTCCATGCCGGCGGAATTACCAACGAGCGGATACGTTTTAATGTTGATTTATCTTTGACGATCTTGTTGTGAAGCAAATATTTAAAACCTTTTCCTGCCCTTACTCTTTCAATCCCTTCATCCTTGCTGTTTACATACACCAATTGTATTGCCTTAGCGGTGGCCACAGGATCTTTTGCCAACTTTAATTTGTTTGACTTTGTCATCCTCAGCGAAGGGAAGGATGTTAACGTGCTTTTTTTGAGTGCAGGGATAGATATTGCCATGGAATAATCTTCGCGTTGTACTGAATTCTGTAGCTATTTACTTAAAAAATAACCACAGCGGGCAAAGATCCTGTCACTACCGTGCCCGCCGTGATCTCCATTCATTTATTATTAGTGGGAAAAAATTTCAACACAAATTTATCATCATTAGTTGTCACCCTGAGATTGTCGATGCGTTAGCAATGTATATAACCCAGTAGCCAAAACACAATAATAAAAACAACAATGCCTCCAAGGCAACCACCTCCCCATTTCCATCCGGCGTAGCCGGCGATCAAAGATCTCCAGAAATTGTTCATAGTTGATTTTTCAATCTTTGTAGAAAAACTGTGCCAGTTCTTCAAGAGAAGGATAGAATGCGCAATTCACTTTAGGGATTCACACGTACATCTTTGTTCCCCGGAATTATCGCACCATTTTTCGTTAAATTATTTGATACGCATCTTACCAGTGCTTTGTCTGTGCTATTGTTTTATCTTCCCAGGGCTAACTGGTCAAACAATACAAACCTCTGATACCGGAATAAAATTTAGAATTAATTATTTGTAACAGGTTTCCTGGATTTGTTGTTGAAAAAATAATTCCTGCATTCCTCCACCTTATCTGTATTGATAACATCGACACCCAGTTGCTGTAACTCCTTCCAGGATTCGGAATTATCCGGGCTTGCCCATAGCCTGACTAGCTTGCCCATACTGTGAATCTTTTTTACCAGTTGCTCTATGAGGCTACTATCCTGCTTGCCTGCATAGTTAACATAAGAATCGCTGATAAGAGCTACACGTTGAAGCATAGCACTGTCATATGTTTCTTTAGGGCGGCCATCAAAGAAAATATAAGATGGGTAAGAAGTCCATGTAGAGGGAACTCCGCGATCGCCGCTAATGATAAGCTGCACCGCTTTTGCATTTACGGAACGGTCAAAAACAGAACGATACGTTGCTACCAGCCTTATAAGTTGTGCAATAGCAGCCTCACCATATTCTTTTATATCGATCATTAATGCAGGTGTATAGCTGCTGTCTTCACTGATGGTTCCGTTATGACGGCGGAACAATTCAATGATGGGCTTCAGGTAAAGGCTATCCAGACTTTTGGCCGCGGATAGCTCGTTTTTATCATGCGCTACCAGGAGCCGGTTGCCCGAGAGATAGACATCCGCCTCAAGTGAAAATACTTTATGACGTAGGGCATTTGTGAGAGGTTCTGGTTTCTGGTAATCGTTGTGTGCATGTATGAATGTCTGTGCTAAAGATTGAAAAGAAATTAGAATAATTAAAATGCAGAGCAAAGGAGTCTTCATGACACAAAGATTAAATCATTTTTCATTTATCCCATGTCAATTCTTACTATTAACCGTATTTGTTGGTGGTTTGGCCCGATAGCGTAGGGACGTATCAGAATGGCGACCCCGTGCGAGGCGAAGGTAACTCCGACACCAATATTCAATAAAGAACAGAATGATGAACAGAGGCCCTCGCTTCGCTCAGCGGAAAAGGTATAACTAAAGCATCACGGTGGTAACATTGTTTGGCTCATAATTCTTAATTCATTAAACTTCATGCTATAAAGTTTTTCATTCGCATCTTTCTGTACAGGCACTGTATTTGCCTTACCTATAATAACAAAAGCTTACAACTATGCGGAAAGTGATTTTACAATTTGTAAAAGCCACCTTTCCAATCTTAGCAGGATTTTCCACCCTTATAAGTTCTGCTTATAGTCAGCAAAATGTAATTGCTGGTAAGGACGATACACATCCCGAACTGGCAGCCCGGCAATATACCTCCGCTAAAATTTATAAACTGAGTGCAGTTCAAATGCACGGTTACAATGCGATACAGTGGTTGGCTGTTGCAGAAGAAGACACCCGCCGCTTTATTGTAGAATATAGTACTGATGGAGTGAATTTCCAATCAGCAGGCGAGCTAACACCCTTCGCAGGAAATTATAGTCTGAAGCATTATACGCTTGATACCAGGACATTTCTTTATCGAATCAGGATGGAAAAGAAAGATGGTTGCTTTTTTAACTCGATGAGTTTTTTACTGGGCGGAACGGATATTGGACCCGTAAAAATTTACCCGACCATCGTGGAAGGAAATACCCTGAATTTGAGAATGGCTTTTCCTGTTCATCGGATGAGTATCGTTTCTCTGGATGGCAAACAGGTAATGGCAAAAGATCTTGGTGGTAGTGTGGGTACGACAGAGGTTGCTATTCCTGTTTTAAGCAAAGGACAATACCTGGTTACTTTTTATGGCAATGGCTGGCAGAGTACCGAAAAATTTATGATCGGGGGTAGTTAATTGTAAATTTTAAAATGACAACCTTTACTCTTTGGCTAGTTACTTCTCGGCCAGTACGGTTTGCTCACGGAAAACCTTTGCAAATTCAACGAACTTTTTTGCCTGTTGTAGATATTCGTTGGCAAATGTTTGAGAAGGTGGCACATCATTCATGTACATTACCGCAGTCTTAAAACTTCCGGGTATATATAACCCTTTATCGCTGAAATGCGTATCAAAGTCCTTTAATATGCCATGTTGCGTATTGCATTGCACACCCTGTTGCAGTAACAATGCTTTTGCAGTATGTATTTGTGCCGCATATGCATTGTAGATCCCGTCGGCCCATTTCGACCCGGATAGACAATCTTCACTCGCAGCAATTTTTTCTTCCGCTTCCATTATCAACGTAGAGATGAGATCGATCATCACACCAGCACATTCACCTACACCAATGGCCGTTGCAAATTTTTCTTCCTGTCCCCAGTCAATATAATCTTCCGTTTGCAGGGTTTCCAGGCTTGCTAATGGTTTCAACAGGTCATAATAATATTTCTCACCCTTGCGCTGGCTATAATTCAAAAATGTTTCACCGTTTATTGCATTAGTTTTATAGTCGTTCAAAACAACTCTTATTACATCCGGCCCACGTTTACTTGGCACTTTTAATACTTTATCGGCGATGCGACCTTCACCACTACCTAATACGCCACCACCGATCAGAACCTGCAACGCCGGAAGAGTTTGTCCTTTTGCTTTCAATGAACTTCCATGAAAGCCAATCGAAGCCATACCGTGCTGTCCGCAACTATTCATACAGCCACTTATCTTGATCGTAATTTCCTTATTGTATAAAAATTCGGGAAACTCTTCTTCAATTACCTCACTTAAAACAAGTGCAGTGCTTGTGCTGTTACTGATACCGAGGTTACACGTGTCAGTCCCGGGGCAACTTGTTACATCGGCTACGCTTCCAAAACCTGCAGCAGCAAAACCTTCTTCATCTAGGACACTGTAAACATACTCAAGGTGTTCGGGTTTTATAAAACGGAATTGCAAACCCTGGTTAATCGTAACACGGACGTCATCTGCAATTACATCTTTTAATTTCTCAATTAGCCGGCGGCTCGTGTGCGAACTGATGTTTCCATTTGCCACACGAACATAAACTGCAAAATAGCCGGCTTGCTTTTGTGCGAATACATTTGTGGTTTTCCAGAGTTGGTATCTAAATGGGTCAACGGTCAACGGTTCATAGTCCACAGACTGTTGACTGTCCACTGTGGTCGGTGGACTTTGCTGCAGCGAAGTATCCACATGATACCGCTGATGCGTCAATGCCAACTGCTCTTCAACTACCAGTTCATTAAATGCATCCATACCGATCTTTTGGATCAGGAATTTTATTCTTGCCTTGTGACGGCTGTTTCGTTCACCGTAACGGTCGAAAACCCTTAATACAGATTCCAGGTAGGGGATGAGCAGATCTTCGTTCAAAAACTCATGCGTAGTAATAGCAAGGTGTGGTTGTGCTCCAAGTCCACCACCCACTAAAACTTTAAAGCCTCTTACTTCCTTGCCCTCGATAAATTTTATTCTTGGAATAACACCAAGGTCATGCATGAAAACCAGTGCTGTATCTTTTTCACTGCTGCTAAGTGCTATTTTGAATTTGCGGCCCATTTCCTGGCAAACAGGTTTGCGGAGAAAATATTCAAACATTCCATGCGCATAAGGAGTAACATCAAATGGTTCATCAGGATCGATGCCTGCAATGTCCGATGCGGTTATGTTCCTAACCGTATTACCACATGCTTCACGGATGGTAACATCATCTTTTTCTAATTCATTCCACATTTCAGGTGTACGGTCAAGACTTACGAAATGTATTTGGATATCCTGTCGTGTAGTTAAGTGAAGGTTGCCGGTTGAATATTCATCAGAAACATCAGAAATGCGTTTCCATTGGGCAAACGTCATCTTACCGTAAGGTAATTTGATACGCACCATCTGCACACCTTGCTGGCGTTGCCCGTATACTCCCCGGGCCAAGCGGAGGCTGCGAAATTTTTCTTCATCCATCTTTCCTTCGCGGAAAAGACGGATCTTTTTTTCTAATTCGAGAATATCTTTTTCAACAAGCGGATTCTCTAATTCGGTGCGGAAACTCTGCATAGTCGTTGATTTCATTTATGAACTTATATCGCCGGCAGCAACTCGTGTGGTAAAAACCCTACTTTTTAAGTAGACTAAACAAAAGTAAGAATGGAAAGCTGTTTTGTCAAATATTATTTTGATGAACGAATGTAAGTATGATGACTTTTGAGTGACACATTTGTTAAAATATTTCAATTAGTCTACTAGGTAAGTAGAGAAATCTATTATCTTTACTATTCATAGCAGTTATGGATTATCAATTATTCTTAGACCAACGGCTCCAGGAGCTGAAAAACAGCGGCGCTTACCGTTATTTCCTGGAAGTGAACAAGAGTGCACAGCATTTCCCGGGTTTTTATTATACTAATGAACAGGGACAGCAGCACACCGCTGTTAACTGGTGCAGTAATGATTACCTCGCCATGAGCACAAATGAGGAAGTGATCTCCAAACTTGGATTTATTACACATAGAAGTGGCACGGGAAGCGGTGGTACAAGAAATATTTCTGGAACCACCAATCATCATAAAGAACTGGAAAGGACATTGGCCGCCTGGCATAGGAAAGAAGCGGCGTTATTATTTAATGGTGCTTACCAGGCTAACGTAACCACACTTCAAACAATTGGTAAAAATATTCCGGGACTTGTTTTCTTTTCAGATGAAAGGAACCATGCTTCTATTATTGAAGGTATTCGGGGATGTAAAAACGAAAAAAAGATTTTCCAACATAATGATGTGGAGCACCTGGAAGAATTACTGAGATCTGTTCCTGGTGACAAACCGAAACTGATCGTGTTTGAATCGGTTTACTCAATGAGCGGAACGATCTCACCGGTCAAAGCAATCGCGGAGCTGGCAAAAAAATATAATGCGCTGACTTATGTAGATGAAGTTCATGGTGTGGGATTATATGGCGAAAGTGGTGCAGGTATATTAGAGCAGGAAGGCCAGCAAGATTCGATTGATATTGTAAATGGGACCTTATCAAAAGCTATTGGAGTATTTGGTGGATATATAGCAGCATCTGCAACTATCATTGATTTTATAAGAAGCTTTGGCAATGGGTTTATTTTTACAACTTCATTACCACCGGCTATTTGCGCTGCTGCTAATAAGAGTATTCAGTTCATTCAGCAAAAAAGCCAATTAAGAAAACATTTCTTTGAAAATGTCGATCAGTTAAGGACCATATTTATAAATAATGGAATTGGTTTCAGGCAAAACAATTCACACATTACTATTATACCGATGGACGATGCTGAGAAATGCAGGCAGATCGCAAACCAGCTGTTAGAAAAACATGGAGTTTACCTGCAGCCGATAAATTATCCCACAGTGCCTGTTGGAGAAGAATGCCTTCGAATTATCATTACTGCGAGACATTTACCAAAACATATCAATCACCTGGCGTATAGCCTTAAAAAGATCTTACATGCCCTCCCGGCCTTTATTTATGAGCGAGAAAACTCCATATAACAGGTGGGTAGGGGAGACAGTCAAGCTGATCGGAAGGAATTCCCGGCTGTCGCTTTTGCAGATTGATATTGTAAAGCGAAAAATCCAAAATGCATTTCCCGGGCTAAAAGTGGATGTGATCGCACGCAGTAGCAGAGGGGATGCTTTACAAAACATTCCATTACATACTGTGGAAGGAAGTGATTTTTTACTCAGGACATTTTTGATGCGCTAACAATTGGGGAAGCTGATATTGCTGTTCATT
>Ga0126305_10001011_pt1 | contig 12369 bp, 15 predicted proteins | sample Plot26_FD_92536 | JGI IMG/M metagenome (GOLD analysis project Ga0126305, IMG submission 92536) | Serpentine soil microbial communities from UC McLaughlin Reserve, CA, USA - Plot26 | ecosystem: Environmental > Terrestrial > Soil > Grasslands | place: USA: UC McLaughlin Reserve, Lake County... | reverse complement strand
CTTTCAAATGAAGATATTGAAGACATGCTTAAGTAACAAAAATATTCTAAGTTTAAACGATCTAAGTTCGGGCGATATATTTTCAATCCTCAAGCTTGCAGAAGTTTTGAAGAGAGAAGCAAAGACTAAAAGTCAGCGGTCAAGACAATTACTTAGAGGCAAGGTATTGGGAATGATCTTCCAAAAGCCCTCGACCAGAACAAGAGTTAGTTTCGAAACAGGAATGTATCAAATGGGCGGAAACGCAGTCTATATGGACTCCCAGAATATACAGCTCTCGCGTGGTGAATCGGTCGAGGATACGGCAAGAACGTTATCTCTTTACGTAGATTGTATTATGGCTAGAGTCTATGACCACCATGATTTGGAAAAATTAGCGAGTGCTGCTTCGATTCCGGTGATAAATGGGCTGTCAGACACCTTTCATCCATGCCAGATTTTAGCTGATCTGTTAACGGTTAAGGAACATAAGAGAAAGCTAAAAGGAATTGGCATTGCATGGGTCGGAGACGGCAACAACGTATGTAATGATTTATTGATAGGTTGTGCAGAGACCGGAATCGATATAACAGTGGCATCCCCAAAGGGCTACGAACCACCAGAGTGGATAGTATCACTTGCAGCGCATAAAGCGAGAGGTACAGGTGCCCGAGTGAATATAACAGACGATCCGTTTATTGCTGTAAAAGACGCCGATGCCGTAATGACCGACACATTTGTGTCCATAGGAAAAGATGAAGAAAAGGAGGCCAGAAAAGAAGTATTTGTTCCCAAGTATCAGGTGAATTCTAAACTGATGGCACGAGCAAAAAAAGGCGCTCTTTTTTTGCATTGCTTACCTGCAGCCCGCGGTCTAGAAGTTACATCCGAAGTTATAGACGGCAAGCAATCGGTGGTATGGGAAGAGGCAGAAAACAGGCTACATGTTCAAAAGGCTCTCCTGTATATGCTAATTGCTTGTAGAAGTCTTATTAGAGCCAAAGACCGAAAGTCAACTAGATATGATGCGCATACAGCTGGATAGCACGATACTTGCACCTTAGCATGGAAACTTGGTGGCTTGGCTAATCATGATTCTCCGATCGATTTTGTGATTGGATGCTTTGACCTAAACCAGAAATGCCAAATCTTCATATTGCTCTGACCTTAGGCCTTTGATCCATGCAAGAAAAGCAATCTATGCATATTTAGGCATAGGATAGAGGAGACCATCTTTTCTATAGTTCTTCCAACAATCCTGATGGAAGAAAGATAAGACTTCTAAATCGGACTCATCCATATCCCATCCGCAGTATTTACAGATTCGTTTCTGCCTGATGGCGCCGTACCCACCACGATTAAGGCACTTGTCTGTCACCTATGCAGAAGTGGCATAATGTATCTGATATCTTTGGTGGAGCAGACAGAAGAAATTCCCGAATCATCGGCGACGGACTATTGCACGAAATCCTATTTATCAAGGATGTTCTCAATAATTTTCACTTTCATTTCCGACGTCATTTCTTCAGGTTTAATAGCATGAATCTCAAAAGCGTGCTGGTGTGCTTTGTCCTGAACCTCCTTCACAGACATACCCTCAATCACGAAGTCGCAATCAAGTCCTACATCACGACATGCTAGCTTTTTCATTGTTATTCTTAGGTGTTCGGGAAATAAAAATTTTGCAAATTGTTCGACCAAGGTAACTTCCGCCGTAATAATGCCTTTGTCTGTAAAGCGCATTTACCTGTCAATGCCGCCAGATAAAAGGCAGAGGTTCGAAAAAACTAAATGCGTAAGAACAAGGAAACTCTACTAGGATAATAAATGAAAAATATAAAAATAACATCCTATAGTGTGGTCCTGGTTTTAGCTCATGTGGTCCTGTCAATAACCATACCCTTTTTTGATACCTACAAAGTAGCAGAACCACAACTAGTTTATGCTCAAATTAAAGGAGGACTGTCTGCAAGCTCAGTGAATCCAAATAGCACCATTGAAGAAAGGTCTGGGAATACCACCGCAGATCTCTTAACAGGGGGAACTTCTCCTTCATCAGTTACAGAAGGCCTCGCTATGACCATGTCTGAGTCTGGGAGGACAGGTAATACGACTAACCTTACATCTTCGGGAGGAGGACTTTCAGCGTCGTCTGTACAGAAATAGCCGCTCAGCGTGTCCATTTATTGGATAATACGGCACTTAATGACAGTATTCATTATATAATCTAATTTCTGCTCTACCGTTATGTCATTTTTAGATGTAAAAGGCGTTCGTACTTTCTACAAGAATTACGGAGATGGTAATAAAGACAGAAATGTGTTGTTCATACATGGTCTTGGATCTTCCTCGCTTGTGTGGAAGGATATTCCCGAAGCATTATCGAGGCACTTCCACACAATTGCCATTGACTTAGTGGGATTTGGACTCAGCGACAAACCTACCCAACCTGACAATTATACAATGGAAGGATTTAGCAAATTCATTGTAGATTTTCTTGATACAGTTGGAATGAACAAAATGGGTCCTCATAATAAGATAAGTTTAGTAGGACATTCGCTGGGAGGTTTCATAGCGGCATTAGCTGCAACACGACTTAAAGGAAAAATGGAAAAACTTGTGTTGGTAGATTCCTCCGGTCTCCTTGAAAGGCCCACTCCCTTGCTCAAGAACTACTATTCCGCAGCCATGGAGAAAAACCCCATAGCAAGATTTGAAAAGATAAAAAGAGTATTCGAGGACATGTACGCTTCTCCCTCTAGGCTTTTACCTATCTCGGTTGATTTGTTCGATTATGTAATTGAAAGGCAAGGCGCCAGAAATGCGTTTGATTTAGCTTTTAACAACAGCACAACGACTCAGATCAAACCTGAAGGATTCGAGTCAATCCAAGACATTGAGTGCCTTATCATATGGGGTCAAAAAGACAACCTAATACCTGTTGAATATTATGATATGTTTAGAGAAAAGATCCCATGGGCAAAATGCGAAATGATACCGGATGCAGGCCACGCTCCGTTCGTAGAGAAAACGGCTTTATTCTACGAACAATTAAGGACTTTCTTAAGCCAAAAAAATTTCAATGAATAGTACTCAAAAGGTTCCGGTAGTTGGTATTTCATCGGCACTAATAGGAGCCATGATGCTGGCTATGGGAATTGTCTATATAATCATGTTTTTACGGACTATTGAAAGGAAGAGGATCGGCATGGACTGTTATGGTATATCAATAGTCGTTGGAATAGCAATTCAGATCGTGTCTGGAACCAGCGGTTCCATATTCAGTGTATCTATAGAAGGTACTAATTCTCCAATCTCGGGAGTTGTCGGATCCATAAGTGGTGTGGCCCAGTATTACCTACATCGACCACGAGTCAAGGTATTCTTTGGTTTAGAGCTATTAGGTTACAATGTTAAGCGTGGTTGCTCTCAATTTAATCTCCTGGAGAGATAGAGATGAAGAGAATAAATAAAGCGTGGATAATAAGTAGCATCGTCTGCGAGCCTGACGTCTTGAACTAAACAGAGTCATGGGAGTATATGTCATAGAGAAAATCCTGTCTCTTTTTCATTGTCCTAACCCTATTCATAGAAAAGTTTTCTTTCATTGTTAGCGCGCTGCTAAGTGACGTAAATTTATTATGTGATTTCAATGTTAACTTGGGAAGCCTGCATGTTTGCAACTGATAGAGACTCTGAGAGGGCGACTGATATTGACGATTATAGAAGAACCTGTAGCGAGTTCATAATTGACATTAGTAGCGACTATAAAGATTGGGTTGATAGATATGATTTGAACCCAGATGAAGCGAGAAGAAGGAAGGCTGCGATACAGAACGTAGTAGAAACCACCAATATGTGGATAACAAATTACTCCGACTCAATCCACAAAGTCGACATCAGTATGAACGATGGCATCAATAAGATGGCAGAGTTCACTGCAGGATATCCCTTCAAAATAGAAGTACTGTTAAATCAGTCGACACGGTATGCATTTCACGAGGTAGGAAAGCTTAAAGTTAATGTAAAAGCAACACCAAAGATAGGGAGCCTGGCCCGAATAGGGAACTACCACAAGGATCAATTGCTCTTGTTGGACTCGAGTTGTAAGATCAGTTTTGTTGTAAGTGAAGACAGCATGAAAGGAGTCGATGTGTTAGATGACTACGTAATCTTTGATGCTACGCAGTGTCAAAAAAACGACCTAATCTCATTTACAATCACGGTAGAACAAACTACGAATAACTACGTGTCAGAAAGGAGGGGATTTTCGACGATCGTTATGTTGAGCTAAAAATAAGTGTTATTGCTACAAAAAATACTTACTTGATTCGTGGCAACCGAGCCACCAACTGATTGGGAGCAAAGTGAACGTTGCATTAAACGGCGTTTCTCGTGTCATCTTAAAATGATGAGCGCACTTGAGGCAAATTTAGTGCTGGACCTCGCTCATCGGTCCCTTTTAATTTTGAACGTCTTGTAAAATAGGTCGACCATGACCGGAATTTCAAGATAATCTATAAGAATCGCAGTCCACGCAGCGTATACGGGGAATATTACAAGGTCATTGTCGAGGAGTGATTCATACACAACTTCGTCTGTAATCCAGAAAATATGGACTACTTGTATTGCTAATAATAACAGGAATACAACATTCTTGCGAGAATGAGATCCGCGCTTGAATATTCTGAACAAGTAAAATGTAATGCCTGATACTAAGGCAGGAATCTCAACATAATCTACGACAATGAATAATGGTAGTAATATCCGTGGGAGTCCCAAATAGCTTTCGCCTACTATTCGTTGAAGAACCACATCTGCAGTTAACCAGTATAGATGGAGTATCTGCAAGGAGATGAGAATAAAGGTAATCTTTAAGTTCAGGGATTCATATTTTGTCCAAAAGTCTAAAATTTTCTGAATAGCCACTGACATAGTGCTAAATTCTCTCCAAAGTTACCTACAGAAACATGTAACAGGAGGTATATGCGTTTTTTGTTATTCTCAGATTCACAGCAGATTCCAAAATTCCTGATGATTCATAAAAATTGTTGAAACAGTGGTATCGAAGGTTTCTTTTGATTCTCTTCTTTTGATTGAGTCCGATCCAAATAGTTCTCGATATGATAGCGAAGTTTGAACAAAATTCGTGAGGCATAGTGTAAGATTTTCTATCAAAGAACAATAAAAGGATCAGACAAGTCCTTATCTCAACCTGCCAATTACGGCAAATAACTGAATAAATATCCTTCCCTTGAAAGATAAATAAGCTACTAATTAGTATTTTAATTTGAACCTCATATGCAGCAGCACTCATCGAACCCCCGATATCAGTCAATAGAGCAATTGGAGAAGCTCTTTAGCGAGGGTTATGTGATAAATCGTGTTAGTTATCCCCCAACCAGCGACGGGTCAGCTTCAATAATGGTAGACTTGATACAGAGCAGCAGGCATGAGGAATGTTTACTAACCGTTTTTGGGGAAGAAGCAGTCAAGTTATCAAAGCACCTAAAAAGTTCAACATCCGCTGAACAAAAAGGAGATATTGTAGAGTAGTAGCGCATTTTGGAGGTTTGGTCCTAAAATATTGATCATTCGATGGCGAACATGACATCGCTTTAACTTTGAACACAGGACTAGCAAAAGGCGGTTGCGGGGTAGGCAGCTACAATGACCCATGGTAGCATTATCCAATTTAAGCCTGATGTATACAGTTTATTGCTATTAGATATTATATGCCTAACATTACCAGTCAAATCATATTTTATTACAGCAATTGAAACAAACTACGAATCGTTTAAAGAAGAATTTTTTTCACTTGGGTTTTAATAGAAAACCCATCGAAATCGAAGACTGATAAAATTTGTGGATTCTGTCACGAGATAGTATCATGCTTAATACTTAGGGGGCGCCATAACAAAATATGATGGAAAGTCCCAGTCGAATTTCTTCGCTAGAAATGTCTGCTTGAATACTTAATGAGTCTTTAGCGAATGCGATTTAATCAAGAATAACTTATTGGTAGATATAAACGATGGGAAAAGTTCAGACGAACAGAGAAAACTCCGTGTATCTTAAGGACATCGCTGATGATTTCTGCGAGAGTATAAAAATTGAACCTGTTCTTCTTGATGCTATAGAAAGGATAATGACTGGATATTATAAGGTTTCAAAACAAATAGCAAAAGAAAAACTGAGGCCCTTAATTCTGCAAGATAAGAGAATCGTCACAAAGGTGGTAGCTCTGGAAGGAAGAGGGGAAAGCAATTACTTACACGCTAGACATTGGATATATCATGTCGAAGCAGATGAGGATGTAATGCTTGACCGAATCCTAGAATTACATGAACAATATCGCTCAGAGTCGTAGTTTCTATCCCGAACTCCATAATATATTTATGAGGATTGACCAGAAGCAACCACAGATGCACTTCACTGACTCGGCATCGCCGACTTGCTTGCCTCTAGATATTTTTGCTTAAAACCAAGTTTACTTATGCAACGATCTAGGATAGAGACAACGTTGGCTGGTCTTGCGGGTGTATAAACCGATTGACCTTCTTTGTTAGTATCTCCGTGTAGACGTTGCTTTGTTGAAAAGGTGTGAATATTAGAAGATAATAATGACGAATCACCACTCAGCTCTATCATACAAGGAGACGTTAGTATGAATCATATAAAATCGATTAGTCTTTAATGGCTAAGATAGACATAGTTGACTGTAAACTTTCTCTAGATTATCACAATGTCTGTCGGCATGAAAATTGACACCGGCAGAAAAAGGGTAAAGAACTAGTTATATCCTACATGCTCGTATTACAATTCAGTGGGATTCTTGCTTTTCCATAAGAAAAACCGCTGTGAAATCTGTCATGACGCTTTTGACAAGTATGAGCAGCTTGTTGGACACTCAAGAGAAAAGCACCACAGAAGTATTCTAAAATGCCAAAATTGTGGAATGCAGTTCCTCCACGAGAAGGATAGACTCCATCACATGCAAGAAGAAAAAAAGAGGAAAATAGATTTTCGTAGACACAGATAAAGTTGATCCGTTGGCATTGACTGAAGTTTTTGCGCATTGTTGCATGTCTCAAACCCTGGGCTAACAACTCTTATTGGTAGGCAGCAACACAGTTCCATTTCGTTGTTCTGTTATTCTACAAATTCTATGCATTTAAATGTCAACCGGTTTTCGGGATACCTATAGCATTAAACAGGAAGGTGCTTCGTGTGTTCAGAATATCCTACGACTCATGGTTGCATTACAACAGAGAAAAAGCATTGTGATTGTCCTGCAGCTAAAGTCTGAAATAGTTGCAGGTCAGTCCTGCGAGAGTATTGCTTTTACCTTATCTTTTATGTCTTTGTTGTCCACAGGCTTAGTTATAAAATAGTCTCTTCCTAAATCATTAATAACATCTGAATCTGTTTCTCTGAAGTAGGCCAATTCAGTGGCGGTCAAAAAACATGTCCTTAGCGTATTATCCATATCCCTCAATTTCCTACATAGCTGAAACCCATTCATTTCTGGCATTCTGATATCAAGAAGTGCTAAATCGTATGCTCCGGCTTTGAACCGAGATAATGCCAATACTGGATCATTAAATGTTTCAACCTGAAATGATCCTGTTTCTTCCATAGCTGTCTTTAAAGTAAAAGTAATGTCTTGCTCATCGTCAACGACAAGAATCCTTGGTGTCTTTCCTTTTGTTTTTGGCCTTGGTGATATTTTACATCGTCCGTTGGATACCTAAACATAGTAGAAGGTTTTCGATTAATTCTATCAACACCGTAAAACAAGAGTCCTAATGATAGATCGGAAGGAGTAGTCCAATCCATGACGGTAACTAATATTGAAAACATACATAAGAAAGAACAAGGGTTGATGATATTGGGATATGTTTTCAAGAGGACTGCTATTTTCATACAAGACTATTTTGCTATCATCATTATTTCTCATGATTAGCATCTACTCCGTTGTCGTTTCTTCTCCTATCACTTCATTTGCTAATCATGCCCAGGAAATTTCTATCTCACAAGACTTTGCATTATTAGTACCTCTAACTAGTGGAGGAAATCAGGTAAATGTTTTGGTCAACTATACCGTGAATGACCCTTCCATTGTTAACCAGATGGTAAATTCAGTTATGAAAGTATACACGACGAACAGAACCCTAATTAAAACATCTTCCTCAGCAGAAGGATTTATTGTTAATCAGACTGGACTACAGCGTCATGCTACTACAATAGGTGACAGTATGTTGCGTGATGTAACAGCAGTTGTACAGTTTACTGATCTAGCAAAGACTTTGCCCTTGTCAAATCCATTGCGAGTAAACTTAACCCTAAATCAAACAGGGGCTCCGTAATAGCAGACGCCCTCTGGATTCTCTATCTCCAATGATCACATCTAATTTAGATTGCATACACATTCTTAGTTTATTATTCTGAGTTTATTGACAGTGTCAGTATGTGCTAGATAATCATATAAGCGATAAATGTTGCCAGCATTAAAATGTGAAGGATACTTTCGTTTTCCCGGGTCCAGATTTATCTCTGAGAATTTTCTTGTATCCTGTATCTGGTGAGACTAGAGTATTATGAGTGATCTAACCTATCAGCATTTTTCATATTCTGCGGGAAATAATGAAATAATCGCGTCACCTTCGTATAAAACGTATCCGCCATAACCACTTGCGGAAATATCTGTTTCTTGAGCAAAGGTCAGTATCAATTTATCAAACTTATGATCTGGTAAGACGATATAATATGCCTCTACTTGAGCTCAATATAGCACCGAAACTATGATCATGAAGTAGAAGGGGAAAATTGACACTGTCTGCCATTACCAAGCCGCATAAATAAAAATAGTGAAGAACTATCAGACTATGGAGATGGTTGAGGAGCTCTTGTGAGAAAAGGCACAGGTGAAGGCCTTTGTCCTATTGTTATTTGTTTGTCAATTGTGTTTCCGTCCTTGTAAACGGTCAATGTCATATTCTGCCCAACAGATTTCTCCGTCTCAAGATATGAAATCAAATCTTCCATTCTTATAACCGGATTCCCGTCTACTGCTGTTATTATATCACCTCCAAGCCTTTCTCCATACTGGTTGGTTATACTTCCATTTATACCAGCTTTATCTGCGGGACTATTCTTTACAATAGTATCTGCTATAATCCCTTTGAAGTTTCTCTCAAGCCCCTCCCTTTGCGCTACATCAGATGTCAAAGGAGCCCCGGTCATTCCAAGCCAGGGATGAGTGTAATTTCCTGTTTCTATCAATATAGGGACTATGCGCTTAACAGCATTAGATGGAACTGCAAATCCAATGTTACCCGGAAAAATACCTGCAGTATTTACCCCAATAACTTCCGCTTTCATATTTAGTAAAGGCCCTCCGGAGTTTCCTGGATTAATTAAGGCATCAGTTTGGATCGCATTGGGTACAGAGAACCCCGTTTGTTCAAGTGGTAATAGACGTCCTGTCTGACTAACTATACCTGTCGTAATTGAGCCTTCTAATCCAAATGGATTTCCTATGGCTACAACTTGATCTCCCACCTTGAGCTCTGATGAATTTCCTAGCGTAAGGGGAGGAGCCAATTCAGCTCGAGTGAAATTTTCAACTATCTTCAAAACAGCTATATCACTATAGACATCCCTTCCAGTAACATTGGCAGTATACCTATTTCCATCTATGAATGTTATATCGACTATTCTGGCATTTGCTACAACATGATTGTTGGTAACTATGTGTCCATCATTATCATACACAAATCCTGAACCTAATGCTGTCTGATTTTCTTGCTGTCTATCAGGATTAGGTAAGGTCAGAGGAGGAACCGAAGTGGTTATTTGTACCACGGAGTTCTCTACCTTATTGAATATATCATGAATAGAAAGAGGTTGCAATTGCTGCGGATTTATTTCATCTTGTGCGACTACGTTATGGGAGTTTGATATTACAATTATTAATGCAGCCACTAAAGGCATTATTGAAAAATGTGGCAACGAAGACTTCTTCATAGAGCCATAAGTTGAAAAAGCGCCTCTTATAGTAGTTTCTATTTGTCTAATATAACCTCGGCTAGTAAATGGCTAATAATTTATCTACTCTATCTCTATAATACAATGAATAGAAAATGAAAAGGCGAATAAACAAGCCAATTATCAAACATCCAATCGGAGATATAGAGTTAATCAGAAGAGGCAGAGGTTTTTCCAGGTCTGAGCTGAAAGATTCAGGACTAAACAATATCAAAATTGCCAGAAAAAATGGAATACCAGTGGATATGCTCAGAAACACAAAATATCCTGAGAACATTGAACAGTTAAAACCTATCGTAAGAGAGATCCTCAATTCACAGAAACCAGCGGGGAAAGGGAGTAAACGAACATAGCCTTTAACTCAAAAAACAAAAATCCATTGTTCTCATAAATGCCAAACAAAGTTGAGAAATATTATTTTTTAAATACAACACCAATGCCAATACCTCGAGTATATAGATCAAGGGAATTTAATAGAAGGAATGATGTTCTCGTCAAGAGTCTAATTCTAAAATAATTTTTATTGGATTTAAGTTTAAACCTGAATTCGATGGATTAGATTCTGATCTTTTTTAGATACAAGAACACTACGGTGGAGGCGGAAGAGGAAGATTCTACATGTGATTTGAAGCGACGTACGTATTGAAAGGATTCAGATAGCTAGGAACAGTACAAGGGATGCTTGATATCGCAACCGATATTGCGAAACAGGATGGTTATTCATGAATAGTTTTAGACAGTTCAAAGGGATTAGATGCGGCAAGAGTATTATATCTGAAAACGGGTTTTGAAGAGATTCCACGATATAATAATAACCGCAGAGCGATTGTGAACGGCTTTACCTCTAATTAATTATCTTCTCCGGAGCTTTACAACAGCTAGGGACAATGGTACTCGAAAAAGCTCCAACCCTCTGATGTACTGTATATAACCAAATAGGTGTTGTTATGGTGTCTAAAGTTTGGAGAAAAGCTCCACTAGAAGCCTATACTAGAAAGATGAAAATAACTAAAGCTTCCGATTCTTGTTTACAACTTGATATAAAGATTTCACGCTATATACTATTAAGAGTAGGCTTGAAGGGATGGCGGCAATGGCTGCTAGAGCTATATGGAAAGGAAGCATATCGTTTGGGTTAGTGAATATACCGATTCAGGTTTTCTCGGCTACGCAAAAAGAAGACTTCACTTCATTTAATCAACTTTGTGAAAAAGGACACAAAATCAAATATAAAAAATGGTGTCCCATAGAGGAAAGGGAAGTTCCCTGGTCTGAAATCAAAAAAGGATACGAAATTACAAAGAATAATTATGTAGTGTTAGAAAAAGAAGAGGTAGAAAATATTAAACTTAAGACAACCAACACAGTTGAGATTAAAGAATTCATAGGCTCAGAAGAGTTTGACCCTATCTTTATTGAAAAAAGTTACTATGTGGGACCAGACCCAGGAAAAAAGAAAACCGACACCTCTAATAGGGCGTATTCACTATTTGTCAAAATTCTACATGAAACTAGAAAAAAAGCAATAGCGAAAGTAGTACTAAGGGAAAGAGAACAACTAGTTGCTCTCAGTGCATATCAAAGAGGTCTTGTAATGCATCAGCTAAAATGTTTAGATGAAATAAGACCCATGGATGAAATTGGCAACCTGGATAGTTTGCAGAAAGTTGACTCCAAAGAGTTATCGTTAGGAAAGACATTGGTAGATAGTCTGACAACCGAAAAGTTTGACCCGGGCCAGTATTCTGATACCTATGCTAAAGAGCTTGTGAAACTAATAGAAGCAAAATCTAAGGGACAGAAGGTGACTGTCGAAGAAGAGCAGGAGAAGCCTGCTGATACAACAGACATACTTGAGGCACTTAAAGATAGTCTTAAAGGAACAGGCAAGCAACCGACCTCTGCAGTGGCTAAGCGAAAGATGGGGATGGCGATGAGCAAATAAGTATGCAATCATATTCCGCACTAACCAGATAGGAGATAGAAAAACTACAACCTTTACGTGAATACATTAGTGTGGTTTTTTGCTTAGCTTTCAGATATAGACAGTGTATATTCTGTCGAACGACCGAACTTACCTGTACAAGATGTACATCTAATGCTGGTAGTAAAAAATGTAAGAAATACGATTAAAATCGCACATCGATATGCATCTAATAGGCAATATACTCTTGGTCAATTGAAAAATATCAACTGGTTGGTACAGGCCTCGCCACTGGACTCTAGTCTGGACTGCCGTCTCCATCCATATCAATACTATCATCTATACCTTCGTCATCATGTTTATTTTCGTCCCCTGGTAGCTCTTCTTCAGGACTTCTCGTTATTTTTACAGGCCTT
>Ga0126305_10001009_pt1 | contig 12383 bp, 7 predicted proteins | sample Plot26_FD_92536 | JGI IMG/M metagenome (GOLD analysis project Ga0126305, IMG submission 92536) | Serpentine soil microbial communities from UC McLaughlin Reserve, CA, USA - Plot26 | ecosystem: Environmental > Terrestrial > Soil > Grasslands | place: USA: UC McLaughlin Reserve, Lake County... | reverse complement strand
GGCCGCCAGGAAGCGCTCGGCCGTCCGCATGTTGAGGGTGAAGATGGATGAGGAGAGCCCCTGCGGCACGTCGTTGTGGACGCGGATCGCCTCGTCGAGGTCGTCGAACTCGAAGATGTAGAGGATGGGCGCGAAGGTCTCCTCGCAGGTGATGGGGAGCGGCTTCGGCACCTCGACCAGCGTCGGCTCGACGAAGAAGCCGGGGCGGTCGATCGGCTTGCCGCCGTAGAGGACCTTGCCGCCCTCGCCCTTCACCCGCTCCAGGGCCTTCATCATGTTGTCGACGGCGGTCTGGTCGATCAGCGGCCCCATCAGGGTGCCCTGCTCCGGGCGGGCGAGGTGCCAGGCGTTTCGCAAAGAGGCACCCGAATACTGAGAACCATGACCAATCCACAGCCGTTTCCTCCTTCGTCCCAGTCCGGCAGGTGACCTCGACCAGGGCACCGCCGTCGGGGATATAGCGGAGTCTTCTCATGCCCTCCTAAGACGGAAAAAGTGCCTCCCATCTTGCAAGGTCCCGCCGGGCTTGAGTTTGCGAGGGGGGTTTTTGCTCATTTCGACCCTTTAAGAGAGTCCCTCAAGGCTGGAGCGGAAGCGAAGGAAGGGATAGAGGCCCTGCCGCGGAAGGCCAACTGCTGCTGGTGGGTGCTGTCTGGGGGTTGTCGGGGCTGTCCGCATGGCACCTCTCCGGCACCTCTCCGGCACCTCTCCGGCACCTCTCCGGCACCTCTCCCGGCACCCTCTCGCCTCTCCTGCGGTTCGCATGGCACCTCTCCCCACCTCGCGCATAGGCATTCTCCAAGAAAGAGTCGTAGTGCCGTTCTCCCCCTTCTACGGAGCTCGCGCTTCCGGCGCCTAGATGCGCGGCAGGGGGAGGAGCCCGCATCTTGACCGGCCGTTCTGCTTAGTGGCATAATAGAATTATAGAAAATCATCACTGAGTTTAGTGATGGCAACTGGCAGGAGGAAGACGATGCTGCAAGTGGAGCTCGACATTTTTTCTGGACGGCCGAACCCCTCGTGGATCCTTTCCGACAAGGAGGAGAAGGAACTGCTAGATCGCGTCGCCGCCGACCCCAATCTCATGCTGCCGGCCTCGGCTACGAACGGCCGCCTGGGTTATCGTGGGTACGTGGTGACGGCGGTCTCCGAATCCCTCGACAAGAAGCTGCCGTCGCGCTTCCGTATCGGCGGCCAGCCCGGCAGCGAGGGCGACGTCAATCTCTGGCTGCTCGGCACCTCGGAAAAGTTGGACACCGAGGTGGACGACTACCTGCGGGAGATCGCCACGGGAATGATCCGGAAGGACGAGGTGGCGCCCGGACTCAGTGACGCCCTCCCCGACAAGGGAGCCCTCGCGGCCTGCGCTTCGAACTTCCTCACCAGCTCTTCCGACTTCAGCTTCTGGAACGGAGCCGCCAACGTAACTGTCAACAATTGTTACAATTACGCCTCGAACTACCGCAGCAACACCTTTGCCCAGCCGGGCCGGCAGTCGGGGCACCTCTCCTCCTTCCCCCCGACCTGCAGCAAGATCGGGACGGCCATCCGCTGGGATGGCTGGAAGGATGTCTGCCAGGCGTCGAGCAACTTGACCATCTGCCTGGTCATCTGGCCGTCGACCTCCCCCTCCACGGGAGATTTCCACTTCTACCGCAAGTGCAGCGGCGGTCTCTGGTGCCATAAGCCGGGTCAAACCCCGGCCAAGAACACCGACGACGGGGGAAACCTGATCACCAACCCTCAGACCGCGAACCGTGGCCTCTACACCACGTTTTGTGAATACTTCTACGTCGGCGGCGGCTCGATCGTGGTGAGCTGACGCCTACGTCATGTGTACCGCCCGGGCTTGCTTCACCCTCGCCTTCACGGCGATGCTCGCCACCTCGGCTTGCGGAGGAGAGGATCCGTCGATGAGGCAGGAAGAGAAACCGCTCCAACCTGATGCCGCCATCGTGGAGGTCGACCTGTTCTCCGGCCGCCCCAACCCGAGCTGGTCGCTGACGCCGGAGGAGGCTGCCCATCTCGTCGAGATCGTCGACGAGTTGGAGCCGGCCGCCGCGCGAGAGGCCCCAGGCTGGCTCGGCTACCGCGGGATCCGATTCCGGCTGCTCAGGCAGGGCCGAGAGATCGAATCGGCGCAGAGTTTCGACGAGCACCTGAGCCGCCAGGGGGCCGCGGGCACCCGCCACCTGGCAGACCCGGGGCGCAAGGTCGAGCGGTGGCTGTTGGGCACCGGCGAGGGCAGAATCGAGCCCGAAGCCTATAAAGGATACAGGACCGCAGCGGAATCCCACTGGACCAGAAAGAAGGGACCATGAGCACGAACCGAAGAGAATTCCTGAAGCATACCGGCAGCCTCGCCTTGACCGGCTTGGTCGGCACCTCGGGCCTCGCCGCGGCGGCGGCCACCACCCCCACCACACCGGCGGCTCCCGCGAGCCGCGGCGCCGACTCGATCGAACGTTGGCTGCTCGAGACCGGGCGGCCTGAGCTCGGCGAGGACGTCTATCGCGCCGTCGCCAGCGGCAAGGTCTGATAAATCCTGCCGCGCGGGGGGCGAGATTCACCCGCGCGGCCGTTCGCTTACCAGGGCCGCTAACTGCGCCCGCCGCCTTGCTACGGCGCGACCTTGAACTCCACACCCTGCGCCAGAGGCAGGTCGGTGCCCCAGTTGATGGTGCAGGTCTGGCGGCGCATGTAGGCCTTCCAGGAGTCGGAGCCGGCCTCGCGGCCGCCGCCGGTCTCCTTCTCTCCCCCGAAGGCGCCGCCGATCTCGGCTCCCGAGGTGCCGATGTTGACGTTGGCGATGCCGCAGTCGCTGCCGGTGGCCGCCAGGAAGCGCTCGGCCGTCCGCATGTTGAGGGTGAAGATGGATGAGGAGAGCCCCTGCGGCACGTCGTTGTGGACGCGGATCGCCTCGTCGAGGTCGCCGAACTCGAAGATGTAGAGGATGGGCGCGAAGGTCTCCTCGCAGGTGATGGGGAGCGGCTTCGGCACCTCGACCAGCGTCGGCTCGACGAAGAAGCCCGGCCGGTCGATCCGCTTGCCGCCATAGAGGACCTTGCCGCCCTCGCTCTTCACCCGCTCCAGGGCCTTCATCATGTTGTCGACGGCGGTCTGGTCGATCAGCGGCCCCATCAGGGTGCCCTGCTCCATGGGATCGCCGATCCGGACCGAGCCGTAGGCGTTGACCAGCCGGCGCTTCATCTCGGCGGCGATGCCCTTCTGGAGGAACAGGCGGCGAGTGGTGGTGCAGCGCTGGCCGGCGGTGCCGACGGCGCCGAAGAGCACGGCGCGCAGGGCGAGGTCGAGGTCGGCGTCGTCCATCACCAGGAGGCCGTTGTTGCCGCCCAGCTCGAGGAGGGCGCGGCCGTGGCGCTCGGCCAGGACCTTGCCGACCTCGCGGCCCATGCGGCCGGAGCCGGTGGCGGAGATCAGCGGCACGCGGGCGTCCGCCACCAGCCGCTCGCCGACGCCCGTGCGGCCGCCCATGACGAGGTTGAAGATGGGCGGCGCGGAGTTGGCCTTGAGCACCCGGTCCGCGATCTTGGTGACGGCGATGGCGGTGAGGGGAGCCTGGTGGGAGGGCTTCCAGATCATCGAGTCGCCGCAGATGGCGGCCACCATGGCGTTCCAGGCCCAGACGGCGACGGGGAAGTTGAAGGCGGTGATGATGCCGACCGGCCCCAGGGGATGCCACTGCTCGTACATCCGGTGGTTCGGCCGCTCGGAGTGCATGGCGAGACCGTAGAGCTGGCGCGACATGCCGACGGCGAGGTCGCCCATGTCGATCATCTCCTGCACCTCGCCGAGCCCCTCGGAGAGGACCTTGCCGACCTCCAGCGACACCAGCCGGCCCAGATCCTCCTTGTGGCGGCGCAGCTCGTCGCTGAGCTGGCGCACGATCTCGCCACGGAGCGGCGCCGGCCAGGTCCGCCACTCGCGGAAGGCCTCCAGAGTGACGGCGGCCACCCGCTCGTAGTCCTCGGTCGTGGCCAGGCGCACGGCCGCGATGGGCTCGCCGGTGGCGGGGTTCAACGACTCGACCCGCTCGCCATGGGTCTGGAGCCACTGGCCGTCGAAGGCGCCCGGGCTCTCGGGCTCGACGCCGAGGGAATCGAGAATGCTGGAGGTGCTGCTCACTGTATCTACGGTCATCACGGATTTCTCCTGGAAGGGTTCAAGGCAGAGCAATACAGGATATCACCGCCTGTCGGGGCGTGGCCGCGCTGGGTAAGCAGGGCGCCCACACAGGGGCGCCCCTACTACAATGCCACGATGACCGGCCTGATTCCCGCCCTTCTCCTCGCCCTGTTCGGCGCCTGGTGCGGGACGTTCGCCTGGGGGACGTCGTCGGCGGCGAGCGCGGCGGCGGCGCTCTCCCTGCTCGGGATGCTGTTCTGGACGGGCGCTCCCTGGCGGGACCCGCTCCGCCTGGGGAGGGCGGGACGCCTGCTCCCCCTGGCGCTCTGGATCGCGGTGGCGGCGAGCTGCTGGGCCTCGCCGGTGCCGCGGGCCGGGCGGGTGGCCGTCATCCTCCTGCCGGCGTTCCTCGGGCTGCCGGGAGCGGTGGCGCGCTGCTGGCGGCGGGAGGCGGACCGGCGGCTGGGGCTGCGGGCGCTGGCGGTGGCGGTGGCTGGGATCTCCCTTTGGGCATTCCTCGACTGGGCGCTCCTGGGAACGCCCCGGGCGTCGATGCCGCTGGGGCACCACAACCTGCTGGCCGCCTGGCTGGTGATCCTGCTGCCGGTCGCCGTCCTGCCCGCCCGCGAGCCGGGTCCCTGGCGGTTCGCGGGGCTGGCCGCCGGGGGCATGGCCATTCTCGCCGTGCTGGCGAGCCGCTCGCTGATGGGCTTCGCGGCGCTGGCTCTCGAGGCCCTGGTGGGGGTTGCCATGCGGGCGCGTCCCCGGCAGCGCCGCGGGTGGGCCGTGCTGCTGGCGCTGGCCCTGCTCGTCTCGTTCGTCCAGTTTCCCCGCATCGTGCGGATCGCGACGGGAGAAGATCCGTCCGCGCGGGCCCGGGCGGTCTACTGGGCCGCGGGGCTGGACGGCTTCCTGGCCCATCCGCTGCTGGGCTGGGGACCCGGCTCGGCGGCGTGGACGTCCGCCGCCTTTCTCGAGCCCATTCCCACGGTGAACCCCTGGGGGGAGTCGGTCGGCGAGCTCCACTCCCTGCCCCTGGAGCTGGGGTACGAGCTGGGCTTCACCGGGCTGGCGTTCGCGGTGGGGCTGACGGTGCTGTTCTTCGTCCGGCGTCTCGGCGAGCGGGAGGAGGGGCGCGACCCCGCTCTGCTCGCCGGAGGGCTGCTGGGGCTCGGCGGCGGCGCCCTTGCCGCGCTCGGCAGCGGCGCGGTCGCCATCACGGCCCTGCCTCTGGCCGCCGCGGTCGCCGCCGGCGCGGCGCTGGCGGGGAGCGGCCGGGGGAAGGCCCGCGGCGAGCCGCCCTGGCCGTTGCGGATCTACGCCGCCGCCGCCCTCATCGCCCTGTTCCCGCTCGAGCTCGCGCGCTGGCGCTACGACCGTGCCGTGACCGTGGATGCGGCGGGCCTTGGCGGGGCGGCCGAGGCCGAGCTGGCCGTGGCGATGCGCCTCGATCCCCAGTTCCCCCTCTACCCGATGCGGCTGGCGTTGCTGAAGGCCCGGAAGCCGGGCGGGGCGCCCGCGGCCGCCGAGGTGGCGCTGAGGGCAGCCGAGAAAGGCCGAGCGGTTCCATCGCTCTGGCTGGTCGCCGGCATCCTGGGCCGCTCGGGGAGACGATCCGCGCTCGACAGGGCTTGCGTTCTCGATCCCCTGAATCCGTTCGCCCCCTTCTACGAGATGCTTGCCGGGGGACCGGACGCGCCCGCCTATGGCGCCCAGGCTCTGCTGGCCGAACCCCGCCTGGCCACCGCGATCTTCTGGGAGAAGAACCCTGCCCTCTTTTCGCGGTCCCTGGAAGCCCTCCGCGCCTGGCCGGGGGTGGACGCGGGCTGGAAGGAGGCTCTGCTGGCGGCAATTCCTTCACTCACCCGCCGGGGACCGGCCAGGAAGGTGGAGCTGCTGATCGACGACGTCGAGGATCGGGATGTGATCTCGCTGCCCGTCTTCCGCCGCCGTCCATGGCCGGCCGCGTGGGGCCTGATCGACGTCCGGCGGAACGACTGGGAGCGGCTGCGCCTGCCGCCGGCGGCCGCCTCCAAGGGCACGTCGCCGGACTTTCTCCACAGGTCGCCGTGCCTCAGCCGCTCACCGCGTGGGCAGATCTTGCTCACTCAGTGAGCGTTTTCACGCCGCCCGGCGATCTCCACAAGACCTGTGGAAAACCTTGTGGGAAAGACCTGTTCAAGGCCGAAAAACGCATGCCCTCACAGCGGTTTGCCGCTCTTTGAACAGTTTTCTGTGCAGTTCCTGGAAGTGGTTTGCTTACAGCGAGTTGAAAAAATGTTCCCTTGTAGGAGGCCTATTTTTTCCGAAATACCACCTGGGGTGGAGCATAATTTTCCACAGCCCGGGAGGCATGTTCCCCGGCGAGGCTTCGCCAGGACTTGAAAACGGCGTCAGTCGGCGCTGCCGGGGACGAAGGAGAGATCGCCTCCGGCGCCCATCTGGGAGGCGTAGGTCAGCACGGCGCCTCCGCTCGTCACCTCGGTCACCACGGTCCAGCGTCCGGAGCCGATGCCTGGAAAGATCCCCAGCAGGTCCCGCTCGAGGTGCTGCTTCGGCCGGAGCTGCAGCTCCGCCTTCCGGATCACCGTTCCCTCGGGGCTCGTCAGGCTCAGCCGCAGGGTGGCGGGCTGGTCTCCGAGGTTGACGGCGCCGTAGCTCGCCTTGACGAGGGTGGACGGCTCCGCCGCGAAGCTGACGGACCGGGCCGCCGCCTCGTCCATGCCCTGGCTGTCCACCAGGGCGGCGAAGCGCCGGCCGGTGCCGCCGCGGGGGCTGGAGACGGCCAGGCTGAGGACCCGGGGCGCGGGGCCGGCCGGGCCGTCCCAGGAGATCCGCAGGTACCCCAGAGCCTCGTTGAGCGAGAAGAGGTCCCGGAGCACGTCCTCGATGAGCAGCGAGCCCAGGGGCTGGAGCAGCAGGGTGACTCGGAAGGCGGAGCCGTCGCCGCCCCGCAGGCGAAGGTCGCACTGGAGCTCGCGGGGGTACGGCGACGGGTTGGCGATCACCAGCTTGCTGAACTGGAAGGTGTTGAAGGCGCCGGGGCCGCGCGCCACCCGCGGGATGAACAGCTCTCCCGAGGCGCCGGCCGGACCCTCGAGAGGCCTGGCGGGCAGGAAGACGTCGCGTTCGAGCTCGCCGCCCAGCAGGGTGGCCGAGGCGGAGAAGTTGATGCCGTTGGAGCGGAAGCGGGCGCTGAACGGCCCGGTGTGGCGCTCGGCATCCGGGAACAGCCGGTCGAGGCGCTGGGACCGGTTGGCGCGGGGGCCCAGATTGATGAAAGCGGAATCGCCGACCGGCCGGCCGTCGCCGTCCAGCAGGTCGATCGTGACCTGGCCGGCGGCGGCGTCGAGGTTGGCGACCACCAGGGTGGTCACGACTCCGCCGCCCTGGAGCAGGCCGGCGGCGATCTTCTCTTCCGCGGACCAGCCCGCCCTGGGCTCCTCGCCCACGAAGGGGCCGAAGCCGCCGGCCTCGCCGCCCGCGGGATCGGCATGGCTGCGGCTGAAGGCGAAGACCCGGGGTGGGGCTCCGGCGCCGGCCGGCAGGAGGTAGGTGAGGGAGAGGCTGCCCTGGCCGGCCGCCCCGAACAGCTCGCGGAGCACGTCGGGGATCAGCAGCGAGCCGCCCGGCGCGAGGGTCAGGTCTTTCCACGGGCTCGGTGAGGGGATGCCGCGGGGTTGGAAGGAGACCCTCACCAGGGCGGGGGAGGGGCCGTCGTTGGCGAGCGCCAGGTCGCTGCGGAAGGTGGCGCCGGGACCCCGCGGCGCCGAGAGGACGCTGGGCAGGAAGGACTGGCCTTCGGCGGGCGTCAGCGCCGCGCCCTCGACATGGACCCGCAGCGTGCGCTCGGTGGTCTGCCCGAGGTCTCCCAGCAGGCGGACCCGGACGACCCGCTCGCCCGGCTCGGTGAAGATGTGCGTGGCGCAGAACGCCGCCGGCGCGCAGGGAGAGTCGCTGAAGCCCAGGCCGGTGCCGAAGTCCCAGCGCGCCCGCCGGGCCGGGCCGGAGAAGGACACCGAGAAGTCGACGGGCTCGCCCGTCCGGGCCGACTGGACCCGCGAGGTGAGGGAGAGCGCCGTCAGGGGCTCGGCCCGCGGCACCGCCAGCGCCGCCCGCGGGCCGCGGCTCTCGCCCTTGGCGTTGAAGGCGGCGATCTGGTACTCGTAGCGGCTGCCGGGCTGGAGCTGAGAGTCGACGAAGACGGTGGTGCCCGCCGGCAGCTCGGCGATCCGGGTCGGCTGGGCGGGCCGGTTGGCCCGGCCCTTCGCTCCACTCCCTGCGCCGCCGGCCCAGCGGTAGACGCGGAAGCCCTCCTCGCCCGCCGAGCGGTCTTCCCAGAGCAGGCGGGCGGTGAGCCCCGCCTCCTCGGCGATGAGGTTGCCGGGCGCCGCCGGGGGCGTCAGGGCGGCCTGGCCGGCACCCGGCCGGTAGAGGGCCTGGAGCGCGGCCCGGTCGTCGCCGGACAGGCGGGCGCCGCGGCCGTCGTCGTGGATGTAGGCCCGCATCAGGGCGTCGTCGCGGGCGGCGCTCGTGACGCAGTCGTAATCGCCCGAGCTGCCGCACGAGTGGTCGAGCCCCAGGGTGTGTCCCAGCTCGTGGGCGAACAGCTCCTCGGCGGCTTTCTGGGGATTGGCGCTGCGGCTGAGCCAGCAGGCGATCCCCGCGTTGGTGACGATGTCGGCGCCGGTGATGGCGATGAACTCTTCGCCTCCCCACGTGGCCCGCCGCCGCGAGTCGTACCAGGGGCCGCCGATGGCCAGGACGCCGCCGCGGGTGCAGTCGAACAGGTCGGCGGTGGGCTGGTCGAAGGCGATGGCATTGACGCGGTCGAAGCTTTCGAGCCCGCCCGTGGCATGGGTGGCGCCGGCGTAGGCGTAGTGGAGGGGCGTCGAAGGCTCCGCGTTCCAGGCCGCAAGAGCGCTCTGGAACTCGGCGAAGCCGCCGCCCGGGACCCCAGGCTGGCCGGTGGAGCTCATGCTCCAGGAGACGCTGCCGCCCTCGTCGAACTCGAACCAGCGCAGCTTCACGCCGTCGGAGGCCAGGAGGGTGAAGGGCGCGCGGAACGGCCGCTGAAAGTCGCCTTCAATGAAGTAATCCGGGGCGCGGCGCGATCCCGCCGCCCGGTCGGCGAGCCAGGCCCGGAATCGTTCGGCGTCCCGCGGCCGGTCCTCGCCGTTCTCAGGATCTCCAACCGCGCCGCCGACCGCCTTCGCCTCGGAAAGGTCGCGCACGGCGATCCGGCGGCCGTCGCCCAGGGCCTCCTCATGGAAGGCGCCCAGCATCAGGTGGAGGATGTGGAAGGAGCCGTCGGCGTTGGGCACCAGGAAGAGGAGCGCGTGCTCGCCTTGCCGCAGCGCCGGTGCGCCCCAGATCTTGAGGCCCGTGCCGTCGGGACGCCGGCCGCCGGGCACCCGGACGGTGAGGTGGCTCGCCGCGGGTCGTGCCGGAGACTGGCCCCGCAGCCACCGCTCCACGTCGACTTGATAATCAGTAGAAGGCGCGCCGCCCTTGCCGCTGCCGGTGGCCGTGACCACCCCTTCGACGATGACCGGCGCCTGATCGGCGAGGTCGGGATCGGCCACCATCTGGTACGTGGTGGCCGCGGCGGGACCGGCGAGACACACGACACACAAGGCGCCGAAGGCGCGCGAAAAGGCTCGCATGAGAATCTACCTTTCCCGGGGCAGACCCAAGCGCCCCTAGGTGTGCTTCGGAGAGGGCCGGCCGAAGACCTTCAGACCGGCCCCGAGCTATCTGTGGTAGATCTCTGCAACAAATGGGCCCACCATGAAATGGGCCGGATCGATCTGGCTTTGCAGGCAGACGCCCTGGATGCCTTCCAGGAGCAGGAGGCGGGCGGACTCCGCGAGGCCGGCGGCGGTCGTGCCCTGGATGGCCTTCAGAGTGCGGGCGCCGACGCGGCACGGCCGGATGCACCGCGAGCTCTCCAGGCGGTGGAGGAGGCCGTTGGCGCCGCGCCCCTCGACGGCGGCGTAGATCACCACCCGGTCGTCCTCGACTTGCGGGACGGCCGCTTCCATCTTCTTCAGCAGCCGGTCCGCCCGGTCGTCCCCCTCCGGCAGATCGCGCAGCAGCTCCTCGACCCAAGCGTAGTGGCCGGGGTAGCGCAGCGTCTTGTAGTCGAGATGGCGCACCTTGCCCTCGAGCGAGAAGGGCAGGTCGGCCGCGCCGCCGGAGGTCAGGGCCTCCTCGTAGACGACGCCGTCGAGGAGGATCAGGGCGCGGTCCGAGAGCGAGGGCCGGGTGGTGCGCCGGTGGTCGCGCACGACGGTGGCGGGCTCGACGTACTCCGTCGCGACGCCGACCGTGCTCCAGGTGAAGCCGTAGAAGTGAGGGGCGCGGGTGGTCGCGGTGAGGGCGCCGACGCGCATCTCCAGTCGGTCCGCGGAGTCGACGCCGTGCTCGCGGCAGAAACGCTGGAAGAGGCTGTGGCCGAGCACGTTGACGTAGCCCGGCGCGAGCCCCGTCTGGAGGAGGAAGCCGCGCTCGGACCCCGCCGCGATCTCCTGGATCTCCTCGGTCTCCTTCACGTGCTCCGTCAGGTTGGCGTAGTGGAGGTCGAACTTGCGGGCCAGCCGCGCCATGCGGGGCGCCTCCCGGCCCGGCAGGCAGTCGAGCAGGATGCCGCCCCGCTCCAGGGCCTCGTCGAACTCGGCGCTCGTCCCCTCGGCGGGCAGCAGGAAGGGGAGCACCTCGCCGGGCTTGGTGGACCCTTCGCGGATCCAGGCGGCGGCGCTCTTCGCCCGCTCGCCGTCGGCATCGCCGATGAGGACGTCGACCTCGAAATCTCCAAGCTCACGGAGCAGGAGGCCCGTGGCACTCCCCATGCCGCCGGCTCCAGCGATCACGACCTGGTGCTTTTTGCTCATAACCACGCGCGCTCGTCTCCCGGCTCTCCGCTGGAGTCGCCTTGATTCAGGTTCCCATGGGTGGGGTCAGGAGGCAGGGGATCCCGCTCCCGGAGGAAGCGGCGGCATCGTAGCACCGCCGTCCAGGAGGGTCAACGAAGGGGATCGGAGAGGGGGCCGCCGGGATGGACGGGACCGCCGGCGCGGCGCCGCACCGGCTGGCCCGCCACGATCGTGCGGTTGCGGCCCGTCTCCTTGGCCACGTACATGGCCGCGTCGGCCAGGCGCAGGAGGGTGCTCTTGCTGGTTTCGAGCGGCAGGCCGGGCTCCAGGTGCTGCCTCAGGGTGGCGACGCCGACCGAGCAGGTGATCCCCGTCAGGCCGAGGGGATCGGGCTGGATGTCCCCGGGGCCGGCGCAGAACGTGTTGGCGGACACGTCGGCGCGGATCTCCTCCGAGAGGTCGATGGCCGTGTCGAGGTCGGCGCCGGGCAGCAGCAGCACGAACTCGTCGCCGCCGTAGCGGGCGGGGATGCCGCCCAGAGGGCTCACCTTGCCGCGCAGCAGGTGGCCCACCTCGCGCAGCACCTGGCTGCCCGCGAGGTGGCCGTGGGTGTCGTTGACCCGCTTGAAGAAGTCGAGGTCGAGGAAGAGCAGCGCCAGGTCCATGTCCTCGGCCCTGCAACTCTGGATGGTGTCGGACAGCGCGATGTGGAGGTAACGGTCGTTGTACAGCCCGGTCAGGTTGTCGCGCTTGGCGATCTCCTGGGCCTGCCGGCCGTCCAGCACGTTCTGGATCGAGATCGAGATGTAGCCGGCGAAGATTTCGAGGAGGTTGCGGTCTTCGTGGCTGTAGCCCGGGGCGTTGCGCCGGTTGATCAGCTCCAGGACGCCGCAGATCTCCTGCTCGATGCGGATCGGGATGGCGATCAGCGAGTGCGTCTGGTAGCGGGTCTGCTCGTCCATCCGCCGGTAGAAGAAGCGGTCGGTCGGCGCGTTCGGAGTGACGTAGGCCTCGCCGGTGAGGTAGACCCTGCCGGCGATGCCCTGATCCGCCGGGATGGTCTGGCCGACCAGGGGGGAGGACTTGTCGCCGAAGGCGGCGATGAAGGTCAGCAGGTTCCGCCGCCGGTCTTCGTGCTTTTCGGACGGGTTGTCGAGAAGGATCGAGCCGGCGGCCGAGGGCACGAAGCCGTTGGCGCGGCGCAGGACTTCGACGAGGTTGTCCGCGAGGCTGAGCTCGAGATGGGTCGGATTGGCCCGGCGCCGTTCGAGGAACCTTTCTAGCTTGATGTGGTCGAGACTGTGGAAGTCGGCCGTCACCCGGAGCACCTCGTTGGTATCGTCCAACTTTTGCAGCGCATCG
>Ga0126305_10001008_pt1 | contig 12385 bp, 5 predicted proteins | sample Plot26_FD_92536 | JGI IMG/M metagenome (GOLD analysis project Ga0126305, IMG submission 92536) | Serpentine soil microbial communities from UC McLaughlin Reserve, CA, USA - Plot26 | ecosystem: Environmental > Terrestrial > Soil > Grasslands | place: USA: UC McLaughlin Reserve, Lake County... | reverse complement strand
TCAGGTAGGCCTTGACAAGTTCTTTCACTGGCATAATAAAAAGTTACAATCTATTAAAACATTCCCAAAACTTTTTCGGCTTAATCTTTGAGTGCAAAAAACCTTGCTCATGTAGCTTAAATCCTTACTTTTGCAGTCCTTTAGTTTTGGCCAAAAACATTTTGACGTCGCAATTCATGTTTAAATAGTTCTGTTACAGTTGCTTTTATTCCCTGGAATAGAGGCCTGTAGCCGATTTGCCGTCAATACAAAAAACCGGTTTTTAATCATATGCCTACACAATTGAATCACAGGGTTAACTTCGGTAAGATTGGAAACATCGCCGAAACACCCGATCTTCTGGCTGTTCAGATCCAATCTTTTAAAGAATTCTTTCAGTTAGAAACTACTCCTGACAAACGAAACGTCGAGGGTTTGTTCCGTGTGTTTAAAGAAAATTTTCCGATCACGGACACCCGAAACATTTTCGTTCTGGAATTTCTTGATTACTTCATTGATCCTCCACGTTACACAATCGAGGAGTGTATGGAGCGCGGCTTAACCTATGCTGTGCCCTTAAAGGCAAAGCTTCGCTTAAGCTGTAATGATGAAGAGCATATTGACTTCCAAACTATTGTTCAGGACGTGTTTTTGGGAAACATCCCATACATGACACCACGTGGCACCTTCGTCATTAATGGTGCTGAAAGGGTTGTGGTCTCTCAATTACACCGTTCTCCAGGTGTATTCTTCGGTCAATCTATTCACCCCAATGGAACTAAGATTTACTCCGCGAGAGTAATTCCGTTTAAAGGCGCGTGGATGGAGTTTGCAACGGACATCAACAATGTGATGTATGCATACATTGACCGTAAGAAAAAATTTCCTGTAACTACTCTTCTTCGCTCAATAGGTTTTGAAACGGATAAAGACATTCTCGAGCTATTCGGAATGGCTGATGAAGTAAAAGGTGATAAAAAATCTTTAAGCAAATTTGTCGGTCGTCGGTTAGCTGCTCGTGTTCTCCGTAGCTGGGTTGAAGACTTTGTTGATGAAGATACCGGTGAGGTAGTTTCCATCGAAAGAAACGAAGTGGTTCTTGAACGTGATTCGGTTCTGGATGAAGAATCTGTTGATACCATTTCGGAAATGGATATTAAATCCATATTCGTTCAAAAGGAAGACGTTGGTGGCGACTATGCCATTATCTACAATACATTAAATAAAGATACCTCCAACTCGGAGCTGGAAGCCGTACAGGTAATCTACCGCCAATTGCGTGGTGCAGATGCCCCTGATAATGAAACAGCACGTGGTATCATTGATAAATTATTCTTCTCTGACAAACGTTATGATCTTGGTGAAGTAGGTCGTTATAAAATCAACCGTAAACTTGGTTTGAATGCACCCCTGGACCAAAAGACGTTGACCAAAGAAGATATTATTGAGATTATTAAATACCTGGTTCGCCTAACAAATGGCAAAGCAGAAATTGATGATATCGATCACCTGTCAAACCGCCGTGTACGAACTGTTGGTGAACAATTATATGCTCAGTTTGGAGTTGGCCTTGCACGTATGGCAAGAACAATTCGCGAGCGGATGAATGTTCGTGACAACGAGGTGTTTACACCGGTTGATCTGATCAATGCAAGGACCCTTTCTTCAGTGATCAACTCATTTTTTGGTACATCACAATTATCACAGTTCCTGGATCAGACAAACCCATTATCAGAGATCACGCATAAACGTCGTATTTCTGCGCTCGGTCCCGGTGGTTTAAGCCGCGAAAGAGCAGGGTTCGAAGTTCGTGACGTACACTACTCACACTATGGTCGTTTGTGTACCATTGAAACTCCTGAAGGTCCAAATATCGGTTTGATTTCTACGCTTTGCGTTCACGCAAAGATTAATGAGATGGGTTTCATTGAAACACCTTACCGTAAAGTAGAAAATGGTAAAGTGAATATGAAGCTTCTTACGTTCCTGAGTGCTGAAGAAGAAGATACTGCTAAAATAGCACAGGCAAATACGCCATTAGATGAAAAAGGAAACTTTGCTGAAGATAAGGTTGTAAGCCGTGAAACCGGTGACTTCCCAATTCTTGACAAAGGTGAAGTTGAATATATGGACGTTGCTCCAAACCAGATCGTTGGTTTGAGCGCTTCTTTGATTCCATTCCTGGAGCACGATGATGCCAACCGTGCTTTGATGGGCTCGAACATGCAACGCCAGGCCGTTCCGTTATTGCGTCCTGATGTTCCCGTTGTTGGAACAGGATTGGAAGGTAAGGCTGCACGTGATGCAAGAATTCAAATTCATTCGGAAGGTGAGGGTGTAGTTGAATTTGTTGATGCTAATGAAATTCATGTTCGTTACAACCGCAATGAACAACAACGTTTGGTTTCTTTTGAAGATGATTTGAGAGTTTACAGGCTTACAAAATTTATCAAGACTAACCAGGAGACTTCGATAAACCTCAAACCTGCTGTGAAGAAAGGACAGGTGGTGAAAGAAGGCGATTTCCTAACTGAAGGGTATGCAACCAAGGAAGGCGAATTAGCGCTTGGTAAAAATCTGAAGGTTGCCTTCATGCCATGGAAAGGTTACAACTTCGAGGATGCTATCGTTATCAGCGAAAGAGTAGTGAAAGAAGATATGTTCACTTCAGTTCACATTTCTGAATATGAACTGGAAGTTCGTGATACAAAATTGGGTGAAGAAGAATTGACGCCGGACATTCCAAACGTTTCTGAAGAAGCGACAAAAGATTTGGATGAAAACGGTATCATTCGCATCGGTGCCCAGATTAAAGAAGGTGATATTTTAATTGGTAAGATCACTCCTAAAGGTGAATCAGATCCAACACCAGAAGAAAAATTGTTGCGTGCCATCTTTGGTGACAAAGCCGGCGATGCAAAAGATGCATCACTGAAAGCACCAAACGGTGTGGAAGGTGTTGTGATCAATAAAAAGCTTTTCCAAAGAGCGAAGAAAGATAAGAATGCAAAAGTTCGGGAAAAAGCAGCAATTGAAAAGTTGGATAAAACCCATGAAAAGAATGTTGCCGATCTGAACGAAGTATTGATTGACAAATTGCAAACCTTGTTGAGAGATAGATCTTCGGCAAGCGTTAGCAATAACTTCGGTGAAGTTTTAATTGGCAAAGGAGCCAAGTTTACTCCGAAGAATTTAAGTCAAATCGATTATTTGAATGTGAACCCTCTGGGTTGGACTGGTGATGCACGTGTGGACGAACAAATCAATATCCTGTTGCACAATTACAGTATCAAATACAATGAAGAATTAGGAAGGTACAAAAGAGAGAAATTCAACATCTCCATCGGTGACGAGTTGCCTGCAGGTGTATTAAAACTTGCTAAAGTTTATTTAGCGGTTAAGCGTAAACTTAAAGTGGGTGATAAGATGGCGGGCCGTCACGGTAATAAAGGTATTGTGGCCAAAATCGTTCGTGCAGAAGATATGCCTTTCCTTGAAGATGGAACTCCAGTGGATATTGTGTTGAATCCTTTGGGTGTGCCTTCGCGTATGAACCTTGGACAGATCTATGAAACTGTTTTGGGCTGGGCTGGTGAAAGATTAGGAGTGAAGTTTGCGACACCAATTTTTGATGGCGCATCTGTGGAAGATATTGCAAAGCACATTGAAGATGCAGGTTTGCCTACTTTCGGTCACACGTACCTCTATGATGGTGAAACTGGTGATCGCTTTCACCAGAAGGCAACTGTTGGTGTTATTTATATAATTAAACTGCACCACATGGTTGACGATAAAATGCACGCAAGAAGCATCGGGCCATACAGTCTGATCACGCAGCAACCTTTGGGCGGTAAAGCACAATTTGGTGGTCAGCGTTTTGGTGAGATGGAGGTTTGGGCACTGGAAGCTTATGGTGCGTCAAACATTCTTCAGGAACTGCTTACAATCAAATCAGATGATATTATAGGTCGTGCAAAAACGTACGAATCAATTGTAAAAGGTGAGAACATTCCTCGTGCCGGAATTCCTGAATCATTCAACGTATTGGTTCATGAGTTAAGAGGCCTGGGATTAGATCTGAAGTTTGAAGAATAGTCTAAGAGATAAAGAGCAGGTAAGGAGAAAAAGAATTAACTCAATTCTCCTTACCTCTTTTCAAACCTTTCTCTCTTACCGTATCAACAAACCTTCCAAATAAAAATTATCAAAATAGAAATATTCAAACATGGCTTTTAATAAAAGAGACAATCGTCCGAGACCGACATTTTCAAAAATTACGATCGGACTGGCTTCTCCCGACAGCATTTTGGAAAAAAGCTTTGGTGAAGTGTTGAAGCCTGAAACCATTAACTATCGTACGTACAAACCAGAAAGAGATGGTTTGTTCTGCGAAAGAATTTTTGGTCCTGTAAAAGATTACGAATGTGCTTGCGGTAAATACAAGCGTATTCGTTACAAAGGTATCGTGTGCGACCGTTGTGGTGTAGAAGTAACTGAAAAGAAAGTTCGTCGTGAAAGAATGGGACACATCAAACTGGTTGTACCTGTTGTACACATTTGGTATTTCAAATCGTTACCTAACAAAATTGGTTACCTGCTGGGAATGAGCTCTAAGAAATTAGAGAGCATTGTTTACTATGAAAGATTTGTTGTCATTCAATCAGGTATTCGTGCAGATAAAGGCCAGAACTATGGTGATTTATTGACTGAGGAAGAATACCTGGATATTTTGGATACACTTCCAAAGGATAATCAATATTTGCCTGATGATGATCCAAACAAATTTATTGCGAAGATGGGTGCTGAAGCTGTGCACGATCTTTTGGCCAGAATCGACCTGGATCAATTGTCCTATGACCTGCGTAATGCAGCGGCAACAGAAACTTCACAACAACGTAAGGCAGATGCATTAAAGCGTTTGTCGGTTGTAGAAGCTTTCCGTGATGCACAAACGAGGATCAACAATCGGCCAGAGTGGATGGTAATGCAATACATTCCGGTAATTCCACCGGAGCTTCGTCCTTTAGTTCCTTTGGATGGTGGTCGTTTTGCATCTTCAGATCTGAACGATTTGTATCGTCGTGTAATTATCCGTAACAACCGTTTGAAACGTTTGTTAGAGATCAAAGCTCCTGAGGTGATCCTGCGTAACGAAAAACGTATGTTGCAGGAAGCTGTTGACTCATTATTTGATAACAGCCGTAAATCAAATGCTGTTAAGGCAGAAGGTGGCCGTGCATTGAAATCGCTTTCAGATGTATTGAAAGGTAAACAAGGCCGGTTCCGTCAGAACTTGTTAGGTAAACGTGTTGACTATTCTGGGCGTTCTGTAATCGTTGTTGGACCTGAATTGAAATTATACGAGTGCGGCTTACCGAAAGATATGGCTGCTGAATTGTTCAAGCCATTTATCATTAGAAAATTAATTGAAAGAGGTATCGTAAAAACAGTGAAGTCTGCAAGAAAGCTTGTTGACAAAAAAGAGGCTGTTGTTTGGGATATTCTTGAAAATATTTTGAAGGGGCACCCTGTAATGTTGAATCGTGCCCCAACACTGCACCGTTTGTCAATCCAGGCATTCCAGCCGAAATTAGTAGAAGGGAAAGCCATTCAATTGCACCCGCTGGTAACTACGGCGTTCAACGCCGACTTTGATGGTGACCAGATGGCTGTTCACGTTCCTTTAAGCAACGCAGCAATTCTGGAAGCCCAGTTACTGATGCTGGCTTCTCATAACATTTTGAATCCTCAAAATGGTACGCCAATCACTCTTCCTTCACAGGACATGGTGTTGGGCCTATACTATATTTCTAAAGGAAAAAAGTCAACTGACAACGAAAAAGTTTTAGGTGAGGGAAAGGCTTTTTATAGTGAAGAAGAAGTAGTGATTGCATACAACGAGAAGAGGATTGATATGCACGCCTGGATTAAGGTGAAGACCAATGTTCGTGAACCGGATGGAATGATTTCAAGAAAATTAATTGATACTACAGTTGGTCGTGTAATATTTAATCAACACGTACCGAAAGCTGTAGGATTTATTAATGCGTTACTGACGAAGAAAAACCTTCGTGAGATCATTGGTGACATCATTACAATTACGAATGTTCCAAAAACTGCAAAATTTTTGGATGATATCAAGTTACTCGGTTTCCGCACAGCCTTCCAGGGTGGTTTGTCATTTTCAATTAATGACCTGATCATTCCTGATATCAAACAGGAACTTTTGGATAATGCAAAAGTAGAAGTTGAGGAAGTGTGGGAAAACTATAATATGGGTTTGATCACCAACAACGAACGTTATAACCAGATTGTTGATATCTGGAGTCGCGTAGATACAAGAATTACCGAGACATTGATTCGTGAATTGGCGAATGACAAGCAAGGTTTCAATTCTGTGTTCATGATGTTGGATAGTGGTGCACGGGGTTCCAAGCAACAGATTAAGCAGCTGGCTGGTATGAGAGGTTTGATGGCGAAGCCAAGGAAATCTGGTTCTACTGGTTCGGAGATCATCGAGAATCCAATTCTTTCCAACTTCAAAGGCGGATTGAACGTATTGGATTATTTCATCTCTACTCACGGTGCCCGTAAAGGTCTTGCCGATACAGCCCTGAAAACAGCGGATGCCGGGTATTTAACCCGTCGTCTTGTTGACGTTGCGCAGGATGTTGTAATTACTGAGGAAGATTGTGGAACCCTGCGTGGTATAGCAACATCTGCATTGAAAGATAATGAAGACGTCATTGAGCCGCTGAGCGATCGTATTGCTGGACGTACATCATTGCATGATGTATATGATCCGTTAAATGATGAATTGATAGTAGGTGCTGGTGACGCAATTACAAATGAGCTGGCACAAAGAATTGAAGATTCAGGAATTGAAATAGTTGAAATCCGTTCCGTACTTACTTGCGAAAGCAAACGCGGTACCTGTGTAAAATGTTACGGAAAGAATCTTGCTACAGGATACCTGGCACAACGTGGTGATGCTGTTGGAATCATTGCCGCACAATCCATCGGTGAACCTGGTACACAGTTAACACTTCGTACATTCCACGTGGGTGGTGTTGCCGGTTCTGCGGCAGTTGAATCTACATTGGCTGCTAAATTTGATGGTGTAGCACATTTCGATGGACTACGTACAGTTGTTACTCAGAATAATGAAGGTAATAACGTGCAGGTGGTAATTGGTCGTACCGGTGAGGTTCGTATCATGGATTCAAAAAATGACCGCCTGTTAATTACCAATAACATTCCTTATGGTGCCACATTAGCTGTGAAAGACGGTCAGAAGGTTGCCAAAGGTGATGTACTCTGTACATGGGATCCATTTAACAACGTAATTATTGCCGAAGTAAATGGTACCGTGAAATTTGATAATGTCATTGAAGGTATTACCTACCGTGAAGAGGCTGACGAGCAAACAGGTCACCGCGAAAAAGTGGTAATTGAAACGAAAGACAAAACAAAAATTCCGTCCATTGTTGTTCAGGGAAAGGAACTTAAATCTTATAACCTACCTACTGGTTCTCACATCATTCCTGAAGATGGTGAAGAAGTGAAAGCCGGAACTGTGCTGGTTAAAATTCCACGTGTACTTGGTAAGTTGAGAGATATCACTGGTGGACTTCCTCGTGTAACAGAATTGTTTGAAGCAAGAAATCCAAGTAACCCTGCCATCGTTTCGGAAATTGATGGTGTGGTAGCAATGGGTGCAATAAAACGTGGTAACCGCGAGATCATCATTGAGGCTAAAGATGGTGTGACGAAGAAATACCTGGTTCCTTTAACAAGACAAATTCTTGCGCAGGATGGCGACTTTGTAAAAGCTGGTTCTCCACTGTCTGATGGACAAATTTCTCCACAGGACATTCTTGCCATTCAGGGACCATTTGCAGTGCAACAATATGTTGTGAACGAAATCCAGGAAGTATATCGGTTACAAGGTGTGCGAATCAATGATAAGCATATTGAAGTTATTGTTCGCCAAATGATGCGTAAAGTTGCCATTGTTGATCCGGGCGATACTAAGTTCCTTGAGGAGGATCTGACAGACAAGTTTGAATTCCTTGAAGAAAACGATTACATCTTCGATAAGAAAGTTGTTACCGAGCCAGGGGAATCATCAAAAATGAGAGCAGGACAAATAGTAAGCTTGCGTGAATTGCGTGAAGAGAACTCAATTCTTCGTCGCAACGACAAGAAATTGATAGAATATCGTGACGCGAAACCCGCAACTTCGGCTCCAACGTTGTTGGGTATCACTAAAGCATCACTTGGTGTGCAAAGCTGGATCTCTGCTGCATCCTTCCAGGAAACAACCAAGGTATTATCTTCTGCCGCTATACAGGGCAAAACCGACGAGATGCTCGGATTGAAAGAAAACGTGATAACTGGTCATTTGATACCTGCTGGTACAGGTTTACGTGAGTTTGAAAACATGATTGTAGGTTCAAAAGAGGAATACGAGTTGTTGCAAACAGCCAAAGAGGCGATGACATTTGACGAGGAAGAATAATTCAATTACGACGAAAAATATGTAAGGAGTAAGAGCAATCTTACTCCTTTTTAATTTTTGATATTGTTTGAGAATTGAAATCAAGGTTATTCGCCCGCATCAAAAGTGGAAGGCTATGAAGACATACTATTGCAGCTCTGTTGATAATGTCCGTGACCATTTTTGTAGAAATTATTCAAAAACAACTGTTTATTTCTAAGTTAACTGTTTCCTAAAGTGCCCGTCTTTAACTGTTTTGCCAGGAGATGAAATGTTATTTTGCACCAAAAATAAAAGGATGAAAAATGCACTGTACATCGTCAATTTGATTTTACTGATTGCGGTCGGTGTGCTTTTTTATTTGTTTTTTTCCCAGAAGAAAACAAGTGCATCAATTGTTCAATCCAAAACCTGGCATGATACCTCAAAATCGCCGACCAGGATTGCTTATTTTGAATGGGATTCCATAGAGAACCAGAAGTTTTATAAACAAATGCAGGAGGAGTTGAATAGAAAGAAAGAAGACGTAGACAAGCAGAAAATGAAACTGGGACAAGTTTATCAGCAGAGACTGGACTCCTATAACAAAAAACAAATGTCTCAGGTAGAATCGGAGAGGGCAACACAGGATATGCATGACCTGGAACAAAACCTGAGGGGCCAGGCCGACAAGTTGGACCAAAATATGAATGATTATATTTTAAGGAAGAAAGTGGAGTTTAATGATAAGATCAGAAACTTTTTGAAAGAGTATAATCAAAATAGAAAGTTCTCTTACATCATTGCCAACGAGCCTGGATTTATTTTTTACAGGGATTCTGCATTTAATATTACCGGTGATGTGATAGCAGGTTTAAATCAAATTTTCTCTAAGAAAAAATAATACGTTTTAAAATATTACATGTTGCACCCTTCTATAAAATGGAAGGGTTTTCTGTATGTACAACCTACATGGTTATTTAACTGAAATGTTTATCTTGAAACAAAATCACTGTTCATGCAAGACCATTTACTAACTGCAAAACAAGCTATTCAGGAAGATAAATCATTCAAGCGATCGTTGGGATTACTTGACGCAACAATGGTGGTAGCGGGTTCAATGATTGGATCGGGAATATTTATTGTGAGTGCTGATATTACCCGTAATGTGGGAAGCGCCGGTTGGTTGATTGCCGTATGGTTAATTACAGGATTTATGACACTTGTCGCAGCCGTTAGTTATGGTGAATTAAGTGGCATGTTTCCCAAAGCGGGTGGACAATATGTTTACCTTAAAGAAGCTTACAATTCCTTTGTTTCTTTTCTCTATGGGTGGAGTTTATTTTCTGTAATACAAACAGGAACCATTGCAGCTGTGGGTGTTGCCTTTAGCAAGTTTACGGCCTATTTAATTCCTGCATTAAGCGAGGATAATATATTGTTGAATGCGGGATTCGTAAAAATTTCTGCAGCGCAAATTGTTTCGATTGTTCTAATTGTTTTTCTAACCTGGAATAATACACGTGGAATAAAAGAGGGAAAAATCATTCAAACTCTTTTTACCTCTGTAAAATTGCTTAGCCTTTTCGGCTTGATCATTTTTGGATTATTCGCGTTAAAGCATGATGTGTGGAATATGAACTGGAGTGATGCATGGCAAATAGGAAAAGGGCAGGCAAATGTTGCAGAAGGAGTGTCGAAATGGACAGTCATACCTTATGCCGGCATTGGAGCGGTGTTAGGAGCAATTGCCGCCTCCATGGTTGGTAGTGTTTTTAGTAGCGATGCATGGAACAATGTAACCTTTATTGCAGGTGAAATCAAAAATCCCCAGCGTAACATCGGTTTTAGTTTGTTTTTAGGTACTTTAATTGTAACCATCGTGTACGTAATGGCAAACGTGATGTACACAGCTGTACTGCCCTTGCACGATATTGCGTCAGCTCCAAAGGACCGTGTCGCTGTAGAAGCTACTCGGGCCATCTTTGGATCTGCCGGTACTTATATTATTGCTGTAATGATCATGATCTCAACTTTTGGTTGCAACAATGGTTTGATACTAGCTGGCGCCCGCGTGTATTACACAATGGCGCAGGATGGTCTTTTTTTTAAACAGGCTGGTACCTTAAATAAAAATGCAGTGCCACAATGGGCATTATGGGCGCAAATGATTGTAGCCGCAATTTTGTGTTTGAGTGGTAAATATGGAGACCTCCTGGACATGATTTCCTTTGTAGTTGTTATATTTTATGTGCTTACTATTTTAGGCATTTTTATTCTTCGACAAAAGAATCCAAATGCAGACAGGCCGTATAAAGCATTTGGATATCCTGTGTTGCCCGCAATTTATATTTTAATGGGTATTTCATTTTGTGTATTACTGATTATATACAAACCTCAATACACCTGGCCTGGATTGATCATTGTTCTCATTGGGATTCCAATATATTTTGTTGCTTTGGCACGCAGAAAATCGGCAGTATAGACAATGGAAAATTTTCAGGAACTATTTAAAAAGTTTTCATCCGTAAAAGTGGGAGTAATTGGCGATGTAATGTTAGATACCTACATGTGGGGAGATGTTGACCGAATTTCACCTGAAGCACCCGTGCCTATTGTATCACTCAAAAACAAGGAATATCGTATTGGGGGTGCAGGTAATGTTGCATTGAACCTTCAGTCACTAGGCGCTAAACCGTTTATTATCTCTGTAACAGGAGAAGACGATGACGCTATCAAATTAAGTTCGTTACTTACGTCTCAACAAATCAATTGCAATTATTGTACCCGTAGTAAAGAAAGAATTACTACAAATAAAACAAGAGTGATCAGTCGTAACCAACATATGATGCGGCTGGATGCTGAAATTACTAACGATCTGTGTAATGAGGACCAGGAACGGCTCGTGGAATTGTTTGAACAGTTTGTTGAAAATGAAAAACCAGATATCATTATTCTTGAGGATTACAATAAGGGAGTATTAACAGAACCTCTCATCAGGGTTGCCATTTCAGTTTGTAAGAAAGCAGGGATTCTTACTGCAGTCGACCCTAAAAGGAAAAACTTTCTTCAATATAGGGGGGTTGATATTTTTAAGCCCAATTTAAAGGAAGTAAAAGAAGCACTGAACTTATTATTTACAGATATTAATTTAAAACTGCTTCAGGATATTCATAAAGAACTGCAACTTTTGCTTCATCATAATATATCGTTTATCACACTTTCTGAAAAAGGTGTATTCTATAGTCAGGAAGCAAAATCAACCTTGATTCCTTCTCATTTGCGAAAAATTGCAGACGTATCAGGAGCCGGGGACACTGTAATAGCAGTAGCCGCATTGGTGTACGCAGTCACCAAAAATGTTCACCTGATGGCAGAAGTTGCCAATATTGCGGGTGGCCTGGTTTGCGAAGAGGTGGGAACCGTAGCAATTAACAAGCAAAGGCTGCTTCATGAATGCGAATTGTTGCTTTCCTGAGAGCCATCATTTTCGGGAAATTCACCGGTAAATGCTTCCGAATTGGTAAAATGCTTTAGACTATCAATTTTAAGTTGAAATTGATATGGTGTTCCTGTGACGCACAAGTTTTCATTTATGATCTGTAAAAAAGCTGCAAATTTGTCCAATAGTAAAGTGTCAATTTTTGATAGTCTAAAATACACCGAAGCAGGTATAGGGTTAATTGGATTTAGACCGTATTTTTTACCATCAGTGTCCCTGGAAATTGATACTTAAACCATACTTATGATCAGAATGAGACGACACCAATGAAAAAATATGCGATTATAGTAGCCGGTGGAACAGGAAGAAGAATGGGAAGTGCCCTACCTAAGCAATTTTTGCTCCTGCACGATAAACCAGTATTATATTATACAGTAAAGGCTTTTTTAGAAGCGTATAACGACTTGCAAATTGTTTTAGTCTTA
>Ga0126305_10001007_pt1 | contig 12388 bp, 14 predicted proteins | sample Plot26_FD_92536 | JGI IMG/M metagenome (GOLD analysis project Ga0126305, IMG submission 92536) | Serpentine soil microbial communities from UC McLaughlin Reserve, CA, USA - Plot26 | ecosystem: Environmental > Terrestrial > Soil > Grasslands | place: USA: UC McLaughlin Reserve, Lake County... | reverse complement strand
CGGCCATCTTGAGCCTGGGAACGAACCGTGGTCAGGTCGGGAGCATTGGGCTTGGCTTCGCTATTCCGATCAATCAAGCTGTCGAGATCGGGCAGCTACTGATCAAGAACGGCAAGGCCACATACCCGGTAGTCGGTGCGAATGTCGAGGAAGCCAGCGGTGATCAAGGTGTGGTGTTGACCTCAGTCGTCGGGGGCGGTCCCGCGGCCGACGCCGGCTTGCGCGAAGGAGATGTGATAACCAGGATCGACGGGAAACGGGTAAACACCGTCGAGGAGCTGATCGTGACCATCCGTACCCACCGGCCGCGCGAAGCCGTCACGCTTGAATACGAACGGGGCAAGGCGCCCCGTGAGGCGCGGATGGTGCTGGGCAGCAAGGAAGGCTAGATCCAGTGTTCGACATAGGCACCCCAGAACTTCTGCTCCTCATCGTGCTCGCGGTGATCTTGTTCGGGCCGGAACGCCTGCCGGATCTGGCCCGGAGGGTCGCGCGCATGATCAGCTACGTGCGGCGGATGGCCGACAGCGCGCAGCGGCAGCTCAAGGACGAGCTGGGACCGGAGTTCTCGAACCTCGAGGTGCGGGACCTGAACCCGAAGACCTTTGTGCAGAAGCACCTGCTGAACGATGTCGAGCCTATTGTCGCTGACGTGAAGAAGGATGTGCTCGAGGCCAGCGAGTCGATCAATGGCGCAAAACCCGTCTCCCCAGGCGGCCCGCAGGACGTGGTTGAAACCGCCACACCGGCTCGCGCAACTACGCCGTTCGATTCCGACGCGACGTAGTTTTTTCGCTCGCGCGATCGCGCTTTCAGCCCCTGCCTTCCTCGATCGCTCGCAAGATGCGCGCCAAGAACGCTCGCTGCGCTCGCAGGCGCATCTTTCTCGCTCAATCGTCCAGGCAGCGGCGCGCGATCACTCGACGCTCGCGAACCGTAGTTTTTCGCTCGCGCGCTCGCGCTTTCAAGCCCCTGCCTTCCTCGATCGCTCGCAAGATGCGCGCCAAGAACGCTCGCTGAGCTCGCGGGCGCATCTTTCTCGCTCAATCGTCCAGGCAGCGGCGCGCGATCACTCGACGCTCGCGAACCGTAGTCCGCCCGCGACCGTGCTCTGAAGCCGATCAGCTCCCGACCAGCCTCATCACTTCTGCGAAGGGGGTGGCGGGGTGTCCGGTGATTCTCTCGATGTCGCTGCTGACCTCGTCAAGTTCACCGGCGCCGATGGCCGTGTAGGTCGACACCCAAGCCTCGACCTGCCACGCTGGAGCGCCGTACACTGCCCGGGATGCGAATGCCTCCTCGACGGTCTCGGGGTGGTAGGAGACACTGCGCCCGGTGACCTCGGCCATGGTGGCAGCGATATCGGTGAGAGTCAGCGCCTCGGGCCCAGTGAGGTTGTAGGTGGCGCCTCGATGAGCGCCTGGCTCGGTAACCACGGCAGCCGCTACATCGGCAATATCATCCTGAGCGACGACAGCCACTCTGCCGGTTCCGGCAGGCCCGCGAATGATGTCGTCCTTCCCGATCATTGCCGGTATGAAGTCGGCGTAGAGGTTGTCGCGCAAGAATGTGTGCGTCAGGCCGCTGGCCAGGATGTGCTGCTCCGTCGCCCAGTGCTCACGAGCCAGGGTGAAGCTCGCTGCCGGGCCTGCCCCGACGAACGAAACATAGATCAGGTGCTCAATGCCAGCCCGGACAGCCGCGTCAATGAACGAGCGGTGCTGGGCCATCCGGTCGGGCGTCTCCGATGCCGACACCATCAGAACCGTTTGGACGCCGCTGAGCCCGCTTGCCACGGCATCGGGGTCTCCATAAGGTGCCTCGACTATCTCGGTGCGGGGCAGCTTGGGGGCACGGGTCGGGTTTCGGACGAGGAGTCGTTGGACGACCTGCATCTGGGCCAGCCGGTCGGCGACTCGGCGGCCGAGTTGTCCGGTCGAACCTGTCACGGCGATCGGCAACATGGCTGAGCGAACGGCTGGCCAGTTGAGGCTATTCCGAGGTGGACGCATGAGCCGGTAGCGGGCACGCTGTGAGCAGGAGTGCTGAGATTGGAGGACGGCCGTGGATGTGGGGACCAGTTTCCGTCGCAGTGTCGAAGGTTGGCTCAGAACCGTGTCGAACGCGGGCAGCGATTGGTCCCGAGCGACGCCCTGCACCGAATGGAGTGTCAGGCTGCTGGTCAACCACATGGTCTATGAAGATCGGTGGACCAAGCCCCTGGTTGAGCGGAAGACCATCGCCGAGGTAGGTGATTCCTTCGAGGGCGACCTGCTGGGCGACGACCCGCACGGGGTGGCGCGTGTTGCGGCTGATGAGGCGCTGGCGGCCGTCGCCGACCAACTGCCACGGGGCGGCTCGGTGAATCTTTCCTACGGTGACGACGACATAGCCGAATACATTCGGCAACTGACCGCCGATCACCTGATCCATGGGTGGGACTTGGCAGCCGCTACAGGTCAGGACCGCAGCCTGGATCCGGAGGTAGTGGCCGAAGTCGCCGCTTGGTACCGCGACCAGGAGACCTCGTATCGATCGAGCGGATCGGTGGCGGCCCGACCGGAATGGGCTAAGGGTGGCGATCCCCAATCCGACCTGCTGATCGCGTTCGGACGGGATCCGAATTGGCAAGCGCCTTCCAAATAGCCACTGAGCTGCGTCTGACTAAGCTCCTTGACAGGAGGTGCCATGCCCGCTGCTTTGCGAGTACCGGTGATCTCCGCCCTGCTCGCCGGATTGGCTCTGCTCGCTTCTGCGGCTGCTTTGTGGATGGCTTACCGAGTGGATCAGCGACTTGCGCTGGATGAAAAACGACAAACGGCTGCCAAGGTCTACCTGGCAGAGGCGCCCCGCTATGCCTACAGAACGCATCCTGAGTCGGGTAGCAGGGTGCAATGGGTGGTGATGAACTTCGGGGTATCGCAGGTCGCCGATGTGTGGGTCGAGGGCACCGACTTCACATCGGTGACAATCGCCAATGTGCGAGGGTGCACGATGTACGCACTCCCCGTTGGGTTTCGCCCCATTGCGGTGAACTTTCAGGACGCGTACGGCCGCTGGCGAGTGCCCATGGGCGGACTGGCCGAACTCGATGGGAAGGAGGTCCCTCCTCAGGACACTGCGGATTCACCGTGGTGGTTGGACGTGCAGAACTGTCCGTGACCCTATCGGCCGGTTGGGGCGAGGCTGAGTTGCTTGCCGAGTAGGCCCCGGCCGCGCTTGGCGAGCGTTTCAGCGACCGACTTCAGGACTCGTGCAGCGGGCTGGTCCGGCGCTGCATCGACAATCGGTATGCCAGAGTCGCCGCCCTCCCGAATCCGCGGATCGAGCGGGATCTGGCCAAGTAGCGGCACAGGGTATCCAAGCCGGGTGCTAAGCGTTTGGGCGACATCAAGGCCACCGCCGTGACCGAAGACGTCGTAGCGGTGCTCGCGTCCGCAGTGCGGGCATATCGCCGCAAGGTAGCTCATGTTCTCCACGACGCCGATGACGCGCTGATTGAGCATGGAAGCCATTGTGCCGGCGCGTTCTGCGACCTCAGCCGCGGCGGCTTGTGGTGTCGTGACGACCAGGACTTCGGCGTTCGGCAACTTCTGGCCCAGGGAGATCGCCACGTCCCCAGTTCCGGGCGGCAGGTCCAAGATCAGATAGTCGAGGTCGCCCCAGTAGACGTCAGCCAGAAGTTGGGTGAGTGCCCGGTCCAGGATCGGTCCACGCCAGGCGACGACTTGGTCGCGGCGCGGCTTCAGCATGCCGATCGAGATCACTTTCAGACCGTTGGTCGGCACCGGCATGATCATGTCCTCGACCGACGTAGGTCGCGCATCCGCCACTCCGAGCATGGCCGGTATCGAATGGCCGTAGATGTCCGCGTCCAGCACACCAACCGTACGGCCTTCGGCGGCCAGGGCAGCGGCCAGATTCACGGTCACAGACGACTTGCCGACCCCGCCCTTGCCGGACGCCACCGCGATCACCTGAGTCAGAGAATCGGGTCGAGCGAAGGGAATTTCGCGGTCAGCCTGACCGCCTTTTAGTTGATCGCGAAGTGCCGCCCGCTGCTCATCGGACATGACGGCCAGCGAAACCTCGACCGCACTGACGCCGGGGACAGCGCCCGCCGCGGCCGTAACATCCCGCTGCAGCAGGTCCCGCATCGGGCAGCCCGCCACAGTAAGAAGGATCTCGACGCGGGCTTGTCCGGTCGGATCAACATCAACTGCCGAGACCATGTTCAGCTCGGTGATGGGCCGACGAATCTCCGGGTCGTTGACGCGGCTCAGCGCAGTGTGGATGGCTGCGATGAGCGGTGAGCGCTGGCTGTCCTGCACCGCTCTAGATTAGGTGCTCTCCGGAACCCGTTCCTCGTCTGCCTCGAGGTCCTGCAGAATCGCCCGCAGCTCGGATTTGAGTTCTGATCGGAGGTAGTCACGGGTGGCCAGCTCGCCGACAGACATGCGCAGGCTGGCGATCTCGCGCGCAAGGAAGTCCATGTCAGCCCTGCTCTGGGCTGCTTGAGCGCGATCTCGCTCCTGCGCAACGCGGTCGCGCGCCTCCTGGCGATTCTGGGCAAGCAAGATCAACGGTGCAGCATATGACGCCTGCAGTGACAAGATCAGGGTCAGGAAGATGAAGGGATAAGGGTCGTAACGGGGCCGCGGTGGACCGAACGGTGAGTTCCAGATCAGCCAAAGCACGATGATCAGCGTCATCCAGGCGAGAAAGCGCGCAGTGCCCATGAACCGGGCGAATCCCTCGGCGAACTTCCCGAATGCGTCGCGGTCGACCCGAACCCGAGGGAGGGCAGATCTCTTCCGCCGGCCCGGTATGTTGAGCCCATCCTGGGCGCGTTCGGCCCTAGCCACGAGGCATCATGCGGGTTCGAGGCGTCGGCGGGATCGGGGCCGGGACCGAGTCGAGTTCGATCCCGCGCCAGTCGCGCGGCAATACGTGATCCAAGACGTCGTCGACGGTGACCGCACCGATCAGCCGATGATCACCGTCCACAACCGGCGCATTGACAAGGTTGTAGGCAGCGAAGTAGCGACTGACCGCAGTCAGGTTGGCGGTGTCGGAAAGAGGCTCCAGCTCGGTGTCGACCAGGCCCGCGACCAGTGTCGATGGAGGCTCGCGCAGCAGGCGCTGAAAATGGACCGCGCCGACGAACCTGCCGGTCGGTGTTTCCAGCGGAGGACGGCAAACATAAGCCGTGCAGGCAAGGGCCGGCGTCAGCTCCGCGTCCCGGACGCGGGCCAGGGCGTCCGCGACCGTGGCGTCGGGGGGCAGGATGACAGGTTCGGGTGTCATCATGCCGCCGGCTGTGAACTCCGCGTAGTTGAGCAGTCGCCGTAGGTCCTTTGCTTCATCTGGCTCCATCCTCCCGAGCAGGACTTCCGCCATGTCCGGAGCGAGGTCAGCGATCAGATCCGCGGCATCGTCGGGCTCCATCTCCTCCAGAATGTCGGCGGCCCGTTCGGTGTCCAACCTGGAGATGAGCTGCACTTGCTCGTCTTCGGGCAGCTCTTCGAGCGCGTCGGCGAGTTTCTGATCATCGAGCGCTGCGGCAACCTCGGCGCGCCGCTCCGGGGACATCTCGTGTAGCTCACGGGCGATGTCGGCAGGCAGCATATCGGCCATTTCGGCGAGAAGCTGATCGATGCGTTTGCCATGATCAATTCCGAGCAGCTCTATCGCAGACCAGTCAACGATCGTGGTGTGACCTGGCCGGCCGAAGCGCTTCCGGCCGCCCTCGCGCAGAGCGACCTCGGACAGCTCCCAGTCATGGGAGCGCACCTGTCGCATGGCGACGTCAAAAATGGCAGCCGAGCCGGGGTGGTCAGTACGCTCTACGGTTAGGTCGAAAAGATCACCGACCGCCAAGGTCTCCGATTCCCGCTTCTGGAACCGCCGGGTGTCGACCACTCCGCTAATCACTACTTGCTGAGCATCGACGCTGCGAACCCGAGCCATCGGGATGAAGATCCGCTGCCGAGCGAACAGCTCCACCACCAGGCCCTTTACCCGTGGCGCGCGACCTCCTGCTCGGCGCTGAACGACGACGTCTCGTACCTTGCCGATCTGGTCCCCGGCACTGTCCAGCACCGGCAGACCTCGGATCCGCGAGATGAAGACCGATGTCGCTGCAGGAGTTGGCACGCCTCGAGTATCCCAGCCGCGAAGCGCTAGATTGGGCGAACCGGAACCGAAGGAACGCGATGTCTTTACCGCAGCAGACCAGCTCGATTTTCGAGCTCAAGTTCCCGCAGTCCGTGGGGATCTATCAGACCTATGCCGAGGCCCAGAAGGCGGTCGACTACTTGTCGGACCAGCGATTCGAGGTGCAGAACCTGGCAATAGTGGGGACCGATCTCAAGTCGGTCGAGCGGGTTCTCGGTCGGCGGAACTGGGGAACGGTGATCGGGCAGGGCGTCCAGTCGGGGGTGTCGACCGGCCTGCTCGTCGGGCTTTTGATGTTGATCTTCGCCAGGCCGGGCAGCATACTGGCGTTGCTCCTCGTTTCATTGGTGATCGGCATCGTGCTCGGTATTGGTTTCAGTGCCGCCGCGTACGCCATGACCCGGGGTCGCCGTGACTTCACTTCGATCACCCAGACCGTTGCGACCAAGTACGAAGTCCTCTGCGAGCACAAGGTTGCCGCCCAGGCCCGCGAGATGCTGCAGCAGATGCCGGGCGCGAGGGCCAGCGCCTTCGAGTAGCGCCGCTGAGGCTGCCGAGAAATCCCCGTCCCCTGTGCCCGTTGAGGGTCAGGACCAGCGGGAGGCCATCCAGGTTTCAACGTCGGCGCTGGTCCGCGGCAACCCGGCGGACAGGTTCTCGCTACCGTTCTCGGTGATCAGGATGTCGTCCTCGATCCGCACGCCTATCCCGCGAAGATGCTCGGGGACCAGCTCGTCGTCGGTCTTGAAGTACAGGCCGGGCTCGACGGTCAGCACCATGCCGGGCTGCAAGGTGCCCTCCCGATAGTTTTCGACTCGAGCTTGGGCGCAGTCATGCACATCGATGCCGAGGTGGTGCGAGGTGCCGTGCACCATCCAGCGTCGATGCAAGCCCCCCTCCGGGGTGAGGGACTCCTCCGGGGTGATCGGCAGGAGGCCCCATTCATGCAAATGGCGGGCGATCACCGCGACCGCCGCCTTGTGGACATCGAGGAAGGCGGCGCAGGGGCGAGCAGCGGCGATGCCGGCCTCCTGTGCTTCGAGCACTGCGTCGTAAACCATCCGCTGGCTTTCGCCGAACCGGCCGTTGATCGGCATGGTCCGAGTGACGTCGGCGGTGTAGAGGGTGTCCAGCTCCACACCGGCATCCATCAACAGCAGGTCACCCTCGCTGAGATCACCGTCATTACGGATCCAGTGCAGCGTGCAGCTGTGATCACCCGCGGCGGCGATAGTGTCGTAGCCGACGGCGTTGCCGACGTGCCGGGCGTGCAGACCGAAGATCCCCTCGACCCAGCGTTCGCCCCGCCCGCGACGTACGGCCTCGGGCAATGCGGCGACGACCTCGCCGAAAGCGCGCACCGTCTCCCGGCAGGCCTCACGGAGCTGGGAAATCTCGAACTCATCCTTGATCAGCCGCAGCTCACTCAATGCCATCGCAAGCGCAGAATTGAGTTCCTGCTGCCGTTCCTGGCGTGCGGCGTGTTGTTCGTCGGACTCTTCGACGCTTCCACTGTCCCCAATCTCGGCAAGGATCTGCATGAGCGAGGTGTCGCCCGGACTGATCAGCGCGCGCAGTTGGGTCGAGTCGGCGCCTTTCGCTAGGTCGTCGGCCAACTGATCGATCGGCGCGCAGCGGATGCCGCACAGGCTGCTCAGCTCTTCGAGGGAAGGGCGTCGCCCGACCCACATCTCGCCGTACCGTGTGTCGGCATAGAACTCGGCGGAGTCGCGCGGAGCCCGCGGTTGGAAGTACAGCGTGGCGTCATGGCTCTCATCGGTGGGGTCGAGCACCAGGACGGCGTCCGGCTCATGATCGGTTCCGAGACCCGTCAGGTGGGCGAAGGCCGAATGGGGCCGAAAGCGGTAATCGGTGTCGTTGGATCTGACACGTAGCCCACCGGCCGGAATGATCAACCGCTCGCCGGGAAACTGTGAGCTGATCTGCCGCCGGCGTCGGGCCGCGTACGGCGCCGACTCAAGCTGCACCGGTAACTGGGTCGGATGAGGGGCCCAACCTTTGGCGATGAACTCCTTGAAAGCCTCGGAGAACGGCACCTGTCGGTTCGGCAGCTCCGGCTGCTGGTCGCTCACGAAGGCATTCTCCCACCACGCCCGCCAGGACCTCATCAGCGAGCTAAGCCACTAGGCTCCTGCGATGACCCAACTGTTCCTGGTTCGGCATGGCGAAACCGAGTGGAGCAAGAGCGGAAAGCACACCTCGGTCACCGATCTGCCGCTGACCGCGCTCGGTGAGGAGCAGGCCCGCAAGCTGCTGGGTCAACTAGAGCCTGCGGACTTCGGGTTGGTGCTGAGCAGTCCCCGGCGCCGCGCATGGGTCACCGCCGAGCTCGCCGGATTCACAGGCCCGTACGCCCCACAGATCGACGAAGACCTGGTCGAGTGGGGCTACGGCGATTTCGAGGGCCTCACCAGCGCGGAGATTCGGTCACTGGTTCCCGATTGGACGATCTGGACCCATCCTGCTCCGGGCGGCGAGACTGCCGAGCAGGTGGCCGCGCGGCTCGATCGTGTTGTCGCCCGGGTTCGGGCCTCGGAGGTTGACCAGGCGATCTGCTTCGGGCATGGGCACGCGCTGCGCGCACTCACCATGCGCTGGCTGGAGTTCGACGTCGCCCGTGGGGTTCAGTTTCCGCTGGACACCAGTACCGTCTCGGTGCTCGGTGAGGAGAAGCACCGACCGGCTTTGTGGAAATGGAATGCGGAACCTTGATCAGAGGCTGTCCATAAGGACCGCATGGAGCTTGCGCCCGGCGGAAAGCATCAAGGCTGCCGCAAGGCCGGTCGTTCCCACAACGATCATGGCAAGGGGAGCCGGTGTCCCGTTCTCCAAAATCCCAACCAGCGGAGCCACCGTGCCGCCAATGACAAACTGTGCGGCGCCGAGCATGGCGGCGGCCGTGCCGGCCTCATTGCCGTGCCGGCTGAGGGCAATGGCCGGCGCGTTGGGGAACGTTAGACCGGCGCAGGCCACAATGAACCACAGCGGAACCATCAACCCCAGCAGACCGCCGAAGCCGGTGGTCGCGGAGGCCAGCAGCGCCAGGGCACCGAGGAAAGCGATCACCACGGCCGCCGACAGCACCTGCACTGGGCTGAACCGGCGGAGCAGGATCGGATTCAGTTGGGTCATCAAGATCAGGCCTAGCGCGTTGGCGCTGAACACCAGCCCGAACTGTTGCGGCGAAAGGGCAAAGATCTCCTGCAGCACAAAGGGCGCCGCAGCCACGTAGGCAAACAGCGTGGCGAACATGGCGCCCGCAACACCCACCATGATCAGGAACAGCTGGTCGGAGAAGAGGGCCGCGTAAGACCGCAGCGATCCGGTGACGCTGGCCGGCCGCCTGCGCGCCGGCGGCAACGTCTCCGGGAGGCCGAACCATGCGAGTGCAAAGAGTGCAACGGCAGCGACAGCAAGGACTGCGAAGATGCCGCGCCAGGATGTGAGCTGCAGCACAGTGCTGCCCAATGACGGCGCGAGAATCGGCGCGACACCAAGCACCAACATCAGCCGCGACAGCAACTTTGCGGCGCGTACGCCGCTGAAAAGGTCGCGTACCGTTGCCATTGCCACGACGGCCACCGCGGCGCCGCAAAGACCCTGCAGGATTCGGGTCGTTATCAGCATGCCGATCGAGGGAGCGACCGCACACAGCGTCGAGGCCAGGCCGTGTGCCGCAAGCCCGAAGAGCAACGGTTTACGCCGGCCGGCTGCATCCGACCACGGTCCGATGATCAACTGTCCAAGGCCGAGGCCGATCAGCAGGCCGGTGACGGTGAGTTGTGCCTGCGCGTCGGTCGCTCCTAGCTCGGACGATAGTGACGGCAGCGCCGGCAGATAGGTATCGATGGTGAGCGGTCCGATGGCCATAAGTGCGCCGAGCACGGCCACCAACTGGAGGTACTTGCGTCCGACGAACTGATCGGCCAGCGGCCGCTCCAGAGCGCGGTCCAACACCGAGGTCATGAGAAAGTGGTCCTTCAAGTAGTGATCATGACTAACGCAGTCACTACGGTGTGGCCACGACGACAAGCCCCGGGGGGACTACTCGCGGCAACTCATCGCGTGCCACATTCATTCCCCGAGCCTTGGAAAGTAGGGTGGTCGCGAGCCGCAGCGATCCGCGGGTGCAGCCGATCTCAGATAGGGGACGCCATCAAAGCTGACCGGGTAGCGCAGCTTCGGCTGCTTGATCTTCAGGCAATCGACTCGGCGCTGGCGCAGCTCGAGCACCGGCGACGCACACTGCCCGCGCACAATGAGATCAACGAACTCATGGCACGGAAGGCTGCGGCCTCGGCTGATCTGGTCGCAGCTGAGACTGCAGTCGGCGACCTGGAGCGTGAGCAGGAAAGAGCGGAACTGGACCTGGAGCCGGTACGAGAGCGACTGAATCGCAACCAGAGCCGGATCGCCGACGGCACGGTTCCCGACCCTAAGGCTCTGTCCTCAATGGTCGAGGAGGTCGCCCATCTGCAGCGGCGGATCCGGGATCTTGAAGACGCCGAGCTGGAGATCATGGAGCAGCTCGAATCAGCCGCCGCTACCCATCAGCGGCTGGAGGCTCAGATTGCCGAATTGAACGGCAAGTTAGCCGAAGCGATGGACCGACGGGATCAGGCAGTGGCAGCGATCGACGCTCAGATCACCGAGCAGCGTGCCGAGCGCCAGCAGCTCGCGCCGCTGATCCCAGGAGACCTGATGGTCCTGTACGACAAGCTCTGCGCCAGCCGCAACGGCGTCGGCGCCGCCGAGCTCCGCCGTCGGCGCTGCTCGGGATGTCAGCTGGAAGTCAATGCGGCGGATTTGCGTCGGTTCGCCGCTGCTCCCGACGACGAGGTGCTGCGCTGTGAGGAATGCTCGCGAATACTGATCCGTACCGCGTCGTCAGGTCTGTGATGCCTCGCCGGTTGATCGTTGAGGCGGATGGCGGGGCTCGCGGCAATCCTGGACCGGCTGCTTATGGCGCCGTGGTCCGCGACGCCGAAACCGCCGAGGTGCTGGCTGCTGAGGGTCTGCCCATCGGATGGGCGACGAACAACGTCGCCGAGTATCGCGGCTTGATCGCCGGTCTGGAGATGGCCCGCCAGGTCGACCCGAACGCCTCGGTCGAGGTTCGGATGGATTCCAAGCTGGTGATCGAGCAGATGGCGGGCAGATGGAAGATCAAGCATCCAGACATGAAGCCCCTTGCGCTGCAGGCCGGCCGGCTGCGGCCGGTGACGGTGGTCTGGAGTTGGGTACCCCGGGAAGCGAACAAAGCGGCCGACACGCTGGTGAATCGGGCGCTCGACGGAGATCCATTGCCTCGGAAGCCCATCGCCGGCCGCAGTTCTGACTGAGGATTTCATCTCGGTCGCCTGGCTAAGCTTCGGCCATGCCCGCCCGCAAGATCGGACTGCCGCCCGTCGTGCCCGAGCAGTTGGCCAGGGGACTGGAGAAGATCAGGGCAATCGCTGAGGTGCCGCGGGACTTTCCCCACGAAGTTCACAAGGTAGCCGAGCGGGCCGCGGCCGAGCCTCGACTACCTGATCTTGATCGGACAGACCTGGAACTGATCACCATCGACCCGGAAGGTTCACGCGATCTTGATCAAGCACTGCACATCGCCCGATCACCGAGCGGTGGCTTCGAGGTCTCCTATGCGATAGCCGATGTGGCCGCATTCGTACGACCCGGTGATCCGATCGACGCTGAAGCGCATCGCCGCGGAACGACCCTCTATGCGCCCGATCGTCGTACCCCGCTGCATCCGCCGGTGCTCAGTGAAGGTGCGGCCAGCCTGCTGCCGAATGAGGTTCGACCGGCGCTGCTCTGGACGATCATGCTGGATCATCGAGGCCAGACGGTCGCGGCGGAGGTGGCGCGCGGGTTGGTCCGCAGCCGCGCACAGCTCAGCTACGACGATGCCCAGGCTGAGATCGACGGCGGTTCCCCCCGAGAGACGCTCGCCCTGCTCAAGCTGGTGGGCCAGTGGCGGGAGCTGCGCTAACGCGACCGCGGGGGCGTCAGTCTGCAGATCCCGCAGCAGGAGATTCGGAGCGACGGCAGTTCGTGGACTCTCGGCTTCCGGGCTCCGGAACCGGTGGAAGGCTGGAATGCACAGATCTCGTTGTTGACTGGCATGGCCGCCGCACACCTCATGCTCTATGGACAGGTTGGCATCCTTCGTACCGTGCCGCCGGCGGAT
>Ga0126305_10001005_pt1 | contig 12401 bp, 11 predicted proteins | sample Plot26_FD_92536 | JGI IMG/M metagenome (GOLD analysis project Ga0126305, IMG submission 92536) | Serpentine soil microbial communities from UC McLaughlin Reserve, CA, USA - Plot26 | ecosystem: Environmental > Terrestrial > Soil > Grasslands | place: USA: UC McLaughlin Reserve, Lake County... | reverse complement strand
CGCACGCCGCTTCGCGCCCCGGCACGCCCGAGGCCCTTGCGCAATGGGCTGAGCTCTGGGAAACATGGACGACCGCCTCCTTCCTCCGCGGGTATTTTTCCACTGCGTCCAACGCCGTCTTCATCCCGCAGGAACCGACCCAGCGCGACGAGCTGCTTCGATTGTTCGTGCTCGACAAGGCGCTGTACGAACTCAATTACGAACTGAACAACCGTCCGGACTGGCTGCGGATCCCGCTTGCCGGCATTCTTCGCCTGGTGCCGTGATGCCTCGAAGTACAGCAGACGTTTCGATCGTGCCAGGGTTCTTCGGTGCGATTCCGTCGGGCGATGGCGTCCTGTTCCGCATCTGGGCACCCGACGTCCGCAGCATCTCACTCGAACTGCTCGATGGACGCGCGGCCGGCACGCATCCGCTCGCCGGCGCTGAACACGGCACGTTCGAGACCTGGGTTCGGGGTGCAGCTGACGGCAACAAATACCTTTATGTCGTGGACGACGGCGAGCGGCTGCCGGATCCGGCGTCCCGGTTTCAAGCGGAAGGCGTCCACGGGCCGTCGCAGATCGTGGATCCCGGCCGATACCGATGGCGCGATGATCGCTGGCGACCGGGGTCTCCACTCGACATGGTCGTCTACGAGCTGCATATCGGCACGTTCACTCCGCGGGGAACTTTCACCTCTGCTCTCGAGCGGCTGCCGTACTTGCGCGATCTCGGCGTCACCGTCATCGAACTGATGCCGCTCGCAGACTTCGCAGGCATGCGTAACTGGGGCTACGACGGCGTCTCGCTGTTCGCGCCATCCCGCGCCTACGGGACTCCGGACGATCTTCGCGCGCTGGTCGATGCGGCCCACGATAACGGCCTGGCGGTGATGCTCGACGTCGTCTACAACCACCTCGGCCCGGAGGGCGCGTACCTGCCGCGTTTCACCCGGCGCTACCATACCGACCGGCACAAGACGCCCTGGGGCAACGCCGTCAACCTGGATGGACCGGAGTCAGCGATGGCCCGACGGTTCATCATCGACAACGCGACGCACTGGGTCCGCGAGTACCACTTCGACGGGCTGAGACTCGACGCGACTCACGCACTCCTCGACGACACGGAGCCGAACATCATCATCGAACTGGCTGCCGCCGTGCGCGCCGTAACGTCCAGGCCGGTGTTCATCCATGCGGAGGATGACCGCAACCTGGCGCCGATGGTCGAGGACGCCGACGATGGGGGTTGGGGGCTCGACGGGGTGTGGGCCGACGACTTCCACCACGTCCTCCGGCGCATGATCGCTGGCGATTCGCACGGATACTTTGCGGATTTCGCCGGGAACGCCGCCGAGCTCGCAATCGTGCTGCGCCAGGGTTGGCTCTACACCGGACAGATGTCGGTGCAGAAGAAGATGCCGCGCGGAACCGACCCTTCAGCCGTACCGATGTACCGGTTCGTGATCTGCCTGCAGAACCATGATCAGATCGGCAACCGCGCGTGCGGGGACCGGCTGCATCATTCGGTCGGCGAAGACGCCTGGCGAGCTGCGAGTGTGGTGCTGCTTACATCGGCAGGAACACCGTTGCTGTTCATGGGTCAGGAATGGGCAGCCTCTTCACCGTTCCAATACTTCACCGATCTGGAACCTGGCCTCGGACGGCTCGTCACGGAAGGACGCAGGGCCGAGTTCGCCGAGTTCCCGGCGTTTTCGGACGAGATCGACCGGCGCAAGATACCGGACCCGCAGAGTCAATCCACCTTCGCGGCCAGTCATTTGAGCTGGGGTGAGCAGGTCCTGCCGATGCACGCGCGCGCGCTCGCGCTCTATCGACAGTTGCTCGCGCTTCGCCGTGAGCACGCTGGCTTGCGAGGCAGCGACCTCCGCGAAGGCGAAGCGATCGCCACTGACGATGAGAGCGTGGTGGTGCGAAGGTCGGAGGGCAACGAGACATTCTGGGTGGTAGCACGGTTCAAGACCGCCGGCGAAGTCGACCTGGCGTCGGCTGCAGCGACACTTGGACACGACCTCGCGCACGCGGAGATCGAGACCGTGCTCGATACCGAGCACGCTGAATTCGTGGCGGACCCGCAGGCCGTGGTCGTGTCGTCTGGATCCGGCGGCAGCAGTGTCCGCTTCGCGCGACCGGGTGCGCTCATTCTGAAAGAACGATGACCGACCGCGATCACCGATGGCCGGACTACGTACCGGTATCGACCTACCGGCTGCAGGTCCACGCCGGGTTCCGATTGGCCGACGCCGCCCGCATCGTTCCATATCTCGAGCGGCTCGGCATCAGCACTGTCTACAGCTCGCCCTATTTCACCGCCGCGCCGGGCAGTACGCACGGCTACGACGTCTGCAACCATAACGAGATCAGTCCGGAACTGGGCGGCGACGCTGCGCATCTCGAATTCACCAACGCGGTCAGGGCTGCCGGTTTGGGACACATCGTTGACTTCGTCCCCAATCACATGGGGATCGGGTCGGGTGGGAACGCGTGGTGGACAGACGTGCTCGAGAACGGCCCCAGCTCCCCTGCCGCTGGGTACTTCGATATCGACTGGGCACCGCTCAAAGCGGAGCTCCACGCCAAGCTGCTGCTCCCGATCCTCGGCGATCAATACGGGAACGTGCTCGAGCGCGGCGAGTTGAAGCTCGAGTTCAGGGAGGGCGCGCTCAGCCTTCACTATTTCGAGAACGTGCTGCCGATCAACCCGCGAGAAGTGCCGCGCGTGCTCGGCCTCGCCGTCGGGCCGGTGACTGCACGCCTCGGCGATGACAATCCGCGGCTGCACGAGTTCCTGAGTGTGCTCACATCACTCGGCAATCTCCCGCCTTATACCGAACAGGATCCCGCTCGCGTTTCGGAACGGCAGCGGGAGAAGGAAGTCGCCCGGACACGCCTCGCCCGGCTGGCGCAGGAAGACACCGGCATCAACGCGGAGATCGCGGCGGCGGTCGAGCACGTGAACGGCACCCCGGGCGACCCCGCGAGCTTCAATACGCTTCACGAATTGCTCGAAGCGCAGGCCTATCGCCTCTCCTACTGGCGAACGGCGTCTCATGAAATCAACTACCGCCGGTTCTTCGACGTGAACACGCTGGCCGGCATGTGCATCGAACGTACGGAAGTATTCGAGGCGACGCACCGGCTGCTGGCCCAGTTGCTCGCCAGCGGCCGGCTGCAGGGTGTGCGCGTGGACCATCCGGATGGTTTGTTCGATCCCGCGAAGTACTTCGAGATGCTGCAGGAGCTTGCGGAACGCGGCACGGCGCGCAAAGCGGGAACCGATGTCTCTGCGCAACAGGGTCACGTCGGTGCGCAACTGTACGTTGTCGCCGAGAAGATCCTGTCGGGCCGGGAGCGCCTGCCGTCGACCTGGAAGGTTCACGGCACCACCGGCTACAACTACCTGAACGATCAGAACGGTGTGTTCGTCGACATGGTGCAGGCGCGCCGGCTGCGCCGCGGCTATTCGAAACTGACCGGACACCTCGACTCGTTCGAGGACGTGCTGTATCAGAGCAAGCAGCTGATCATGCACACGGCGATGGCGAGCGAGCTGAACGTGCTCGCTCACATGCTCGATCGCATCGGCGAAGGAAACCGCAAGTCGCGTGACTTCACGCTCGACAGCCTTCGCGACGTCATCACCGAAGTGGTCGCCTGCTTCCCGGTGTATCGCACCTACGTCGACGAACACGGCTGGACGCCGGAGGATCGGGCGATGGTGGAGCAGGCGATCGTCCGCGCCCGCCGCCGGAATCCGGCGATGGAGTCATCGCTGTTCGACTTCTTCCGCGAGGTCGTTCTGCCAAGAGATCCCGCCGGCGCTCCGGCGGCGGGAGAAGTGGAGCGTCGTGGCGGCTACCCGCCGGCCGACGCCCACGAAGTGCATGAGCGGCTGCGGTTCGCCATGAAGCTGCAGCAATACACCGGACCGGTCCAGGCGAAGGGGCTCGAGGACACGGCCTTCTACCGCTACAACGTGCTCATCTCGTTGAATGAGGTGGGTGGCGATCCCTCGCGGATCGGACGTTCAGTGGAGGACTTTCACGACGGCAACCTGCATCGCGCCCGGCGGTGGCCGCTGGAGATGCTCGCGACCTCCACGCATGACACGAAAAAAGGAGAGGACCTCCGCGCCCGCATCAACGTCCTGTCGGAATTCCCCGACGACTGGGGGCGCGAAGCCGCAAGGTGGATGCGGATCAATCGCGTCCACCGATCGATTGTCGACGGTGAGCCCGCGCCCGATCGGGTCGACGAGTATCGCCTCTATCAGACGCTCATCGGCGGTTGGATTCCGAAAACGACTGAACCGGCGCCGGAGTTCGTCGAGCGAGTCCTTCAGTACATGATCAAAGCGGCGCGCGAGGCGAAGGTTCACACCAGCTGGCTCACACCGAACCAGGCGTACGAAGACGGGCTCGGAAAGTTCGTCCAGAAGATCCTCGGTTCGGAAGGCGGCGGCAAATTTCTATCGGCATTCCTTCCGTTCCAGCAGCGGATCGCGATGCTCGCGGTGACGAACTCGCTCGCCCAGGTGTTGCTGAAGATCGGGTCCCCCGGGGTTCCGGATTTCTACCAGGGTACGGAGCTCTGGGATTTGAATTTCGTCGATCCGGATAACCGCCGGCCCGTGGATTTTGGGCTGCGCGAACGACTGCTGGAAAGCCTCACGGATACGACCATCGACGAGCTGCTCGAGGGCTGGGACGACGCCCGTATCAAGCTGCTGATCACGACGCGTGCGCTCCACCTCAGACGCGAGCTGCCGCAGGTTTTTGCGGGTGGAGATTACCTGCCGTTGACCGCAGAGATCAGCGTTGCAGGCAACGTCATTGCCTTCGCCCGGAGCGCCGGTAGCGACGTCGTCATCACCGTGGCGCCGCGGCTCGTTTCAGCGCTGGCCGTCGAGGGGAGGTTGTTCCCCCTCGGGGGTGACTGCTGGAAGACCTCGCGGGTCATGCTGCCCGAGCCGCTCCGGGGCCGAACCTTCCGTGACGTCTTCACGGGTGCCGAGATCCAGCCAACCGTGAGCTCTGACGAGGAATGGTTCTTCGTGGGGCAGCTGTTCGAGAGGTTACCGGTAGCGCTGCTGCGAGCCCTTTAGCGCGGAGGCGCGAGGGCACGAGGGCAAGATATACAGGGGGTTGGGCGCCGGCCTATCGGCCGGCGCTCCTGTCAATCGGCTTTCCGTCTTTTCCGTGCGCCTTCGTTAGCTTCGCTGCTTCGTGTGAAGAGCGGCCTGTAAAGAAGCTCGCTGTTCAGCCAAGCCTCACATCACCCTTGAAGATCAGGAAGACGAGCACGATGTCGAGGACGGCAACGTAGGATGGAAATAGTGCGCTGCCGACGGGCGAGATGAGGGACAGGCCGAAGAAACCGGCTGCCCAGAGCGCGAGAAACACCGCGACCCCACGTGCGGTTAGTTCGTCCCAGAACCATCCATACGGCAGGAGAATCCAGAACGCCAGGTGGGCGATCCAGGCGGCGACTCCGGAACTCATCGAGCGCCGAACGCTAGCTCACGGCGGAGAGGCGCCGCGGTGCCCTGATGCTCTGCTTGTGCTCCACGTAGTCGATACCGTCGGCGGTGATCGTCAGGGAGGAACGATCGTCTCGCGTGACGAACTTCTTCTGGGTCGAATACCAGATCGCGAACTCGAGGTGCTCGCGAGGATGGCCCATCAACTGTGCCAGTTCCATGTTGGACAGGGACGGATGATCCGGGTCGGTGCGTCGCCGCGCGTAGAGGATCTCGAGCAGCGTGAAGCGCAGCTGCTGCTCGGCTTCAATGTCAGTTGCGCCGGCGGAACCGACCGCGGCGAACTTCCATCGCTCCTGCCGGATCGCGTCATGCCGGACGTCGTAACGAGCGCGCTGCTCGGGGTCGTTCAACACGGTGTAGGCGTCGTGAAGCTCACGGAATCTCGACGCATTCCCGGTGTCCTGGTTATCCGGGTGGAAGCGCTGAGCCAGCAGCCTGAAAACGCGTTGAATCGTCTCGGCGTCCGCGTTCGGACTGACCTGCAGCGTTTCGTAATGGTCCTGCGATGGCGCTTCAGACATGGGTAGACCCGTGGCGAAAGCAGGAAAGCCCGATTGAGTGCTGGAGGGGACGCGTAATGATGCACGAAATGCCGCGCCGAAGCAAGCTTCATACGCGCTGACTGGCGTATTTTGCGCCATTTTGCGCGGTTTGGCGGCTGTTTAGAGACCTCCCTGCGGGAATTTGACACGCGTGGCGGGGTCCAGCTTTGGCGGACGCGCGCCGTGGCGGATCGCTCCCGCAACCGGCACATACGAAAGCTCCTCACCGGCCGCGGCGCAGCGGAGGAGCAACCCGCCGCGGCTCATGTCGCCGCGTCCAACGAACGCGTCCGGGAACAAGAGCCGGTCTCCAAAGATCGCCTGCAGCACCTCTACATATTTCGGCGAGGCGATGCTGCCGAGAAGCACGACGTGACAATCAGGCCCGACGTCGGCTGCAAGCGCCCGGGCGCTTCGCTCGAGCGGACGCCGATACCGGGGATTGTCGACTGACACATCCACGCCGCCGAAACCCTTGATCGCCTGCAGCGAGATCAAGGTCTCTGGAGGCCGCAGCCCCGCGTTCGGCGTGATCACGAACACACCGCGCCCGGAGATCTCACCGGCTCCCTCCGGAACGGACGCGAACGCGGTCGCGTAGGTGAGCTTGCCCCGAAAGTACAAGCCGCTCAGAAACGAGAACACCTCGCCAAGCGGCGCTCCGCGCTCACCCCGAAGCCGTTCCGCCAGCTCGAACCGAGCCCGGTCCGACATGATGATCTGCGCGCGCCGCCCGCCACAGTTCGCCGGAGATAAAAGGAAAATGGCCACCTTGGAATTGGGAATTGGTAGTTGGTACTTGGGGTTTGGAGTTTGGCGTTTGGAGTTAAGCCTTCGAAATCCCCCAGCGCAGCAGGACCGACCCGACGGTGAACCCCGCACCAACCGACGCGAGCAGGACCAGATCGCCGTGCTTCAACTTTCCTTCGTGAACGGCATCAGCCAGAGCGAGCGGGATGGTGCCGGCAGTGGTATTGCCGTACATCTCCAGGTTTATGATCACCTTCGATTCAGGCAGTCCCAGTCGTTCGGCCGCGGCGGTGATGATGCGGCGATTCGCCTGGTGTGAAACGAAGAGATCGAGTTCTGAGGCTTCGATCCCGTTTTTTTCCAGCAGCCGCCGGGCGATCTCCTCGGTCTTGCGCACCGCGAACTTGAAGACCGCCTGGCCATCCTGCTTGACGTAATGCAGGCGCTTGTCGACGGTCTCATGCGAGGCGGGCATGCGGCTTCCGCCGGCAGGCATGCACAGCGCCGGCCCGCCTCCCCCGTCGATCTCGTGGGCGAAGTCGATGATCGCCGGCTCCGAATCATCGGCCACCGACACCACGGCGGCACCGGCGCCGTCGCCGAAGATGACGCAGGTCGTTCGGTCCTTGTAATCGATGATGCTCGACATCACGTCGGCGCCGACGATCAAGGCATGCTCGACGGCCCCCGTCGCGACCATCTGCATCCCGGTCGTCAAGGCGTAGGTAAAGCCGGAGCATGCGGCGCCAAGGTCGAACCCCCACGCGTTGACCGCGCCGATCTTGTGCTGCAGCACGCAGGCGGTGCTCGGGAAGATCGTGTCAGGTGTAGTGGTGCCGACCACGATGAAGCCGATCTGCTCGGGAGTAACCCCCGCCTGCTGCATCGCTCCGATCGCCGCTTCCTTCGCGAGGTCGGAGGTAGCTACTCCCGGTTCTACGATGTGCCGCTGTTTGATGCCGGTGCGCTGCAGGATCCATTCGTTGGTGGTGTCGACGAGCTTCTCGAGATCGTCGTTCGTCAGCAGCTTTGGCGGGACGTATGTCGCCAGCCCCGAGATCTTCACGCGACGAATCGCAGTCACCACAACCGGTCCTTTCCTGGGGCGGGCAGCCCGAAATACTCGTACGCCTTTGGCGTTGCGACGCGTCCGCGGGGAGTGCGATCGACGAAACCGATCTGCAGCAGGAACGGCTCGTAGATGTCCTCGATCGCGTCCCGTTCCTCGCTCATTGCCGCCGCCAGCGTGGCGACGCCGACAGGGCCGCCGCCGAACTTGTCGATGATCGTCCGCAGCAGGCGGCGATCGACTTCGTCGAATCCGTGCTCGTCCACTTCGAGCAAAGCGAGCGCCCTCAGCGCAACCTCATGGCTGATGACGCCGTCGGCGCGCACCTGTGCGTAGTCGCGCGCGCGTCGAAGCAGGCGGTTCGCCACGCGCGGTGTGCTACGCGAGCGCTTGGCAATTTCACGGGATCCTTCCTCGTCGATCTCGACACCGATGATGCGCGCCGATCGCCGGACGATCTCGTGGATGTCTTCTTGTGTGTAGTAATCCAGCCGGTGGACGATGCCGAAGCGCGCCCGCAGCGGTGACGTCAGCAGGCCTGTTCTCGTCGTCGCACCGATCAGCGTGAACCGCTGGACCGGGACCTTGACCGACCGCGCGCCGGGACCCTGCCCGATCATGATGTCGAGCTCGTAATCCTCCATCGCCGGATAGAGGATCTCTTCGATCGCCGGCGGCATGCGGTGGATCTCGTCGATGAACAGCACCTCCCGCTCCTGGAGGTTGGTCAGCATCGCGGCGAGATCGCCCGGACGTTCGATCACCGGACCCGCGGTCGGACGGATTGCCACTCCGAGCTCATTGGCAATCACGGTAGCCAGCGTCGTCTTTCCGAGGCCGGGTGGGCCGTACAGCAGGACGTGATCGAGCGCCTCGCCTCGCTGGCGCGCCGCCGTGATCGCGACGTGCAGATTCTCGCGGATCCGCTCCTGGCCGATGTACTCGTCGAGCGTGCGCGGCCGCAGCCCTGCCTCGTACTGGACGTCGTCGTCCACGCGCGAGGGGGCGAGAATGTGTCGGTCGCTCATTTCATCAACGCCTTGAGCACGGCGCGTAATGCCTGTTCGAATGCCGCACCAGGCGCGGCATTCATCTCTTTTTCGATCGCCTTCTCGGCGGCCGCTCGCGGATAGCCGAGATTCAGCAGCGCCGAGAGGAGGTCGGCCCGCAGTGCATCTTCCGGCAGCGGCGGTTTGGCCGTGTCGGCGGCGGCCTGCAGCGACTGAGGCAGGCGGTCCTTCAACTCCAGGCCGATCCGCTCCGCGGTTTTCTTGCCGACCCCGGGGATCGCGGTCAGCCGCGCCACATCCTGCGCGCGGATCGCCCGGACCAGGTCCGGCGTTTCGATGCCTGAGAGGACGGCGAGCGCGAGCTTTGGACCGATGCCGCTGATCGAGATCAAGCGCTCGAACAGCTCCTGCTCCAGTGATGTCGCAAAGCCGTAGAGGGCGATCACGTCTTCGCGCACGTGGGTATGGACCCTCAGCGTCACAGTCGCGCCCGGCTCACCGACAACGTAGAACGTCGAGAGCGGAACCTGCACGTCGTAGCCGACGCCCTGCACGTCCACGATGATCCGTCCGGGGTTCTTGTCGAGCAGGCAGCCTGCCAGCCGCGCGATCACGAGGGTCGGTACTCCCTCCACGACCGCGGTGTGCCCCGCGCCGGTTTCGCCGCCTCGATCGCAATTGCCGCGGGGCCCGTCGAGTTGTGAAGATGACAAATGGCCACGGCCAGTGCGTCAGAGACGTCGTGTGGACCGTCGATCGACTCCACGCCCAACAGCAGCTTCACCATTTGCTGAACCTGCGGCTTGTCGGCGCGTCCGTATCCCACCAGGGCACGCTTGATTTCGGCTGGCGCGTACTCGAAGACGCACAGCCCTGCCTCCGACGCGGCCAGCAGCGCGACTCCGCGAGCGTGGCCAAGTTTCAGCGCGCTGCGAACGTTCTTCGCGTAGAAGATGCTCTCGACCGCGACGCAATCAGGACGGCACTCGTCGATCAGCGCGACGAGCCCGGCGTGAATGTGCTTGAGCCGTTCTGGAAAGGCCGCCGAGGCGGGTGCGGCCAGCGCGCCGCAGAGTACCAGGCGGTGGCGGCTGCCTGAGCGCTCGACGCAGCCGTAGCCGGTACGCTCGGAGCCGGGATCTATCCCGAAGATCTTCACGCCAACGACGCCTCGATCTCCTTCTCTTCGATGTCGGCGTTCGACCACACCTTCTTCGTGTCTTCGTGGTCTTCGATGGCGTCCATCAGCTTGACCATCTGCTGCGCGGGCTTGCCTTCGAGTTTCACGTAGTTCTGCGGCAGGAACGCGATCTCGGCAGCTGCAGTTTCGAGCCCGAGTGCCTTGACCGACTCGAGCACCTTCTGAAAAGATTCGGGAGCCGAAATGATCTCCCAGCTGTCGCCGTCATCGCGCATGTCATCGGCGCCGGCGTCGAGCGCAGCCGCCATGAGGGCTTCCTCGTCCGCCTTGGTTTTGTCGACGACGATGTAGCCCTTTTTGTCGAACATCCAGGCGACACTGTTTTCGGCGGCGAGGTTGCCGGCAAAACGGCCGAGCAGATGGCGGATCTCACCCACCGTTCGGTTCTTGTTGTCGGTCAGCGTTTCGATGATCAGGGCCGCGCCGCCCGGACCGTAACCTTCGTAGGTGATCTCTTCGTACGACACACCCGGCAGTTCGCCGGTGCCGCGCTGGATCGCACGCTTGATGTTGTCGGCAGGCATGTTCACCGACTTGGCCTCGGCGACGATCGTGCGCAGCCGCGGATTGGTATCCGCGTCTCCGCCGCCGGCGCGCGCCGCCACGGTCAATTCCTTGATGATGCGCGTGAAAACCTTGCCGCGCTTGGCGTCAGCCGCGCCCTTCTTGTGCTTGATGGTATGCCACTTGGAATGGCCGGACATGCTGAAAACCCCCAGAAAACCGTTAAAAATTGCGGGTTGATGTTATCACGTCTTACTTCTTCCCGGCGAGGATGACCCACACGTCGGACCGCGGGTCCCAGGCGCCGCCGCGGTAGTCGCCGAGCACCGCCCGGATCTCGAATCCGGCCTTTTCCAGGCGCTGTGACATGCGCTCCACCGAGAGTGTTCTGAACGTCAGCGAAAAGGTATGGACGCGCTTCGTTTTCCCGCGCCGCTCGATGTACTCGTGGTCGAAGATCGTCAGGCGCCGCGCGCGATCCTGGCGGACGGACTCGATCAACGTGAGGTTGGTGGAGCGGCCGCGACTCCCCCGCAGGCTCACCTTCCGCTCGTACTCGGACCACCGCGGCAGATCCGGCACCAGGTCGATGCCGAACGTTCCTCCGTGTTGCAGCACGCGCTGAACCGATTCCAGGGTGGCGCGCAGATCCGCCTCGCGCGTGAGCGATTGCAGGATCCCGTACGGGGCCATCACCAGACTGAATCCCGGTCGCGATCGGAACGGCAGAAACCGGATGTCACCCCGCACGAGCGTCGCGGCGCCGTGCAACTTCGTGCGACCGAGGCGCTTGCGCCCGCGTGCGAGCATCTCGCCCGAGCGGTCGATTCCCACGAGCCGGGCTCCGGCTTTGGCGGCAGGGATCGTGATCCGGCCGGTACCGCAGCCAAGCTCGAGCGCCACTCCACCCTGCGTCGTCGCCAGGTTGCGCCAGAACGCAACATCACGACGACCGACCGTCTGCGCATTCTCCCAGTCGTAGAACGGCGCGTACGCGTCCCAGCCGCTCCAACCTTCTGCGACGTCGTGCTGCTTCTTCGCCGGGCTCACTTCGACGGGTCTTCGCGCTGGCCAACGGTGGCGAACAGCATCGTGTTCTGGATCTCGACGAAATGGCTGCCGGCCGTCTTTGCAGCCGCCGCATACCGGTCCAGCAGCTTCAGATAGTCTCGGGCCAGGCTCTTGATGCCTTCGTCCGGGGCACGCTCGATCGCCTGCTGAACGGCAGTTCGCCGCGACTCCCACAGACTTTCGGGCGGTACGCCCAGCTGGGCGCGCGACACCGGGAACAGCTCGACGGATAAGGGCTGGATTTGGTGCTGGGCAAAGAGGGTCGGAAGATGCGGACCGACAGCGAGATCGGAAGCGTCGTCGCGCGCCGCGGCCAGGCTCGCGAACAGTCGCGAAGCCGCGTCGTGCGCTCGAGCGCCTTCATCGATGGAGCTGTGGAAGAAGCGCGCGGCGTTATCAGGCTCGACCGCGACGATCCGTCCACCAGGGCGGGTCACGCGCGCCATCTCGCTGATCGCACGCGGCACGTCGCTGATGTGCTGCAGCACGGCGACGCAGAACGTCGAGTCGAAGGTCGCATCCGGAAACGGCAGCGCCGAGGCATCCGACGCGGCAAATCGCGCGCGGATGTTGTGGCCGACCGCTGTCGCCCGGGCAGCAATGACGCGATCGGGAAGCAGATCGACGCCGACCAGTTGGACCTGCGACAGCCGAAGCCGCGAGAGGTTGACTTCCGCAGTGCCGGTTCCGCAGCCGACGTCCAGGATTCT
>Ga0126305_10001004_pt1 | contig 12417 bp, 11 predicted proteins | sample Plot26_FD_92536 | JGI IMG/M metagenome (GOLD analysis project Ga0126305, IMG submission 92536) | Serpentine soil microbial communities from UC McLaughlin Reserve, CA, USA - Plot26 | ecosystem: Environmental > Terrestrial > Soil > Grasslands | place: USA: UC McLaughlin Reserve, Lake County... | reverse complement strand
CGCGAAGTCAGTCGTCGTGATATTCGGACGCTGGTGGACACAATCGCGGAGCGCGCCCCGATCCAAGCGAACCGGGTGCTGAGTCTAGTCAGCAAGATGTTCAAATGGGCGCTCGACGAGGAAATCGTCGATGCCACTCCGGCGGCGCGCATCCCGCGGCCCGGTGTGGTGAAGCAGCGGGATCGAGTGCTCAGTGAGGACGAGATCCGGCAACTGTGGCGGGCGTTCGACGCGCTCGCGCCCGTGATGGCAGCCTTCTACAAACTCCGGCTGATCACGGTGCAGCCGGGCAAGGAAGTTTCGAGCATGCGATGGGCCGACGTGGATCTCGCTAACAGTTGGTGGACAATCCCGGCGGGCATCAGCAAAAACAAGTTGCCGCATCGCGTACCGTTGTCGTCGACCGCCACGGCCATAATTCAAGGGCTCGACCCCGGCGCAGACGCGCGGCCCGTCTACGTGCTCGACGGCGCCCGCGGACGACGCCAGCAGAGCGAAGCGGCGGCGACGTTCGCGGTCGAGGACTTCCGCGGCCATGATCTCCGGCGCACGGCGGCGAGTCTCATGGCGGGCGGAGGCGTGCCCCGCCTCGTAATCTCGAAAATTCTAAACCACGTGGAAACGGGCGTCACGGCCGTCTACGATCGCCACGGATACGACGCGGAGAAGCAAGCGGCGCTCAACTGGTGGAGCACGAAACTCAACGCGATCCTCGACGGCAAACGCGGCGCAACCGTGCTGGCGTTCGGGCGGGGCGCGCAAGCCCAATGACCCAGCATCGGTGGACGCGGCTCGACGGCTCCCCGTGCGGCGAGACGTTCCGCGCCGAGTTGCACGCACTGGCGTTGACGTTCTCCGAGGCGAGCTCCAGCAGGCGGAACCGCTGTATCTGACGGACTTGCAGACGGCCGGTGAGGACGGATGGATCCCGCTCGGCACGTTTGCTGAGCGGCTCGCGCCAAATCGTTGGTTATCGGATCGGCGGTTTCGGTTGACGGTCGAGCGAAATGGTTGGTAGGGATTTCGGTAGCCGTGTTGTCTACTGACGGGCAAGACAAACCTTTCCGATCCTGTGAGATTTGGGAGGGCAGCTATTACGAGGGGTAAAGCCCATACGGCGCAGCACTCGATCACAACTGACGCCTTGGCCGACCGTCACGGATCGATTGCGGCATCCGGTCTGGTGGACGCTGAGCCATCCGATCCGTGCAGCCGGACGACTCTGCGAGGGATTCGGTGGGAGCGATAAAGCTCGGGCGGTGGAACGGCACCGCGTTCGACATCGGTGAGGAGCGATTGCTCGATCGGGCAGTGCCGCTCAGTGGCGACAGGCGGAAGCCGATGGAGATGGCTGGTCAGCCTGTTAATTATCTGAGGGGGGTCAGTCGTTCCGGCGCTTCGAGGATCGTGCCGTCACTATCCTCGTACCATACCGCTCGGCAGGTTAGGCAGAGGCAGTAGCACGCGCACTGTTGATGCGCCACCGGCTGCGTATCGCTAGAGCCGCACACTGGACAGCCGCCGTCCGCCTTCGCGCCGTAAGGAAGCCTCACCTATCCACCATACGGCAGCGATTTAGGTTTTACGAGGAGGGGTCCTAGCTGGGCGGGATCGGAATCTGGGTACCGGCCACCAACAGCCACGCCGCGCACTGCAGATCCCCGCACATCTTCCGCGCTATAGCCAATACAGGATCCAAGCGCGGCTCGCAACAGATGATCTGGTGCCAGCGCCTGATGCACCACGACTTCGTGATCGCGTCAGGGAGCTGCACGTACTCAACGATCAAATCGTTCTCAGCCATTTCCGGGAGCGTTGAGAGTCTACTCCTCAAATGGTTTTTGTGTTGCCGCCGACTTTTTGTGCAGCTTTCCGACTATTTGGGCAGGACGGAGTTGCTGGGCAAAGCCGGTAGGCATAGTCCCTGCACTACAGAGCTGCGTGGAAGCGAAAGACACAATGCGTGGCCCTAACACGCTGCTCGCCGTGATATTCGGGATCTCCTTCGTCGGCTTCCTTGCGTGGCTGGCGTGGTACACCTTCACGCGCACGAGCGCCGGGTGGTGAGCCATGGACATCGTGACGGATGCCGTGGGCTACATCATAGAAGGCAGCGACGGGGCTTCCGAGCTGTTCAACTTCACGTCAGTGGGCCTACCAGGCAGGATGATCCTTCTCCACTTTCGACCTGACCGCGCGACGGCTGCGCGGGCCATCAGTGAAGCGCGCCAAGGAATAGAGGTGTCCTTCAAAGCGAAACTGTGGCCCAAGGAGAAGTCCAGCATCAACGTGCTCGTCACCGTTCAGAGGGAATCGGAGCGGCCCTCCCTGACCATTCGGTGGACGTTCACGCTTTTGGAAACCCCGCCGTCGGCGCTTATGCGCTATCGAGCGCGAGTTCTGAGGTGATGCTGCGCACCCTGCGATATAGTGATCGACGCGGACGCGAGCCGCAGCCGGCCGTTACCCCGGCGCTACCCCGAGCCTCTTCGCCGCTGGCGATCACGAACCGGAAGTAATTGGTAATAAAGCGCTTACGGGCCGCTAGCTCAGTGGTAGAGCACCTGACTTTTAATCAGGGTGTCCCGGGTTCGATCCCCGGGCGGCCCACATCATCCGGCCATCGGCTCATCTCCCACCTTTCATCTGCATCTCTCAATCGTTCATCGGGTCATCGACATCGCTCATCGCTCATCGCTCATCGGTCCTGAACGACAACTCCGAACGGCCACCCGTGACCGTCTTGGGCGTTGGGAGTTGGCAGTTGGGAGTTGTCAAATGCCAACCGAAGAATGGTTCGGACCTTGCTGAGCATTCCGCAAAGGAGGCGCACATGCCACCGACTGGAGTGAAGAGCGCCAAGCGCGCACGGCAGTACGAACACATAAAAGACTCCGAGCTGAAACAGGGTCGCAGCACCAAGCGGGCGAAGCAGATCGCCGCGGCGACAGTCAACAAGCAGCGGAGCGCGAAAGGGAAGGCGAAGGGCCGCAAGGGCGGAAGCAGGAAGAGCAGCGGCGGCAAGAAGAAGTAGCCGCCGGGGCGCTAGATGATCTTCTGGCCGAGCGCCGAGGAGGCGAGCTCCGCGCCGAAGAGGGCGGTCATGTTCCGGTCGTCGAGGATCGGATTCACTTCCACGAGATCGAGCGCGCGCAGCAGCCCTGAATCGGCCACCATCTCCATCAGCATGTGTGCCTCGCGATAATCGAGGCCACCCTTTACCGGCGTACCGACGCCGGGCGCGACTGCGGGATCGCACACGTCGAGGTCGAACGAAACGTGCAGCCCGGACGTGCCGTTACTCGCCAGCGCCAGCGCCTGCTCGACGACCGAGGCGATGCCGGCGCGGTCGATGTCTTTCATGGTGAACACGTGGACGTTCGACGCGCGCACGATTTCCTTCTCGCGCTCGTCCAGGTTCCGGATGCCGATGAGAACGGTGTGCTCGGTCAGCACCTTCGGCGAAAAGCCGCCGATCCTGGAGAGTTCCACCGGCTCCGGTCCGAGCAGGGCAGCGAGAGGCATGCCGTGCACGTTGCCGCTGCCGGAGCTGGCCGGAGTGTTCATGTCTCCATGCGCATCGACCCAGATCAGGCCGATCTTCTGCCCCTCTCGCCGCGCAAACTCCGCGGTCGCCGCGACCGAGCCGGCGGCGATGCTGTGATCTCCGCCGAGCACGAGCGGGATCCCTCCTTTTTCGAACGCCGCGAGCGACGCCCGGTACAACTTCTCGCAGACTCGCGAGATCTCGCGCATGTACTTCTTGTGCGGATCTCCCTCCGCCTTGATCTCGGGAATCGGTGCGACGAGATCGCCGTGGTCAACGACCGACAGTCCAAGCGACGTAAGGCGTTCGGCGAGTCCGGCGATTCGAAACGCGGAGGGACCCATATCGACGCCGCGCCGGTTACCGCCGAGGTCCAGTGAAACACCAATGATGTGAACAGGCTTCATGCCGCCGAGGAATGTACCATACGCGTTCCGGTTGACGACGGCGTTAAGTATCAGATACGATGAGGTTTGCGGGCAGTGAACCTCCCCGGTTCCATGCTGGACGAGGGCCAAACTGTACAAGGAGCGCGGCAATGAAGCGGTTTGATGTAGGGTCGAGGGTCGTTGAGCCGACCTACGGACTAGGGTCGGTAATCGCGGTCGAGGACAACTACACCCGCGTCCAGTTCGACGAGCACGGCATGAAGAAATTCCTGACGTCCATGTCGCGCCTCGAACCGAGCGACGAGCCCGCGCCCGCTGGAGTCCGCAAGGTCCGCAAGAAGCGCGTACCGAAGAAGGCCGCTGCGGCCGAAGCCCCCGAAGAATAAGACCAGAGCGTCAGCGCCGCAAGGATACCGACATTCCTTCGCCCGAAGGAGAAACGATGGTGGTCCAGAGGGATGGATGCTTCTGGACCGCATCGAGAAAATCACCCATTTCGTTCTTCTTGTTCACGACGTTGTGCGCAATGAACAAGCCTCCCTTGTCCAACCGCGGATACACCAGTTCGAAGAACCGCTTGTAGTCGCGCTTCCAAGCATCGAGGAAGACGAAGTCGAAGTTTCCCTGCGTCTTCGGAATCTGCTCGAACGCGTCGCCAGCCATCACCTGGACGATGTCGGCGAGGCCGGCGCGGCGGATGTTGGCAGTGAGTTCCTTCGCACGCTGGGAATCGTATTCGATCGTGACCAGCCGTCCGCCCGTCTCGCGCAGGCCCATGCCGATCCAGATCGCGCTGTAGCCGCTGGCGCCGCCGATCTCGAGCGCCCGGGTCGCGCGGCTCGTCCCAACCATCAACCTGAGAAAACGGCCGTCCTCTTCGGAGACCGCGAGCATTCCTTTGTCGTGGCCCTTGATCTCGGCGAGCAGCCGGCTGACTTCAGGTGTCTGCGCCGTCAACGTCACCACTGCAAGGGCGGCGAACGTCACCGCGATCGTCAATCTGCTGATTCTCATCAGGGTTCTAAGGTTCCAGGGTTCTAAGGTTCTAAGGTTCTAAGGTTCCAGGTGTTCGAAGGTTCGGAGCGCAGTTAGAGTCTACTCGCGGTGGCAGCCGTTGCGCGGCCGTCAGCAACACAATCGGGTACGCCCACCGCCTTGAATCCGCTGCCGGTGACGAGCAGACCCGGCAAGCGGTCGAGACGCTGCCGAAGCTGCTCCATGCGGCGGGAATGAAAGACGTCGTACTGCGCACTGTTGTTGCGCCATCGATATGCGCGCGCGAGTTCGGGACTTTCAGTGATCGACAGAACCGGTGTGAGCTCGCCGATCGCAAGCGCAATCAACTCGTCGTCGGATAGGGCCATCGCCTGCGGGTCCAGCGCGCCGCCGAAGAATGCGCGAATCAGCACGGCGTCATCCGGTGCACGGCCTGAGAACTTCGACGACACCCAGGTGCACGCGTTCATCCGACCGGCGTGCGACGCCCGGGCAACGACGAAACCGGTGCCCTTCAATGGATGTTTCACCGCATGCCTTGGGAAGCCGAGCACCACGCTGGCGGTGGAGACGTAAGCCGTGCGCGCGCAGAGTTCTGCTGAACCTGGGTCAACGTGCGCGAGCAGGCGTGCGGCTACGTGGGCGGGCGTGGCGACAATGACAGCGGAGCAGGCGATTTCGCGCGCGCCCGTGCGCAGCTTCCAACCCGGCTCGATCGCGTCCACGGTCGCATTCAACTCAACAGAGTCGGCGGCCAGGCGCTCACGCATCGCGTCCACGAGCTCCCCCATGCCTCCCGACAACGATCGAAAGGCACCCCCCGAATCGCCCGACGATGCCACTCGTTGAACCCAGCGGAGGACGCTGCCTTTGTTCTCCGCCTGGGCGAGGCGAGGCATGAGCTCCTGCAGCGACAACGCGTTCACGTCTCCGGAATAGATCCCGCCGAGCAACGGCTGCGCCAGCAGATCGACGGTCGCCTGCCCGAACCGGCGTGCGAAAAAGCTGCCGATCGACTCTTCGTCGTGATCCGTGCGTCGGGGAATCAGCGGTTCGAGCGCAAGACGCGCACGTGCGCTCGGCGGTAGCAGGTCGAAACCGAGCAGCCCCTTCCAGGTGGCCGGGATTCCCAGCATGGCCGGAGAGGGAAGTGGATGAAGGCGCCCATCCTTGAGAACGAAGGCGGTGCGCGGCGCACTCGTCGGAATCAGATGCGACTCGAGACCGAGCTCGATGCACAGGTCGATGGCCGCGCGCTTCTGGACCAGCATCGAGTCCGCGCCAGCCTCGACGGTGAAGGCGCCGATGCGTTCCGTACGAATCAACCCGCCGAGGCGATCCGATGCCTCGAACAGCCGGAACGGTATCCTCCGTACCGACAGTTCGTATGCGGCGGACAATCCGGCGATCCCTCCGCCGACGATCGCAATCATTGAAGGAGTGGCGTGCGCTCGCCGGTCTCAGCAAGCCTGCCGGAACAAGGGGGATTCCGAGTGCACGAAACGCGCAAGCTCCTGCACGTGCTCGATCGGCGTCGGTGGATGGATCCCGTGGCCCAGATTGAAGACGTGGCCGTGCCGGCCACCGGCGCGTTGCAGGACGTCGCGAGCCCCGTCGAGAAGCCGGTCCATCGGCCCGAGCAGCATCACCGGATCGAGATTCCCCTGGATCGCCCGGTCGTGGCCGATTCGCGTCCATGCCTCGTCAAGCGGTTGGCGCCAGTCGACGCCGATGACGTCGCCGCCGGCCTCGGCAAGATCGGTCAGGATCGCGCCGGCGCCGACGCCGAAGTGGATGAGCGGCACGCCGGCGAACCTGAGCCTCTCGAAGATGCGCTTGGTATGGGGCATGGCGAACTCCCGGTAGTCGTTGCGGCCCAGCGCTCCCGCCCACGAATCGAAGATCTGCAGCGCCTGCACGCCGGACTCGGCCTGTGCGAGCAGAAAGTTGACGATCGTGTCTGACAACTTCGCACACAACCGGTGCCACGCGTCCGGTTGTGCATACATGAACGCCTTGGTCTGCGTGTAGGTCGTCGACGGGCCTCCTTCGATCGCGTAGGCCGCAAGCGTGAACGGGGCTCCGCCGAAGCCGATCAGCGGCACCCGCCCCTGCAACTCCCGTCGAAGCAGCACGATCGTCTCGAGTACGTGCGCCAGGGCCTCACGCGGTTCGAAGTCCTTCAAGCTGTCGACATCGGCGACCGAGCGAATCGGCCGCGCGATCGACGGCCCTTCTCCCTTGACGAAATCGAATTCGAGACCGAGCGGAGTGAATGGCAGCAGCAGATCCGAAAAGAGAATCGCGGCGTCGACCTCGATCATGTCGACCGGCTGCAGCGTCACCGCGACGGCAAGGTCCGGACGGGCGCAGATCTCGAGCAGCGAAAACCGCTTACGCAGCGCACGGTAGTCCGCCATGTAACGGCCGGCCTGGCGCATGAACCAGACGGGGGTTGCATCCACCGGCTCGCGGCGGCAGGCACGCAGGAAACGATCGTTCACTTGGTTACCAGGGTCTTTGCCAGGGCGATCAGATCCTCGAGCCACAGCGGTTTGAAGCGGACCGATGCGCCCAGGGCGGTCAACTCTTCCTGCAGCGCATCGGGGAGGAAGTAGTCACCGGTGACGATGGCCACGGGAATATCGACCAGCCGGGCCCGTTGCCGCACCTGCCGAAGGAACTGGAGGCCGTTGGTGATCGGCATCCTCATGTCGAGGATGATGCCGTCCGGCTCGAGGGTGTCGGCGAGCTCGAGCCCGGACTCGGCGTCAAGGGCCGTCGCGACCTCGAAGCCTTCCAGCTTCAGCATGCGAGCGAACGTATCCGTCACCGAGCGGTCGTCGTCTACGATGAGAATCTTTCGAGTCGGCAACTCAGCCGGTCGGCTGTCGGCCCTGGCAATCACGGCAACATTCTGAGCTGTGGGAAGATGCGCGTCAAGCGTGGCGCCGTGAAGCCGTCCTATACACTTAAGGGCAAACGCGCTAGAATCCGCGCGTCTACGTTGCAATTTTGCACGTCCTGCGGAGGTTGAGTGAGCCCGATTCTGGTACGCCCGGTTCGCGAGCAGTTAGAGCACGATCGAGTGATCAGGCTCCTGCAAGTCAAGCTGAAGAAAAGGCACGACGTTGCGGCCAATATCGGACCGGATCAAACGGTTCCCGTGAAGATCGGACCGGTTCAGATCTTCCCGGACCTGGTGCTGACGAGTGCGGATAAAGGCCGGAAACTGGCGGGAACTGTCGAGGTCGAAACGGCCGAGTCAGTGAACCATCTCGAAGCGATGGCGCAATGGGCGCATCTCGGGCGGGCGCGTGTCCCCTTTCATCTGTATGTGCCGGCGGGCTCGGTCGACATCGCGAGACGGCTCGCCGCCGAGAACCACGTCAATCTCTCCGAGCTCTGGAGCTTCCATACGATCGGCGACCAGACGCGCTTTACCCTGGTGCATCGATCGCAGGCGGCCGAGGCGAAACGAGCCGCACCCGCCCCCGCGAAAGCCAAACCAGCGGCGGCCAGGGCCAAGGCGGCAGCGGCTAAACCCAGGCCCCGGGCTGCCGCCAGGAAGGCCGCTCCGCCCAAAGCCAAAGCACAGAAGAGGAAGTAATCCTGCCGCAGCTCCGGTTCAGCCGCGACAAACGCGGCTACGAGAACACGTTCGTCGTCCACCCGGAGAAGCGCAAAGGGAAGGGGCGCACGCGCATCCTTTACTGGTTCCGCACGCCCCCCGGCGTCAAGGTCGGGCGCTCGGCGCTCGACGAGGACGCCATCCGCCTGATCGAGCAGCACAACCCTGACATCTCCTTCGACTGGACGCGCATCCTCAAAGGGCAGCCGGACGAGCCTGAAGCGGAACGGCGCGGGCCGCCACCGCAGCGCGCACAGAGTCCGCGTCCCGATCCGCCGGAACGGAAGCCGACGCCAGAACCCGCCTTCGTGCCGCCCGTAGACGATGGGCCGCCCACCGCAGCACACGCCAGGCTCGGTTCGGAAGGCGTGCTGCGCCTCCGCGGCCGGTATGCCGAGATGCTGGCGCGGATCGACGAGCGGGTCCAGGAAGCTGAGCGCCGGGTCGAGCTGAAAGTGATCGCGGAGCGTCTAAATCCAGACGCGTGGGTGACGGAGACCGATGTGCTTGCGGGTCTCGATTCGTATGAATCCAGTTTCGAGGCGCTCCGGTCGGTCGTCGGCCGGCGCCGCCGGCGTCCACGTCGCGAGGACGGTCCACCGGAGTAAGTCTTTGTATAATCAGGTAATGCAGCAATTTTTCTCGAGGCGAATGCTTTGCGCCGTCGGCGTGTCCGTGACGGCGTGTCTGGCGTCGCTGGTGGCGCAGTCGCCGCCGGCGCAGCAGACACCCGCGCAACCCCCGGCGCAGCAGACGCCGGCTCCCCCCAAGCAGCAGCCTCCGGCGGGTACTCAGCCACGGGAAGTGATCCGGCGCGCCCTCGACATCATCACGACCGACGTGATGGTGCGCGACAACTCCGGCCAGTTCGTCGCCGACCTGAAGAAGGACGAGTTCGAGGTCTACGAAGACGGCGTCAAGCAGGACGTTCAGTCATTCGTGCTCGTCCACGGCGGACGCACCTACAACCAGACGCTTCCCGAGCCGCCCAGGCAGCGCGAGGGAATCATCCTGCCGCCATCCCGGCCGAGCAACGACGCCGCCGGCCGCATCTTCATCATCTTCGTCGACGACCTGCATCTCGACTTCCGCAACACCGGGAGGATCCGCGATCTGTTCAAGAAGATTTCGACGGAGCTGGTCCACGAAGGGGACATGTTTTCAGTGGTCTCCACCGGGCCGTCGTCGATCGAGATCCCGCTCAACTACGACCGGCGCCGTCTCGACGAAGCGATGAAGAAGATCGCCGGCAACGGACTGAAGCCGCAGGAGATTCTCGACGCCCCTGAGGGGGCAGACGGGCCAGCGGAGTTGAAGTACCGCGCACACGTCGCCTTCTCGACCGCGTACGACATGCTGCGGCAGCTCGAACAGGTCCACAACCGGCGCAAGGCGTTCATTTATCTGAGCAACGGGTACGACTTCAATCCATTCGCAGACAGCCGGCAGAAGGCGGTCAACGAGCGGTATCAGCGATTCTCGAGAACAGGCGAAGACGACACGTCCAACGCAAACGACACCAACCCATTTGCGAATCAGGGAAACCGGTTTGCGGAAGCCGACCTCGTCTCTCAGCTCGCGGAACTCACGCGCCAGGCGAACCGTGCCAACGCCTCGCTCTACACGATTGATCCGCGCGGTCTCGTGGGCGGTCCGGATCTCGATGAGAAGATCGACATGGTCGAGTGGCAGAATCACGTCTCCGCCACCCAGAACAGTCTTCGCACGCTGGCCGAGCTCACCGGCGGCATCGCCGTCGTCAACCAGAACGACTTCGGCAAGGCGCTCAAGCGTATCGATGCGGAAACGAGCGACTACTACGTCGTCGGCTACTACTCGAACAATCCCGATCCATTGAAGAAGCGCCGGAAGATCGAAGTGAAGGTCGCGCGCAAGGGGATGAACGTGTTTCACCGGTCAGAGTACCGGCTGCGTCCGCCCGACATGCCACCGGCGAAGTAGTCGCTCGACCAGTACAGGAAAAGGCCGTCCGGTTGAACCGGACGGCCTTTTTCTTTTTTGAGCTCGCCTCGAGGCTGACCCCGAGGCTGGTTGACCGGTTCCTACCAGAGGAACTTGAAGCCGACCTGCATGTCGCGAGGACCATACAGCGTATTGCTGGCAAGCGTCGGGACGGCAAAGCCCGGGTCGCTGGACAGATTCACCACCGCTTTGTTGGTGGCGGCGTCGTAGCTGGAGCTGGTGGCACGGTATTTCGTCGTGCCGAAACCGGTGTAGTTGGTCCAGTTGGCGATGTTGAACACCTCCCACAGCGCGACCAGCTGACGGCGTCCGCCGACGTTGAACGACTTGGTGATGCGCCCATCGATCGTCTTCCGGCCGGTTGCGCGGTAGGCGTTGCGTGTCTCGAACGGCGCCCTATTGGAAGCACCGGTGCCATTCACGGATGCGGTGCTCAGCGCGCCCGTACCGGTGAGTGCGCCGCTGTTGATCGAGATGGTTGGATTCAGCGGAAGTCCGCTCTCGAAGGTTCCGGTCCCACCGAACTGGAAGCCCCAGAGGAACTCCGGTGCGTAGTGGAAGCTGACCACTCCGCGATGCCGGCGGTCGAATGCGGAAGGTCCGCGTTCACCTTCATTGTTGAAGGGATCGACCATGGTCGCGAAGTTGGAGATGAACGTGGTCGAGTTCTGACCGGTGTCTTCCGACTTCGAGAGCGTGTAGTTGGCAGTCAACAGCAGGCCTTGTGAGAACCGCTTGTTCAGCTGCAGAACCATCGCGTTGTAAGTGGATTCGACGATATCGGCCACCTGGATCGCGTTGTTGATGTTCGCGTCGGGACGTGTGCCGCGGTAGAAGGGGAACGTTCCGCGGTTCTGACCATCGACGATGAAATCGACGGTGGAGCTCGCCGTCGGAAGGTTCGTATCGAGGAATGTCGGGAGGTGCGTGCCGCGGCTGTACAGGTACGACGCCGAGACGGTGATGTCCGTGCCGAGCGCCCGATCGAGCGTCAGCTCCGCCATGTTGATCTCGGGGCGTTCGATGTCGGGGGCGAGGTACTGAATCGAAGGTCTCGCGCCTGAGACCGTCGGCGGGGCCGTGAAGACGTTGGGGTACTGAGGCGCCCCGGGGGCGGTTGCCGACGTGAAGGAATAGGTCGCGAACGTGACGGCATTGTTCGTGAGGGCGCTCGAGATCACGCTATTGCTGGATCGTCCGTAGTAGCGTCCCCAGCCGCCGCGCACCACGGTCTTCTGCGCGCCGTCGAGGTCATAGGTGAAACCGACGCGAGGGCCGAAGTTGTTCTTGTCCTGGTGGAAGGTGACGGTGGCGGGATATGCCGGGTTGCCTGTGAACGCGACGCCGTTGACTTCGGTCTCGGTCGGCTGCGGGAACTTCTGGTATTCCCACCGGACGCCCAGGTTGAGCGTCAGCCTGTTGTTCACGCGCCAGGTGTCCTGGACGAACGCGTTGTAGTCGGTGGTCGGGAACTCGACCTGGCCGGCGAAACCAGCACCGCGAAGGTCGAACTGCTGGTTGTAGCTGGAGTAGTGGCGCAGGTCTGTCGCCGCACCCGTGAGTGTTGGCGTGCAGCCCGCTGCACCGATCGGGCAGTCGGAGGCGATGGCACTGATGTTGGGATATGCGTAGATGCCACCCCCCTGGAACAGGTTGACGAGCTGCTCCTTGACGTAGTTGATGTCGAACCCGCCCTTGAACTGGTGGGCGCCCGCGTAATACGTGACGTTGTCGATGAACTGGTACCGGCGTTCATCGGGATACTTCGGGCGGGGGAGGAAGTTCGGCAGACCGATGTCGATCCCGCCGGTGACCGTCGTGCCGGGGCCAACGCCGTTCGGAATCTGCTGTTCGAAGTCGCGGCCGATCTG
>Ga0126305_10001003_pt1 | contig 12432 bp, 13 predicted proteins | sample Plot26_FD_92536 | JGI IMG/M metagenome (GOLD analysis project Ga0126305, IMG submission 92536) | Serpentine soil microbial communities from UC McLaughlin Reserve, CA, USA - Plot26 | ecosystem: Environmental > Terrestrial > Soil > Grasslands | place: USA: UC McLaughlin Reserve, Lake County... | reverse complement strand
GCGTCGCCGACGCCCAGCGCCTCCGCCGCGGCAAAGGCGCCGAGCGCATTGGCGACGTTGAAATGCCCCGGCAGGCCGGTGCGCAGCTCCATCTCGCCGACGCCGAAGCGCGCTCCGGAGGCGTCGAAGCCGACGTCGCGGGCGCTGTAGTCCGCGTCGGCGCCCTCGGCGGAGAAGGTCACGCACTCGAATTCCTCGGCGAGGCGGCGACCGTAGGGGTCGTCGACGTTGACGATCCGCGTCCCCACCTCCATCGCGAAGAGCTTGCGCTTGGCGAGGAAGTAGTCCTCCATGTCCGCGTGGAAGTCGAGGTGGTCCTGGGTGAGGTTGGTGAAGAGGACGACGTCGAAGTCGATCGCGTCGGCGCGATGCAGCGCCAGCGCATGGGAGGAGACCTCCATCGCGCAGGCTTCGTCTCCCCCCTCGAGCATCTGCCGGAAGGTGCGCTGCAGCTCGATCGCCTCCGGCGTCGTCCGCACCACTTCCTTCTCCACCCCACCGACGACCTGCTTGACCGTCCCCAGCAGGCCGCAGCGCACGTCGGCGGCCTTGAGGATCTCGTGGACGAGGAAGGCGGTCGTGGTCTTGCCGTTGGTGCCGGTGATCCCGACCATCTGCAGCTGCGCGGTCGGCTCCCCCCAGAAATGCGCCGCCAGCGGCGCCATCGCCGCCCGCGAGTCCGGCACCACTACCTGGGGCACGGCGAGCTCGGTCAGCTCCCGCTCGACGACGAGAGCCGGCGCGCCCTCCTCCACCGCCCTCGGCCCGAACTCGTGGCCGTCGACCTGTTCGCCGCGGACGCAGAAGAAAAGGGTCTCCGGCCCGGCCTTGCGGCTGTCGTAGGCGAGATCGGCGATCTCGACGGAGCCGTCACCGACGATCCGCGCCTCCGGGAACTGCGCGACAAGCTCGTCCAGTCTCATCCGCGACTCGATTCTAGGAAGGCTTGGCGGAAACCCGCGTGTGCGGCTGGCGAGCGCCGGACCAAGCGGGGCAAGGACGCAGGGAGGCCGAATAGCAGCGCTATTTGGCCGACTGAGGACGCAGCACCGCGCAGTGTCCGCCGCCGCCAGACGTGCGCGGGGGTTTCGCCGAGCCTTCCGAGGAAGGGCGCCGGGTGGCCCTTCACGGCCGGGTCATTCCTGCGGGATCCCGAGGTACGGCAAGGCGAATTCGGCGATCTGCCCGAAGGCCGGCGCCGCGACCGAGCCGCCGTAGATTTCCCCCTGCGGCTGGTCGACGATCACCGCCGCCAGCAGCTGCGGGTTCTCGGCGGGGGCGAAGCCGATGAAGGAGGCGACGAACTTGGTCTCAGAGTATCCGCCGTCTTCGGCCACCTCCGCGGTTCCGGTCTTGCCGGCGAGAGAGTAGCCGGGGACGCTCACCTCCGACGCGGTTCCGCCCGGGCCGAGCACGCCCTCGAGCATTTCCCGCACCTCGGCGGCGACGCCGGGGGAGATCACCCGCCTGCCCTGCGGCTCGGGCTGCGGTTCGTCGCCGATCTTCTCGATCAGCCGCGGCGGCTTCAGGATGCCGCCGTTGGCGATCGCGCTGTAGCCGGCGACCATCTGGATCGGGGTGACCGAAAGGCCCTGCCCGATCGGCAGGTTCCCCATCGTCGAACCGGAGTATTCATCGAGGTCGAGCAGAAGGCCCTGTTCCTCGCCCGGGAACTGGATCCCGGTCGGGCGCCCGAAGCCGAAGCGGTGGATCCACCTGTCGAATTTCTCGGTCCCGACCATCTGCCCGATCGTCACCGCGCCCACATTCGAGGAGTGGGCGAGGATCGTGGCGACGCTCATCGTTTCGGTTCCGCGCGGGTGGGACTCTTCGATCACCCGGTCGGCGACCTGAATCGTCGGCGGCAGGGTGAATTCGTCGGTCGGCGAGACCACTTTGTCCTCCAGCGCGGCGGCGACCGTGAATGCCTTGAAGGTCGAGCCCGGCTCGTAGTTGAACCCGGTCGCCTTGTTGAGAAGGTCGTCGTTGCTCGCCTCGGAGAGGTCGCCGGGGTCGACCGGCGGCCAGTTCGCCATCGCCAGCACCGCGGAGCTGCGCGGGTCGACGACGATCGCGGTCGCCCCCACCGGCGAATAGGTTTCGCCGACGCCGTTGAGCACCCGTTCGGTTTCCCGCTGGATCACCGGGTCGAGCGTCAGCTGGACGTCTTCTCCGTCCTCGGTGTCGTCCACCGTCTCCAGCCGGATCGGCTCGCCGAGGGCGTCGTTGATGATCCGGCGCTCACCGTCGTCGCCCCCGAGGACGTCGTCCTCGCCTTCCTCGAGCCCGGTCAGCCCTTGGTTCTCGGTGCCGACGGCGCCGATCACCTGCCCCGCCATCTCCCCCTGGGGGTAGGTGCGCCGGCTGTCGGGAAGCTGCCCGATCCCTTCGATGTCGAGAGCTTCGACTTTGGCGGCCGTGCCGAGGTCGACTTTCTGGGCGAGGTAGGAGAAGCCGCCTTCGGCGGTCAACGCTTCCAGCACCTCTCCCTTGGGCTGGTCGAGAACCGGAGCAAGCCGCGCCGCCGCCTGGGGCGGATTCTTCACCTGGTAGGGCGTCGCGTAGATCGTCGCCGCGTCTTCGGAGGCGGCGAGCTTGTTGCCGCGCCGGTCGAGCAGGTCACCGCGCAGGCCCGGCACGGTCACGACCTCGGTCTGCTGGTAGGTGGCCTGCGAGGCGAGGCTCGACCCCTGCACACCCTGCAACCAGAAGGCGCGACCGACGATGAGGAGGAAACAGAGGAGGAAGCCGCCGAAGAGGAGCCCGATCCGCCGCTCGATCAAGCGCATGGCGAAAGCCTGACCCAGGCGGTGGACGCCATCAGCCCCCGGCGGCCGCGAGCCGGCCGGCGGCGGTGGCGACGTCGTCGGGGCTGAGCTCGACCACCTGCGGCTCTTCCGTGTTCGGCATCGCCAGGCCCAGGGCCGAGGCCTGACTGCGGACGCGGGCGGTGCTGAAGCGCTGGGCCTCCCGGCCCCCAAGCATCGAGTTCTCTTGTTCGAGGGTGGTGATCTGCTCGTCAATCTTGCCGGCCGAGGCGGCGAAACTGAGAGTGGCGACGTTGAGGGCGACGATCCCGACGAGGAGGATGCCGAGCACACCGATCCAGGCGCGGCCGCGGGTCATCCGCACGACCAGGCTCGAGTCCGGCAGCTGGCGAACCGCCTCCGCGGTGCGGACGGCGGCAACCGCGATCCGCGGCTGGGCGGTGGTGGTCCGGCGCTTCGGCTGCGCCCGTTGAGGGGCGCGCGCGGGAGCGCGGCGCGCCGGAGCTTTGCGTTTCGGTGGCGCCGTCCGCGAGGGAGCCGGGGCCGGCGCGGCGCTGCTGCGGCGGGCGGGGGCGGCGACGGCCATCAGCCGGCCTCTCCCACGGGCTGATCCTCAGCGATCTTCTGGGCCGCGCGCAGGTGCGCCGAGCGCGAGCGCGGGTTGCGCTCCGTCTCCTCGGGACCGGGGGCGATCGCGCGTCGGGTCAGCAGCTCGGCCTCGGGCTCGTGGCCGCAAACGCAGATGGGAAGCTCGGGCGGGCAGACGCAGCCGCGGGCTTTGGCGGCGAGGAACTGCTTCACCGGCCGGTCCTCGAGCGAGTGGAAGGCGATCGCGGCGAAGCGCCCGCCGACCTTGAGCTGGGACCAGGCGAGGGGCAGCGCTTCGTCGAGCGCCTCGAGCTCGCCGTTGACGGCGATCCGGATCGCCTGGAAGCTGCGCTTGGCAGGGTGGCCACCGCCGAAGCGGGCCGAGGCCGGCATCCCGGCCTTGATCGCGGCGACCAGCTCGCTGGTGGTCGAGAGCGGGCGGCGACGGACGATCTCCCGGGCGATCCCCCCGGCATGGCGCTCCTCGCCGAAGCGGCGCAGAACCTGGGCAATGCGGGACTCCGGCCACTCGTTGAGGAGGTCGGCGGCGGTGAACTTCTGCCGCGTGTCCATCCGCATGTCCAGCGGCGCGTCGTAGGAATAGGAGAAGCCCCGCTCGCGCGCGTCCACCTGCATCGAAGACATCCCCAGATCTACATAAACCATGTCTGGGCGTATCCCTTCGCCCTGCAGAGCGCGAAGTCCTGCCGCGAAGTCGGAGCTGATGAAGAGCGTGCGGCAGCGGGCTTCGGCGGCGAAGCGGTTGAAGCGCTCCTCGGCGGCCGGGTCGCGATCGATTCCGATCAGCGTCCCCTCCGGCCCGATCAGGTCGGCGACGCGGCGGGCGTGGCCGCCCCCGCCGAAGGTGCAGTCGACGGCGATCTGGCCCGGCTCGGGCGCCAGCAGCGAGACCAGCTCGGGCGCCAGTACGGGCTCGTGCTCGCTCATGACCACCTCGACGGCGCGCAACGCCCTGCGGGTTGGCTCGACATATTCGATCTGCCTCGCATTCAGTCTCATGATCACGCGGTGCCGGCGGCGGCAAGGCCCTCGGCGATTTCGGGGGCGGCGGCATCGAGCTCTTCCTCCTGCTTGGCCCAGGCCTCCGCGTTCCAGATCTCCAGGTACTCGCCGGCGCCGATGACGACGCAGTTGCCGTCGAGACCGCCGTGCTCGATCAGCGGCTTGGGAACGCGGATGCGCCCGGCGGAGTCGAGCGTTTCGTCGAAGGAGCCGCCGTGGAAGCGGCGGCGCAGCTGGCGCGCGTCGCGGCCGAACGGGCTGTGCGGCGAGAGAAAGCGGTCGGAAAGCTGCTCGAACTCCTCGGTGGTGTGCACCCACACGCAGGGGTCGAAGCCCTTGGAGAGAACCACTCCGTCGGCCAGAGAAGCCCGAAAGCGAGAAGGAACCGTGAGCCGGTCCTTGGAATCGAGGCTGTGCTCGTAGAGACCCCTGAACGCCACTGCCGGGAAGTCCTTTCTGAGGGCCGGAAAAGAGTTGGACCGGAGTGATGAGGTGGGAGGAGCCTCACCACCCCGGTCCTGGGCTTCAACTCGATTGCCACAATAACCCACTCTCTCCCACTTTGCAACACGACCCCCCTCTGCAACCCGATTTGCATCCGCCTCCCGGCCAGGTAGGTTGCGCCCGTGAGCACCCCTGAGCAGACCGAGGCGACCGAGCCGGTCATCACCGAAGCCGCCCCCACCGGCGTGCCCGACGACGCCAACGACCTCCGCGGCTACCACTTCAAGCGCCTGCTGCGGCGGCCCTTGACGCTGATCCTGATCGGCTCGCTGGCGCTGCTCGTGCTGATCGCCGGCGCGGTTGCCGTCGGGCCGCTCGTCGGCCTCGCCGGCGCGATCGCGACCGCCCTGATCGGGGTCGTCGTCGTCTTCGCGATCGCCGATTCGCGAGCCGCCAGCGATTTCTTCCAGGTCTACGCCCAGAAACGCGGGATGACCTGCTCGAACGAGCGCAGCCGCCTGCCCCCGGCGACGCCGCTGCTCCGCAAGGGCGACGCCCGCTACGCGGAGCGGACCCTGCAGGGGCGCCTCGCCGATGGTGTCGACGGGACCCTTGCTCTCTTCACCTACGAGGAGGAGACGACCGACAGCGAGGGCCACAGCCAGACCAACTACTACCGCTACACCGTCGGCTTCACCCAGGTCACCGAGTGCGCCGAGCTGGTCCCCGAGCTCTACTGCCAGCGCAAGTTCGGCCTGCGCGCCCTCGAGAAGTTCGAGGACGCCTTCCGCATGAAGAAAGAGCGGGTGACGCTGGAGAGCGAAGAGCTGCTCGACAAGTACGAGATCTTCGCCGGCAAGGAGCAGGACGCAGTCTGGCTGCGGCGGCTCTTCTCCCCCAGCTTCATCGTCTGGCTCTCCGATTCGGCGCCGGAGAAGTTCGCCTTCGAGCTCGTCGACGGCACCCTCTGCTGCTACGTCAACGGCCACAAGGAGAACGCCGCCGACCTTGACGGAATCGCCGCCGCCACCGGCGCCGTGGCGAAACGCCTGCGGGACGAGGCGCTCGAGTAGTTCGTGTCAGAAGCCGGCGAACAAGCTGTCGGCGTTGGCGATCAGGCCCGCCGTGATCATCAGCAGGACCGAGGGGACGAGGACGAGGGCGACGACGAGCTGGATCTTCGGCGCGGCACGGGCGGCGCGCTCCTCGATTGCGCGGCGGCCGTCGCGACGCAGCGCCCCGGCTTGGCGCCTCAGCTGATCGGCGAGCGGGGAGCCGAACTGGCGAGAGCGCTCGATCGCCGCCACCACGGTCGCCAGCTCTCCCCCTGGAACGCGCTGACGCAGCGAGGCGAGGGCGACGCTGAGGGGGACCCCGGCGGAAAGGTCTGCGACCGTTACCCGCAGCTCTTCGGCCAGGGGACCCTGCCCGGCTTCGGCCAACTGCTCCAGACCGGCGGCGGGACCGCGCCCGGAGCCGGCGCTGACGGCGAGAAGGTCGAGCGCATCGGGCAGCGCCGCGATCAGGCGACGGCGGCGCTGGCGGGCCCTTCGCTCCAGAACCGCGTCGGGTGCGAGAAAGCCCGCGACGGGCATCCCAACCAGGACCACCAGCGCCGTCCTCCCCGGCGCCGCCGGAGCCGCCACGAGCGCGACCAGGCCACCACCAGCCGCCCCCAGGAGCTTGACCAGGAGCAGCTTCGGCAGGTTGAGGCGGATGCTGCGGCCGCGCAGCAGCTCGCCGCTGCCCGCAACGGCAAAGGCGACCGCAAGCGCGGCCAGCAAGCCGGCGCCGCTCACTCGACCACCCGCGAGAAGCGGCTGATCATGGCGAAGCCGGCCAGCTGCAGGAGCGCGGACAGGGCAAGCAGAACCACTGCCGGCGGAGAGGCCAGCAGCGTCGCCATGAACCCCGGCTGCAGCAGCTCGGCGAAGAGCGCTCCTCCGGTCGGCATCGCGACAACCAGCAGACCGGTGAAGCGAGCCTGGGCCGTGGCGGCGCGGGCATCTTCGGCGACGCGCTCGCGCTCGGCGGCGCCGTCGGCAAACCGCCGCAGCAGGCTCGCGAGGTCGCCTCCGGCCAGCCGCTGGCTGAGGAGCGCGGTCGCGAAGGCGTCAACCCGATCCGAACGCATCCTCCCCTGCCACTTGGCGATCGCCTGCCCGGTCGCGGTCCCCGCCTCGAGATCGGAAGCGAGGCGGACCACCTCCGTCGCCGGAGGGCCGTCCAGCGAGGCCACCGAGCCGGCCAGGGAGGCCCGCAGGGAGCGCCCGGCGCTGAGCGAATCGGCGACGGCGGTCGCGACTTCGGGCAGCGACCGCTCCACGGCCCGGCGATAACGGCGGCGGCGGGTCCCGATCGCCCAGCCCGCGGCCGCCGGGCCGGCGATCGCCAAGGGCAGCGCGAGCGTCAAACCGCCGAGGAACCAACCGCCGATCGTCGCCGCCGCCGTTCCCAGCGCGGCCAGACGGCGCCGCTCCAGGGTCGAGGGCGCATAGCCCTCCTCGCCCGCGCGCCGCAGCGGCTCCAGCGCCAGGCGAAGCCACCCAGCGGCGGCGGGGCTGACCAGCCAAGCCTCCCGCGCCGCAAGAGCCGCCAAGCCACCGGCCGCGGCCCCGATCAGGACCGAGATCGTCATCCCACCTCGGCGATCTCGGTCACGCGCCTGGCACCGTCAGGCCGGCGCTGCAGATGGACGACGAGGTCGATCCCGCGCCGCACCTGCTCGGCCACGACGCCGTGCGGCAGCCCCACGCCCGCCATCAGCGTCAACGTCTCGAGGCGGGCCAGGGCGTCATCGGGGGAGTTCGCGTGGACGGTGGAGAGAGCGCCCTCGTGGCCGGTGTTGAGGGCGGTCAGCAGGTCGAGCGCCTCCACCCCTCTCACCGCTCCGATCACGATCCGGTCGGTCCGCATCCGCAGTGCGTTCCGCAGCAGGTCCCGGATCGTCACCTCGCCCCGGCCCTCTACCCCCGCCGGCCGGCTCTCGAGGCGCACCACGTGGGGCTGCTGCAGCCTCAGCTCGGCGGCGTCCTCGATCGTCACCACCCGCTCCCCGGCGCCGACGAAGCTGGAGAGCGCGTTCAGCAGCGTCGTCTTCCCGGAGCCGGTGCCACCGCTGACGAGGACGCTGCGCCGCTCGCCCACCGCTTCCTCGAGCAGCTGCCGCTGGGCTCGGGTCAGGGTCCCGAGGGCGACCAGCTCGTCGGGTCCGGGCCGCCTGGCGCCGAAGCGGCGGATCGAGAGCGAAGGCCCGTCGATCGCCAGCGGCGGGATGACCACGTTGACGCGGGAACCGTCGGCGAGCCTGGCGTCGACCATCGGGCTGAGCTCGTCGACGCGGCGGCCGAGCGGCGCCAGGATCCGCTCGATCGCGTTGCGCAGCTCCTCCTCGTCGGCGAAGGTCACGTCGGTCGGCTCCAGCACGCCCCGGCGCTCCACATATACGCAAGCGGCTCCGTTCACCATCACCTCCTCTACCGCCGGATCGGCGAGCAGCACCTCCAACGGCCCCAAGCCGACGCTGTCGCGGACGATCCGCTCCGCAACCTGCTCGCGATCGCCGGGCGAGAGAACCGCCGCCTGCTCCTCGACGAACTCCCGCACCGACCGCTCGAAGTCGCCGGGGCTGCGCCCGCTCGCCGCCTCCGCTCGCCGACGCTCGACCAGCCGATCCCGCAGAACCGACGCCATCTCCGCGATGTCCCGCTCACGCGCCTCCATCAAGCGCCCGGGATCACGGTCACCCGCCGCGCGAAGCTCTCGGCCTCGATCAGGCGCAAAGCCTGGCCGCGCGTCAGTCCCAAGGTCGCCGTCGCTTCACCCGCTTCTCCTTCTCCGCCGGGCCGGAGCCCCAGCAAGGGCACGCCCGGCGCCGCCACGTAGGTGCGACCGCGTCCGGAGGAGTCGGGTTCGCTGGTGACCACGACGTCGACCTTCGAGCCGACCGGCTGGGTGCCGAAGGCCGAGAGCGCGCCGGCGCCGCTGACGTCGATCTCGACCGGCGTCCGGTTTCGGCCGAGAGAGGGGCCGGCGGGGTGTACCCGACCAGACCGCAGCTGCTCGGCCAGGAGGTAGGAGCCGGCCGGCACCGTGATCGCGGGCTTCAGCCCGAACGCTTCGGCCGGCGCGGCGAGTGCGCTGGGCGGAGCGAACTTGACCGGCACCCGGCGCACCTCGAGCTTCTCAGCCACGGTCCGTGGGTCGATCGTCTCCCCCGCCCGCAGCTCCGCGGCGGCGACCAGGACCGGGCGCAGCTCGCCATAGCCTCTGACGACGCTGTCGCCGTAGCCATCGGCGATGGCCGCAGCCGCTGCCGCTGCGACCGCGGCAGCCAGGAGGAAGCCGACGGCTCGGCCCCGCCGGCTCATCGACCCGCTCCGGTCAACGGAAGCTCCAGCATCGCCTCGGTGCCGCGCTCGCCCCGCCGCAGGCGGAAACGGCCGCCGTGGCGCGCCGCCACCCGGCGGACGACTCTCAGCCCATGCCCATGACGGGCGCGGCCGCCGATCCACCCCCGGATTCCCCAGCCTCCAGCAGGCGGGAGACCGGAATCACAGCTGCCGGCATCTCGGACGGCGACCCGCAGGACACCCGCCGTCGCCTGAACCTCAACCCTGACCGGTCCGGTGCCGTGCTCGTAGGCGTTGCTGATCAAGTTGTCCACTGCTTGGCCAAGCTCGAACTCGCTTCCGGAGACACGCGATTCTCCAGCCTCCCAACGCAGATCGAGAGAGCGTTCGGCAAGCTTTGCAACGGCCTGCCAACGCCCGACGACCGCCGTCACCGTCTCCCGGAGAGGAACCGGAGTCGGGGGCTCGATCGTCTTCTCGCCGTTGATCGTCCGTTCAAGACGAGCGGCTGCCGCCGCCGTCATCCGCAAGGACGAATCGAGCCTCTCGGCCGCCGCTGAATTCTCCGGCAGGGAGAGCGCCAGGACCTGGAGCGGGCGCCGCAGCTCGTGCATCGCCTCGTTCAGCGCGTGGCGCCGGCGGCCCTCCCGCAAGGCCGTGAAACCGCCTGCAATCGCAAAGGAAGCAGCCAGGGGGAACCCGGCGGCAACCTCTGCCAGCTCCAAGGCAACCATCTAGGCCTTTCCCTCGCGCGTCACCTCCGGTCAATGCCGCGGGTCCCCTCCACTCTCCCCCCGAGGGCGACGGCGAGTCGCCTGATAAGTCGTATTTCGATCTAGGTACGCCCGCCCCTCGCAGCGGTCTCGGCCAGGCGCGACGAAGGGGCGGGCGTATTCAGGAGACCCCGCTTGACAGCGATCGGTTCCGCTTCCCCACCTTCACTTGAGCCAATTACAGCGATAAGTGCTTTTTACTGCATTTTTTCTTATCGGGAGGGTTAACGACCGAGCGTTTTGGAATACTTGTCTAGTAACTCGGGTGCTTCTGCCACCCACTGTCCCTCACCCGAGTGAAGAAACGGAGGTCCTCCTTTGCCACAGTCCCGCACTTCCCCAGAGGGCATTACCCAGCAGCTCGCCAAGGCCCTCGCCCATCCGCTGCGCGTCCGCATCCTCAGCTCCCTCCACAAAGGGATCTCGAGTCCGAACCAGCTTGCCCAAGAACTGGGAGAGCCGCTCGGCAACGTCAGCTACCACGTCAAAACGCTGCTCGAGTACGACTGCGTCGAACTGGTGAAAACCGAGCCGCGCCGAGGGGCGGTCGAGCACTTCTACCGCGCCACCGATCGCGCCTTCCTCAGCGACTCCGACTGGGCGAAGATCCCGGCCTCGGCCCGCAAAGGCATCTCCGGGTCGATCCTCGAGTCGATCGGTCAGAGCGCAACCGCGGCGATGGCCGAGGGAACGATCGAGGGGCGGAAGGATTCGCACCTCTCCGATACCCCTCTCCTGCTGGACGACAAAGGCTGGAAGGACCTGAACAAGGTGCTCGCCGATGCCGTCAAGCGGGCCGCCGAGATCCAGAAGGAAGCCTCCGGCCGCCTCGACAGCAAGGCCGACGGGATCACCACCAAGCTGGCGATCATGCATTTCGAGGTTCCGGCCGAGAAGGCCGCGAAGTCGAAGAAGAAGTAGCTGCGGCGACGCCCCCGGCCCGACCGGGGGCGTCGCTCGCTTCACCCGTCGACCAGCCGGTAGCCGATCCCCCAGCAGTTGATGACGAAGCGGCCCTGCTCGGGGTCGAGTTTGCGTCGCAATCGGCTCGCATGCGAATCCAGGGTCCGGGTCTTCGACGGCCCGCGGTAGGCCCAGATCGCGTCGAGCAGCTCTTCCTTGGTGAAGACGCGGGTGGGGTCGGCGGCAAGCTCGCGCAGCAGGGCGAACTCCTTCTTCGCGAGGGAGACCTCGCGATCGCCCACCACGACTCGGCGCCGCAGCGGGTCGATCACGAGGTCGCCGACGCGGCTGGGGCCGTCCTTGGGGTGGCTGCGGCGACGGAGGACGGCGCCGATCCGAGCCCGCAGCTCCGGGTAGCGGAAGGGCTTGACGACGTAGTCGTCGGCTCCGGAGTCGAGGCCGCGCACCCGGTCGGTGTCGCCACCGCGTCCGGTGAGGACGATCACCGGCAGGCGCGGGTCGAAGCGGGAGTCGATTCCGTCCGCCTCGCGAATCTCCCGCAGCACGTCGAGCCCGGAGGCGTCCGGCAGCGTCAGGTCGAGGAGCAGCAGGTCCGGGTGGTTGTAGCGGCAGAGGCGAAGCGCATCGGAGGCACTAGGCGCGGGCATAACGCCGAAGCGGTCCGCGGCGAGGTGCTCGCAGAGCAGGTCGAGGGTGACGTCGTCGTCCTCGCAGACGACGAGGCTGGCTATCTCTTCTCGTTGGGGCAGCATGGCGGGCTAAGGCGCCGGCGCGGCGGACTCTCCCCCATCGGCCGATGGAACCTCGAGGACGGCGCTGGCGCCACGCTCCCAGGCGAAGCGCCGCGGCGGCACCCGCCGGCGAATCGAGATCACCCGCCCCTGCGCGTCGAGGAAGTACAGATCGAGCGGGAAGCGCATGCCGAAGGTGTGCACGCTCGAGCAGCGGGGAATCAGCAGGCCGGGTTCCGCCTCGCGGCGCGATTTCCAGCTCAACCCCCGCAGCCTGACCCGAAAGCCGCGGGCGACCGGGGTCTTCTCGAGAGCGACATCCACTCCATCTCAAGGGCGGCACCACCGCCGGTCTCCCCCTCCCGGGGAGTCGGCCGACCGGAAGCTGGAGGGGTGCAATTCAGGAGCCAAGGTGCAACCGGGCGTTCAGTGGTCGCCCTAAACAGGCACGCCTCTACGATGATCGGCAAGATCATGCACCTGCTCGCGCCGGGCTTGCGCGAGCGGCACGGCTTCAACTCATGGACAAGAAAACGACCCGCAGAGGGAATTACGAGTCTGGCTCCGATTACGTGTTGGAGTACGGAGAGCTGCGCTTCGCCTTCAACGAGGAGGACTTCGGGCAGCGGGTCGAGCAGGCGGCGGTGAAACTCCGCTTCGTCGGCCAGGGGCTCAGCCCCGAAGAGCTGGACGACCTCCTCGACCTCGCGGTCAGCGGCGAGATCGCCGAGCCCAGCTCCCGCCTAGGCGAGCACATCAACGAGAACTGGGAGGACCTGGTCGGCCCCTCGAACCGCAGCCTCGTCCACTGGATCCGCCGCCTCGTCTT
>Ga0126305_10001002_pt1 | contig 12435 bp, 11 predicted proteins | sample Plot26_FD_92536 | JGI IMG/M metagenome (GOLD analysis project Ga0126305, IMG submission 92536) | Serpentine soil microbial communities from UC McLaughlin Reserve, CA, USA - Plot26 | ecosystem: Environmental > Terrestrial > Soil > Grasslands | place: USA: UC McLaughlin Reserve, Lake County... | reverse complement strand
GGCGGTCTCGACCAGCAGCTCGAAGACCCTGGGCGAGAGGGTCGAGCCGCGGCCGATCGTCGGGCCGGAGCCGAACGGGTGGCTGCCCTCCTCCTTCTCGTCGACCCCGGGGGCGTCGGTGGCGTGGGTGACGTCGACGGCGATCGCGATGTCGGGCCGGATCTCGAAGGCGGCGGTGCGGGCCCCGAAGAGGCCGATCTCCTCCTGCACCGCGGCCACCGCCGCGAAGGAGCCACCGGGGCCCTCGCCCTCGGCGCAGCGGCGCAGGCTCTCCAGCGCCACGTAGGCACCGAGGCGGTTGTCCATCGCGCGGGAGACGAGGCGCTCGCCGGCGACGGGCATCGGCTCGGCCGCGATCACCACCGGGTCCCCCACCCGGACCAACGCCTCGGCCTCCTCGCGGCTGGAGGCGCCGATGTCGATGTGCATCCCCTTCAGCTCGACGACCTTTTTGCGCTGGTCGGCCTCGAGCAGGTGGATCGGCTTGCGCCCGGCGACGCCGGGGACGAGGCCGCCCTTGCCGCGCACCTCGACCCGCTGGCCGACGAGGATCTGCGGGTCCCAGCCGCCGACGGGGGCGAACCAGAGGAAGCCCTGCTCGTCGACGTGGGTGATGATCAGGCCGATCTCGTCGATGTGGCCTACGACGGCCAGCAACGGCTTCGCGTCGCCGACGCGGGCGATCGAGGAGCCGATCCCGTCGAAGCTGAGCTCGGCGAAGGACGCGGCCTCGCGCCAGATCTCGGCGGCGGGCCCCTCGTACCCGGAGGGCGCGCCCGCGCGCAGCAGCTTGTCGAGGAGGTCTGGAGTGCTCAAAAGGTTCGGGGAGTATGCCTAAGAGTGCGCAGCGCTTGCTTCGCGGCGCAGCTCGGCTCTCCCCGGACCGTACCCGCGGTTCTCGTAGCCAATCAGCGCCCAGAGCAGGGCGACCGCGACCGCGACCGTCAGCAGCGCCGGGACCGCGGTGGCGCCGGGGATCATCAGGAGGAGGACGACCGCCAGGGCCAGCCGCTGACGGTTGAAGCTTTGGACGTGGCGATAACGGAAGGCGACGAGGCCGAGCAGGAACGCCGCCAGCCCGCCGAGCAGGGCGAAGGCCGGCACCGCGTGGAGGTGCTCGTCGTAGTGGCCGATCGTCACCTTCATCCCCAGGGCCATCAGCACGATCCCAGCGATCATCAGCAGGTGGATGATGGAGTAGGAGTCGCGGGCGAGCTCGTTCTGGACCCGACCCGGCTCCGCTTCGCCCAGCCGCCGCGCCGAGATCAGGGCGACGACGTCGAAGTAGATCCACCAGAGCGCGGCGGCGAGGAAGACCCCGAGCACCGCGGCGACGCCGATCCCGAGGTCGAGCGCCCCTGAGGCGCCGACGCCGATCGCGACAATGGACTCGCCGAGGGCGATGATCACGATCAGGCCATGGCGCTCGGCGAAGTGGCCGGAAACGATCTTCCAGCCCTCGGCGCCGAAGAAGTACGGGCCGGAGATGTCGAGGATGATCGCCAGCGCCCAGAGGGCCCCTTGGACGACGCCGTCGAAGTGGGAAGCGATCAGGAGCAGGCCGACCGCGACCGCGGTGCTGACGGCGAGGCCGATCACCGAGCGGCGCAGGTCCTCGTCGTCGGCCCCGGCCAGCATGAAGAGGACGATGTGGGCGAGGCGGAAGACGCCGAGAGCGAGGGCGAAGCTGAGCGCGAGGTTGCCGAAGGCCTCCTGGACCGAGAGCGAGACGATCAGCATCGCCGCCATCGCGACGAAGAAGACCAGGCGCACCGCTCCCTCCTCGGGATCGATCACGCTGGTCAGCCAGGAGTAGCCGACCCAGGCCCACCAGAGGACGCCGAGGATCAACAGACCCTGCCCGAGCCCCGACCAGCTCTGGTCGTGGGACATCAGCGCCGTGCACTGGGTCAGGGCGAGGACGAAGACGAGGTCGAAGAAGAGCTCCAGCGGCGTCACCCGCTCGCCCTCCCGGCGGACGGTGCCGAGGCGGCGGTGCGCTGCGGGGGCGGCCTCCATCGCCCAATCCTCCCAATACAGTGGGGCGATGGGTGTCGCCCTGATAACTGGAGCCTCAACCGGGATCGGCAGGGCGACGGCGGTCCGCCTCGCCCGTGAGCCGGGAACGGAGCTGGTCTTGGTCGCGCGGCGGGAGGAGCTGCTGCGGGAGCTGGCCGAGTCGTTGCCCTGCCGGGCGACCTTCCTTGCCGTCGACCTGACCGACGCCGACGCCCCCGAGCGGGTTCGCTCCCACCTCGAGGCCGAGCACGGCGGCAGGCTGCATCTGCTCGTTAACAACGCCGGGGCCGCCTGGCGGGCCGAGTTCGCGGAGGGGGGCTACGCCAACGTCCGCCGCCACATCGAGCTCAACTTCGACGCCGTCGTCCGCCTCACGGAGGCGCTCCTGCCGCTGCTCCGCGCCTCGGCCCCGAGCGCGATCGTCAACGTCGCCAGCACCGCCGGCCGCGTCTCCCGCGCCCGCACCGGCGCCTACTCGGCCAGCAAGTTCGCCCTGATCGGCTGGACCGATTCGCTCTACGCGGAGGAGAAGCCCCACGGCGTCCACGTCGGCATGGTCCTGCCCGGTTTCATCCGCACTGAGGGCTTTCCCGCCACCGAGCTGCGCGAAAAGGCCTTCACTCGCTGGATCGTCTCCAAGCCCGAGAAGGTCGCCGAGGCGATCTACGAGTGCGGCCCCGGCGGCAGGGCTGAACGCTACGTCCCCCGTCCCTACGGCCTATTCGCCGTCCTGCGGATCATCGCCCCGTCCCTGGTCCGCCGCGTCCTCGCCGGCGGCCCCGCCTCGAAGCTGACCACGAAAACGGGCGCAGAATGACCGCCGTGGCCGCCGGCACCCTCACCCCGGCGAGCACCATCTAGGATTCGCCGCCGTGACGATTTCCACGAATCAATTCAAGGCCGGGACCCATATCGAGATCGACGGCAAGATCTGGAAGATCCTCGATTTCCAGCACGTCAAGCCCGGCAAGGGCGGGGCCTTCGTGCGGACGAAGCTGCGCCGGATCGAGGACGGCTCGGTGATCGACAAAACCTTCAGGGCGGGGGAGAAGTTCCGCCCGGTCCGGACCGAATCGAAGAAGATGCAGTACCTCTACGACTCCGGCGACGCGGCCGTCTTCATGGACTCGCAGGACTACGACCAGCTCGAGATCGCCAAAGACTCGCTCGGGGACTCGATGCAGTGGGTGCTGCCGAACGCCGAGGTGGACGTCCTCTTCGTCGACGAGAAACCCAGCGACGTGCAGGTGCCGAGCGCGATCGAGATGCAGGTCACCCAGACCGACCCCGGCCTCAAGGGGGACACCGCCTCCGGCGGCGGCAACAAGCCGGCCACCCTGGAGTCGGGCGTGGTGGTCCACGTCCCGCTCTTCATCGAAGAGGGCGACACCGTCCGCGTCGACACGCGCAGCGGCGAGTACATCTCCCGCGCCTGAGCCGTTCCGACGCATGGGTGCCCCTGATCGAGGTCCCGCGCTGACAGAATGCCCTTATGCGCAGGTCTGACCAGCGGCGGGACGCCGTCTTCGCCAACTACCAGCGGGACGTCACCGGCCGCCCGCTGGAGGAGCTGCTCGGCGAGGCCCGCTCGCTGACGCGGGAGCTGGCCGAGGGCGTCGACGGCCATCGTGAAGAGATAGACGACCTGATCGCCGCCCATGCGCGCGGGTGGACCGTCGACCGGATCGCCCCCCTGGACATGAACGTGATGCGCGTCGCCCTCTACGAGATCGAATTCACCGACACCCCCGCCGAGGTCGCAATCAACGAGGCGGTGGAAGTCGCCAAGGAGTACTGCGGGGCCGACGCCCCGAAGTTCATCAACGGCATCCTCGGGGCGATCGTGCGCGAGCGGGAGCCGGCCAAATGAGCCTTCGCCTGCGGGAAATCAGCGAGCGCCTGCGGCAGATCACCTCGCAGCTGGAGAGCCAGGAGGCCAGCGACGAGGTCGCAGCCCAGCTGGCCGCCGAGGCCGCCGACCTCTCCGCCGAGGCGGTCGAGGAGGCCAACCGCGAGGCCCGCCAGCAGGCGAGCTCCGAGAGCGCTTGAGTTATCCGGACGACCTGCGCGGGCTCGTCGACGAGGCCCTCGCCGAGCTTCGCTTCTCCGCCGCCGCGCCCACCTCCGGCCTCGAGCAGGCGATGCGCTACTCGCTGCTCGCCGGTGGCAAGAGGGTGCGGCCGGTGCTGGCCCTGGCTACCGCCCGCGCCTTCGGCGCCGAGGCGGCCCGGTACCTGCCGGTTGCCTGCGCGATCGAGCTGATTCACACCTACTCGTTGATCCACGACGACCTGCCGGCGATGGACGACGACGCTTTGCGGCGCGGCCTTCCGACCTCCCACGTCAAGTTCGGCGAGGACGTGGCGATCCTCGCCGGCGACGGCCTCTTCGCGGAGGCGATGAGGCTCTTCTGCGAGCAGCCGGGGGAGCCGGGGCGGGTGCTGAGGGCGCTGCGCGAGCTGGCCGGCGCCACCGGCGTCGACGGCATGGTCGGCGGCCAATACGTCGACGTGGTCGGGGCCGAGTCCGACGCCGCCGGCCTGCGGGCGCTGCACGAGCTGAAGACGGGCCGCCTGATCGCCGCCAGCGTCAACGTGGTCCTCCTGCTCGAGGGAGCTCCCGAACCTGAGACAATGCCTTATCGCCGTTTCGCCGAGGAGCTGGGCGTCCTGTTCCAGATCGTGGACGACATCCTCGACGTGACCGAGTCAGACGAGCAGCTCGGCAAGCCCCATGGAAGCGACGAGAGACATGGCAAACTCACCTACGTCAGCCTTTTCGGCCTCGAGCAGGCGCGTGAGCTGGCGGCGGAGTCACACGCCAAAGCGACCGCGGCACTGGCCGACGCAAGCGGCGAGACGGATGACCTGAGGCGCGTGGCCGACTACATCTTCACGAGGAACGAATGAGCGAACAGCCCCCCACCCAGGGCAACGAAGACGAGAGAGACCAAATAGAGGAGCCGCTTCTGCCGGGGATCGAGAACCCGGAGGATCTGCGCGGCCTCGACGAGGAGCAGTTGCAGCAGGTCGCGCAGGAGATGCGCACCTACATCATCGACACGATCGGGGAGATCGGCGGGCACTTCGGCGCCAACCTCGGCACCTGCGAGCTCGCCGTCGCCCTCCACAGCCTCCTCGATTCGCCGCGGGACAAGGTGCTCTGGGACGTCGGCCACCAGGCCTACCCCCACAAGATCCTCACCGGTCGCCGCGAGCGCCTGTCGACGATCCGCCAGTACGACGGCCTGGCACCGTTCTGCTCGATCCCCGAGTCCGAGCACGACATCATGGGCGCCGGCCACGCCTCCACCTCGATCGGCTACGCGGTCGGCCTCAAGGAGGCGATGCGGAAGGGCATCGGCCCGGACGGCAAGGTCGCCGCGGTGATCGGCGACGGCGCCCTCACCGGCGGCGTCGCCTACGAGGCCTTACATGCCGCCGGCGGGCTGCAGACGCCCGTCGTCATCGTCCTCAACGACAACGGGATGTCGATCTCGCCCAACGTCGGCGCGCTTTCGCGCTACTTCAACCGGATCCGCCTCAACCCGCGCCTCTGGCACGCCCGCGAGGGGGTCGAGGACCGCCTCACCAAGCTGCCGCTGGGCCTGGGCAAAAGGATCGAGCGCCTCGGCCCGGAGGTGAAGTCGGCGATCAAGGCCTACTGGGCTCCCGGGCTCTTCTTCGAGGAGCTCGACCTCGCCTACATGGGCGTGATCGACGGCCACGACGTCCACGCCCTGCGCGAGGCGCTGACCGAGGCCTTCGAGGCCGAACGGCCCGTCGTCGTCCACATCCACACCGTCAAGGGCAAGGGCTTCGCGCCGGCTGAAGAAGGCGGGCTGGTCTCGATGGAGGAGTGGCACGCGGCGAAGCCGAAGTCGATCGCCAACGGCCTCCCGGCGACGAGCGAGCCGAAGCCGGTCCCCGTCACCGAAACCGATTCCCCGGAGGGGATCGAGGTGCTCGAGAAACCGCCCGCAGCGGGCTCGCCGCCCCAGTACACGAAGGTCTTCGCCGAGGCGATCGTGGCCGAGGCCCGGGCGGACGATCGGGTGATCGGGATCACCGCGGCGATGGCCGGGGGCACCGGCCTGCAGAAGCTCGCCGACGAGGTTCCCGAGCAGTACTACGACGTCGGCATCGCCGAGCAGAACGCGGTCCTGCTCGCCAGCGGCCTCGCCATACAGGGGGCGAAGCCGGTCTGCGCGATCTACTCGACCTTCCTCCAGCGCGCCTACGACCAGATTGTCCACGACGTCTGCCTGCAGAACCTCGACGTCACCTTCGCGATGGACCGGGCCGGCCTCGTCGGCGACGACGGGCCGACCCATCACGGCGCCTTCGACGTCTCCTACTTCCGCCCGATCCCGAACGTGGCGGTGATGGCCCCCCGCGACGAGGCGATGCTCGTCCACATGCTGCACACGGCGATCTCCTACGACGGGCCGGCGGCGCTGCGCTACCCGCGCGGGGCGGGGGAGGGGGTCGAGCTGCCGCAGCGGCCCCAGCTGATCCCGATCGGCAAGGGCGAGGTGCTGGCCGAGGGCGAGCGCGTGGCCCTGCTCGGCTACGGGTACGGCGTCGCCGTGGCGCGGGAAGCCGCCGAGATCCTCGCCAAGCACGGCCTCAGGGCGACCGTTGCCGACGGGCGCTTCGCGAAGCCGCTCGACGCCGAGCTGACCGAGCGGCTGGCGCGTGAGCACGAGCTGGTGGTGACGATCGAGGAGAACGTCCTTCCCGGCGGCTTCGGCTCGGCGGTGCTGGAGCACCTCGAGGACGCGTTCGCCGAGGCGCCGGGGGAGAGGGCGCGGGTCCTGCGCATCGGCCTGCCCGACTCCTACGTCACCCACGGCAAGCCGGACCTGCTGCGAGCCGAGGTCGGGCTGACGGGCGAGGCGGTCGCCGACCGCGTGCTCAGCTCGCTGCCGAGCGCTGCTCTGGCGTAGCCCCGCTCGCCCACGCGGTTTTCGTCAACCGCTCTCATCAATTTTGACGATTGAACCAATTGGCGCAATCGATTAGCCTGCGCCAGTCTCTCCGGTGAACGGAGGAGCCGGCCGTAAAGGCCAGCGCTTCTGGGGGAATCACCAGGGAGGGGAGACGCGCTCTATATGTGTGGATCCGTTTGGGGAAACGGATCTCTCGCGCCCGCCTCATCGGCCGGGGCGCGAGGCGCGCGCCGGGGGGAGCTAAGAGCTTTCGCGGAACACCCGGCGGCGGATCAACGCCACCAGGCGGCGAGGACCCGGCGCCAGTTGCGCCAGCAGACGGCCAGCAGCTCCTCCTCGTTAAAGCCGGCGTCGCGAAGCGCCTGCAGCAGCCGCGGCAGCCCGTCGGCGCCGCCCAGCTCGGCCGGCACGGTGGCGCCGTCGAAGTCGGAGCCGAGCGCGACGTGCTCGACCCCGATCCGGTCGGCGACGTAGCGGGCGTGCTCGGCGATCAGCGCGATCGGCGTCTCGGGGTCATCGGCGAAGTCCGGGCGCAGGAAGGCGGTGGCGAAGACGATCCCGACCAGCCCGTCACTTGCGCCAATTGCGTCGATCTGCGGGTCGGTCAGGTTCCTGGAGGCGGCGGAGATCGCGTGGGCGCCGGAGTGGCTCGCAACCAGCGGCCGCCCCAGGTCCATGCGGGCGACGTCCCAGAAGCCGGCTTCGTTCATGTGGCTGAGGTCGACCAGGATCCCCAGCTCCGCGCAGGCGGTGAGGAGGGCCTCGCCGCGGTCGGTCAACCCGGGACCGATGTCCGGGGAAGATGGAAAGGCGAACTGCACTCCGGTTGCGAACGCGTTCGCCCGGCTCCAGACCGGTCCCAGCGATCGCAGTCCGCGCGCATGCCAGTCGGCAAGTGACTCCAGCCCCGGGTCGATCGCCTCCGCTCCCTCGAGGTGGAGAACCGCGACCGGGGGGGTGGAGCCGTCGAAGGCGGCGTCGACGTCACCGATGCCGCGGGCGAGGACGAGCTCCCCTGCCTTCTCCAGTGCCGCCAGCCGCTCGGCGGCGACCCTGGCATGGGCCGCGGCGTGCTCGCAGGGGACGGGCGGGGCCAGCGGCTCGGCGTGGACGCCGCGAGGAAACCTCACCTGGCGGGAGGCTGCTCCGGATGAGGGGGTGAAGATGGCGAAGATGCCGCCCCGCATCCCCCCCTCCCGCATCCGCGGGAGGTCCAGGTGACCGTCGGGGAGCCGCCGGGAGAGGTCGGGCGCGCCCTCCCTGGTTATCGCGTCGTTATGGCCGTCGAAGACCGGGATCACACCCGGCAAACTAGATGCTCAGCGCTCAGACGGGGAGCGGCTGGCGCTCGCGGGCGAGCCGGGCGGCCTCGCGATTGGGCAGCAGCAGCGCCGAGAGGCAGACCATCCCGAAGGCGACCGCCTGCAGGGCGATGCCGGCCGGGTCGGCGGGCAGGGGATCGCCGAAGACGAGGACGCCGCCGACGATCTGGAAGGCGTTGGCGACGAGCCCCATCAGGCCGATCGTCTCGATCGCACCGCCGCGCTGCAGGGCGGCGACGGCGGCGTACTGGGCGAAGGCGCCGCAGGCGACGACGATCGCCACCCAGGGAACCACGACCGGGGCTTCAATTCCATCGGCTCCGGTCAGGCCCTTGATCGCGACCCCGGCGAGCGCGAAGAGGACGCCGGCGAGCACGGCCAGGACGGCACCCGAGCGGGAGGCGAGGCGCTCGAAGCGGTGACCGAGGGCCAGGGCTCCGGCCAGCAGCGCCAGGCCGCCCTCGAAGCCAAGGATCGAGGAGAGCGAGAAGTCGGAGTGGCTGCCGCTGAAGTTGGGCACGGTCACCGCCAGCAGCGCCAGGCCGCTGCCACCGAGCAGCAGCGCCAGCCACTGGCGTCGCTCGACCGGATCGCCGAACAGGCCCTGGGACATGACCGCCAGGGTCACCGCACCGCCGGCAAGGACCGCCTGGACGAGGGAGATCGGTGCCATCGACAGAGCGGCGACGTGGACCAGCCAGGCGGCGGCTGCCAGACCCCAGCCCGCCGCGAACCAGCGCGAGCGGGCGAGGCCGCGGGCGCTGCGCAACGGCTGCTTGATCCGGATCGGCGCCACCTGCTGGCAGCCGCGGTGCTTGAGCAGCGCCGCCGCATTTGCCATCAGCGCCGCGACGAGGGCCAGGGCGATTCCCCCGTCGACCGAGCTCATTTGTGCTTGCCCGCTGCCCCGAACTGCCGCTCGAGACCGAGGTCGCGAGCCATCCGCCGGATGTCCTTGACCTGGTCGGCGAGGACGAAGCTGATGCCGGTCCCGCGGCGGCCGGCCCGGCCCGTGCGGCCGATCCGGTGGACGTAGGAGTCGCGATCCTCGGGGGCGTCGAAGTTGATCACGTGGGTGACGCCGTCGACATCAATGCCGCGGGCGGCGACGTCAGTGGCGACGAGGGCGTGGACTTCACCGGCCTCGAAGCGGGCGAGAGCGCGTTCGCGCTGCCCCTGGGTCTTGTCCCCGTGCATGGCCACCGCCTCGAGGTCGTGTTTCCGCAGTCGCTTGGTGAGCCGGTCGGCGCCACGCTTGGTGCGGACGAAGACCAGCGTGCTGCCGCTCTCGGTGTCCTCGAGCTGCTCGACCAGATGGTCGAGCTTGGCGCCCTGGGAGTCGACGTGGAGGAACCGGTGCTCGATGTCGGCCTTGGCGGAGCTGTCGGCGGCCTGGGTGTGGCGACGCGCGTCGCGGGTGAACTGGGTGGCGATCTTCCCGGTCGCTCCCTCCAGGGTGGCGGAGAAGAAGAGCGTCTGGCGGTCCTTCGGGGTCTGGCGGACGATGCGGTCGACGGCCGGCTTGAAGCCCATGTCGAGCATCCGGTCGGCCTCGTCGAGGACGAGGACGCGCACGTGCTCCAGAGAGACGACGCGGCGGTCGATCAGGTCCTCGAGGCGACCCGGGGTGGCGACGAGGATGTCGGCCCGGCGGGCTGCCTTGCTCTGGGCGCCGAAGCCGACGCCGCCGTAGACGGCGGCGATCTCGAGATCGCGGGCGGCGGCGACGGTGCGCAGCTCCTCGACGATCTGACCCGCGAGCTCGCGGGTGGGGGCGAGGACGAGGCCGGTCGCCTGACCGCGGCTGGGCTGCGTCCGCTCGACGAGCGGGATGCCGAAGGCCAGCGTCTTGCCGGAGCCGGTCGGGGACTGGACCAGCAGGTCATGGCCGGCGACGGCGTCGCGAACGACCAGCTGCTGGACGGGGAAGGGCTTGGTGATGCCGCGGGCGGAAAGCGCGCGCACGACAGGGTTAGAGATGCCGAGATCGGCAAAGGCAGTGATGGTGTGTGCTCCTTTTCGAGCTTCTTTAGGGGAGATCCAGCTGGCCCCCAAAGCGCCGACGGCACACAGAGGAAACGGAACCTCTCGGCCGGCGAAATGCCGAACCGACCAAATCACCGTAGCAGCCGGCGGGCTGCGAGCGGGTGCGTGGTGGGTGCCTGTCAGCGGAAGTGCAGGACTTCGCTACTACGGGCAAACCGGCCGGTGGACTGCGTGGTCTTGGCCACGGCGACCGTGCGTCTGCCCGCGAGGCGAGTGCCCCTGCCGACCGGCACCGAGACGGTCTGGCTGGTCCCGGCGAGGACCGAGAAAGGCGCTTTCTGCCTGTGACCGGAGAACGAGAGGGTCAGGGTGCCGCTGCAGGTGCCTCCGTCCGAGCCGTTGCAGCGGACGAGGACGAGGGCCTCGGAACCGACCAGATCGGCGGTCTCGCGGACGAAGCCCAGGTTCGTTTCCGAACCGGTGTCGAAGACGCTCGACTGGGCCGGGGCAAGGGCGGGGACCACAGCGAGGCAAAAGAGGACGCACGCAGTTGCGGTCCAGATGCTGAGCCTCGGCTGTCCTCGGAAAGTTTTGGTCGGGTTCAGTCCCATTGCGTTTCCTCTGAACTGCATAGGACCACATTTGTTCGAGAACTTCGCTCGGAGATTCGTCCAATTTTTCTTTCAGCCCTAAAGTCAGTTGCGGGAAACGCCTAGCTGAGCGTCGTCTTCAAAGGGGTCTTGACGCATAGGCAACCCGTCCTCTGCGCTCAAGGATTCGGCGGTTGCGGCCGAGGTGAATACGGTAAGCCCACGCTCCCGAAGCGCGGCCTAATCGCCGCGGAACAGCCCGCCTTGAACTCGACTCCTACCGTCAACCGCATCTTCCTCTACGTCCTCGCGGCCCTGATCGGGGTGGCCGTCGGCGCCGCCTCCCTCGGCCCGGCCCGGGCGCAGGCAAAGCCGAGCTGCCACGGCAAGCGGGCGACCATCGTCTCCAACAAGGGGACGATCGTCGGCACCAAGGGCCCCAACGTGATTGTCGCCGGCGGCGGCGACAACGTGATCTACGGGGAAGGCGGCAACGACCTGATCTGCGGCGGCGGCGGCGAGGACTCGATTCACGGCGTTCGTGGCAAGGACCGCCTCTATGGGGAGGCCGGCGACGACGTGCTCTTCGGCGAACGCGGCTCCGACGATCTCGACGGCGGCGCCGGCGCCGATGCGCTCTTCGGCGAAAGCGGCAACGACGATCTCGACGGTGGCGACGGTGGCGAGGACAACGTCAACGGCGGCCCCGGCGACGACTCGCTGTCGGGTGGGGCCGGCGACTTCGACGTTCTCACCGGCGCCCCCGGGAACGACAGAGTCGACGGTGGCCCGGGACAGCACGACGTCGCCTCCTACGCCGGCAGCGGCGGTGCGGTGACGATCAACCTCCAGTCTCAGGCCGTCGGCGGCGCCGAGGGGGAGCACCTGAGCGGCATCGAGGATGCGCTGGGCGGCTCCGGCCCAGACAGCTTGATCGGCGACCCCGGGAACTCGAACCGCCTCGACGGCGGTCCCGGTGACGACCACCTCGCCGCGTCCGGTCCCGGCGACGAGGCTTTCGGCGGACCCGGCTCGGACGGGTGCGACGGCGGTTTTGCGGCACAGGCTTCTTGCGGGGTCAGTCTGGGCGCGACCGGCACCGCGGTCGAGCTCTACCAGAGCATCGACGGGCAGACGAGCCTGATCGTGACCGGTGGCGGCGGCGCGGACGTGGCGACGGTTGCGTTCGCCGGCGGCGCCTACGTCATCCAGGGACCGGCCGTGGTGCTCGGCGATCCCGCCTCGACCGTCTGCGCGCAGGGGCCGGGATCGGTTTCCTGCCAGGGCCGCACCGGCTCGATCCTGGCCGCCCTCGACGGCGGCAATGACAGCTTTACCGTCGACGCCAGCGTCCCCTCCTCGGTCAACTCGATCATCGACGGGGGCAAGGGCTCTGATGCCGTGCGCGCGGGCAAGGGCGACGACGTCCTCTACGGCGGCGACGACCACGACCCCGACAGCCTCGAAGGCGGAGGCGGCCACGACGTCCTTTACGGCGTGAACATCTTCCACCCGCGCAAGGACAGCGGCCGGGCGACGATGCTCGGCGGCCCCGGCAGCGACCTCT
>Ga0126305_10000999_pt1 | contig 12465 bp, 12 predicted proteins | sample Plot26_FD_92536 | JGI IMG/M metagenome (GOLD analysis project Ga0126305, IMG submission 92536) | Serpentine soil microbial communities from UC McLaughlin Reserve, CA, USA - Plot26 | ecosystem: Environmental > Terrestrial > Soil > Grasslands | place: USA: UC McLaughlin Reserve, Lake County... | reverse complement strand
GGGTCGTGCTCGGGCACGAGGCAGACGCCCGTGCCGAGCCGCAGGCGCTCCGTCACGACGGCGGCAGCGAGCGTCGCGACGGGTCGAAGGTCTGGCCCTCCTCCTCGGGCAGGTCCTTCCCGCCCGCGTAGGGCGTCTCCCGGGAGGTGGATGTGGGTGTGCTCGGTGGCGAACAGCGACTCGAACCCTCGGGCCTCCAGCCCACGCGCGAGCTCGGTGACCGGGAGCGAGTAAGAGGTGACGAATGCGAGGACGCCGAGGTCCATGAGCCGGACGGTAGCGGAGACCGCTTTCCGTCCGTTGCATAGTTGAGTAGACTCAATAACGGTCTCGCGCACCTCAGCCGGGGCGTCTGCCGGACTCACGGCGACGGAAGTGGTGGGAGACGGAATGGATGGGGACGCGGTCCTGGACCGCAATCGCGACGTCGAGATGCGGGAACTCGAGCGCCGCGCCGACTGGATCCGGCTCGAGACCATCCGCCTCGTCGAAGTGGCAAAGAGCGGCCATTACTCGAGTGTCTTCTCCTGCGCGGAGATGTTCGCAGCGCTCTACTACCGAACGCTCCGGATCAAGCCCGGCGACCCCGCCTGGCCCGACCGGGACCGGTTCCTCCTCGGTAAGGGACATGCGGCCATCGGGCAGTACCCGGTGCTGGCCGACCTGGGCTACTTCCCCGGCGACTGGCTGGACACCTACACCAGGCTGGGCAGCAACCTCGGCGATCACCCGGACATGCGCAAGGTACCCGGCATCGACTTCAGCTCTGGCTCCATCGGTCACAACCTCTCCGTCGGCGTCGGCATGGCGCTGAGCGCCCGCATGACCGGACGGGACTACCTGACCTGGGTGATGCTCGGCGACGGCGAGCTCAACGAGGGGCAGGTCTGGGAGGCCGCCATGTCCGCGGCCCACTACGGGTTGTCCAACCTGGTCGGGATCGTCGACGCCAACGGGATGGGCCTGGACGGCGACATGGAGACGGTGATGGACATCGAACCCGTCGCAGCGAAGTTCGAGTCGTTCGGCTGGTCGACCAGCGAGATCGACGGTCACGACATGGCCGCCGTGTGCGCTGCCTTCGATCAGGCGCAGTCCGCCGACCGGCCGCACATGATCGTCGCGCGCACCAAGAAGGGGAAGGGCGTGACCTTCATGGAAACCACTCCGCACTGGCACCTGGGGTACCTCGGCCCGATCGACAAGGCCAGCGCCGTCGCCGAGATCGAGAGCAGGATGACGCGGTGACCGCCGAGCTGACTCCGCACGCTCCGGCCGAGGCCGCCGGTCTCGCCGACCCGGCCAGCTGGAACATCGAAACCTCCCTGACCAAGCTCCCGGCGCTGACCATGAGCCAGGAACTCGAAGAACTCGCCGCGGTCCGCGACGACGTCGTCGTCCTCACGGCGGACCTGGCGTCGTCCAACGGGCTGTCGTCCTTCGCCGCCCGCTACCCCGAGCGCTTCGTGAACACCGGCATCGCCGAGCAGAACATGATGTCGGTCGCCGCGGGCCTGGCGTCGACCGGACTGATCCCGTACGTGTCGACGTTCGCCTCGTTCGCCTCGCTGCTGTGTGCCGAGCAGCTGCGCACCGACCTCGCCTACCCGCGGATGAAGGTGCGCGTCATCGCGCATCACGCGGGCATCTCGATGGGCTTCTACGGGACGTCGCACCACGCCGTCGAGGACATCGCCATCACCCGGTCCATGGGGAACATGACCGTGGTGTCGGCGTGTGACGGGGCCGCCGTGCGCGGCCTGATCCGGGCGACGGTCGACATCGACGGGCCGGTCTACCTGCGCATCGGCCGGGGTGCGGAGAAGCCCGTGTACGACGCCGTGCCGGAGTTCGAGCACGGCCGGTTCGTATCGGTGGCAGAAGGTAGCGACGCGACGGTCATCGCCACCGGCCTGGGCGTGAAGGCGGCCCTCGACGCGGCGGACCTGCTGCGAGGACAGGTGTCGCTGCGCGTGCTCGACGCCGCATACCTGAAGCCGATCGACCAGGCAGGGATTTTGGCGGCCGCGGACGAGACCGGCGCCATCCTCACCGTCGAGGAGCACAACCCGCACGGTGGCCTGGGTGGCGCGGTCGCCGAGGTCCTGGCCGAGAGCGGCCGTGCCGTGCGGTTCGCCCGGCACGCACTGCCCGACGACTACGCGCTGGTCGCTCCTCCGTCGCACCTCTACCGGCACTACGGGCTCACCGGCCAGGGCGTCGCCGACGCCGTGACGGCCCTGCTGGCTCGATGACGGCAGCGCAGGGCGCCAGGTTCCAGGACCGGGTCGTCGCCATCACCGGCGCCGCGTCAGGCATCGGCGCCGCCGCCGCGGCCCGGTTCCACGCCGAGGGCGCCCGGCTCGCCCTGTGCGACCTGGATGAGGACCGGCTCCGCGCGTCGAGCGAGCAACACGCCGGCGACGACCGCGTGCTGCTCAGCCGGGTCGACGTCGCCGACGGGGACGCGGTCACCGCATGGGTGCACGAGGCGGCGACCACCTTCGGTGGCCTCGACGTGCTGGTCAACAACGCCGGTATCGGCTCCTTCGGGCACGTCGACGAGATCACCCCCGAGGCCTGGCGGCAGACCTTCGCCGTCGACCTCGACGCCGTCTTCTTCGCCAGCCGAACCGCCCTGCCGTACCTGCGGCAGCGCGGCGGGTGCATCGTCAACACCGCATCGATCTCGGGCCTGTTCGGGGACCCAGGCCTCGTGGCCTACAACGTCGCGAAGGCCGGCGTCGTGAACCTCACCCGCAACATGGCGGTCGACCACGCGAGTGACGGCATCAGGGTCAACTGCATCTGCCCGGGCGGCGTGGCGACGCCCATGCTCCGGTCCCACACGCGCGACGAGAAGATCATGGCCGAGTACGCCGCCCTCGTTCCCATGGGCCGGGTCGGCACGCCCCAGGAGATGGCTGCCGGCATCGCGTTCCTCGCCTCGGACGACGCCTCGTACATCACCGGCACCGCGCTGACCATCGATGGCGGCGTCACCGCGCAGACCGGTCAGCCCAACTTCGACCGGCTCTACCGCGAGCGCGGCTGGGACAAGACCATTCTCGGCCCCTGATTCCCCGCCACCCGTCGGTGGAACGGGGGGTGAGAGGTTAGGTAAGCCCCCGAAGCAGACCGGGAGCCCCGTGTCGCGGTGCATGCCGCGCCCGGCGGTGCCGAACAGGAGGAGTGACGCATGGACATCACAGGTGCATCGGCGATCGTGACCGGTGGCGCATCGGGCCTCGGTGAGGCCACGGCGCGGCTCCTGGCGCAGCGCGGCGCCAGAGTGGTCGTGCTCGACCTGCAGGAGGCGCCGGGCGAGAAGCTCGCCGCCGAGATCGGCGGTGTGTTCGCCAAGGCCGACGTCGCCGACGAGGAGCAGGTGAAGGCCGCGGTCGAGGCCGCGTCCGAACTCGGGCCCCTCCGGATCCTCGTCAACAGCGCCGGCCTGGGCCGCGCGGGCCGCATCATCGGCCGGGACCTCGCGCCGATCCCGCTCGAGCAGTTCGAGTTCGTCCTGCGTGTCAACCTGGTGGGCAGCTACAACTGCGCCCGCCTGGCCGCCTCCGCCATGGCGACCACCGAGCCGCTGGCCGACGGCACCTCGCGCGGCGCGATCCTGCACACCGCGTCGGCGGCCGCCTTCGACGGCCAGATCGGGCAGACCCCGTACTCGGCGTCGAAGGGCGGCGTGGTGGGCATGACGTTGCCGATGGCCCGGGACCTGGCGCGGCACGGCATCCGCGTCAACACCATCGCACCCGGTCTGGTCGACACGCCGATCTACGGCTCCGGCGAGGAGGCCGAGGCATTCAAGGCCAAGCTCGGTGAGAGCGTCGTGTACCCCAACCGGCTCGGCAAGGCCGAGGAGTTCGCCTCCATGGCCCTCGAGATCCTCACCAACGACTACATGAACGGCGAGACGATCCGCCTCGACGGCGCGATCCGGATGCCTCCCAAGTGACCCCCCAAGGCGCCATCCCTCGGCTGGTCGCGGCGGGATAGGGCTCTGCGGCTGCGGCCGGTCTGAGCGCAGCTTCCTCAGCGCGGTCCGTGGCCGGACCCGACAATGAGGGCACTCTAGGTCCGGATGCGCACGGCTCGTGACGCCGCATCACGCGCGACCGCACGCTGCATGGTGTGCCGGCAGCGCCGCCGCGGGCCCAACGCCTCGGGGCCACTCGAGATCCCTCCTCGGGACGACGGCCGAAGGCTCGAGTTCCGTATACCATTCCGCGACGGTGCGGACGGACTGCCTTGGAGGAACCAGCATGGGCCGGGTCGAAGGACAGGTTGCTTGGGTCACAGGAGCGGGGCGGGGCCAGGGCCGCTCGCACGCGGTCCGGCTGGCGGAGGAGGGTGCCGACGTCCTGGTCACCGATGTCTGCGCGGACATCAGCCCGGCGCTCTCCTACCCCCTGGCCACGGCCGAGGAACTGGAGGAGACCGCCGCGATGGTCCGCGCGACCGGTCGGCGCTGCCTGGTCGCGCATGCCGACGTGCGGGACATCGCCGCGCTGCGGACAGCGGTGGCCGACGCCGTGAGGGAGTTCGGCCGCCTCGACACCGTGGTCGCCAACGCGGGTGTCATCTCGTCGGGACGGGCCTGGGAACTCACCGAAGAGGCCTGGGACACCGTCGTCGGCGTCAACCTGACCGGCGTCTGGAACACCACACGCGCCGCCATCCCCGCCATGCTGGAGCAGGGCGACGGTGGCTCACTGGTGCTGATCAGCTCGGCCGGGGGCATCCGCGGACACGTGCCCTACGCGCACTACGTGGCCAGCAAGCACGGCGTGGTCGGGTTGATGAAGGCGCTGTCCAACGAGCTCGCCGAGCACCGCATCCGGGTCAACACCGTGCATCCGACCGGGGTGACCGACACCGGCCTGGCGCTGAGCTCCTCGCTGGAGGAGCTCGCCGCGTCGCACCCGCTGTTCGCCATGGGCGCGGCCAACACGCTCGCCCCCGCGGTCGAGCCCCGGGACGTGTCGAACGCCGTCCTGTTCCTCGCCTCGGACGAGGCCCGCTACGTCACGGGGTTGCAGATGACCGTCGACGCCGGATCGACGAACAAGCCGTGAGCATCGACGAGGAAACGCCGCGACGACCCCATGGGCTCCTCGTCCAGGGCACGGTCCGCGGGAGCCGGCACGGCCATCGGGTCCGCAGCACGGACGTCGCGGATCTCCGGCAGGTCCGCCGGAGGATCGCCACGCGCCTCGTCGGCCGCGAGCGGGAGATCGACCTGTTGCTGGCAGCCGTCGCCAGCGGTCGTGACGTGCTGCTCGAGGGGCCGCCCGGCACTTCCAAATCGACCCTGCTGCAGGCGATCACGGCCGAGTGGGACATCCCGTTGCTCTTCGTCGAAGGCAACGCCGACCTCACGCCCACCCGCCTGGTCGGCCACCATGATCCGTCGCGGGTGCTCCGTGAGGACTACTCGGCTGAGAACTTCATCGCCGGTCCGCTCGTCGAGGCCATGCGCCAAGGCGGCTTCCTCTACGTCGAGGAGTTCAACCGCGCTCCGGAGGACACCCTCAACACGCTGCTCACAGCGATGGCGGAGCGGCGGATCGCCGTACCACGCGTCGGCACCGTCGTGGCCCTTCCCTCGTTCCGGCTGGTGGCGTCGATGAACCCCTTCGACAACGTCGGGACGACGCGGCTGTCCACCTCGGTGCACGACCGGATGTGCCGCCTCACGGTGGACTACCAGGACGCAGCTGCCGAACGCGGGATCGTCGGGCGCCGGACCGGCATCGAGAGCGCCCGGCTGATCGCCGACGCGGTCGCGCTCACCCGCGCCACCCGGGGCCGCACGGACGTACGGCAGGGCAGCAGCGTCCGCGGGGCGATCGACCTGGCGCTGGTCACGGCGCAGCTGGCCGCCTTGCGCGACGTCCGTCTGCCGGAGATGCCCTCCGTCGAGCCACCCCGCGACCTGCCGGAGGACTACACCGGCGTCGTCCTGGACGGAATCCTGCTGGCGCTGTCGGGACGCATCTTCCTCGACGAGACGGTCGACGGATCCCCCGAGGACGTCCTCCGGGAGATCTGGGAGGACCACTTCCTTCTCCGCCCGGCCACCGCCGCTCCTGGTTGAAGGACCGTCCCCGACGAGGGACCCGTCACCCGGCGGCGCGGCACCACAAGCCACCGGAGCGCCCGGCCGCTGCGGCGCCGGCCCAAGCAGCTGAGCGAGCAGCCGGCGTTGTACGAGACGGCTGCCGGAGGCGCCGGGCTGGTCCTGTCGGCCGGGGGCCGGAGCGGAACTGCGGCCGTCGGCCGCCCCGGCGGCAGCGCCCTCGGGACGACGGACGAGCCCGCCGAGCTGGTCACCGCACTCCGGGCCGAGGGCGTCGTCGACCCTGAGATCCGTGAGCGGGTGCGGCAGGTCGCCCGCCGGCTGTCCGTGCCCCGTCCCCCGCGCGATCGCCGGAGCCGCCGGGGTGTCGGCGAGCTGACCAGCGTGCCGTGGAGCGGCGGCTCCGACGAGCTGGATCTGGAGCGCACGTTGGAAGCCATGGCGGGCGCAGCGGTGCTCGAGCCCGAGGACGTCGTCGTCCGAGAGCGGCGGCGGCGGAGCCGATCGGTCGTCCTCGCGGTGGACGTGTCGGGTTCCATGCGCGGAGAGCGCGTGCGGACGGCGGCGGCGACCGTGGGTGCGCTCGCCGGCGAGCTGTCCCGGGACCGGGTGGCCGTGATCGCCTTCTGGTCTGACGCCGCGGTGCTCGTGCCGCTCGGCGAGACGATGGCCCCGATGGCAGTGCTCGACCTGCTGCTGCGCGTGCCGACCGAGGGACTGACCAACGTCTCGTTCCCGCTGGAGGTCGCGACCCGCATGCTGGCCGGGGTGCCGTCCCGCGACGCTCGCGTCCTGCTCCTCTCCGACTGCGTGCACAACGCCGGGCCCGACCCGCGGGTGGCTGCCGCCCGGGTGCCGCGGCTGGACGTGCTGCTCGACGTGTCCGGAGAGAAGGACGTCGAACTCGGCCAGGAGCTCGCCGCTGCCGGTCGAGGCCGTTGCCGCCCGGTCCGGGACCACCGCGAGGTCGCGGCTGCGTTGGAGCGGATCTTCGCGGACTGACCGCCGATGCGGCGATCGCGGATCCGGCTTCCGCCTCGTGCCCGGAACGTGGGTTTCCTTCAGGCCGGGGCGGTCCGGGTGCTCCCCCACCGCGATGAGCAGCTCGCGGACGGCCGCCTCCGCACGATCGGGCTCGAACACTCAGCCCGCCGTTGGTTGATCCAAGAAGCAAAGCGGCGAATCTTCGACCCCGACCCGGCCTACACCGTCTCCCCACGCATGACTTCGCTGCCCTCCGCGGAGGCGAGCCCGACTCCCGTCGGTCAGCGTCCCGCCCACACCGGGGGCCGCTTCTCGAGGAACGCCCGGACCCCCTCGCCGGCGTCGGCCGAGGTACGGGCGCGCTCGACGGCCGTTGCCGTGGCCGCCCACCCCGCCTCGTCGTCGGCGGACACGATCGACTCGAGGGCGGCCATGCTCGCCCGGACGGCGACCGGACCATTGCCGCAGATCCGCTCGGCCAGGTGAAGAGCTGCCGACGCCGCCTCGCCGGGCTCGGCCATCACGTTGACCAGTCCCAGCCGGTAGGCGTCCTCGGCGGTCAGCGGATCCCCGGTGAGCACCAGTTGGCGGGCCACGTTGAGCGGGAGCTGCCGAGGCGCACGGAACAGCGCGCCGCACGCGGCGACCACGCCGATGCAGACCTCGGGGAGTCCGAAGCGGGCGGTCCGTCCAGCAACCACCAGGTCGCACGCCAGCACGAGTTCGAACCCACCACCGAGGGCGGGGCCCTCGACCGCCGCGATCAACGGCTTGGCCCGATGCCGGCGAACCAGGCCGTATTCGCCACCCCGCTCGGTGACGTAGTCCCCGCCCGCGGTCAGGTCGCTGCCCGCGGAGAAGAACCGGTCGGATCCCGACAGGACCCCGACCCAGAGGTCGTCGTCGTCCTCCAGGCGGTTGAAGGCGTCGTCCAGGGCGTCGGCCATCGCCCGGTCCACCGCGTTCCGCTTCGCCTCCCGCTGCATGGTCACCACCAGGACGTGACCACTGACCTCGGTCCGCACCATGTCGTCTGGCATCGTTGAGCTCCTCCTGTCCGAGCGCGGGCTGTGCGGTCGACCTTCCCATCACGAGGGGTACGGGATGCGGCTGGTGACGTACGGTGCAGGTCCGGGCAACCGGCATTCGGTTCGCACCGGCCATCGCGTCGTGAGGCACCCATGACCGCTCCCCGTCAGCTCCCCCCGTCCGCCCGCCCGTGATGCACCGGCCCGGCTGGGCCGCGCCCCCACGCACGGCTACGAGGGAGACCTGATGCGCGGCGACGACACCAACGAGTTCGCCCTGCTCGCACAGAACGCCGATGAGGCCGGGATCCCGGCCGGCGACCCGCCGCGGGTCCGGCGGATCGACGTCCAGACGTCCGCGGGCCGGGTGAGCGCCATCCGCTGGGGGGACGAACCACCACAGGTCGTCCTGCTGCACGGCGGCGGTCAGAACGCGCACACCTGGGACACCGTGATCCTGGGGCTCGGCATGCCTGCGCTCGCGGTCGATCTGCCCGGTCACGGACACTCCGACTGGCGCGAGGACCACGACTACGGTCCCGGTCGCAACGCCGAGACGGTCGCCGAGGCACTGGCCGCCTGGGAGGTCGGTGGTGTTCCGGTGGTCGGCATGTCCATGGGCGGCCTCACCGCGATCGCCCTGGCCGCCCGCTCCCCCGGGATTGCCACCCGGATCGCCGTCGTCGACGTGACGCCGTCGGTCCTGGCCCGGGTGGCGCACATGACCACCCGCCAGCGGGGAACGACCGCGCTCGTCGGTGGCACGACCATCTTCGACGACCTCGACTCCATGGTCGACGCGGCCGTCGCAGCCGCGCCCGGGCGGCCGCGCGCCTCCCTGAGCCGAGGGGTCCGGCACAACGCCCGGCAGCTGCCCGACGGCCGGTGGACCTGGCGCTACGACGCGCAGCAGCACGCCGACGCGACGGCCTACGAGGGTCTCTGGGTCGACGTCGAGTCCGCGCCGGCGCCCATCATGCTCGTCCGCGGTGGCGACTCGGCCTTCGTGGGTGACGACGACGTCGCCGAGCTCCGCAGGCGACGCCCGGACGTCGCCGTCGAGATGGTGCCCGGCGCTGGTCACTCCGTGCAGTCGGACCGGCCGCGGGAGCTGGCGGCTCTCCTCGCCCCCTGGCTCGGCAACCGCTACGAGAGGGCTCAAGCCGGCCCGGCAGCTCGGTGACGGGGCCGGGCTCCCCGAAGACGCTGGCCCGCAGCCTGGGCACCGTCGCACCGCCTGATCCGCCGGTCCGCGGGCAGGTGGACGAGGACACGTGCATGCCGATCCCGATGCCGCGCCCGGGCCTGGACGTGGACGTTCGACCCGGACCTGCGGGGCCCCCGTCCGCGGCTGGAGCAGCTCCTCCCCCGGCTGGGGTGCCCCGCAGGCGCTGTTCCGGTGCAGGAGGGCTGGTGAGCCGCCGGATGGCCCCACAGATGGCCTCCCTCGTCGGTCGGCGGCCTGCCGGTGGTCGACCTGCCGGACCCGGTCATCACCCGATGCTGGGACAAGCCCCTGCCCCTGCCCCTGCCCCTGGTGACCGGGATCCAGACGCTCCTCGCCCTCTGGCCCGGCACGCAGATTGAGGGGCCTCATTGACCGGGCTGCGCCCGTCGTCGAAGATGCGACGTGCCCGGGTCGGGGCACCTCTCCGACCGGTCGGGCACTCGAGGAGGGGATCCGCGTGAGGATGGGCACCACGATGGACGGTCGGCCTGCCCGACCGTCGTCCGGCCCTTCGTGAGCGACGAGCCGGAGACGATCACCGTCTCGACCGACGCCGACGGGGTCGCCCTCGTCACGCTGAACCGGCCGGAGCGCCTCAACGCTCTGCGCGGCCGGGACATCGGCGCCCTCTCGCAGACGTACGCCCGGCTCGACGCGGACGACGACGTACGGGTCGTGGTCCTCACGGGGGCAGGGCGCGCCTTCTGCTCCGGCGCCGATCTCTCGCGCGCCGGGGGTGCGTTCCAGGCCCCGCGCCAGGGGGCGCAGTACCGCTCCTCGCCGGCCCGCCCCATGGCCTTCCAGATCCGCAAGCCGGTCGTCGCGGCGATCAACGGGCACGCCATCGGCCTGGGAATGACGCTCGCCCTGCATTGCGACATCCGCTTCATCGCCGACGAGGCGAAGTGGGGCGTCGTCCAGGTGCGCCGTGGCGTCGTCCCCGACGCCGTCTCCCACTGGACCCTCGTCCGCTCGGTCGGCCTCGCGGCCGCCGCCGAGGTGCTGCTCTCCGGCGCCCTGTTCCGCGGCCCGGACGCGCTGCGCCTGGGCGTGGCCACCCGCTGCCTGCCCTTCCCCCAGGTTCTGCCGCAGGCGTTGGACTTCGCCCGTGACATGGCCGTCGGGGCGGCGCCGCTCTCGCTCGCCATGAGCAAGCAGATCCTGTGGACGGCGGCGGACGGCACCCTGGCCGACGTGGACCGGCTGGAGTCCGAGGCCCATCAGCTCCTCATGGGGCGACCAGACGCGCTGGAGGGCGGGGCCGCCGCCTTCGAGAAGCGTCCGCCCCGATGGCACGGCCGGGTGACCCGCGACTGGCCGGAGGAGGGCGGCTTCGCCGCCGCCCCGCCGGATCGGATGCCGTGACGACAGGGGGACTCCTCCGCCCGTTCAGGGCGCGAGGCGCCGGACCCGACACAGGGTCTCGCCTGCCGGGGGGCGGGCCGGTACGTTGCCAGAGGTAATCGGTAGATCAGTTAACGATTGAAGGCGATGACGTGGACCTGACCCTGCCTCAGGAGATGCGCGACTTCCGGGAGGAGGTCCGGACGTGGTTGCACGAGAACGTGCCCAGGGATCCGCAGCCGCACGAGGGACCCGCGATGCGCGAGTTCGACGTCGCGTGGCAGCGCACGCAATACGAGGCGGGCTGGGCCGGCATCAACTGGCCGGTCGAGTACGGCGGCCGGGGCCTCTCCCTGCTCCAGCAGATGATCTGGTACGAGGAGCTCGCCTGGGCCGACGCGCCGGAGATCGGCGTCAGCTTCGTCGGGATCAACCACGCCGGCCCCACCCTCATCGCCCGCGCCGGTGAGGAGCAGAAGGCCTTCCACCTACCGAAGATCCTGCAGGGCGACTCCGTCTGGTGCCAGGGCTTCTCCGAGCCCGGGGCCGGCAGCGACCTCGCCGGGCTCTCCACGCGCGCCGAGATCGTCGGCGACGAGCTGGTGGTCAACGGCCAGAAGATCTGGACCAGCTACGCCGAGCTCGCCGACTACCAGGAACTCCTCGTCCGCACCAGCCGCGACGGGCGCAAGCACGACGGCATCACCTGGGTGATCGCCGACATGCACGCCCCCGGCATCACCATCCGACCCATCCGGACGATGACCGGCCCCGCGCACTTCTGCGAGGTCTTCTACGACGACGTGCACATCCCGCTGTCCAGCGTCGTCGGCGGGGTCGGCAACGGCTGGAGCGTGGCGATGTCCACCCTGTCGTTCGAGCGCGGCACCGGCTTCCTCCGCGAGCAGGTCAAGCTGGTCCGGCTGATCGACGAGCTGACCGCGCTCGCCCGCGACCGGGTGGACCACCGGGGCCGCCGGCGCATCGACGACGACACGATCGCCGCCCGCCTGGCCACGGCGCGCGCCGAGACGTCCGCGCTGACGGCCATGGCGCTCGCCGACATCAGCCGCAACGCCCGCCGCCCGCAGCCCGGCGTCGAGGGCTCGCTGCTGCGCGTCTTCTTCTCCGAGCTCAGCCAGCGGGTGGCCAAGCTCGGCGTCGACATCGTCGAGGAGGACGGTCTCGAGGCCCGCCCCTACGGCCGGGACGACGCCTACGCCCAGGAGTGGTACCGCACGTTCGCGGCCACCATCGCCGCCGGCAGCAAGGACATCCAGCGCAACATCATCGGCGAGCGCCTGCTCGGCCTTCCGAAGGGACGGTGACGGACATGGACCTCCTCCCCGACGACCAGCAGACCGCGATCGCGGAGGCCGCGCGCGACCTCGTCGCGGCACACTCCCCGCCGTCCCGGTTGCACAGCCTGGACGACGACGCTCCGGTCACCGAGCCCACGCTGTGGCGGCTCGCCGCCCAGCAGGGCTTCTTCGGCCTCGACGTCCCGGAGCGCTTCGGCGGCGCCGGCCTGAGCCTGGCCGAGCAGACCCTCGTCTTCCGCGAGCTCGGTCGCAGCCTCGCCGCCGGGCCGTTCCTCGGCACGGTCGTGGCCGCCCGGCTCGCCGCGGCCGCAGGCGACGAGGCGCTGCTCGCCGACCTGGTCGACGGGCGCCTGCCCGTGGGTCTGGCCGACGTGGCGGCCGAGGGGCTGTACCGCACCTTCGACGCCGACGACGCCCGCGCCTACGTCGTGGTCTCCCGCGACGGCGCGGCGTTCTACGACGCCG
>Ga0126305_10000998_pt1 | contig 12466 bp, 13 predicted proteins | sample Plot26_FD_92536 | JGI IMG/M metagenome (GOLD analysis project Ga0126305, IMG submission 92536) | Serpentine soil microbial communities from UC McLaughlin Reserve, CA, USA - Plot26 | ecosystem: Environmental > Terrestrial > Soil > Grasslands | place: USA: UC McLaughlin Reserve, Lake County... | reverse complement strand
CCTGCTGACAGCGTAACGGTCGGAGCGGGGTCGGCCGCCTGGGCCGGGCTGGTGGCCGACCTGGCGGTGCGCGCCCTGGTCCAAGAGGCGGAGCTCACACCCAAGCCGGCACTGGTCGACCGTCGAGGCGGCGGCGCGCACGGCGACATGGACTTGGAGATGTTGCGGCGCTCCGCCTACGCGCTGCTCCCCACCTACGTGGCTCTAGCCACCCGAGCCCACCGTTGCGCGCCGAGCAGGCAGCTACGAGAGGATTTGGCCGCCATCGGTCGGCGTGGCGAAGAGGCGATGTTCGCCGTCACCCGTGGCGTCAACACGCACCGCGGCGCGATCTGGGCCCTTGGCCTGCTGGTGGCAGCCGCGGCTATGGCGCCATCCGGCGCCTCCCCGGCGTGTATGGCAACGCTTGCCGGACAGGTGGCCGTCTTCCCCGACCGATACGCCCCGCCCGAGGAGTCTCACGGCTCCCTGGTCACGAGGCGCTACGGCGTGGCGGGGGCCCGGGGAGAGGCGAGACACGGTTTCCCGCACGTCGTCGGCGTCGCACTGCCGGCGCTGCGGGCCGCCCGCGAAGCAGGGCGTGCCGAGCGGCTCGCCCGCCTGGATGCGCTCGTTGCCCTGATCGCCAACGTAGACGACACCTGCTTGCTGCACCGTGGCACCCGCGCGGCCCTGCGAGATGCCCAAACCGGAGCCCGAGCGGTGCTCGACGCCGGCGGCACCGGTACCGCGGTGGGTCGTCGCGCGCTGCGGTCGCTGGAGACGGCGTTGTTGGGCCACAACGCTGCGCCGGGCGGCAGCGCCGACCTGCTCGCCGCCACTTTGTTCCTGGACGCCCTGGATCGCGCTGCCGCGGGTCCAGTCCTCGAGGAGGTAGCTTGAGATGGAGACTCTGAACTTCGACTATCCGGCCTCGCAGCCCGTGTCGCGTCGCGCGCACGTTGGTGTCGTCGGCTCCGGTGACCTCGAGGTCCTGCTCGAGCCGTCGCCAGACCAGCAGGCCCACATCACCGTGCGCACCAGCGCCGACGGGTTCGGGGAGGTCTGGGAAGCGGTGCTCGACCGCTTCTTCGCCCGCAACGACCTCGCCGCCGCCGTCGAGATCAACGACTCCGGCGCAACGCCAGGCACCGTGGCCCTCCGGCTCGCCCAGGCCGTGGAGGAGAGCCAGTCGTGACCGCGCCGGCGCGGCCGAAGACGAGGTTCACTGAGCTCTCCGCCCGCGAGAGGGCGGCCGCACTTCTTGACCCCGGTACCTTCCGGGAGTTGATCGGCCCGTTCGAGCGGCTGGAATCCCCGCATCTGGAGCCGCAGGGTGTGGTCCCTGCGTGCGACGACGGGGTCGTGGTGGCCCGCGGCGACCTCGACGGAGAGAGAGCAGTAGTGCTCGCCGTCGAGGGACTCTTCCAGGGGGGCGGCATCGGTGAGGTCTCCGGCGCGAAGATAGCCGGCGCGCTCGAGCTGGCCTTGCGCGACGCCGAGCGTGGACATCCCATTCGCCCCGTGCTCCTGCTGGAGACAGGCGGCATCCGGCTGCAGGAGGCCAACCTCGGGCTGCTCGCCATCGCCGAGATCCACGCGGCGATCGTGGCGTTGCGCTCCCACGCCCCGGTGGTCGGCGTGGTCGCCGGCACGGTCGGCTGCTTCGGCGGCATGGCGATCGCCGTCGGGCTGTGCAGCCACGTCGTCATGACCCGGGAGGGCCGGCTCGGCCTCAACGGTCCGCAGGTTATAGAGCAGGAGGCCGGCGTCGCGGAGCTCGACTCGGACGACCGCCGCCTGGTATGGGAGGCTATCGGTGGCGAGCAACGCGTCGCCACCGGCGTCGCGGACACGCTCGTCGCGGACGACGTCGCCGCGATCGCCGGGGCGGTCCGGACCGCGTTCGAGGCCGGACCACCCGCGGAGCACCTCAGCACGCAGGTCGAGCGCTACGAAGCCCGGCTGGCCGAGATGGACGCGTCCGAGTCGCTCGACGGCCCGACGCTGCGCGCCCTGTGGAGGGACGAAGGGGAAGGGCGATGAGCAGGGGCAGGACCTGGTTCGAGGCGCTGGCCGGAGCTACCCCCGACGGCGAACCCGCGTCCGTGCTGTGCGCTGATGGGACCGTAGGCGGCGGGCGGGCGCGTTTCCTGGCCGTCGTCCCTGATCCGGAGGCGAGGTTCCCCCGGGCGCGGGGCGGCGACCTGGGCCTCGAAGAGGGCTGGGCGCTCGCCCGGCGCGTGCGCGAGGCTGTGGCCGAGAACGGCGACGGCGACCGCCGCGCCCTCGTCGCCGTCGTCGACGTGCCCGGCCAACCTTACGGGTACCGTGAGGAACTGTTGGGGCTCCACCTCGCGCTCGCATCCGCCGTCGACGCTTACGCCACGGCCCGGTTGGCCGGACACCCGGTCGTGGCGCTCGTGGTCGGGCAGGCGATCTCCGGCGCGTTCCTCGCACACGGCATGCAGGCTAACCGCATCCTCGCGCTCGCCGATCCCGGCGTCGCCGTTCAGGTCATGTCCAAGCGCTCGACCGCACGCGTCACCCGGCGCAGCGTGGACGAGCTGGACGAGATTGCCGAAGAGGTGCCCGCAACTGCTTACGACGTCGCCTCCTTCGCCCGGCTCGGGGCGCTCCACCGCCTCATCGAGGGAGTGGAAGCCGACGAGCCAGACGAGTCAGAAGTCGAGACAGTGCGCGAAGTGCTCGCCGAGGCGATCTCCTCGGCCCGCCACGACAGCTCTACCGACCTGTCGGGCCGGCTCGCCTCTCCGGAGGCCCGCCAACACCGGGGTGCGAGCTTGCGGGTCCGGGAGCGGCTCGCAGAGGAGTGGAGCGGGTGAGGCCGCACGACATGGTGCGTCTGGCCAGCGGCGCCGGGCTGCGTTACGAGGGGTCCGTCCACGCCTGGGTGCCCGCGTCGCTGGCCCGGGCGCCCTGGGTCGTGGTGCGCCGCGCGCGTACACCGGCTGGCCTCATCCCCGTCGGGGCGCGGGGGCGCACGCGCGGCGAACGCCTCGCCGCCTTGCTGGCGCCGGACGCCGTAGCCGCGCGCGTTACCCCGGAGGACCTTGCCGCCGCACGGGGCTGGCGCCACATGCCCCGTGCGCGTTGGATGGGATCTTTACGAATCCTGGACGCGATCGACGAACTGTTCGCCTCCCTCGGCCTCGCCTGGGGCCCGACCGGCAGCGTCGGCTTCGAGCTGGCCACCGGCGTAGCCGCAGCGGACACCACCAGCGACCTCGACGTGGTAGTCCGAGCGCCGGAGCCGTGGCCCCTCGAAAACGCACGGGAGATAGCGGATTATCTCAACCAGTTGCCGGCACGCGTCGACGCTCAACTCGACGCACCAGCCGGGGCCGTGACGTTGGACGAGTATGCTCGCGGCGGGCGGGTCTTGCTGCGCACGCCGGACGGGCCCAGGCTGACCCACGACCCGTGGCGAGAAGCCATGATAGATCTGCGGAGCGCATGAGCGTCGCGTTCCTGTTCCCAGGCCAGAGCTCGCAGCGTCCCGGTATGCTGCACGATCTGCCCAATCGCCCGGCGACCCGTGGCATGATCTCGCGGTCGACCGAGGTGCTCGGCCGCGACGTGCTGGACCTGGACACCCCCGAGGCGCTCGGCTCGCCCGTCGCCGCTCAACTCGCCCTGCTCATCGCCGGCGCCACTGCAGCCCGGATACTGGTCGAGGAAGGCGGCGGGCCGGACTTCGTGGCGGGCCACTCGGTCGGCGCGTTCGCTGCTGCCGTGGCGGCCGGTGCACTCGCTTACCCGGACGCGCTGCGCCTGGTCGACCTGCGCGCCCGTGCCATGCAAGAGGCCTACCCGCACGGCTACGGCATGGGCTTCGTCATCGGGCTGGACGAGCGGACCGTCTCCCGTCTCGCCGCCGAATCCGGTACCCCGAAGGCACCGGTTCACGCGGCCAACGTCAACGCTCCCCTGCAGGTAGGCGTTTCCGGCGCGGAGGACGCCCTGGAACGGACCCTTTCTCTCGCCCGTGAGCACGGCGCCCGCCGCGCCCGGCGCCTCGCCGTGGCCACCCCTTCGCATACGCCCCTCATGGCCCCGGTGGCCGCCGAACTCGAGAGGGCCCTCGCTGATGTCCCTATGCACCCGCCCGCCGTCCCGTATCTGAGCAACGTCGGTGGCCGCGCGCTGCGCGACCCCGAGGAGATCCGTGACGACCTGGCCCGAAGCGTCGAACGGCCGGTCCGCTGGCACGACGCCACCACCTTGCTCTTCGAGCTCGGTGCCCGGCTGTTCGTCGAGCTGCCGCCCGGTCGCGTGCTCACCGACCTGACGGCGGCCGCCTTCCCTGAGGCTCGTGCGATCGCCGTCGCCGATGCCGGTTTCGGCTCGGCCGCCACCCTCATCGCTCGCCACCGATCCGAGCGAGGCGCATTGAGATGATGCTCGACGGGTACGCTGCTGCTCACCTGCTGAACGAACCGCAGACCGGGCTCCGAGCCGCTGATCACGAAAGAGACCCGCCGATGAGAGCCCGTTCTCCCGAACCGAGAGCTCCTCCACGTCAACCTTGACCGAAAAATTCAACTATGCTAGTAACGTTACTTGGACGGTCCACAACCGTCTAGGGCAAGGGACCACAAGAGAATTGGAGGAAGATGCGGCGTAAGCGGCGCAGCCGAGCTACTAGCACAACGCGTCTGGCGTAGCGAGTCCACTAAGTTGTGTAGCGCAAGGGATTCGATTACGGCTGTCGAAGCGAGGAGTGAGGGAAGATGGCGACGCTAAGAGGGCTATTTCTGTCCGGTATAGGAACGGTCTTGTTGGTCGGTTTGCTGACCGCCTGCGGGCTCGCGGAGAGCGGGGGTGGCGACGGTGCGGTTACGCTGCGCCTGTCTCACCAGTGGCCCGGCGCGAGCGAGGGCGAGGGTGACTTCCGTGCCGTATTGGCGCAGAGGTTCGCGCAGCAGGTAAAGGAGAGAACAAACGGAGACGTCACCATCAAGATCTACCCCAATAACTCTTTGATAGAAGATCCCGAACAACAGTATCAGGCCATGGAGCAGGGGACCACGGATATGTCGGTCTACCCGCTCGACTATGCCTCAGGCGACGTGCCGGCGTTCAGCGTCACCTTGATGCCTGCAATGGTGCGGAACCACGCCCAGGCGCAGAACTGGCAGGACGCAGAGATCGGAAGCAAGGTCGAACAGATGACAGAGGAGAACGGGGTCAAGATCCTTACCTGGGTCTGGAACGCGGGAGCTATCGGGGTCAAGAAAGGGGATCCTATAGTCTCTCCTGACGACGTCCAGTCCGGCACGGTAACCCGCGCCGCGGGTCCGAGGGTGGAGGAGATGCTCGAGCGGGTAGGTTTCGGGCTCGCGAGCATGGACTCGTCGGAGATCTACAACGCTATGCAGACCGGAACCCTGGACAGCGCGGTAACGTCTACCTCTTCGTTCAGTTCGTACAGGCTCTACGAGCAGGTGGAGTCTTACACTTCTCCAACGGGTGGGAACACGTTCTGGTTCATGTTCGAGCCCCTGATAATGAGCACGAAGCAGTTCGAAGAGTTGACGTCCGAACAGCAGAAGATCTTCGAAGAGGTGGGCGCCGAGCTGCAGGAGTACGCCTATACCGCCTCGGAGGAGGACGACGTCCGTGTTGACGAAGAGTTCAAGGAAGCGGGCGTGAACGTCGTGCAGATGGACGACAAGTCCTTTGAGCAGTGGCAGGAGGTCTCCCAGCCGGTTTGGGAGAATTTCGCCGGTGACGTGGAGGGTGGCCAAGAGCTGATCGAGCTCGCCAGCCAGGTGCCGGAGAAGTAGGGTAACGAGTAGGGTAGGAACGAGGGCGGGCGCCGGCCGGCGCCCGCCCGTCCGTCAAAGTATCGCCGAGGGGGTATTCGCGTGAGCGGACCGGGAAACCCAAGGTCTCCCTTATTGCTCAGGTACATAGATCGGCTCTCCGAGCTTTCGGGTTACGTGAGCGCCGTACTGATCCTGGCCTCGATGCTGGTAGTCTGTTTCGGCGTATTTCTCCGGTACGTACTCGGCGCCTCTACCGTTTGGCAATTGGAGCTATCGACCTACTTCTTGATGTTCGCCGCCTTTGTGGGGGGCGCATACGGGTTGAAGCACGGCGATCACGTGAACCTCTCCTTGATCGTCGAGCGTCTGCCGGAGAAGGTCCGGCTTTGGGTGAGGCTATTGGCTTCGGTCCTGGGCTTCGTGTTCGTCGCGATCGTAGCCGTGATCGCCTGGTTTCTATGGTGGGAGACCACCGAGGCGGGCAGGAGCTCCGGCACCGCGTGGAACGTGCCGCTGACCTACCCGTATCTCATCGTGCCACTGGGCATGACGCTTATCGCGCTTCAATACCAGGTCATAGTGGTCCAGATCTTTCAGCAGATAAGAACCAGCGACCACCGGCCGGATGAAGGGGAGTATCTCGAAGGGGGTCGGAATCAGTGAGCGCCCTGACGATAGGGGCCATCGTTGGCTTGATATTGCTGTTGACGCTCGCCGTAGGCATTCCTGTTGCTTTTGCGCTGGGCCTGACCACGATAATCTCCATCGCGCTCTTCCTCACCCCGGCAGAGTTCGCTTTCTTTGCCGACTTCGTATTCGCCTCGCTAAACGACTTCGGGTTGCTGGCCATTCCACTGTTCGTATTGATGGGCGCGATCTTCGGGCGCTCTAAAGCGAGTCAGGATCTGCTCGAGGCCGCACACGTATGGGTTGGACGGCTCCCCGGCGGCCTGGCCATGAGCTCCGTGGTGGCGTGCTCGGTGTTCGCCGCCTTGACCGGTTCGAGCCCCGCCACCTCTGCCGCGATCGGGAGGATAGCGATCCCCGAAATGACCAAGCGCGGCTACCCGAACGGGCTGGCAGCCGGGGCTATTGTCGCGGGGGGGACGCTGGGCATACTGATACCGCCGAGCGTCACCCTGATCCTGTATGGCATAGCCACGGAAACGTCGATCGGTCGCCTGTTTCTGGGCGGTGTCGTGCCGGGCATCATGGTCACCCTGCTCTTCTGTTTATGGATCCTGGTAGCCGTGTTCCTGAATAGGAGGAGCGGGCGTCTCCAGCAACAAACGAGCGGCATAGGAGAGGGTGGCGAAACCTCGCAGGTCATCGGCGGAGAGGAGAGCTACTCTTGGAAGGACCGGTTTAGCGTGTTGGCCAAAGTGATCCCTTTCGCCTTGCTGATCGCCTGCGTCCTGGGCGTCCTGTACCTGGGGATCGCCACCCCTAGCGAGGCCGCGGGCGTGGGCGCCCTCCTGTCCCTTATCCTGGTCGCCCTCCTGTATCGCTCGGTGAACTTGAGAAACCTCATGGACATAGCTCTGGAGACGACACGGACCAGCACGATGATCCTGATGATCGTCGCCTTCTCCGCGGTGCTCGGCCAGGTGTTGAGCTTTCTCGACGTTCCCCAGGAACTTGCGCAACTGGTAGCGAACCTCGAGGTGAACCGGTGGGTGGTGTTCGTGATCATGAACCTGCTGTTCCTGTTCTTGGGGTTTTTCATTCCGCCCGTAGCGATCATCCTGGTTACCATGCCGGTCCTGTTCCCGATTATCACGGAGCTCGGGTTCGATCCGGTATGGTTCGGAGTTGTGATGACCTTGAACATGGAGATGGGCCTGATCACGCCGCCTGTAGGCCTGAACCTTTACGTTGTGCAGGGCATCGCGCCTGACATCCCGCTGCGGGACATACTCGCGGGCTCACTCCCCTACGTGGGCGTCTTGGCGCTCGGGGTAATCGTTCTCGCTTTCTTCCCGAGCCTGGTCACCTGGCTGCCCAACCAGACGCTCGGAGGGTGAGTGCGACGCCTAGCATCTACGAGCACGAGAGAATTGTCCGGATCTGGGGCCGAAGCAACTCGATAAACGTCCAGAAGGTGCTGTGGTGTTGCGGGGAGCTGAATGTCCCCTATCAGCGCATCGATGTCGGCGGTCCTTTCGGCGGCAACAGGGAGGCTGAGTACCTTCGGTTGAACCCCAACGGTCTGGTGCCGGCGATCTCCGACGGCGGTTTCGTGCTCTGGGAGTCCAACGCCATCGTGCGGTATCTCGCCGCCAAACACGGGAAGGGCACGCTGTGCCCGGAGAACCTGGCGGAGCGGGCCGACGCGGACAGGTGGATGGACTGGCAGATGGGTACGCTCTGGGCTAATCTTCGCCCGGCGTTTATCGGGCTTATCCGCACGCCGCCGGACAAGAGGGATCGAGCGTCTATAGCGGCGGCCGTAAGAAAAACGGCCGAGAACCTGGCCATACTCGACGCGCACTTGACAGGTCGAGATTACGTCACCGGATCGTCCTTTACCATGGCGGACATACCGCTCGGGGCCACAGCATACCGCTGGTTTAGCGTGGACATCGAACGACCTCCGATGCCCAACCTGCAAGCCTGGTACGAGCGTTTGTGTGCTCGAGCGTCTTACAGAGCGACCGTGATGTTGCCGCCGTCGTGAAAAACGATGCGGCGAGCCTACGGGACGGTCGAGACCTGTGCGCGAGCGGTCACCCATTGCGACGGGACGCCGCAACTGTACTGTCCGTCTAGAGCGAATCCCGGGCGTAGCTCGATGTCGCCCCGAACAGCATATGGCCTCACGCCCGGCTATCATGGGCACGTGTATTTCGAGGGGTTGCTGGTGGACCTGGACGGGACGCTCTACGTCAGGGATGAGCCGGTCGAGGGCGCCCGCGAGACCATAGAAAGGCTCGAGGCTTCCGGCCTCGCGCTCCGCTACGTCACTAACACCACCCGGAAGCCGCGTCGAGTGGTGAGCGAGCACCTTTTCTCTTTAGGCTTCGGGGTCGGAGAGGCGGAGATCTTCACGCCCGCGAGGGCAGCGGCGGACCTGATCGGTGACAAGAGCTGCTTCCCGCTCGTGGACGTGTCCCTGCTCGAGGACCTGCGAGAGATCACCCTCGACGAAGCCCGCCCGGACTACGTGCTGATCGGGGACCTCGGCGAGGGGTTCACCTACGAGCGCTTGAACGCAGCGTTTCGCCTTCTCGTGGGCGGCGCGGGCCTTCTGGCGTTGCAGAAGAACCGCTACTGGCGGACGGGGACCGGTCTCTCGCTCGACGCCGGGCCGTTCGTGGCGGCCCTCGAGTACGCGAGCGGCAAGAGCGCCACCATCGTGGGAAAACCTGAGAGAGATTTCTTCCGCCTCGCCCTCGAAGACATGGGGCTGGGACCCCACCAGGTCGCCATGGTCGGCGACGACGTGGAGGCGGATGTGGCCGGGGCGCAGGCGGCAGGGCTCCGGGGGATCCTGGTCAAGACGGGCAAGTACCGGCCGGAGGCCGAGGGGACGCCGGACCTCGTCCTCGAGAGCGTCGCCGGGCTGCCGGAGGTGCTCGGGATCTAAGCCATCAGCCAATCAGTTGATCAGCCTCGTCGTTTAGTGCGAACGCTCGTGACGCAATACCTACTCCTGCGAGGATGCTGTGAACCGTCAGTGGCTTGATCGCGGGCAACGCCTCGATTCGGGACGGTTTAAGCTGAAATGCTGAGGCGCTGGCAAGCCTCTGAACGAAGGGAGGAACATGAAACTCACCGACATCTCCGTGCGGACCAGCGATCGTTACGAGTTTGTCTCCATCACCGGTGAGGTGCGCCGCGCGGTGCGCGAGGCGAGTGTTGAGGAGGGCCTCTGCGTGATCTCCTCGACCCACACGACCGCCGCCGTGACGGTCAACGAGGACTACGACCGGGATGTACCCCGCGACCTCGCCGCCGCGTGCGAGGCGTTCGTGGGTTCGCTCGACGTGAGCTTCGAGCACGCCGAGGGCAACAGCGACTCGCACTTCCTTACCAGCCTCTTCGGGAGCTCGCAGCAGCTCCTGGTGAGGGGAGGGGAGCTGGATCTCGGCCGCTGGCAGGGTATTTTCGTGGCCGAGTTCGACGGCCCACGGCAGCGCACCGTGCGGGTCGCGGTCTTCTAGGCGCTCGGGGACGGATGTTTTCGGGTTGCGCCTTTCGGTAAGATAAGTAGCGGGTTGACGGGCTAGCGTCTCGATGCCCTGGTGACGTAGATCGCGGGAGGTCGGTATGAACGCATGGGTCAAGGGCGGGCTGGCATTGGGTGGGCTGGTCGTCGGCCTCGGGACGCTCAGGAGAGCACTGAACCCCCCTCCCCGCTACGCTCCGTGGGAGAAACCCCCCTACGAAGATTTCGACAAAAGGGTGATGGTGCTTGGCGGCGGCTTCGGAGGGTACACGGCGGCCAAGGACCTGTGCGAGCTGATCGAAGACCGGGATGACGTGGGGGTCCTGGTGCTAGCCAAGAACAACTTCTTCACCTTCTGGCCGATGGTGCCGGGGATAGTCAGTAGCGACATCGACGCCCGCAACGTCGCCCAACCTTTGAGGCGGGCCCTCATCACCGCCGGCGCCAGCTTCCGGCGGGCGGAGGGAAAGAAGCTGGACCTCGAGCATAAGGTGGTGGCGGCCGACGGCGGGATAGAGTTCCCCTACGACCACGTGGTGATCTCGCTCGGCGGGCTACCCAACTTCTTCGGCATCCCTGGCGTCGAGGAACACAGCCTCACCATGAGGGGTGTCGAGGACGCCGAGCGTATCCGCAACCGGGTCATAGAGCGCTTCGAGGAGGTCTCGCTCATCAGGGGCGAGGTGCCCGAGTCCAAGCTGACCTTCGTGGTCATCGGAGGCGGCGCCACGGGTGTCGAGGTCGCCTCGGAGATACACACTCTCGTCCACGAGAACCTGGCCCCTGATTACCCGAACATAGACCCGCACCGCGTGCGCATAGTCCTGCTCGAAGCCCTGCCGAACATCTTGCCAGAGCTCGACCCCGCCCTGCGCAAGGCCGCCCGCGCCCGCATGGTGAACCAGCGCATCGAGGTCAGGACCAAAGCCATGGCCGAGGAGATAACCGAGAACTGCGTCAAGCTGAAGGGCGGCAACAACATATTGTCGGAGAACGTGATTTGGACGGCCGGCAACCGCCCGAACCTCGGGATCGAGGCCGAGGGCCTCCCCGTGGACGAGCGGACCGGCATAAAGGTGGACGAGTACCTGCGCGTCGAGGGGTACCAGAACATCTGGGCGATCGGGGATTGCGCCGCCGTCCAGGACGTCCGCGAAGGGCAGGACGGCAAGATCGTCCCGCCGACCGCCCAGGCCGCCGTCCAGCAAGGCCACGTGGTGGCGAGGAACGTCCTCAAGACCATCGACGGCCGGGAGGACGACCTAGAGAGATTCGAGTACCGGCCCCTGGGCCAGCTCGTCGAGTTAGGGAGCGACTTCGCCGTAAACGAGGTCATGGGCGTGCGCTTCACGGGGCTGCTGGCAGCGATATTCTGGCGCATGGCCTATCTAGTGCGCCTCAACAGCCCGCAGAGCAAGGTGCGCGTGGCGGCCGACTGGATCGTCGGCCTGTTCCTGAGACCCGCTGTTACCCAGATCCGGGGCACCTCAGAACGGTAATCCCGCGCCTTGAGGCGAGGTGGGAAAGGTGTTACGTTAGCCGCGGAGCGCGGGAGAGAATCGAGCCTCGGAGAGAGGGCTATGGTAGGGCGTAAGTCGGTGCACGGGATCGGACGAGGGAATTGCGCCTGACCTTCGCAAACCAGCTGACGCTGGTCCGGATCGTGGCGGTGATCCCGCTAATGATCGCGCTCTACCTGCCGTTCGAGTGGGCCCGGTGGGCCGCGCTCGCGATCTACATCGGGGCCATCCTCACCGACTACTTCGACGGGATCGCCGCCCGGCGTGCGGGCGAGGTCACGGGTTTCGGCAAGCTCATGGACTCCATCGCGGACAAGGCGCTCATCGTCTCGGTCTTCTTCGCGCTCGTGGGCGAGGGCTCGATGGCGCCCTGGATGGCGGCCATCATGGTGATCCGGGAGTTCGCCGTGACGGGGTTGCGGATGGTTGCCTTGGAGGCCGGCGAGATCATCGCAGCCAACCGCTGGGGCAAAGCGAAGATGAACGCCCAGAGCATCGCCGTCTTTATCCTGCTGCTCGGGGACCCGAGGGCCGCCGGATGGCGCGGGATAATGGCGGAGGTAGGCTGGTGGGCGATGCTGGTCGCGGTGTTGCTCACCCTGCTCTCCGGCTGGTCCTATCTCAGGGACACGCCGCGGATACTCTCGGTTACCTCTAAGCGGGATCAGCGCCTCTAAAACCTGTAGAATCACGCCCCACATGGCGGACGAGCCAACCAAGCGCCTGAGACCCGCCGAGGTCGAGATGATCCTGCGCCGCGCCGCGGAGCTAAACGCCCGCCGCTGGTCGCGCGACGATAACGGCACGCCCACCGTCTCCCCGGAAGTCTTGGTCCAGGTGGCCGCGGCCGCCGGAATCCCGGAGCAGGACGTGCGGCGGGCGATGTGGGATCTGGCCTCCGAGAAGACCGCGGAGTCCCACTCCATAGCGTGGAAGGTCTATGGCCCCGCGCGGCTCCGGGCCGTCAGGGAGGTCGAGCGTCCCCCGCAGAAGACCCGGGAGCACCT